>SAMEA3663269__coassemble_85_pt1 | contig 32668 bp, 26 predicted proteins | sample SAMEA3663269__metabat2_low_PE_038 | metagenome-assembled genome bin SAMEA3663269 (sample SAMEA3663269) | pig gut metagenome | biome: pig gut; feature: pig-associated habitat; material: faeces | place: China | collected 2013
TTTATTGCCGTTCTCGGCGGTAATCCACTCCACGGGCTGAGGGACATGGGGGTGGGTTCCGATAATCAGATCAGCTCCTGCTTCCGTCATCTGCATTCCCCAATCCTTTTGGAAAGAAGAAGGGGAAGTCTGATATTCGGTTCCCCAGTGGGGAAATACGATTACAATGTCTGCAATTTCGTTTGCCTTCTGAATATCGGTGATTACCTTGGGGTTTAAGGTAGTAAAATCGATCGCTCCGTTTGTTTCATTATAGGCGCAAAGCATTTCAATCCTTCCCATGTAACCGGAAGAAATGACACTTGCATTCGGACCATAGGTATAGTTCAGAATCGCAAAGGTTTTTCCTTTGACTGTCAAAATGGGAATCTCCGGATTTTCTTCTTTTTCAGCATGAATACCTGAAATCAGTACTTCAGGGTGTGTTTCCCAGAAGGCCACACAATTCTTGATTCCTTCTACGCCTTTGTCAGCGGTGTGGTTTGTCGAATGTAAAACAACATTGAATCCGGCTGCTGCGATGGCATCTCCTATTTCGGTAGGAGAGTTAAATGTGGGATATCCGGAAAAGCCTAAATGATTACCGCCGAAAATCGTCTCCTGATTAATGGCTTTGATATCGGCAACAGCAAGCAAATCCTCAATTCCATTGAACAAAAAACTGTAATCTCTTGTTCCGTCAGCCTGAATGCCGGAATTAACAATTCCCATATGAATCAGGTTATCGCCCAGTGCCAGAAGAGTGATGTCATATTCTTCGAACGGGGGTTCCTCGGGTTCGGTGCTTTCGGGAACAGAGGCAACAACATTATCCTGTGATGGGGTATTGTCTGATAAAACCTCTGTTGAAGCAAGACTTCCCTGATTGGCAGTCCCGGTGGTTCCTCCTTTTGATAAAAAGAAGACAATTACTGCAAGAATAAGTAGTGCTGATGGTATAATAATCGGTAAGTATTTTTTCTTTTTCATGATTTTTCCTCCGTTCTTGTATCATAACTTTAATTATCTGTTTATGTCAATGAGAAAATATGTTAAAATAGAATCAGGCTTGCGTGGATAGAAAGGATGGAGAGTGTTATGAAGGTTTCGTTTGTTTCCAAAGACCCTGATTGCGGTATTGTATTATATAATTCAGTTACGGGCGGCGAGAGGAGAATTCCTTTTTCGGAAAAGAAAAGACAGGGGAATGTATATTTCGGAGAAATAACGGATCTTTTACCGGAGGAAACATCCTATTTGTTCTATCAGGGGGATCAACTTATTCCGGATGAACATGGTCTTGTTTTCCCCGCAATGTCAGAGTACGGGAAAAAGAGAACATTAAGAGATAAAAAAGCCGGTATTGTGGTGCCTGAATTTGATTGGGGAGAAGAGGAATATCCGTATCTGCCATTCAGCGAGAGTATAATGTATTGTTTACATGTAAGAGGATTTACAAAGCACATGTCCTCAGGGGTAAGTTCAAAAGGGAGTTTTAACGGTATCAGAGAGAAGATTCCTTATCTGAAAGAAATCGGAATTACAACGCTGGAACTGCAACCATGTTATGAATTTGAAGAGATAGAAGAAAAAGCAGATGAACTACAGTATCTGAGTTCGATGGATGGATGTAAAGCAAAGGTTGAACGTAAGATTAATTATTGGGGATATAAAAAGGGTTATTATTATGCCCCCAAGGCAGCGTATGCCGAGAATAATCCGGTCACAGAACTTAAGGGTCTTATTAAAGAGCTTCATAAGAACAAAATGGAGCTGATCATGCAGTTTTATTTTCCGTTGGAAGTAAACAGAAATGAAATCAGAGACATTTTGAGATTCTGGGCCAATGAATATCATGTGGACGGCTTCCATCTAATGGGAGAGAATCTGCCGGTGGAAATGATTGCCGGTGATCAGATGCTGGCAGACAGAAAGATTCTGTTTTATCGGTTTAACGGGACGGAGATTGAGGAATTTCGGGAATATCGTGGGTTTCCGCACCTGTGTGAGTACAATGACCAATACATGTATGATATGAGAAAGTTTTTGAAGGGGGATGAGAACACTCTTGAAAAGGCACTTCAGAATATGAGATATCTGCCTTCGGGGATCGGTGCGGTTCATTATATGACGAATTACTACGGGCTGACACTGGCAGATCTGGTCAGTTATGATTACAAACATAATGAAGCAAACGGTGAGAATAATCGTGACGGTAATGATTATAATGCTTCCTGGAACTGTGGAGAAGAAGGTATTACCAGAAGTAAAAAGATAAAGAAGCTTCGCTTCAGACAGCTAAAAAATGCAATGTGTCTGCTGATGTTCTCACAGTCTATCCCGTTGATCTTTATGGGAGATGAATTCGGCAATTCTCAAAAAGGAAATAATAATCCCTGGTGCCAGGACAATACACTGACATGGTTGGACTGGAGCGTATCCGAAAAGAATCATGAGCTTTTGTCATTTTGGAAGGAGCTCGTAGAGTTGAGAAGAAAACATAAAGTACTTCATCCCGAGAAAGCAATGCAAATGATGGATACGGAAAGTTGCGGATATCCGGATTTATCCTATCATGATGAGAACGCATGGCGGGGCGGCGCCAATCATCATCAAAGATATATGGGAATAATGATGTGTGAGACTGAGAAAGAGAGAAAGACGACAACCGGTGAAGCAGAGAATTGTTTTATTTATCTTGCAATAAATATGCACTGGGAAAAACATAAGCTTGCATTTCCGAGACTGCCCAAGGGATTGACCTGGAGGCTTTTGATTGATACATCAGAAGAATCGCCGAAACAGGATGAGAATGAAATTATCCATGGGGGTGAGGATGTTAAGGATTTATTCCGTGAGATTCCACCCAGAAGTATTGCGGTATTGGTTAGCGAAAAAGAGCCGGAGAATAAAGCAAAAAAGAAAACGGGAAAGGTTATAAAATAAAGAGACTGATGGGGAGATTCTGGTCACATTTTAAGACAATCACATATCATAAATACCTGGTTGCCAGGGGATGCTTTAAAATCGGTCTGTATAAACAGGGGCTGTTGCATGATATGTCAAAATACAGTCCGACGGAATTCCGGGTAGGGGTAAGATACTATCAGGGTACAAGAAGTCCGAATAATGCAGAACGAGAGGCAACAGGGGTATCAACAGCATGGCTGCACCATAAAGGCAGAAATAAGCATCATTATGAATATTGGCAGGATTATACCACGGATCCCGATAGAAAAGGCTTGTTGGTTCCTGTTCCGATGCCGGACAAATATGTTGCTGAAATGATTATGGATCGAATCGCTGCATGTAAGGTATACCGTGGAAAAGCATATACGGATTCTGCACCGCTTGAATATTATGAACAGGCATCGAAGCATGAACAGATACATCCCGAAACGGCCAAAGTTCTGGAAAGAATGCTGAGAATGCTGGCTGAGGAAGGAGAAAAGAAAACATTTGAGTGCATAAAGGAAGAACTCGTAAAGAAAAAGAAAACAAAAGAGTCACAATGCAGAGAAAATAACATATGATACCATAAAACTAAATATGGTGAAGCTATGAATTGGCTTGTTTTATTATTGTTATTTTGTTGCAGTGATTGCGGTTGTGATTTCGGCTGCAATAAAAAAGGGTGTTGCAGAAATCATGAAAGACATGAGTGCGAAAGAAGTTCTGAAGGAAGGGAAGAAAGTTGCAGATGCTGTGAGAGAGAAGAGCGAAAAGAAAAAGAGGAACGGGGGAAATGCGATACACCCGGTATGGTTCCTCCTCCTTGGCAGGAGTATCCTTCTGTAGGAAACCGAAGAGAAGAGAATTGTGAGTGCGGATGTAATTAAGCAACGGGAGTCCTTATCCGGGGGTGGATAAGGACTCTTATTTTACAAGAAAAAAGTATTTTAAAATAATATTATTTGTGCTATATTATTTACAAAGAAAAAAGGAGGCGTTTCCCATGGCAAACGATAAGTATGTGGCCTATGTGTCTACCTATACACAGGGGGATAACCACGGAATCAGAATATATGATGTTGATATGGAAAAAGGACGTTTTTATGAGAAGGACCAGGTTGAGATTACCAATTCATCCTATGTTACCATCTCTCACAATGAAAAGTATCTATATTCCATTACTGACTTTGGAGTAGAAGCATATGTGATTAAGAAGGATGGCACTTTGGAGTTCTTGAATTTTGCTTCTATCAATGGTATGAGAGGCTGCTATCTTTCGACGGATTATACGGACAGTCTTCTTTTTGTGGCAGGATACCATGATGGGAAATTGACTGTGTTAAGATTAAAAGAGGATGGTTCTATCGGGGAGATCACAGACGAGATCTTTCATAAAGGCTTGGGAAGCCTGGCAGACAGAAATTTCAGACCTCACATTAATTGTGCCAGAATGACCCATGACAATAAATACCTTCTGGTTGCAGACCAGGGCATGGATCACATCAATATCTATAAACTTGATTTGGCCAACGGAAAAGTTTTGCTTGCCGATGTGCTGAGAAGTGAAATGGAATCAGCACCCAGACACATCAAGATCTCCAGAGACGGCAGATTTATTTATATTGTTCACGAATGGAAATGCTATATTGATGTTTACTCATATGAAGATAAGAATGGACAACCTGTATTTGAAAAGGTCCAGACCGTGGATATCATTAAGCTGGATAAAGGAAGTACCTATGCAGCAAGTGCACTGACATTTTCAGACGACCATCAGTATTTGCTGAGTACGGTAGCAGGAGACAATTCTGTAGTTATTTACAAGGTTGATGAAGAAACAGGATTACTTGAAAGAATATTCTGCCTGCCGGTCAGCGGTGAATATCCAAAGGATGCAATCCTGTTCCCCAACAACAAGTTCCTTGTTTCCCTGAACCATGAATCAAATGAAATGACCTTCTTCCATGTGAATCTGGAGGACAAGACAATGATTATGAACGGACAGGGAATTAAGGTAAATGCACCTAACTGTATTACATTCCACAAGCTATAATCATCAAGAACGATAAAAATCAATTAGAGAATCCAGTTTGGAAGACATGTTGATCATCATGGAATCCAGAACTGTCAGTGCAGTCATACATTCCATGACCACAACAGCTCTGGGAACGATGACGGGATCGTGTCTTCCTTTTATATTGACATCAATTTCTTCCCCTGACTGATTAATGGTTTGCTGTGTTTTGTAAATAGAAGGAGTAGGTTTAACATGTGCCCGAATCACAACAGTACTGCCGTCGCTGATTCCGCCAAGAATACCACCGGCGTGATTGGTTGATTTTACGGTCTGATGATTCAGGGAACGGAAAGAGTCGTTATTTTCGCTGCCGTATCTCTTGGATACAGCGCAGCCATCACCGATTTCCACTGCTTTCACGGCACCGATGGACATGATCGCTTTTGCAAGATTGGCATCAAGTTTTTCGAAAACCGGATCTCCAATGCCGGCAGGAAGTCCTTCCACGAGACATTCCATACATCCTCCTACGGAATCGGTATTCTTTTTGGCTGCCTCAAGGTAAGATAATGCCTCTTCGTTTGCCCGGATGTCAGGCATGGCAGTAGGAGTTGACAATATGGCGGAAGGATCAAAGTTTGATAAATCTGCTTCCACGGGACCGATAGAACGTGTATAGGCACAGACCTGAATTCCCATAGCTTTTAATATTTTTAAAGCAATTGCACCGGCAGCTACACGTCCGATGGTTTCACGTCCTGATGAACGTCCACCGCCACGATAGTCACGAAATCCGTACTTTGCATCAAAAGTGTAGTCAGCATGCCCCGGACGATAATAAGATGCAATCTCACTGTAATCGCGAGATATTTGTGACGTATTGCGCACCATAAGAGAAATAGGCGTACCGGTTGTTTTCCCTTCAAAAACACCGGAAAGTATTTCTACGGTATCGTCCTCCTTGCGCGGAGTGGTGATGCTGCTGGTGCCCGGTTTTCTGCGATCCAGATATAGTTGAATGTCTCTTTCGTTCAGCTCAAGTCCGGCAGGGCAGCCATCGATGACGACACCAAGCGCTTTGCCATGTGATTCTCCCCAGGTGGTGATTCGAAAAATAGTACCCAATGTTGATCCGGCCATATTATTACCTCCGACTGAATATTTGACTTGAATTATACTTAATTTATCATGAAATAGCAACTTTTTTAAATAAATGATGAAAAAGAAATAAAATTATGTTATTGTAAAAGATATAGTTAAGTGATGTTAAAATTGCGAAAGACGGAAATCATGGAAATAACAGCAAAAGAACGTTTTCAAAAAAAGCTAAATGAATTACAAAACAGCAACCATTATTTCAGAATAATACGAAAGCCGGTTTATGCAATAGGAATGATGTGGTTCCGGTTCGAGGAAGGTATTGTAAGGAACAAAAAAAGATTCTCTATTGCTATAGTAACACTTATGACGGCAACGATATATAGCAGCTTTTCATTTCCCATCTTTGCCTCGGAGGATGAAATAGTAGAATGTAAAACGAACGAAATGAGACAGCAGACAGTAAATTCTCAAATCATAAACAGTGAAGTATATGCCGATATGATCACCATTCAGGATGATTCTGATGATTTCCTGAATACAATAAATAAAATACAGGAAGTTGCAGATATCAGCACCGAAAAAGCGGAAGAAGATAAGAAGAATCATGAGGAACAGGATTACAGTGACTATCAATTTTCTCCTGAGGATTGGAGGTATATTCTTGTCAACAAACAGCATTCCATTCCGGAGGGTTATGAAGAAAATATAAAGTTTGGGCAGATTGTAACAGGAAGAGGTGTGATGCTCTTTGATGAAAGAGTTGTTGATGACCTGACAGCAATGATAGAAGCTGCCGGGGAAGACGGAGTGGTGCTTGAGATTCAATCACCCTATCGTGACTTTACCTATCAGAGATGGCTGTTTAACAGAAAAATCTCGATATATATGTCACAGGGATTGTCTTATATTGAGGCATATCAGTTGTCCAGTCAGGCTGTTACAATACCTAATGCCAGTGAACATCAGATCGGTCTTTCGCTGGATATTCTGACGGATAATTATTTTAATCTGAATGAAGGATTTGCTTATACCGCGGCAGGCAGATGGCTGGCTGCCAATAGTTACAGGTATGGATTTATTTTAAGATATCCCAAGGGAAAAGAGGATATTACCTGTATTGAGTACGAACCATGGCATTTCCGATATGTAGGAGTAGAGGCAGCTACGGTTATTATGCAAAACGGTATTACGCTGGAAGAATTCTGGGAGGAATATTTATAAAAATGTATCGCATTATAAAGCAGGAAGGAAGAGCCAAAAGAGCGGAGTTTACCACAGTACACGGAACCATTCAGACTCCTGTGTTTATGAACGTCGGAACGGTGGCTGCAATTAAAGGAGCTGTTGCAACTTCTGATTTGGAACAGATCAAAACACAGGTGGAGTTATCCAACACGTATCATTTACATGTGCGCCCTGGTGACAAATTAATCAAGCAGTTGGGCGGACTTCATAAGTTTATGTCATGGGACAAGCCGATTTTAACCGATTCAGGAGGATTTCAGGTTTTTTCCCTGGCTGGATTGAGAAAGATTAAGGAAGAAGGCGTTTATTTCAATTCACATATTGATGGACGGAAGATTTTCATGGGACCGGAGGAGAGCATGCAGATCCAATCCAATCTTGCTTCAACGATCGCCATGGCTTTTGATGAATGCGCTCCCAGCAAGGCTGATCGAACCTATGTTAAGGATTCTGTCGAGAGGACAACCAGGTGGCTGGACCGTTGCAAAAGGGAAATGAACAGATTAAATTCTCTTGAGGATACAATCAACAAGAACCAGCTTCTTTTCGGAATTAACCAGGGAGCAGTCTATCCGGATATCAGAATTGAGCATGCAAAACGTATTTCCGAGATGGATCTGGATGGATATGCGGTAGGGGGGCTTGCGGTAGGTGAGACCCACGAGGAAATGTATCATATTCTGGATGAAGTAGTTCCTTTTCTGCCGAAGAATAAACCTACTTATCTGATGGGGGTCGGAACTCCTGCCAATATCCTGGAGGGGGTAGAACGCGGTGTGGATTTCTTTGATTGTGTTTATCCTACCAGAAACGGCAGACATGGCCATTTATATACTAACTATGGAAAGATAAATCTGTTCAATGCTAAGTATGAAGCGGATGACAGACCAATCGAAGAAGGATGCCGGTGTCCCGCCTGCCAAAGATATTCCAGAGCTTATATCAGGCATTTGCTGAAGGCGAAGGAAATGCTGGGAATGAGGCTGTGTGTTCTGCATAATCTCTATTTCTACAACACGATGATGGAAGAAATCAGGGATTCCCTTGAAGAAGGGCGGTTTGCTGAGTATAAAAGACGCAAGCTGGAGAATATGTCACGTATACAACAGGGAAAATAAAAAAAATATAAAGTACTTGCCCTTTGGCAAAAATTTGTATATGATATCTATTTGGAAGATATAGGTGTAGCGAAGTAAGCTGTTTTCGACTGCCGGAATGGAGGAAAAATGGGAATTTTATTGGATGGTGAGGCAAGTGTTGCAGAGCAAACGGCTGCAGTGAGCGCCGGTGGAAGTCTGCTCACAATGGTAATTGTTTATGGTTTGTTTTTCCTGGCAATGTGGTTTATTTTATTTAGACCGCAGAGTAAGGAAAAGAAGAGGATGGCATCTATGATTGCCTCACTGGAAGTGGGCGATTGTGTTATGACTACCTCGGGTTTCTACGGAATCATCATTGACATTACGGATGATACAGTTATCGTTGAATTCGGTAATAATAAAAACTGCCGTATCCCTATGGATAAAGGGGCAATCAGCCGTGTGGAGAAGCCCACGGAGAACTGAAGCAATTGAATTATGATTTAAAGAAAAAGATGGGATGGTGCCAAATGACATTGCCTCATCTTTTTTTCTTTATGGTTGAAATTTGTGCTCTTATAAGTTATGATATAAAAGCAGTTTTATACAATTTTAATGATTTATAAGTAAATATATTACATATGGTAAAAGGAGAAATGTTATGGAACTTCATATTACTTGTATTCCGGGAGACGGAATCGGACCGGAGATTGTCTCTGAAGCCAAAAAAGTATTAGACAAAGTGGCTGAGGTCTACGGACACAAAATGATTTTCGAGGATATTCTCATGGGCGGAGCCTCCATTGATGTACACGGTGTTCCTTTGACTGAGGAAGCGATTGCCAGGGCAAAGGCGGCTGATGCTGTACTAATGGGTTCTATCGGAGGAGATACCACAACCTCTCCCTGGTATAAACTGCCTCCCAACCTGCGTCCGGAAGCAGGTCTTCTGGCAATCAGAAAAGCTTTGAATCTATTTGCCAATCTGCGTCCTGCGGTTCTTTATGATGAACTGGCAGCTGCATGTCCTCTGAAGGAAGAAATCAGCAAGGCAGGATTTGATATGATGATCATGCGTGAACTGACCGGCGGACTTTATTTCGGAGAACGTAAGACCATCGAAGAGAATGGTGTAAAGAAGGCAATTGATACACTGTCATATGATGAGAATGAAATCAGAAGAATCGCAGTGAAAGGATTCGATATTGCGATGAAACGCCGCAAGAAAGTTACAAGTGTGGATAAGGCCAATGTGCTCGATTCCTCCAGGCTTTGGAGAAAAGTGGTGGAAGAAGTGGCGAAGGATTATCCTGAAGTGAAACTGGAGCACATGCTGGTTGATAATTGTGCAATGCAGTTGGTAAAGGATCCGGCACAGTTTGATGTGATTCTGACAGAGAATATGTTTGGTGATATTCTGTCCGACGAGGCAAGCATGGTGACAGGTTCCATCGGAATGCTGGCAAGTGCCAGCCTGAATGATTCCAAATTCGGTCTGTATGAGCCCAGTCATGGATCCGCTCCCGATATTGCAGGCAAGGATATTGCCAATCCAATTGCAACGATACTGAGTGCTGCCATGATGCTGAGATATAGTTTTGACCTGGATAAGGAGGCTGATTCTATTGAGGCAGCAGTGAAACAGGTCTTAAAAGACGGATATCGTACCGGAGACATTATGTCTGATGGTTGTACAAAGGTTGGGTGCTCCGAGATGGGCACACTTCTTGCAGAAAGAATCAAATAAAGATTATTATATGATAAAACAAATGAATCATGGAGGGATAAAGTAATGGTTAGTGATAATGCAAGAGCCGGAATGCAGCAGGCACCGGCAAGGAGTCTGTTTAATGCCCTTGGTTTTACGGCAGAGGAAATGAAGAAACCAATGGTAGGTATCGTAAGTTCCTACAACGAGATAGTTCCCGGACATATGAATATTGATAAGATCGTCGACGCCGTAAAGCTTGGTGTAGCGGAAGCCGGTGGCGTTCCTGTTGTATTTCCCGCAATAGCTGTGTGTGACGGTATTGCCATGGGACATGTGGGAATGAAGTATTCGTTGGTTACCAGGGACCTGATAGCAGACTCTACTGAGTGTATGGCAATAGCACATCAGTTTGACGCACTTGTAATGGTTCCCAACTGCGATAAGAATGTACCCGGTCTGCTGATGGCTGCTGCCCGTCTGAATCTTCCTACGGTATTTGTTTCCGGCGGCCCCATGCTTGCAGGTCATGTAAAAGGAAAGAAGAGAAGACTTTCTTCCATGTTTGAAGCTGTCGGCTCTTATGCTGCAGGTACCATGACAGAGGACGATGTGCTGGAATTTGAGAACAAGGTTTGTCCTACCTGCGGTTCCTGCTCAGGTATGTATACAGCCAACTCCATGAACTGCCTGACTGAGGCTCTCGGTATGGGACTGAGAGGAAACGGAACCATTCCCGCCGTTTATTCCGAGAGAATTAAGCTTGCAAAGCATGCAGGTATGGCAGTAATGGAATTATATCGCAAAAACATTCGTGCGAAAGATATCATGACAAAGGAAGCTATAATGAATGCCCTGACAGTAGATATGGCATTGGGATGCTCTACCAACTCTATGCTTCATCTTCCTGCCATCGCACATGAAATCGGATTTGATTTTGATATCAGCTTTGCCAATCCCATCAGTGAGAAGACACCTAACCTCTGTCATCTGGCTCCTGCCGGTCCTACTTACATGGAAGATCTTAACGAGGCCGGCGGTGTTTATGCAGTTATGAAGGAATTGGCAGATATCGGACTCCTGAATACTGACTGTATGACGGTAACCGGCAGGACGATGGGTGAAAACATAGCACATGCAGTCAATATGGATCCGGAAGTAATCAGACCCGTGGACAATCCTTACAGCAAGACAGGTGGTCTGGCTGTACTTAAGGGAAATCTTGCACCTGACGGTTCTGTGGTAAAACGTTCCGCAGTAGTGGAAGAGATGATGATTCATGAGGGACCTGCAAGAGTATTTGATTGCGAAGAAGATGCAATTGCAGCAATTAAGGGTGGTAAGATTGTTGCCGGAGATGTTGTTGTGATTCGTTATGAGGGACCTAAGGGTGGACCGGGTATGCGTGAAATGCTGAATCCCACCTCTGCAATTGCAGGAATGGGACTTGGCTCCAGCGTTGCATTGATTACGGACGGAAGATTTTCCGGTGCTTCCAGAGGAGCATCTATCGGACATGTTTCTCCGGAGGCTGCCGTTGGCGGTCCCATTGCATTGGTAGAAGAAGGAGATATCATTTCCATCAATATTCCGGAAATGAAATTGGATATTAAGGTATCAGATGAAGAAATGGCAGCGCGTAAAGCAAAATGGCAGCCCAAGGAGCCTAAGGTTACTACCGGATATCTTTCCAGATATCGTGAGCTTGTTACCAGCGGTAATCGCGGTGCAATTTTGGAGATTCCAAAAAATAAATAGGTGTAAAAGGATTCTGATTTCCCAAAAAGATTTTTACGGAGGAGATTTATCATGCAGTTGAACGGTTCGGAAATCGTAGTACAGTGTTTGAAGGAACAGGGAGTGGATACCGTTTTCGGATATCCCGGAGGTACGATCCTGAATATTTATGATGCCCTGTACAAGCATAGCGATGAAATCAGACATATTTTGACTTCTCACGAGCAGGGAGCAGCGCATGCCGCTGATGGATATGCTCGTGCAACAGGTAAGGTAGGTGTATGTATGGCGACCAGTGGCCCCGGCGCCACCAATCTGGTTACGGGTATTGCAACGGCATATATGGATTCTGTGCCTATGGTAGCGATTACGGCAAATGTTACACTTCCCATGCTGGGAAAGGATACCTTTCAGGAAGTGGATATTGCAGGCGTTACCATGCCTATTACAAAGCATGGGTTTATTGTCAAGAACATTGAGAATCTGGCAGATACCCTGCGCAAAGCATTTTATATTGCAAAGAGCGGACGCCCCGGTCCTGTACTGGTAGATATCACAAAGGATGTAACCGCAGCGGTATATGAATATACTCCGACAGAACCGAAGGAAATTCCTGTTGAGAATCATTTTACGGAGGAAGAACTGGATAAGGTTGTTGATTATATCAACCAATCCGAGAAGCCGTTTATTTACTTGGGAGGAGGAGCGATACTTTCGGGAGCTTCTGAGGAAGTTGCTGCGTTTGCAAACTTAATAGATGCGCCTGTATGCGATACTTTGATGGCAAAGGGTGCCTTTGACGGAAACAGTTACAGATATACCGGAATGATTGGTATGCATGGAACAAAGGCTTCTAATCTAGGCGTAAGCCAATGCGATTTATTGATTGCATTAGGTGCAAGATTTTCTGACAGAGTTATCGGTAATCCCAAGAGATTTGCAGAAGGTGCAAAAATTATTCATATTGATATCGACGCTGCGGAGATCAATAAGAATATCCGTGTGGATGCAAGTGTGGTAGGAGACTTAAAAGCTGTCCTGAAACGCCTTAATACAAAGCTGACCCGGCAAAATCACGAGAACTGGATGAAAACGGTTGCGGATCTGAAAGAGAAATATCCTTTAAAATATGAACCTTCAAACCTTTCCTGTCCTTATGTTATCGAAACGATCGACAAAGTTACAGGGGGAGATGCGATCATTACGACGGATGTTGGACAACATCAGATGTGGGCGGCACAGTATTTCCATTATACAAAGCCACGTACCTTCCTGTCATCCGGTGGTCTTGGCACTATGGGATATGGTCTTGGTGCTTGTATCGGCGCACAAGTTGGACAGCCTGATAAGATTTGTATCAATATTGCAGGTGACGGATGTTTCCGAATGAACATGAATGAACTTGCCACTGCAAGCAGATATAATATTCCGATTGTGCAGGTTGTGATTAACAACCATGTATTAGGCATGGTCAGACAGTGGCAGACATTGTTCTATGGGAAACGCTATTCGCAGACTGTATTGAACGATGGGGTGGATTTCTGCAAGGTGGCTGAAGGACTTGGATGTGAAGCGATCAGAGTAACATCGAAAGATGAAGTGGAGGGTGCCATCAAAAAGGCAATTGATTTGAAGCGTCCTGTTTTGGTTGAATGTATCATTCCGGAAGATGACAAGGTATTTCCCATGGTTCCGGCAGGCGCACCGATCGCAGATGTGTTTGATGGCGATGATATGAAGAATGAATAATAACTGACAGGAATAAATATTACGTATGAAGAAGAGACTACGTATCTTTGTGGGATTAATTACAGGGTGTTTGGTGTTTGCGGGAATCATGTGTGTAATACTGGATTTCTATTATAGAGATTCTTTTCCTGTAAATACATGGATTAACGGAGTCTACTGTACAGGAAAAACTCTTGAAGAGATTAACAGTCAGCTTGCTGAGCAAACCACTGAGTCCCAAATTGTGATTTCGTATCTTGTGGATGGGGAAGTAACGGAAGTGGTTATTCCCGGTGAGGTGTTTTCCGTAAAAGCTGACTATTCATCAGTTTTACAAAAATACCTTCACAAAGAAACAGGTGTTAAATGGGTAAAACAGATAACAAATGCAGTTGATATAAAGATGAAACCATCGTCTTATCAATGGGATGAAGAACAGCTGAGAAGCTGTTTTGATAATCTTGACTTTGTACAATTGGAACTCACACAACCCAAACATAACTCACTTACCTATAATCAAGAAAATGGCTATGTATTTCAGAACGGAAATTTAAAACGTTTAAATCTGGAAAAAGCATATTCCTATATTGAAAACTCATTAAGCATGGGACGCTTATACATTAATCTGGAAGTAGGCGGATGCTATGAGGAGCTGGAAGAAAACGCAAGTGATCAGAAGCTTCAAAATGTATGGGAGAAGATTGAAAAATACAGCAATGAATATGATTTCTGTTTTGATATGGGCGCTGAACAGATTTCTCCGGGAGTGAGATTACATGATTTTCTTGTGAAAGGACAGGATGGACTTCCGATACTTGATGAAGATGACAAATTCATTATTGATGAAGAGACCGTGTGTCTATGGGTTGAGAATGTATTAGAAAGTTATAATACCGTGGATACAGTCTGCCAATTTCAAACAACCCGGGGAGATGTGGTAGAGGTTCCTTATGTGACCTATGGGACAAAGATAGATATTGAACGGGAAAAGGCATATGTTATGGATGTCCTTAGCGGAACCATCAGCGCTGAAGAGAAAAGGATTCCGTTTTACCTGCAGGAGGGGTACACCAGAGGTGCGAATGATATAGGAGATACTTATGTTGAAGTCGATATGACCAAACAACATTTGTATTGTTATGTTGATGGTAAGATTGCCTTTGAGACGGATATAGTCACAGGTGATGTCAGTAAAAAAAGAGAAACGCCCGAAGGAATCAATTACATACACAATAAAGCCAGGAACATTACACTTTCGGGACCGGGATATAATTCCTTTGTGAGATATTGGATGAAGGTATACAGAGGCGTGGGAATTCATGACGCAAGTTGGCGCAAGAAATTTGGAGAGGAAATATACAAGACCAATGGTTCTCATGGTTGTATCAATTGTCCTTCGGATGCAATGCCGGTTATCTATGATCTGATTGAGGAGGGAACGCCCGTAATAACCTTTTATTGATTGAAGCGTTAATATTTCACTTGACTAAAGTGCATGAAGATATTATGCTATAGCTATGTTGTTTTTTAATATGTTTTCATTATAGGAGGAGAGAAAATGTCCAGAGTATACAATTTTTCAGCAGGACCGGCAGTATTGCCTGAGGAAGTGCTTCAGGAAGCAGCCGATGAAATGTTCGATTATAAGGGAACCGGTATGTCCGTAATGGAGATGAGTCACAGATCCAAAGCATACGAAGCGATTATCAATGAAGCAGAAGCTGATTTGAGAGAACTGATGAATATTCCCGATAACTATAAAGTACTTTTCTTACAGGGTGGTGCAAGCCAGCAATTTGCCATGATTCCCATGAATCTGATGAAGAATAAGGTCGCTGACTATATTGTGACAGGACAGTGGGCAAAGAAGGCATATCAGGAAGCTTGTTTATATGGTAAGGCAAATAAGATTGCTTCTTCTGAAGACAAAACTTTTTCTTATATTCCCGATTGCTCCGACCTCCCTATCAGTGAGGATGCAGACTATGTATACATCTGTGAAAACAATACAATCTATGGTACTAAGTTCAAGACTTTACCTAATACCAAAGGCAAGACTCTTGTTGCAGATGTTTCCAGCTGTTTCCTGTCAGAGCCTGTAGATGTTACAAAATACGGAGTTATTTATGGCGGAGTCCAGAAAAATATCGGACCTGCAGGTGTGGTGATTGTGATTATCCGCGAAGATCTGATTACTGAGGATGTTCTGCCCGGAACACCTACCATGCTGAAGTACAAGATACATGCAGACAATGGTTCTATGTACAATACACCTCCTGCATATGGCATTTATATCTGTGGAAAGGTGTTCAAATGGATAAAGAAAATGGGCGGTCTGGAAGTGATGAAGGAGCGCAACGAGAAGAAGGCAAAGGTTCTTTATGATTATCTTGACACAAGCAAACTTTTCAAGGGTACTGTACGTAAGGAAGATCGTTCTTTAATGAATGTACCTTTTGTAACAGGTGATGAGGAGCTGGATGCGAAGTTTGTAAAAGAGGCAACAGCTGCGGGATTTGTTAATCTCAAGGGTCACAGAACTGTTGGCGGTATGCGTGCAAGCATCTACAATGCTATGCCTATCGAAGGTGTAGAGAAGCTTGTAGAGTTCATGAAGGAATTTGAGAAGCAGAATTTGAAATAAGAGGAGAATACATATGTTTAAGATTAATTGTCTGAATCCTATTGCTGATGTGGGATTAAAGAATTTCAGTGACAAGTATCAGGTAACTGCTGATATAAACGAAGCAGACGGTGTGCTTGTAAGAAGTGCATCCATGCATGAAATGGAACTGCCCAAGGGGCTTCTTGCAGTGGCAAGAGCCGGTGCGGGTGTAAACAATATTCCTATTGATAAGCTTGCAGAAGAGGGCGTAGTAGTATTCAATACCCCCGGTGCTAATGCAAATGGTGTGAAAGAGCTTGTAATTGCAGGTATGCTGCTTGCCGCAAGAGATATTACAGGCGGTATCGACTGGGTTAAGGCAAATGCTGACAATGCCGACATTGCTAAAGCTGCAGAAAAGGAAAAGAAAAATTTCGCGGGAACTGAAATCATGGGCAAGAAGCTCGGAGTTATCGGTCTGGGTGCGATTGGTGTAAAGGTTGCAAATGCTGCGGTTTCTCTTGGAATGGAGGTATACGGTTATGATCCTTATCTGTCAGTCAATGCAGCTTGGAGCCTGAGCCGTTCTGTGAAGCATGTAGTTAATGTTGACGATATCTATGCCGATTGTGATTATATTACAATACATGTACCGCTTTTGGACAGTACCAAGGGTATGATCAATGCCGTATCTATCGCCAAAATGAAGGAAGGCGTTGTGATTTTGAACTTTGCAAGAGACCTGCTTGCAAATGAAAAGGATGTACTGGAGGGACTTGCGAGTGGTAAGATCGCACGTTATGTATGCGATTTCCCTAATCCGACAACAGCAGGACAAAAGGGATGTATCGTAATCCCTCATCTCGGCGCAAGTACGGAAGAATCCGAAGACAACTGTGCAGTTATGGCAGTGGCTGAGATTATGGATTACCTGGAAAATGGTAACATTCGCAATAGTGTTAATTACCCCGCATGTGATATGGGGGTATGCAATAAGGTCGGTCGTGTAGCTATTTTCCACAAGAATATTGCTAATATGATTACAAAGTTCACTGCAGAATTTGGTGAAAAGGGCATCAACATCAGTGATATGACCAACAAATCAAGAGGAGAGGTTGCATATACACTTTTGGATGTAGAATCAGCTCCTACCGCGGAGATTATCGAGGCACTGCAGAATATTGAGGGTGTATTCAGAGTAAGAGTAGTAAAAGGTTAATCCATAGACAAAATCAAAAGGGCTTTGACTACAGGGTCCAAGCCTTTTTCGATGATAAATAGTTATCTATTTTGGAGGAGCGCAGATGAAAAAGAAACTTGTATTACTGATCATGACAACAATTCTTTGTTTTTGTGTTACAGCATGTGGAAAGGATAAGGATTATCCGTCCTCTGATACTGTAAACACTCAATCAAAGGAAGAAGCATCTAATGATATAACAGAAAATTCCGAGGATAACAAGGAAGAAGATAATAATGATTCAAACACAGACACGAATGAGAATCCCTTTGGAAGCACAGCGGATATCAACGAATATATCTCGACCAAAGAGATTGATCCGCCGCTGTGGAAGGTTACGGATCCTGAGAGCGGTAATACAATGTATCTGCTGGGTACCATTCATTTACTTCCCTCTGATGTTTCCGAATACCCTGCTGACTTGATGGATATATATAATAATTGTGAGTGTATAGCGGTAGAGTATGATGTAACAGCACTTTTGAGTGATATGAAATTACAGATAGAATATGCGAATGGCATGCTGTACACCGACGGAACCAAAATACAGAATCATATTTCAGAAGAGACTTACAATAAGGCAAAGGATTATTTTACAAGTATCGGAGCATACTCTAAGATGCTCGATATGTATACCGCAGGCTATTGGATTAATCAGTTATCAACGGTAATGTATTATCGTTTGGATAATGTGGAGATGACCGGTACAGATGTATATTTTCTAGAAAAAGCACATAAGGATGGCAAGGAGGTTATCAATATTGAAGACCTGTCCATCCAGACAAGCGCATTGAATGCTTATACAGACGACTATGCTGAGTATAGTATCAATGATTTGCTTGATAATATGGATGATATTGAAGGTTTTGCGGAAGCTTATTCGGAGCTTTATGAATCCTGGGCTAATGGTGACGGAGAAATCGGCATGGATTCTGATTTGAGTGATTTCCCGGAAGAATTATTGGACGATTATGAGATTTATATGGATATTTTGCTTGATGATCGTAATCAAAATATGGCACAGAAAGCAGCTCAATATATAAAAGAAGGCAAAAACTGCCTGTTTATGGTCGGAGCAGCTCATTATTCAGGTGAAAACGGAGTGGATAATCTGTTGGAGAATATGGGGTTTGTCGTAGAAAAAGTTGAATAATACAGTAAAGGGGCATTTGCTTAATACAAATGCCCCTTTCGCGTTAAATAATAAGAATTGTTTAGACAAAGAGCAAAGGCATGCCGCCGTCGTTGCCGTTGTTGATATCCTGTAAGCTTTCTTTTAATTTATTATTGCTTTCGCAGGAGGCTTCACTTTGTAAATCCATATAAAGTATAAACATATCGGTTAAGCTGATTCCGCGTTCAGCGGCGATTTCCTCCAAAATAGGTTTAATCTGCTCGAGTTGTCTGGAAACCTGCACTTTCTGTGGGTCTATTTCGCCAAGTACATCCTCGGCATAGGCGTTGATTCGGGCTAATAATGCTTTATTCTCATCTGTCATGATTTTTCAAATCCTTTCTGTTCATAATAATAAAACTGTGGTATAATTTTATCACTATATGTTTGTTCTGTATAGACTGTTTTGAAGGAGAGATAAAGATATGGCAGAAATAAGACCCTTTGCAGCATATCGTCCCAGAATAGGGATGGAAAGTAAAATTGCGGCTCTTCCCTATGATGTATATAATCGAAAGGAAGCAACTGAGGAAGTAAGAAAGAATCCGGAATCATTCCTTGCTATTGACAGAGCCGAAACGGCATTTGATGACAGTGTGGACACATATGATCCCAAGGTGTATGAGCATGCGGCTTCTCTTTTAAAGAAATGGATTTCAGAAGGACGCTTTGTAAAGGAGGAAAAGCCCTGCTATTATCTATATGAACAGGTTATGAACGGAAGAAGTCAGACCGGAATTGTTGCCTGCGCATCCATCGATGATTATAAAAATAATGTGATAAAAAAACATGAAAATACCAGAGCGGATAAGGAGCAGGATCGTATTTGTCATGTAGATATCTGTAATGCACAGACAGGTCCTATTTTTTTGACATATCGTGCCAACGATGAGCTGGAAACGATTATCAGGGAAGTTCAAAAGAAAACACCTGTTTATGACTTTGTGTCTGAAGATATGATAACCCACAGGGTATGGATCGTAGACGAAACGGAAAATATTGAAAAGATTTATAAAACCTTCGCTGAGATTGAGAATATATACATAGCGGATGGTCATCATCGCTGTGCTTCTGCGGTTAAAGTCGGCATAAAGCGCAGAGAAGAACATCCGGATTATACAGGAAATGAAGAATTCAATTATTTCTTATCGGTATTATTCCAGGACAAAGAGCTGAAGATTCTTGACTACAACAGGGTTGTAAAAGATTTAAACGGTCTGTCTGACGATGAGTTTATGAATAGAGTTTCCGAGTACTTTGAGATACAAAAGATTAAACCGGAAGACGGACCTTACAAGCCGGAATCAAAGGGATGTTTTGGCATGTATCTGGAAGGGGTATGGTATTTGCTTAAAGCCAAGGAAGAGATTAAGTCAACGGATGCGGTAAAAGGGCTGGATGTGTCTGTTTTGCAAGATTATCTGTTGGCACCAATTCTTGGAATCAATGATCCCAAGACTGACAGCCGAATTGATTTTGTGGGTGGAATCAGGGGACTTAAGGAATTGGAACGCAGAGTACATTCTGATATGAAGGTGGCATTTTCCTTGCATCCCACTTCTATAAAAGAATTATTTGATGTGGCAGATGCAGGCAGGCTAATGCCTCCCAAATCTACCTGGTTTGAGCCAAAATTACGCAGCGGATTGTTTTTGCATGAATTGACTTGACAAAATAACGGTATATGGATTACTACAATTATCTAACGGAGGCATTCAATGAACAATAAATTATACAAGCTTATGAATTGGCCCAAAATAGAAGAGATTATTTATTCCGAATCAGATAATCCCCATGCACTTCTGGGACCTCACAAAGCAGGGAATCAGACGCTGGTACAGGCTTTTTTCCCGAATGCAGAGAGAGTTGAACTGATATTAGATGATAATGGCAATAAATATCCTATGGAGCTTGCGGATGATGACGGGTATTTTGCAGTATTAGTACCTGTTTCGGAGAAGGACTTACCCAAATATCATTATATTTTGGAAGACAAAAGCGGAAAGCGTACAGAATGGGGTGAGCCATATCGTTTTAAACCACTGATCACACAAGCAGACACAGATAAATTCCGGAACGGAATTCATTATACAATCTATGAAAAGCTGGGAGCCCATCCTATGACCATAGATAACACGGAAGGTACTTATTTTGCTGTATGGGCGCCAAATGCAATGCGAATCAGTGTCGTAGGTGATTTTAACGGCTGGGATGGAAGAATACATCAGATGAGACGTCTCTGGGATTCCGGTATCTTTGAGCTTTTTATTCCGGGAGCAAAAAAAGGGGACAATTATAAATACGAATTGAAGCTTAAAGGCGGTACTACCTATTTGAAGTCGGATCCTTATGGGAATGCGGCACAAATGAGACCTGAAAATGCATCTGTTATTACTGATTTATCGGATTTCAGCTGGGAAGATGATAAATTCATAAAAGGAAGGGGAAAATATCAGGATTCCCAAGCGCCTGTCAGTGTATATGAGATGTATCTTGGTTCTTTTCTGAAAGGGAAGGAAGGAACGGAATTTGCAAACTATAGGGACATTGCAGATGGTTTGATTCCGTATTTGAAAGATATGGGCTTCACACATGTAGAGTTGATGCCCATTATGGAACATCCTTTGGATGAATCCTGGGGTTATCAGGTCATTGGTTATTATGCTCCTACTGCAAGATATGGCACACCACAGGATTTTATGTATCTTGTCAATGAACTTCACAAGGCGGGAATAGGAATAATACTGGACTGGGTTCCCGCACATTTCCCGAGAGATGTATATGGGCTTTCTAATTTTGACGGAACATGTCTCTATGAACACAGAGATCCCAGACAGAGCTTTCATGCTCACTGGGGAACCCTGATATATAATTATGGAAGACCTGAGGTGTCCAACTATCTGATAGCAAATGCTCTTTTCTGGGTAGAAAAATACCATGTGGACGGAATCCGTATGGATGCGGTTGCCAGTATGCTGTACTTGGATTATGGAAAACAGGATGGACAGTGGATTGCAAATATTTATGGCGGTAATGAGAACCTCGAAGCGATCGAGATGATGAAGCATCTTAATTCCATCATGAAAAAACGAAATCCCGGTGTTCTCACAATCGCTGAAGAAAGTACCGCTTTTCCAAAGATTACAGGTGAACTGAATGATGGGGGGCTTGGATTTGATCTGAAATGGAATATGGGATTTATGAACGATTATATAAATTATATTCGAAATGATCCCTATTTCAGAAGTTATCACCATGGAGAGCTGACCTTCAGTATGATTTATCAATATAGTGAAAAATATATGATGCCTTTCTCGCATGACGAGGTAGTACACGGGAAGGCAACGCTGATTGGTAAGATGCCCGGAAGCAGAGAACAGAAATTTGCCGGATTAAGATTGACCTTTGCTTACATGATGACTCATCCGGGAAGAAAACTTCTGTTCATGGGGCAGGAGCTTGGCGAGTTTGATGAATGGAATGAAAAGAGACAGGTTCAATGGGAATTAAAAAATGTACCGGAGCATGCAGGCATCTCCAGACTGGTAAAAGATTTGAATGGTCTGTATAAATCCTGCCCGGAGCTTCATGTATTGGATGATGACGCAAACGGCTTTGAGTGGATAAACAATATCTCAGCAAATGAAAGCTATATTACGTTTGCACGTAAAGGAGAAAAGGATGGCGAAATCTTAGTCGTTGCGGCTAATTTCTCCGGCGTCGCGTTGAATCTGACAACCGGTGTGCCCAAGAACGGAAAGTATAAGGAAATCTTTAATTCCGACAGCAGGGATTATGGCGGAACCAATATGGTCAACAGCAAAGTAATTCGTTCCAAAATGATTGAATGGGATGACCGAGAGAATTCGATTAATGTCAAGCTTGCACCGCTGTCCCTTAGTATTCTTAAGTATATTCCGCTTACGAAGGAAGAGCTTGTAAAAGAGGAACAACAACGAGTTGCCCTTGAGCAGGAAAGATTAAAAAAAGAACAGGAACTTCTGAAAAAAGAACAGGAAAAGCTGGAGCTTGAACAAAAAAGACTTTTGGAAGAAGAAAAAAAGCTTTCCGAAAAGAAGAACGCGAAGAATACAAGCGAAAAGAAAAAAGAAAATAATGCCAGAAAGAAGATGAGTAGAAATGAATAAATTTTGCATGTTAACGGATGGTGTTCTTGATGAAATCATCAATCCTAATGTTTTTAAGAATTTTATCAATGGTTTGCCGGAAAAAGCACTAAATCTCGGAATCAGAGTTGTTCTTGCAATCCTGTTCTTTTTCATAGGTACACAATTGATCAAGCTGATCCGGAAGATTGTCAAAAAGTCCATGCACAGAGCGGGGGCTGAATTGGGGGCAATCCAATTTGTGGATTCCTTTATCAAATCTGCGCTGTATGTATTGCTGGTATTATTACTGGCTTCATCCTTTGGCGTTGATGCAGCAAGCATTGTCGCTATTCTGGGTTCAGCCGGCGTGGCAATCGGTCTTGCGATACAGGGAAGTCTGTCAAACTTAGCAGGCGGCGTTCTTATATTAATGTTGAAACCTTTTAAGGTTGGTGATTATATTCAGGAAAGTGCTACCGGAAAAGAAGGAACTGTCACCGAAATACAGATATTTTATACTAAATTGTTGACGGTGGACAATAAAACGGTTGTTTTACCCAATGGAACTCTGGCAAATCACAGTCTTGTGAATGTTACTGCACAGAAAGAGCGTCGTCTTGATATTTCTGTCGGGGTTTCCTATAAAACAGATTTAAAGATTGCCAAAGAAGTATTATCAGAAGTTATTGAAAAGGATGAATATGCTTTGCGTGACAAAGAAAAATTAGTGTTTGTTGATCAATTGGCAGATTCCGCAGTCATTATTGGAGTGCGCTGCTGGTTTAAACAGGAAGAATTTTGGCCGGGGAAATGGAGAATTACGGAGAATTGCAAACTAGCATTGGACCGTGCCGGTATCGAGATTCCTTTCAATCAGATGGATGTTCATTTAGAAAAATAAATTTATGGTTGAAAAATAATAGAAGAACAGCTATAATACTTTTAGCCGTCGTGAGGCGGCTGATGCTTCCGTGGCTCAGTAGGTAGAGCAACGCACTCGTAATGCGTAGGTCACCGGTTCGAATCCGGTCGGGAGCTTTTATGTATGGCCTTTAAGCAGTGTGCTTAGGGGCCATTTTTTTATAATCTATATTTCTTTTTGATTTTATGTTCCAAAAGTTGTATTCCCTGATAAAAGAACAATGCAATAATACAAAGTATGATAATGCTTGTGATTACCATGTCAAGCCGAAATACTTGTGAACCATATATTATCAGATATCCCAAACCTCTTCTTGCTGCAAGAAATTCTCCGATTATCACGCCTACAAGCGCAAGTCCGATATTGACTTTGGCGGTACTGAGAAGGATTGGAAGAGAACCCGGGAGTACTACTTTTAGAAAGGCATCCTGTTTTTTGCCGCCAAGTGTATATATAAGTGTGATTTTATCAGAGTCCACATGCTGAAAGCCAGCATATAAGCTGATACAGGAGCCGAAGACTGCGACAGAAAGACCGGCAACAATAATCGTAGTCATTCCGCTGCCAAGCCAAACGATAAAAAGAGGAGCCAATGCGGATTTAGGAAGACTGTTTAATATAACCAAATAAGGCTCTGCAATCTCCGACGTTATTTGTGAGTACCATAAAAGTGTGGCAATGAGTATGCTGATAATAAGAACCAGTATAAAACTAATCATAGTCTCCAAAAGGGTAATCCCGATATGAAGAATCAGGTCGTTGGTTTTTATTTGGTTAACAAAACACATAATGACTCTGCAGGGACTGGAAAAGAAGAAGTAATCTATCCATCCGAATGCAGCGGAGAGTTCCCATATCGAGAGAAATATGAGAAATAAAAAAATTCGACAAAAGGTTATGAGATGATGATGTTTTTTGTGTTGTATCATAAAGCTTTCCTGTAAGCTTAAAACAGAGTATTTGTTTTTAGGCATGCGTTAATTCCTCCCATAATTGGTTGAAAAGATTTTGAAATTCCGGTGCATTCCTGGCTGCCAACAGAGAGTCATCCTGTAAGGTTAATTTTACGGGCAACTCGTTTTTCACAACAGCAGGACGTCCGGATAGAATAATGATTCGATCTGCAAGACAAATTGCTTCGGCGAGATCATGTGTTATTATAATCATGGTTTTTCCTGCTGTACGAATCAAGTGACATATATCTGCGGAAACCATCAGTCTGGTCTGATAATCAAGCGCACTGAAGGGTTCATCCAAAAGCAGAATCTGAGGTTCCAGAGCCAATGTTCTTATGAGGGCAGCTCTTTGCTTCATGCCTCCGGATAATTCGCTGGGGCGTTTGTCACGGAATTGAGAAAGCCCGTATTCTGTAAGCAGTCTTTCAACATATGAAAGCTTATCCGATGTCAGCATATGATGCAATTCAAGCCCTAAGATAACATTCCGATAGACAGAACGCCATTCAAACAGATGATCCTTTTGTAACATATATCCGATTCGGGGAGCAGAATCACTGCCATCTGGATTGCGCATGATGATATCCCCTTGTTCCTGTCTGAGCTGCCCTGATATGATTGATAATAGAGTTGATTTTCCACAACCGCTGGGACCAACGATTGCAATAAACTCCCCTTCTTTTACATCAAAAGAAATATTTTTTAATGCTTTTGTCTCGCCGTGCAGGCTGTGATAAGAGTAGCTGACATTTTTTAATTCCAGTATGTTTTGCATAGATGCCAAAGTTTACCCTTTTTCCTTAAATTATGTTAGCGTACAAACTGAAGTTACAATTTGTAAGCAAATTGTATAACAAATCATAGGCGAACCTTGCATAAAAGGTACATTTATGGTATTATCAAGTTTAAGTTTAAATCTATCAGAAAGGAAGATTGTTATATGGCTCAGCTTTGGGGAGGCCGTTTCACAAAGGAAACGGATCAACTTGTATATAATTTTAATGCTTCCATAGGATTCGATAAGAGACTGATCGATCAGGATATAGAAGGCAGTATTGCTCATGCAACAATGCTTGCAAAACAGAAGATTATTACGGAAGAAGAGAAGGATGCCATTGTTTTTGGTCTGAAAGGAATTCTGGAGGCTGTTAAATCCGGTAATCTGCAGATTGATGAAAACGAATATGAGGATATTCACAGCTTTGTAGAAGCTAATCTGATTGAGAACATTGGTGACGCAGGGAAAAAACTTCATACCGGAAGAAGCAGAAACGATCAGGTTGCTTTGGATATGCGGCTTTATACGAGAATGCGGGTTCAGGAAACAGATGCCTTATTAAAGGAACTTCTAAAGGCAATTCTTGAAATAATGGAGAATAATCTGGAAACATACATGCCCGGTTTTACACATTTGCAAAAGGCACAGCCTGTGACTTTGGCACATCATTTCGGAGCATATTTCGAAATGTTTAAACGTGACAGACTCAGAATGAAGGATATCTTCGAAAGAATGAATTACTGTCCTTTGGGTGCCGGTGCTCTGGCGGGAACAACCTATCCGTTAGACAGAGACTATACAGCAGAACTTTTAGGGTTTTACGGACCCACTGATAATAGTATGGATTCGGTTTCAGATAGAGATTATCTGATAGAATTTTTATCTGCATTATCAACAATCATGATGCACCTGAGCCGTTTCAGTGAAGAAATCATTATCTGGAACAGCAATGAATACAGATTTGTTGAATTGGATGATTCCTATTCCACAGGAAGCAGTATCATGCCTCAGAAAAAAAATCCTGACATTGCAGAACTTGTCAGAGGTAAGACAGGAAGAGTGTACGGGGCACTGATGTCATTACTCACGACAATGAAAGGGATTCCTCTGGCGTACAATAAGGATATGCAGGAGGATAAGGAGGTTGTATTTGATGCAATGGACACCGTGAAGGATTGCCTGGTGCTTTTTACCGGAATGATTCAGACAATGGGATTCCATTCCGATAGAATGGCTGTCAGCGCAATGAACGGTTTTACAAATGCAACAGATGCTGCGGATTATCTCGTAGGTAAAGGCGTACCGTTCAGGGATGCACACGGTATAATAGGGCGATTGGTATTGTATTGCATAGAAAAAAATACCTCCATAGATGCCTTGTCGCTGGAGGAACTGAAAGAAATCAGTAACAAGTTTGAGGAAGACATTTTTGAAGCTGTATCATTAAAGACCTGTGTGGAAAAAAGATTAACCACCGGCGGTCCCGGACCGGAAGCTATGAAGAAGACTATTGAACGCTGTAAAGCATATCTTAATAGTGAAAATGAATGATGGAGGAGAGATATTATGAGTAAATTGAAAGTAGGTATTTTAGGCGGAACCGGAATGGTTGGACAGAGATTTATTGCGCTTTTGGAGAATCATCCCTGGTTTGAGGTGACAACAATTGCAGCAAGCCCCCGTTCTGCGGGAAAGACTTATGAAGAAGCTGTCGGTGACAGATGGAAGATGGATACTCCCATGCCCGAAGCTGTTAAGAAGATTGTTGTTATGAATGTAAATGAAGTTGAGAAAGTGGCTTCTCAGGTCGATTTTGTGTTCAGCGCAGTAGATATGACCAAGGAAGAAATAAAAAAGATTGAAGAAGATTATGCTAAAACAGAGACTCCTGTTGTTTCCAATAACAGTGCTCATCGTTGGACTCCTGATGTTCCCATGGTGGTTCCCGAGATTAATCCTGAACATATGAGAGTAATTGATTTTCAGAAGAAGCGCCTTGGTACAAAGAGAGGTTTTGTTGCTGTTAAACCCAACTGCTCAATTCAGAGTTACGCACCGGTGTTGACTGCATGGAAAGAATTTGAACCTGTCGAAGTGGTAGCTACAACCTATCAGGCAATCTCAGGCGCCGGCAAGACTTTTAAGGATTGGCCTGAAATGGAAGGTAATATTATTCCTTATATCGGTGGAGAAGAGGAAAAGAGTGAGAAAGAGCCCTTGAGAATCTGGGGTGAGATTAAGGATGGAGTTATCGTTCCCGCAACTTCTCCTGTAATAACCTGTCAGTGTATCCGCGTACCGGTACTGAACGGACATACTGCTGCGGTATTTGTGAAGTTTGCAAAGAAGCCAACCAAGGAGCAGCTGATTCAGAAGCTTCGTGAATATTCCGGTGAGCCTCAGAGATTGAATCTTCCAAGTGCACCCAAGAATTTTATCCAGTATATCGAAGAGGATAACAGACCTCAGATTTCGCTGGATGTCAACTATGAGAATGGCATGGGTATCAGTGTGGGACGTCTTCGTGAAGATACCGTATATGATTTTAAGTTCGTAGGACTTTCTCATAACACGGTAAGAGGTGCGGCGGGCGGAGCCGTACTTTGTGCAGAACTTCTGAAGGCACAGGGGTATATTACACCTAAGAACGAACAGTGAGTGCGATGACTCATACTGAAGGGGTGTTTACTACATGAATGAACTTCAATATCAGATAGATTTGCTTAGAGCAATGAATCAAAAGTTGACAGAGAAGGAAAAAATGCATGCCATGGCATTGCAGGCGACAGAAGGTGTTTTCCTGTATTATTCCTTTGAAAAGGATCGTGTGGAAACAATAGGAGATTGGACGGAATATTTCAATTTCCGGATTCATGAGATGAAAGACCTTTCTAAGATTATGGATTATATTGATGAAGCATATCAAATTACGCTGTTTGATGCATTATTTCCGGAAAAACATAACATTGATTCAGGCGCAGCAGAATGTAAACTGAAGAATAAGCTTTGCTGGGTTGGCGTTAGAACTCTGGTCTCTTATGACCAGAGTGGTCAACCTGTGGAAAAAATTATATATCTAAAAAATATAACAAAAGTTAAAACCCAAAGCGAAGAATTGGCTTATATGGCCTATTACGACAGTCTTACGGGATTGTATAACCGCAATTATTTTGTGCGTCTGTTAAGTGAATTTGTGAATCGTGCTGCAGAAACAAACAGCATTGTCAGCGTTATGACGATGGATATTGATGAATTTCGTAAAGTTAATGATGGGATGGGTATTATTATTGGAGATGAATTAGTTCAGCAAGTAGGACTTTTCTTAAAGAGTATTTGCGGTGATGATATCATAGCCTGTCACCTTCACAGTGATGTATTCTGTATGGCTGTTTACGATCCGGTCGGAAACAAGAGTATTGATGGGATATATAAAGAGATCCAGAAAAGACTGAGGGATCCGTTTCATATCAGCAGCGGTCAAAGTATAAAAATAACACTCAGTATTGGTGTGGCTGAATATCCTGAAGCTGCTGCTACAACACTTGAACTGATAAACTGTTCAGAAATTGTGGTTTATAAGTGTAAAAAGCTCGGGAAAAATATGCTTCAATATTTTCAGGCTCCCATGCTGGATGATTTTCTCAATTCTATTGAGCTTGAAAATAAACTTAAGAAAGCAGTTGAAAACAAAGATTTCTTTATGTGCTATCAGCCACAATATTATTCCGGCAACAAACGTTTACGCGGAGTTGAAGCACTCATACGTTGGAAGGATGATTCCTCGCAATTTATCAGCCCCAATGTATTCATACCGGTTGCTGAGAAAAACGGAAGCATTATTCCTATCGGACAATGGGTAATCGAAGAAAGCATAAAACAGTATTCCATCTGGCGTTCTCAGTTTGGATTTCCTTTTATTATGTCGATTAACATTTCTGCACTTCAGTATAAAAAGGATGATTTTGCGGATTCCATTGTTGAAGTATTAAACAGATATCATGTAAAACCCAGCGAAATCGAGCTGGAGATTACAGAAGGTGTGTTGATAGACGATTTTGAAGAGGTTTCTAAGAAACTAAAGGTATTGCGTGATTATGGAATCCGTATTGCCTTAGATGATTTTGGAACAGGATTCTCTTCCTTATCTTATTTGAAACAATTGCCTATTGATTCCTTAAAAATAGATAAATCATTTATTGATACGGTTCTCAGTGATTCTGCCACAAGAGTAATCACAGAATCTATAGTCAATATGGTAAGAACTTTAGGATTTGAATCAATTGCGGAAGGCGTAGAGGAGGAAAATCAGTATAATTATCTGCATTCCGTCGGCTGCGATGTGATTCAGGGATATCTTTTTGGTAAACCGCTGCTTCCGGTTGAAATGGAAGATGTACTCGAGAACTCATTGAGTTGACTGGTGAAAGCCAAACCGGCCTTTTTCTTGGATTCAGGAATATGGTATACGCATAAAGACAGATAAAAGGAAGGTATTACGTGGGAAAAAACTTATTCATTGCAGAAAAACCCAGTGTGGCAAAAGAATTTGCCAATGCGTTAAAAATAAATGCAACCTCCAAAGATGGATATCTTGAATCGGAGAATGCTGTTGTGACCTGGTGTGTAGGACATCTTGTCACGATGAGTTATCCTGAAGTATATGACGAAAAATATAAAAAATGGAGTTTTGATACAATTCCTTTTATACCGCAGGAATTCAAATATGAGATTATTGAAAACTCAAAAAAGCAATATGGTATTGTATCGACTCTGATGAAGAGACCTGATATAACAACCATTTATGTATGTACTGACTCCGGACGTGAAGGGGAATACATCTATAGGCTGGTTGAGCAGATGTCCGGGGTTAACGGAAAAGAAAGAAAAAGAGTCTGGATTGACTCTCAGACGGAAGAAGAGATTTTACGGGGAATCAGAGAAGCAAAAGACTTAAGGGAGTATGACAATCTAAGTGCAGCTGCATATCTCAGGGCAAAAGAAGATTATCTCATGGGAATCAATTTTTCCAGAGCATTAACATTAAAGTATGGATGGAATGTCAAAGATTACTTGAAACGTGACAAAGCCGTTATTTCTGTCGGCCGTGTCATGACCTGTGTTCTGGGAATCATCGTCAGCAGAGAAAGAGAAATCAGATCCTTTGTAAAGACCCCGTTTTATCGCGTTCTCGGTAATTTTTTGCTGCAGGACAAACGATTTCCCGGAGAATGGAAGGCGGTAGAGGGTACGCCCATGTATCTTTCACCGCTTCTGTATAAGGAGAATGGCTTTAAAGAACGCAGGGATGCAGAAGAATTAATCGGAAAATTGAATGCAAATCAGTCATTATGCACGGTTGAGAGCGTAGAACGCAAAAAGGAAAACAAAAATCCACCACTTTTGTATAATCTTGCTGAGCTGCAAAATGATTGTTCCAGATATTTTAAGATTAGTCCGGACCAGACTCTTGGTATCATCCAGGAGCTTTATGAAAAAAAACTGGTCACCTATCCCCGAACAGACGCCAGAGTCCTGTCATCAGCAGTAGCAAAAGAGATTTATAAGAATATTCAGGGATTAAAGTACTATGGACCGGCAGCTGCTTTTGCAGAGGAAGTACTTCAAAACGGCAGCTATAAAGGAATTGCAAAAACAAGATATGTCAATGACAAGCAGATTACCGATCATTATGCTGTAATCCCGACAGGTCAGGGGATGACGAACCTTAAGGGGGTGTCTGCACTCTCTTACAAGGTGTATGACCTGATTGTCAGAAGATTTTTGAGTATTTTTTATCCGCCTGCCATTTATCGTAAGTTTGCTCTCTGCATCGGCGTTGTGGAGGAAAAGTTCTTTGCCAATTTCAAGGTTTTGGAAGAAGAAGGGTATTTGAAAGTTGCTTTTGCTTTTAAAAGGGACGGAGAGTCAAAGGATGCGGGTTCAAAAGAAAATACAGCAGTTCAAGAGGCAGAAAAGGTTGAAGAAACCGAATTAAAGTGTGACAAGGAATTCATGAATCTGTTGATGTCTTTAAAAAAAGGAGACATTTTAGGATGCGACGGATATGAGATTAAAGAAGGTGAAACATCTCCTCCAAAGCGCTACACGTCCGGAAGCATCATTCTAACGATGGAAAATGCCGGTCAATTTATTGAGGACGAAGATTTAAGAGCGCAGATCAAAGGGAGTGGAATCGGTACCAGTGCTACACGTGCGGAGATACTGAAAAAATTAGTTCATATCGAGTATCTGGCATTGAACCAAAAGACGCAGGTGTTGACTCCTACCTTAATGGGCGAAATGATTTATGACGTGGTCGGCAGTTCTATAAAGGCTTTACTTGATCCTGCTTTGACAGCGAGCTGGGAAAAAGGACTAACAATGGTAGCGGAAGGTCAGATTACATCAGAAGAGTACATGAATAAGCTTGCCGGTTTTGTGGGGAGAAGAACCCAATATGTAAAACAGTTGAATAATCAAAGGGCTCTATATAGTCAGTTTGATGCGGCGTCAGCATATTATAAGAAAAAATAGAAGGATACAGATTCATATGGAACAGATAAAAAATATTGAGTTATTTGATTTTAAGGAAACCATTGCATCGGATATCTTTGAAGGATTGAGTTATCCATGGGAGGTTTTACCAAAGATTCATGACTTCATTATTGAACTGGGGAGAAAGCTCTCAAAAGATATCTATGAAGAGAAGGGCGATAATATCTGGGTGGCTAAAAATGCTAAAGTTGCTCCCACAGCATGCTTAAACGGTCCCTTGATCGTAGATGAGAACGCAGAGATAAGGCATTGCGCTTTTATAAGAGGAAATGCAATAATAGGGAAAGGTGCTGTTGTTGGTAACTCAACGGAATTAAAGAATGTAATACTGTTTAATAAAGTTCAGGTACCTCACTACAATTATGTGGGAGACAGCATTCTGGGTTATAAGTCTCATATGGGTGCAGGATCCATTACTTCTAATGTAAAAAGTGATAAAACGCCTGTGTCAGTAAAAGGGAAGAACGAAAAGTTTGAAACCGGCTTAAAGAAGATGGGTGCTATCCTTGGCGATAATGTTGAAGTGGGCTGTAACAGTGTTTTGAATCCGGGAACGATAATCGGTCAAAACAGTAACATTTATCCCACTTCCATGGTCAGAGGTGTTGTCCCTTCCGATAGCATTTACAAGACAAAGACCGAAATAGCTGAAAAATATAATAAATAAAATGAATGACCAATGTGTGACCGGTAAGCAGATAAGTGCTTATCGGTCAATTTTTTTATCTTTTTCCGGATTTTATTCTAAAAAGGCTAAAATAAGCTAATTAAAGTTAATATATA
>SAMEA3663269__coassemble_125_pt1 | contig 27258 bp, 26 predicted proteins | sample SAMEA3663269__metabat2_low_PE_038 | metagenome-assembled genome bin SAMEA3663269 (sample SAMEA3663269) | pig gut metagenome | biome: pig gut; feature: pig-associated habitat; material: faeces | place: China | collected 2013
TCCCTCTTTGAGCCTGCCCGCTCTGTTTAATTCATCCAAAAGCACCGGAATCGCCGCAGAGGACATATTACCAACCCGGTCCAGATTAACGGGAAACTTGTTCACATCCTGTTTCAATCGTTTTGCAATACCCTCTATGATGCGGAAATTCGCCTGATGTAATACAAACAAATCCACGTCATCCGCAGTCATTTCAAGCTTCTGAAGAAGCTCCTCGACGCCTGCCGGAACCTGTCTTACCGCAAATGCAAAGACTTCTCTACCGTCCATCTGAACATAAGGGGCTTCCATGGGGCGGTCGACAAAGGGATTGACCAAAGAGCGGGTATCACACCTTAGAACCTCGCCTTTCCTGCCGTCAGAATGTTGTACAAAGCCAAGTAAACCGTCCTTTTCACAATGTTCAACAACCACTGCTCCTGCACCGTCTCCGAACAAAATACAGGTTCCTCTGTCATTCCAATCTACAATCTTGGACAAAACCTCTGCACCAACAATCAATGCGTTCTTATATATACCGGCTTCCATATATGCATATACCGTATGAAGTGCAAAAAGGAATCCTGCACATGCCGCATTCACATCAAAGGCAACCGCATTGTTCGCTCCGATTCTGGCCTGGACCTGACATGCCACACAGGGTATGGAAGTTTCAGGCGAGCAGGTAGCAACCAGCAGCAAATCTATATCCTCAGCATTCTTTCCGGCATCCTTTAATGCCTTTTCACAAGCTGAGGCAGACAGCTCTGTCACAGTTTCTCCCTGGGACACATATCTGCCGCCAATTCCTGTTCTCTCTCGAATCCACTCATCGGAGGTATCTACCAGCCTGGTCAGTTCTTCATTGGTCATATGTTTCTTGGGAAGAGTGCTGCCTGTTCCCACTATTCTGATTGACATTCCTAAAACCTCCGAAATCTTTCATATCTTTCCGCCGCTATGGCATCACCGTCCATACCATTGTACTTCTGTAGAAAATCTTTCATTTGTTCTTTCATATATCCGGCAATTGCCTCAGCTGTTTTGCTGTCGGCTCCGCCGAACTCCGGAATAATCTTTTCTACAACATTCAGATTCTTCAAATCCTGTGCAGTGATTTTCATTACTTCACTGGCTTCCTTTGCTCTCGAGGAATCCTTCCAGAGAATTGAGGCAAAACCTTCCGGGGAAAGGATGGAATACGTTGCATTTTCCATCATCCACACTTCGTTTCCCACTGCGGTAGCAAGTGCACCGCCACTACCGCCTTCTCCGATCAGGATACAGAGAACCGGCACCTTCAGTGCAGACATTTCCATGAGATTTCTTGCAATTGCTTCGCCTTGTCCTCTCTCTTCAGCCTCAATTCCGCAAAACGCACCGGAAGTATTTACAAAACTGATAATCGGCCTGTTGAACTTTTCTGCCTGCTTCATCAGTCTCAAGGCTTTGCGGTATCCTTCCGGCATTGGCATACCAAAATTTCTCTCCTGGCATTCTTTAATGTCTTTTCCCTTGTGCTCCGCAATCACGGTAACCGGCTGACCATCCAGAAATGCAATACCACCTATGATTGCAGGATCATCGCGAAAAGCCCTGTCTCCATGTGCTTCCACAAAGTAGTCGAAAATATATTCCATGTAATCGGCTGCCTGAGGACGTTCCACCTTGCGCACAGCCTTAACCTTTTCCCAGGCATCCTTGGGGCGCACAGTCCATGCCTGTTCCTTCAGGATCTCATTCAATACAAAGTGAAATTCCTTTCCGGGAGTAAACTCTGCATATTCCTTTTCCTTGCACTGATGTGCCTTTACCAGAAAATACATTGTCTTCTTAAGATTTTCACGCTTTACAATTCCGTCTACGATACCATGTTCCTGTAAAAACTCTGCTGTCTGGAATCCTTCCGGCAATTCCTGACCAATGGTCTGCTTAATGACCCTGGGACCTGCAAAACCAATCAACGCTCCCGGTTCTGCCATAATAACGTCACCCAGCATTGCATAGCTTGCCGTCACTCCGCCTGTCGTAGGGTCGGTCAGAACAGTGCAATACAAAAGTCCTGCTTCTCCCATCTTTTTGATAGCAGCCGAAGTCTTTGCCATCTGCATCAGCGAAATAATTCCCTCCTGCATTCTGGCTCCACCGGAACAGCAGAACATAAAGACCGGGAGCTTCTCCTCAATAGCCCTCTCGATTGCTGCAGTAATCTTTTCGCCAACGGTATGTCCCATGCTTGCCATGAGGAATCTGGAATCACAGATACCAAGTACGATATCCTCACCGAAAACTTTACACTTTCCGACCGTAACAGCTTCATCCAGACCGGTTTTTTCTCTTGCTTCCTGTAATTTCCCCTCATAGCCGTCATAAGAAAGAGGATTTTTGACAGGCATATCCGTAAACCACGGTTCAAAGGTTTTGGGATCAGCTACCATTCGAATTCGATTTGGTACCTTAACCCTGAAATATCCACCGCATTCATAGCAAATATATTTGCGCTTTACCACTCGTTCACGGTCAACGGTTTTGCCGCATTTGGGACATCGGATCAAATGAACTTCCTTTATTTCTGCCTGTTCCCCGTTTACTTCGGGACTAACATGCTGTTCCTCTTTTTCCGTTTCACATTGTTCTGCTTGTACAGTCTCGTTATTTTTTTCACTTCCGGGCTGAATATAATTTGTTCTGTTAAGAAATCTAAGCTTCTTTGAAAAAAACTCGGCACGTTTCTTCTTCAGATTTATGTTCATATTATATCCTCCTCAACCGATGGCAAAGGTCAATTCTGCCTGTGCTGCCACCTTATCTCCCACTTTTGCAACGGCTTTTCCGATTCCGATGGGTCCCTTTACTTTGATAATCTCCATCTCAAGTGTCAGAACATCCCCGGGAATCACCTTTTGCTTGAATCTTGCTTTATCTATTCCTGCAAAATAAGCTGTGCGTCCTTTCCATTCAGGCTGTGAAAGTATGGCAACAGCCCCTACCTGGGCAAGCGCTTCCATAATCAACACACCGGGCATAACCGGATTTCCCGGGAAATGTCCCTGAAAATAAGGTTCATTCATGCTGACACACTTGGTCCCCACGGCACGTACTCCGGGTTCTAATTCCTCAATTGTATCTATCAACAAAAATGGTGCTCTGTGCGGGAGGATTTCCATGATTTCTTTTGCTGTATACAGTGACATCTTTCTAACCTCAATCCTTATATTTACCAATCAAAATGCTGGCATTATGTCCACCGAAGCCAAGTGAATTGCTAAGTGCATAAGGCACCTCACAGTTACAGCTCTGACGGCAGTAATCCAGATCAAGCTCTTCTTCTGTATTCTTTAGTCCGACTGTTCTGTGAACAAATCCCTCCTGAACCTCCTTGACGCAGGTAATAAATTCAACTGCACCGGCAGCGCCAAGCAGATGCCCGATCATTGATTTGGTGGAATTTACTTTGATATTCTTTGCATGCTCACCAAAGGCAAGTTTGATTGCCCTGGTCTCAAACAGATCGTTATGGTGAGTTGAAGTTCCATGTGCATTGATATAGGTCAATGCCTCCGGTGCCACACCACCGTCTTCCAGCGCATTGAGCATTGCCTTAGCGGCACCGGCTCCATCTTCCGCAGGAGATGTGATATGATATGCATCGGAAGAGCAGCCATATCCGAGAACCTCCGCATAAATATGAGCCCCTCTCTTCTTTGCATGCTCCAGCTCTTCCAGGATTACAACACCTGCGCCCTCACCCATCACAAAGCCACTGCGTTCACTGTCAAAAGGAATGGAGCATCTCTCCGGATCCTGGCTGTCAGACAATGCAGTAAGCGCAGTAAATCCGGCAATTCCTACAGGAGTAACCGCGCCCTCGGTACCACCTGCCAGCATTACATCCGCATCACCGTACTGAATCGTGCGGAATGCTTCTCCTATAGAGTTTGTGCCGGTAGCACATGCAGTTACAACATTCAGGCTCTTACCCTTCAGACCATACATGATACTTACATTCCCGGCCGCCATATTGGAGATCATCATAGGGACAAAAAGTGGTCCTACCCTTGAAGGTCCTTTTTCAACAAGTCTCCCATATTCTCTCTCAATTGCCTGCAGACTTCCGATACCGCTTCCGATGGCACATCCCACCTTCCAGGGATCTTCCTGTTCCATATCAAGTCCCGCATCCTTCATCGCTTCACCTGCAGCGGCTACAGCAAACTGGCAAAACAGCTCCATACGTCTTGCTGATTTTTTATCCATGTATTCTTCCGGATTAAAATCCTTGACCTCAGCAGCCAGCTTACACTTATAATCAGTGGCATCAAATCTGGTAATGGGGGCAAAACCGATTTTTTCTTCCTTCACGCCACTCCAGAATGCCTCTACATTATTGCCGATAGGAGTTACAGCTCCCAGTCCGGTCACAACTACTCGTCTCATATTACCTCACAATCCGTCGCATACAAGCGACTCTAACCTCTGTTACATTGCCATTCCGCCATCCACACAGATTACCTGTCCTGTTATATAATCGCCGGCACTTCCTGCCAGAAAAGCTACCGTTCCTGCGATATCTTCAGGCTTACCCATTCTTCCCATGGGTATTTTTTCCAGAACGGCTTCCCTGGTTTTTTCTGCCATTGCCTGTGTCATCTCCGTATCCACAAAACCGGGGGCAACCGCATTGACACAGATTCCTCTGCTTGCCAATTCCCTGGCTACACTTTTGGTAAGTCCGATTAAACCTGCTTTTGAAGCAGAATAATTCGCCTGTCCTGCATTTCCCATAACTCCTGAAACAGAAGTAATATTGATAATCTTACCGCTTTTCTGTTTCAAAAACTGCCTGGAGAGATGACGGATTGTATTGAATGCACCCTTTAAATTAGTATTCAGAACCGCATCGTATTCCTCCTCTGACATTCGCATCAAAAGATTATCTCTTGTTATTCCTGCATTATTTACAAGAATATCTATATGTCCGTAATTTCTGACTGCTTCCTCTACCATTGCCGCACAAGCAGTATAGTCGGACACATTGCAGCATACGGTTTCTGCTTCTCCGCCATTCTCACGAATGGTTTTAACGGTTTCCTCTGCTTTTTCCCTGGAACCATTATAGTTAACCAGTACCATAGCACCTCTTGCTGCCAATTCTATTGCCACAGCCTTACCGATGCCACGACTTGCTCCTGTAACCAGTGCAATTTTACCGTTTAATTCCTTCTTCATTTCTTCCATTTACTGTTCCGCCATTTCTGACAAAAGCTTTTCCAAGTCTTCTATCTTGTCCACGTTTTTCACAGTCACATCTTTATTAATCTTTCTCATGAAACCGGTCAATGTCTTACCGGGTCCGATTTCAATGAAAGTATCTGTTCCGTCCTCAATCATTTTTTCAACAGATTCTCTCCATCTGACGGTTCCCGACACTTGTTTTGCAAGGAGTTCCTTAATGACTGTGCTGTCAGTCACTGCAGAAGCTTCCACATTACAATAATAAGGTATCTCGGGATCATGAACCTCAACCTTTTCCAGCTCAACCGCAAGTTTTTCGCCGGCGCCCTTCAGCAGTTCAGAATGAAAAGGACCGCTTACCTTCAAGGGTACGCATCTCTTTGCCCCCTTTTCCTGAAGTGCTGCCGAAGCAGCCTGTACTGCCTTTTCTTCACCTGTTATAACAATTTGTCCGGGACAGTTGTCATTCGCAATTGAAACAATACCTTCCGTCTCCTCGCATACCTTTCTGATCGTATCTGCATCCAGTCCAAGGACTGCGGTCATCGCGCCTCCCACCGGGTAAGCTTCCTGCATGAAAATACCTCTGCTTCTGATCAGTCGGAACAAATCTTCCAGCTCCATAGCTCCACAAGCCGCAAGTGCTCCGTATTCCCCCAAACTTAATCCGGCACAACATTGTGCTCTGAGTCCCTTTTCTTCCAAAACCTTCAGAATAGCAACTTCTGTGGTAAGCATGGCTATCTGCGTATACTCAGTAATATTCAACTGCTCATTTTCCGTAAAACAAAGATCGGCTATGTTTAAGCCTGTAGCCTCGCTTGCCAGATCATAAACCTTTTTGGCAGTTTCATAGGTGTCATAAAAATCTTTGCCCATACCACAATACTGGGCTCCCTGTCCGGGGAATACAAAAGCTATCTTGCTCATTTACCTTACTCCCTTATTTAGCAGCATTTCTGCCTGCTGCATCATTTCTTCAATCATCTCACGACAGGTCATTTCTCTGTCGATGAGTCCCGCAATCTGTCCTGCCATTACGGTACCGTTTACCACGTCACCCTCAACAACAGCCTTTCTCAGTGCACCCAGTCCCAGTTTCTCCAGTTCCTCAAAGCCGGCACCTTCCTTTTCCAATCGCAGATATTCTTTCGTCATTTTATTGCGAAGAGAACGTACCGGATGTCCTGTACTCATTCCTGTAACCTCAGAATCAATATCCTTTGCCTTCAGCAGCTTTTCTTTGTAATTCTGATGTACCTGTGCTTCTTTCGCAACCACAAACCTTGTGCCGATCTGAACACCCTCTGCTCCCAGCATCAGCGCCGCAGCAATACCTCTGCCGTCAGCGATACCGCCTGCCGCAATCACCGGAATGGATACTGCATCTACCACCTGGGGTACCAGTGCCATCGTTGTAAGGGAACCGATATGTCCGCCGCTTTCCATGCCTTCCGCAACTACAGCATCTGCTCCTGCCCGTTCCATCATACGTGCCATGGCAGAACTTGCAACAACGGGAATAACCTTGATACCGGCTTCTTTCCAAGCTGCCATATATTTTCCGGGATTGCCTGCACCTGTGGTTACCACTTTGATTCCTTCTTCGATTACCACCTTGGCAATCTCATCCGCCTCAGGATTCATAAGCATGATATTTACACCAAAAGCCTTATCTGTCATCTTCTTCCCGGCACGAATCTCATTGCGGACAAAAGAAGCCGGTGCTCCGCCCGCACCGATCAGTCCCATGCCTCCTGCTTCAGAAACAGAAGCGGCCAGGGTATGCTCTGCTACCCAGGCCATTCCGCCCTGAACAATGGGATATTGAATTTCCAAAAGCTCTGTCAGTCTTGTATTCATTCTTCTACGCCCTTGTCGTTCAGATATTTCATAACATCACCAACGGTTACAAGCTTCTCCAGATCCTCAGAAGGAATCTCGATACCAAACTCATCTTCCAGCGCCATAACAAGCTCAAAGAGATCCAGGGAATCTGCATTCAAATCCTCCTTAAAGCTTGTTTCATCTGTGATTTCCACTCCATCAGCGTTCAGCTTTTCCTCGATTAATGATTTTACCTTTTCTAACATTGTTTTTCTCCTTTTCTGAATGTTTTACTTCATAGTTATCTAAACTACATGGAATAGTTTGCAAGTCTGTTTCTTTGAGTTTCAAATATTTTGACTATCAAACTATTAGCAATCAAAATATACAAGATTATTTGTATCTTGTCACTAGGAAAATAGTACTATTTATTCATCATCAGTTTTACCATCGCCTGATTCAGTCCGTCAACCGTCAATTTATACATGGGAAACAGTTCTTTGATTGCAGTTTCAGCCTCTCTCCATGGTGCTCTTCCCGGCGCCATCTTTGGATTCAGCCAAACTACCTTCTTATACTTTTTCTTCACAAGCTTTAGCCATTCCCAACCGCATAAACCACCGTTAGGTCCCCGATAATTACCCGTATCAGAATATAATTCTTCAGGTGCCATAGCGGCATCCCCTACAATAATCACTTTATAATCGCTGTCTATGTTGCGAAACATCCACTCCGTATCGATCCAGTCCCCGTTTTCACATTCCGGTGTCTTATACAGCTTGCTGTAGATACAGTTATGAAAATAATAGGTTTTTACATCCTTGTAATGATTGGATTTATGAATTGCCTGAAACAGATCATTCAACATGGAACTGAAGGGAATCATTGTACCGCCGGAATCCATCAGCAGGAGCAGTTTGACGGCATTTTTCCTCGGTTTCTGCATCACGATCTGCAAACAGCCGCCATGATTACAGGTTTTATTTACGGTACCGTCGATATCCAGTTCTGTCTCCGGTATGTCCAGTCGGGAAGAAAACTGTCTCAGCTTTCGAAAAGCAAGCTGAAACTGCCGGTTCTCCAACACCCGGTCATCTCTGAAATCCCTGTATTTTCTGGCGCCAACCACGGAGAATGCAGACTGGTATCCTGTCTGACCTCCGACACGCACACCGCCAACATTACCTCCCATATTACCGAAGGAAGTTTTTCCCATGGTCCCGATCCAAAAGCTTCCACCGTTATGCTCTTCATTCTGATCCTTCAGCCGTTGTTTGAAGGTCTCTTCCACCTGTTCCTTATCAACCTGAATATCCTCCATCTGATTCAGATGTGCCCTTGCCTCTTCATGCGCCAGCTCCAGCATATCAGACTTATCCAGCCAGCGCAGCATTTCTTTCCCCACTTCTGTCTCTTTTTGAGCAGGTTTAAAGCACTCCTCAAATGCCATATCAAATTTGTCAAAATCAGTTTCGCTCTTGACCAGGATCATTCGAGCCACATAGTAAAAATTGGTGAAAGAACTATCACAAAGTCCCTTGTCAAGAGCTTCCTGCAATGTCAGGAACTCTCCCAGAGTGACATGTAATCCCTTTTCCCTCAATGTATAAAAAAACTTGGTGAACATTCTATTTGCCCTCAATCATCAGTCACTATAATATTGTTTCGTGTCTTACCAGTTCCAGATCTTCGTCCTTTTTTACAACAACACCGACAAAAGGCAGCTCTTTCTTGATTCTTTCGGCAGAAATACCGCCGAGCTGCAATGCGTTCACCCAGTCAATCAGCTCAGAAGTACTGGGCTTCTTGCGGATATCCCGGATACTGCGGATCCGGTAGAATACATCCATGGCATTCTTCAACAGATTCTCTTCCACATCAGGATAATGAACCCTGACAATCTCTTCCATCAACGCTTCCTCCGGAAAATCAATATAATGGAAAATACAACGTCTCAGGAAGGCATCCGGCAATTCCTTCTCCGCATTGGATGTAATGATTACAATGGGGCGGTTTTTCGCTTTAACTGTACGCTTTGTCTCATTGATATAGAACTCCATCTGATCCAACTCCCACAAAAGATCATTGGGGAATTCCAGATCAGCCTTGTCGATTTCATCGATCAAAAGCACTACCTGTTCTTCACTGTCAAATGCTTCTCCAAGTTTGCCAAGCTTAATATACTTTGCAATATCGTTTACACCTTCTTCTCCAAACTGGCCGTCATACAGTCTTTGGATCGTGTCATACACATAGAGCCCCTCCTGTGCCTTGGTAGTAGACTTAATATTCCAGATAATCAGTCTTTTCCCCAGTGCTTTGGCAACAGCTTCCGCAAGCATTGTTTTACCTGTTCCCGGTTCTCCTTTGATCAACAGAGGTTTCTTCAAAGCAATGGCAATATTCACGCTTGCCATTAACTCCTGACTTGCTACGTACTCCTGTGTTCCGCTGAAATTTTGATTTTCCATGTTAACTACCTCTCTTTACTCATAATACATGCAACGTCCCGTAATCTCATAATAGGACTCTGCCAGATTACTTAAGGTGACGCACCAATATCGGTTTACATTATCTACCGTGGTAATACATACCGCCATGCCCATCAGATTGCCGTAACCATCCACAACCGCGGAGCCCGACATCCCATGGACCAGGTCAAAACTGACCTCTGTAAACGTTCCGTATTTTTCGAAATGTTCCGGTTTCTTTTCCTTGTTCAACAGGATTCCTTTCCTGTTTTTCCAGATTCCACCGTATTCATCTACGCATTTAAGCCCAACATCTATACCCGATTCATTTGCCATCTCTCTCCAACTGCCCATATTCACATGTATGGTTCTCAGTTCACGAAACAAGTCATCCGGAATATTCTCTCTCTTAACGGAAACTAATGCCACATCATCCTCCGTGGCACTGTTACCTGTTCTGCCCAGGACCACGCCTTCTGCACTGGTTCCGTCATAAAAATAAATATCTATAACCGCATATTCTTTTACTACATGATGATTCGTACAGATAATGACCTCCTCTTCATTCATCTCAAGTACAAATCCACTTCCATAGGAATATCCTCCGCCGGAAATATCCTTCCTCAGACGGACCAGTGAAGTACTTAGTTTTTCCAGCACAGCTTCCACGTTATCATCTTCGTATATTCCGGCATCATAGAGATTATAGGCGCCGATAATCCTCTGATCCAGGCGATTGATTTCATGATGGTTGATCAGACTCTGCAGGTTTTCCGGCTGATACACTTTTACTTCAATCTCTTTTTTGGCGGTCAATCCGTAACTGTCCGTTACCGAAAAGGAAACCACACCTATCCCTTCTTCCGTCATATCTATACCGGATAAATCCGCCTTTATTTTCTCTGTCACATCCCCGTCAACCTCATCAACCGCTGTAATCATTTCCAGAAAATCAGGTGTAGAATCCACTGCCACATAATATTCCGGAAGTTCACCGAATACCGGAGCTGTATCTACAACAACGGTTTTTTTCTTTTTTCTCTCGTTGCCGTTGATATCCGTTGCTTTTATCGTAAGTGTATACTCACCACAGCTGTCAAAAGAGACTTTATCCGAAAATATCTTACCGTCAGTTGAAAGAGAAAGCTTTACCTTTCCGCTCAAATCTCTTGACTTTGAGACAAACATTTTAGCAGTACATTCTGAATTCTTCTCTAAATAGAAATCTTCCTTGTGCAATACCAACGTAGGTGGGATGGTATCCTCTATCACGACACAGCTTGTGAATTTCTGCCATCCATGTTGTATCCTCACCTCATATGTACCCTCTTTACCGCAATCAACATTGCTAACATCAATGCTTGTTCCGTCAACCGCCCATTTTGTACCTTTCACATAAAACGCCGGGTCCGTATTAATCTCATCTCCCAGCTCCAACACATACTCAGGCAGTATTAATTCAATACGATATGTGAAATAGAAGATAACTCCGCAACATACCAAAAATAAAACAATGAATGAAGCTATCGCTATTTTTTTCTTTTTGCTCACTTCACAGTCCTTTCTGCATTTATCCTTCTTTATCCTTCCTTCATTCTTGCAATTCATGATAGGACATGCTAAAATAATCATTAATGTACAAAAATATGATACAATAAAACCATAATTGTTTCAATGAAAATTATTTATGGTTATCAAGGAGAACCTTTTATGATTCAGAATGTCTTAACCAAGGATAAAACTCTTTCCTTTGAAGTTTTTCCTCCCAAAAAAGACGGTGAGTTTGAAGCCGCTTTTGAAGTATTAAAGTCCCTCAGCCTGCTTTCCCCCGACTATATCAGTGTGACCTACGGAGCCGGCGGCAGCCGTTTTGGCAAAACGGTAGAAATCGCTTCCTATATACAAAATGAGCTCGGTATTGATGCTATGGCTCATATGACCTGTGTTGGGAATAAAAAAGAACAACTGTTGGAAGTCTATGAAGCATTGAAGGCAAATAATGTAAATCATGTTCTTGCGCTTCGCGGTGATCGTCCCAAAGACATGACCGACGAACAGTTTGATTCCAGAGATTTTGCTCATGCCAGTGATATGATTGAATTTCTGAAGGCAAATACCGGTCTCCATATGGCAGGTGCATGTTATCCCGAAAAGCACTATGAGTCTTTCAGTATGGAATCCGATTTGAAAAATCTGAAAACAAAACAGGATGCAGGCGCAGAATTCTTCATCAGCCAGCTTTTCTTTGACAATGATTATTTTTATCAGTTCATGGAAAAAGCAGATAAAAAGGGAATTACCATTCCCATCTGTGCCGGTATTATGCCCATCACTTCAGCCAAGCAAATCGGAACCACCATCACTCTGGCAGGTTCCAGCATCCCCAAGTCACTTGCTGATATCATTGCGGCTTACGGCGATGATCCGGAGGATATGCGCAAGGCCGGGATAGACTATGCCATCCGTCAGATCAGAGATTTACAGGAAAATAAAATCAACCATATCCATCTCTATACAATGAATAAACCTATGATGGCAAAAGAAATCGCAAACAACATTTATCGATAACACCAATTCTACAATCACTGCAAAAACAAAAGCCGGCTCTTTCGAGTCGGCTTTTTTCATATCATCTAACCCTTTATTCTTCCGTCCAGGGAAATGCCGGAACTTCTACCTTTTTATCGCGAAGCATCAATTCTTTCACTGCACTGTCTGCACTTTTTCCCTCAAACAGAATAGCATTCACCTGTTCTATGATAGGCAGCTGTACCTGATATTTTTTGGCCAGCTCCATAGCCGCCCTTGCGGAGTATACCCCCTCCACCACCATCTGTACTTCATCCATAGCTTCCTGATATGTCTTACCTTGTCCAATCAGAATACCTGCTCTTCTGTTTCTGGAATGCATACTGGCACAGGTTACAATGAGGTCTCCAATACCGGACAGTCCGCAAAATGTCTCAAATCTTCCCCCCATTGCGATTCCAAGTCTGGAAATCTCTGTGATTCCTCTGGTAATCAGTGCTGCTTTTGCATTATCTCCATATCCAAGTCCGTCAGCAATTCCTGCGGCCAGGGCAACCACATTTTTCAATGCACCGCCCAATTCCATGCCCAGAATATCAGGGCTGATATATACACGGAATATCTCATTCATAAAGAGATTCTGAATATACTCTGCCGTTGCTTTTGTCTTGGCTCCAACAACAATCGTAGTGGGCAAGCCTCTTCCCACCTCCTCTGCGTGGGAAGGACCTGACATAACCGCCACATCCGCCTGTGGGATTTCCTGTTCGATAATCTCTGTCAGTGTCATCAGGGTATGCTCTTCAATCCCCTTTGCAACATTGAGTATTTTTTGTCCCGGAGCAACAAAACTGCTGAATCTGCTTGCTGTTCTTCTGGTAAAAGAACTTGCCACTGCCATAACCAGCAGGTCTCTTCCTTCCACCGCAGTTTTTTCATCCATCGTAAACTCAGTATTCTCAGAAAGCTTGATTCCGGGCAGCATCTTGTGTTCGTGGTTCTTCCGGAGCATATCAATTTCAGTCTCCAAAGCAGACCACACGCAAATCTCATGTCCGTTTTTCTGCAGAAGGACTGCTAACGCAATTCCCCAGCTGCCTCCTCCCAATATTGTGACCCTTGCCATTCTATCTATTCCCTTCGACAGTTGCTGTCGTTCCTTTCCTGATTCGTTGTCCTGAGAGATTATGAATTTCTTTCTTCCTTCTCCGGTTCCTCTACCCTGTTCTTCTTTGACAAATAAGTCTTTCTCTCTGTTCCCCGGATAAGTCTCTTAATATTCTCCCTGTGTTTCCAATATGCCATCACCATAAGGCAGCCAAACAATATGTACATTTCAATCAGTTGTCCCTGTGTCATCTCCGCAAAGAAACCGTTCTGCCCAAAAATAATGAGCTGTATCATCAAAGCGGCATACACAAGAAGCGAACCCAGGGAGACATAATGGGTCACAAAGAACGGAACAAAAAACATAATCAGGCCGGTGATGATAAAATAAGGATGAAAAGACAATACCATGCCTGCTGTAGCAGCAATTCCCTTGCCCCCTTTGAATCCCATATAAAACGGATAATTATGACCCAAAATGGCGCCTGCACCGGCATACAGACACAATAAATAGATGATCTCATGGTATGAATTACCAAAAATCAATCTCACCAGCCAGACCGCAGCCATGCATTTAAGACAATCCCCTGCAAAAACAATCAGCCCTGCCTTGGTTCCAAGTACTCGTAAAGTATTTGTGGTTCCTGCATTTCCACTGCCATGCTGCCTGATATCAATCCCATGTGCCTTTCCATAAAAATATGCAGACTGAAACAAACCGAATAAATAACCGATCAGCAGACAAATAACCCTAACCATTTTCCCTATTGCTCCTTTTCATTTCTTTCTCTGATGATAAATCTCAGAGGAGTACCTCTGAAACCAAAGGTTTCCCTGATCTGATTCTCAATATATCTGGTATATGAGAAATGCATCAGCTCCTTATCATTTACAAAGATAACGAAGGTTGGCGGCTTAACAGATACCTGAGTAATATAATACAAACGAAGTCTCTTTCCCTTATCTGTAGGCGGCTGCTGCATTGCAACCGCTTCTGTCATTATCTCGTTCAAGACGCCCGTTGCTATTCTCATAGCATGATTTTCGCTTACCATATCAATGGTCTCAAAGAGCTTGTTCAGTCTCTGTCCTGTCAAAGCGGAAACAAAAAGAATTTCTGCATAAGGCATGTAAGACAACACATTTCGTACCTTTTCCGTAAAACGATAAATGGTCTTGTCATCCTTTTCTACCGCATCCCACTTATTGACAGCAATAATAACTGCTTTCCCTCTCTCATGGGCAATCCCTGCAATCTTGGCATCCTGCTCGGTAACCCCCTCTTCCGCGTCAATCACAAGAACAACTATATCAGCCCGCTCCACTGCGCTTACTGTGCGGACAATCATGTATTTTTCCAAATCCTCTTTTATCTTGTTTTTGCGTCTCAGCCCGGCAGTATCAATAAATACATACTCCTTACCGTTTCTCTTGATCTCTGTGTCAACGGCATCTCTGGTAGTGCCCGCAATATCCGATACGATCAATCTGTTCTCACCTAACAGCTTATTGATCAAAGAAGACTTACCTACATTGGGTTTACCAACGATTGCTATTCTGGGACGTTCATCTTCTTCATCCCCTTCGCTTTCCTCCGGAAAATACTCTGCTACTGCTTCCAGCATATCACCGATGCCAAGACGATTCACTGCGGAAATAGGATGAGGGTCGCCGATTCCGAGATTATAGAATTCGTAGGTATCCGCAAGGTGTTTCTCAAAATTATCCACCTTATTGACCACAAGTACTACCGGCTTATGACAGCGTCTCAGCATGTCAGCGACCTTGGCATCCGCATCCACAAGCCCCTGCTTCACATCTACCAGAAAGATAATGACATCTGCCGTCTCCATGGCAATCTCTGCCTGAGCTCTCATCTGGGACAGAATGATATCCTTGCTGTCCGGTTCGATTCCTCCGGTGTCTATCAAAGTGAAATTTTTATTAAGCCAACTGACATCTGCATAAAGACGGTCTCTTGTAATACCGGGAGTATCCTTGACAATCGCTATTTTTTGTCCCACTAATGCATTGAACAGTGTGGATTTTCCTACATTGGGTCTTCCGACAACCGCAACTATGGGTTTTCTTCCCTTCATCTTTTATTCCTCATTTCTGCCACAAATTATTCTTTCAATTCACAGTTCGATAAAATCGTTTCTACAAAGTCATATCCGCTTGATTTTACAATATTAACCGGCACTTGTAAAGCATTTTCCAGCTCTCCAAGACGTATATCATCCAGAAATACATCCTCTCCGCTTCGAAGTACATTCTCAGGTAGCAACAATGTACTCCCCAGGTTCTTCCCTGTCAACTGCTGCATTAAATCCTGACCTGTAAGCAGACCCGAAACCGTAATTCTTTCTCCAAAGAAATAGTTGGTGATGGGGTAGACATGAATCCGGACTCCGGGATATGCCTCCATTATCTGCTCTGCCATAGGAAGGATTGTGGAATATGCCAGCAGTCCTGTCGCAAGGGAAATCTCACCTTTTAGTTGGGAGCCCCTCATCTTGTCCTTCCTCTTTCTTTCCTTCAATGCCGCTTCAAACTCATTTTTGAGCAATCTTAACATTCCCACGCCGTTTTCCAATTGCAGATATCCGTCATATCGCTCTTCCTCCGGCAGCTCCATCTCCGCCAAAAGATACCACTCATCACTGGCATGAATAAAGTGAATCCCATATTTTTCATAACATTCTTTCTGGTATTTTTCAATGGTTTGAATCACCCGGATTGCATCCTCTTTTTCAAAAGGTTCCAGGGGATACAAGCCCTCTCTGAATCTGGTCAGTCCGACCGGAACCACTGATACACTCTCCAGATTCGGAATATACTTCATCATTTCCCGAATACTGAATTCTAATTCCGCTCCGTCATTTAAGCCTTTACACAAAACAATCTGACCGTTCATGCAGATGCCTGCTTCCTTCAGGATATCTACTTTTTTCAGAGCCTCTCCGGCGAACCGGTTGTTCAGCATTTTACACCTCAGTTCCGGATTCATGGTCTGGAAGGAAATATTAATCGGTGATAAATGATATTTACAGATTCTTTCGATATCAGATTCCGACATATTGGTCAAGGTTACATAATTGCCCTGAAGGAACGAAAGCCTGGAGTCATCATCCTTAAAATACAGTGTCTCTCGCATTCCGGGAGGCATCTGATCGATAAAACAGAAAACACATTTATTGCAACAATGCCGATATTCGTCCATCAGACCATTTTCAAACTCTATTCCAAGATCCTCATCAGCGTCCTTGTCCACTTCAAGTAGCCATTGTTCTCCATCCGGTTTCTCTATCAAAACTTCTATATATTCATCCTGGGTCAGAAACTGATAATCAAAAATATCCTCCATTTCGTTGCCATTGATTGATATCAGCCTGTCTCCGGTGGTTATTTCCAATTCTTCTGCGATACTGCCGGGCAATACCCTGCTGACCATGTGCAATTTTTTTCCGGTCTTACCCATGTTATTTCTCCCTTCTTTCCACCTTCTGTAATCTATATTACTAGAAAAATCTTGACGTGTCACTAGCATAATGTTATAAAATAAATGTCCTTTAACATACAGACAATGATTCAAGGAGAAAATCAATGCCGAACTTACAGGAACTCGAAAATGCAATGCCGGTGGCACCCTTAAAGGTCGTTGCCCTTCCCTCTGCCGAAAAGCTGGGACGCAGAATCAACGACTACCTGGTAGACTTCCGCAGAAGCATACACAATGATAAAGTAAAGCAAGACCCCGCCTTTCATGGCTATATCGAAAGTAATTATCTCGTTAACGTTTCTATCCCCCGTTTTGGAAGCGGTGAAGCCAAAGCAGTATTCGGTGAGAGCGTTCGTGGTAAGGATTTATTTCTTCTGGTTGATGTATGTAATCACAGTATTACATATCAAATGAACGGTTATACCAATCACATGTCACCCGATGACCACTATCAGGATTTAAAGCGCGTGATTGCCGCCTGTAACGGTAAAGCTCATCGTATCAACGTTATCATGCCCTTCCTTTATGAAGGAAGACAACATAAACGCAATGGTCGAGAATCCCTGGACTGTGCCTATGCATTGAAGGAGCTGAAGGAAATGGGTGTTTCCAATCTGATCACTTTCGACGCCCATGACCCCAGGGTACAGAATTCCACGCCCTTAAACGGATTTGATAACATTACACCTCCTTATCAGTTCATCAAAGCTCTCCTCAGCCAAGAGAAGGATCTTCTGGTTGACAAGGAGCACCTGATTGTCATCAGTCCTGATGAAGGAGCCTTGGATCGCGCTATCTACTTTGCTAATGTTTTGGGTGTAGATACCGGAATGTTCTATAAACGCAGAGATTACAGTACCATTATCAATGGCAAGAATCCCATTGTCGCTCATGAATTCCTGGGTGACAACATTGATGGGAAGGACATCATTATCATAGACGATATGATCTCTTCCGGCGGAAGCATGATTGATACCGCCAGACAGTTGAAAAAAATGAATGCCCGTCGGGTCTTTATCTGTTGTACTTTCGGCTTGTTTACAGATGGTCTGAAGGCTTTTGACGAAGCTTATGAAAAAGGATATTTCGACAAGGTTGTTACTACCGACCTTACTTATCTGCCTCCTGAGCTCTACACAAGACCTTACTTTATCGAGGCGGATATGAGCAAATTTATTGCCTCCCTGATTGATTTTATGAATCATGATGTTTCTTTGGCAAATACACTTGCCACCACCGAGAAGATTCACAGTGTATTGGATGCATATAACAACAGACGCGAAATGGAGATAGAGTAATTACTCTATCTCCACTTTTTTGCACTCCGGGAAGCTCAATGTCACCTTGAACAAATCTCCATCCAGATATATCTCAAATTCTCCGCCCTGTACTCTGGTCAGACTCTGTGCAATAGACAGCCCCAGCCCGCTTCCTTCCGTACTCCTGGCAGAATCTCCTCTGATAAAACGTTCTGTCAGTTCTTCCGGACTGATATTCATTTGTTGTCTTGAAATATTCTTGATTGAAACATCTATCCTGTCATTCTCTGCCGTAACGTCCACATATACCCTGGTATCCCTCAATGCGTACTTACAGACATTGTTCAGAAGATTTTCCACAACCCTCCACATTCGCCTACTGTCTGCATAAATATATCCGGGTTTGTCTCCTCTCTCAAAAATAACCTCAAGACCGCTCTCCCTAAACTTATCAGAAAATTCTCCGATTCCCTGATTCAGAAGTTCTGTCAGATTCAGTTTCTCTTTATTCAGTATAATATTTCCGGAAGAAATCTTTGACACTTCAACCAGGTCGTCTGTCAGCTGCTTCAATCTCTGCGCTTTTCCATCCAGAATATCAATATAGCTTTTTGCCGGTTCTTCTTTTATCTTCAGACGTTTCAACAAATCCACATAACTTATGATAGAAGTCAGCGGTGTCTTGATATCATGGGAAACATTGGTTATCAGATCCGTCTTCATCTGTTCATCTTTCATGCTGGTCCTGACTGCCTTCTGAATTCCGTCGCCAATATTATTTACACCATCTGCCAGCACTTTGTTTGCTCCGTGAAAGATCCCGGTATCAATCTTGTGCTCCACTTCTCCGTCGTGGATTCTTTCTATGCTTTTCAGAATCTCATTACGTTCTGCATTACTCCGAAACACAAGCACACCGATCACACTATCAAATATAATCAAAATGATCATAATGACGACGGATACCGCAACAGATACTGACCACTGTCGAAAAATAACTACTACTCCTGCAATATTGACGAATAAAAACAGATTATACGGAACGAGCACACTGACTACTGTATTTCTGTGGTTTAGCAGGAATCCCAATACCTTTTTTATCAACGTAAATCCGCGATACAGAAGGCTTCCCTTCCATAGGGTTTTTGCCATAAAACGCCTTACGATGCTATACCAGATAAGACTGATTGTCAGGCTCAAATATATTCCATAGACAGCAAAAGCCAAATACTGCATGGAATCAGACATGAGCAGATTTGTTCCCTGCACAAATCCCCGGTCTACCGACTCCATGATTTTCATGAGCAACAGGAATCCCCTATAACACCCGTATCCAAATGCCCCTGCGAGAACAAGCAATACTTCTGTCCAGATTCTCACGGGATAACCCTTGGAACTTTTCCCCTCAAACGTAACAGCTCTGCCGACCGTTAACGCAAAATAAATCCCAATCCCGATCCAGCACAAAAGAAGTGCGACAATGACTGTAATAATCCGGTCTACTCCGGGGACAATCCTGTTGTACAGCCTTTCTGCTTCATAAAAAGCATCTCCCCGCACAGAATAGGTACCATCCACTCCCAACCAGATATGAATGGAATCCGGATTTTTATAATAGTTGTCTTCCACCATTTCATAAATCTCGGAATCACTCAAAAAAGCATTTCCCATAAATACCAGGCTGTCCGGATAATAAATCAAATATCCCCGATACTCCGAGAATACTTCTGTTACATTTTCGTCGGATGCCGTTTTTAATTCCTGTATATTGGTATAGGTACTGAGTTTATCCTCCGACATCAGTCGCACAAAATATTTTACATTACTTTTATTCTCTGCGTACGCATTAGTACAGATAATATACCGCTGATAATCTAAGGTCAGAGCATTGACTGCCTCCGCCAGATTGCTCTGTAATCTCATATAATCTATCCAGTTATTGACACTTTCGGAAATATTTTTCCCCGAACTGTTTGTATAGCGCTCAGTCATAAAAGAAATCATGACCTTCATATTCCCATTTTCCTGTACAACCTCCAGGCCATCCAGATTCTGAGTCATAATATAGGCAAATATAAGGTCCTCAAGTTGCGCTTTACCATAACCGGAATTCTCCAGTTCTTCCTCAATACGCTTTATTTCTTCCGGAGATTTTTCCCGAATAACAATATCACCTACATGGTTAAAATCATCAAAGCATACTTGTCCATATTCATCCAGTTTAAAATTCTCCGGATAAACACAGTATCCAAAATAGTTGATAAAGTCACTGAGACTCATCATGCGACTCTCATATCCGATTCCGTATTTTCCCCATTTTATCAAATCATCCAACTGGTATTCCGAAGATACTGTTTTGGCTTTGTTTATCCCAAGCTCTGACACCAGTTCCGAAACATCAATATTCTTTGACAGATCAAACAGACCGTCTGTTTCAAGTCTTTCACGGATTGCGACAAACTGAATGATATCCGATACCGTATTACGAAAAAGATCCTGATATACCTCAGATTCTTCAAATTCCACATTGTTCTCTGCCGGTAAAATCTTGTATACTCTGGAGCCGTCGATGGAATCTACCTTAATATAAGAATTTATGAGCATACCGGCGATGGCCAGAAAAATGCCGGCAGCTGCCAACTGTTGCAATAAAGCAAAACCAAAACTCTTCCACCCGAACTTTTTCATCTTTTCACACTCTTACTGCTTTTCTATCTTATAACCAACACCCCATACAACTTTAAGATAACGCGGTTCTCTGGGATTAATCTCTATTTTTTCTCTGATATGTCGAATATGAACCGCCACGGTATTATCGACTCCGATAGCATCTTCATTCCATATATTCTCATAAATCTGGTCAATCGAAAATACCTTGCCCTGGTTCTTCACCAGTAATAATAATATATTATATTCAATCGGCGTCATTTTTACCGGCTCATCATCCACCGTAACCTGCTTTGTCTCATCATTAATCACAAGACCACCCACCTGGAATATTGCCTTATTCTCTGTATTTAAACTCCCCAGTGAAGTATAACGGCGAAGATTCGATTTCACCCTGGCCGCAAGCTCAAGCGGATTAAAAGGTTTTGTTATATAATCATCCGCACCGATATTTAGTCCCAGGATTTTATCCGTATCTTCCGATTTGGCCGAAAGCATAATAATCGGAATGCTGCTGTATTCACGAATCTTAAATGTAGCCCGAATACCATCAAGTCTTGGCATCATAACATCCATGATCAGCAGATGGATTTCTTCTTTTTTTAGCAGTTCGATGGCCTGTTCACCATCATAAGCTTTAAAAATCTTATAGCCGTCCTGTCTGAGATAGATTTCTATCGCATCAACTATTTCTTTATCATCGTCACACACCAATATATTAGCCATCTTTTCTCCCTTCTGCCTTCATAACATACATTACTGACAATAAGTTAACCACAACTTTCTTAAACTGTTCTTAGGAATCATCTTAAAGATTTCTTAATTCCTTACCTTGTAAATATATGAGGGAAGGCATTCTTTATCCACCGGATTTCCTGCCCTTGTATTGCAATCACGTCATAGCGAACGGCGGTGTTATCCCCCAGATGATGTATACACCGATAATAATCCGCCACCTTACAAATCTGTCTTTGTTTCCGATAATCAACCGCCTCAACAGCACTTCCCTTTTCTGTACTGCTGCGATATTTTACCTCAACAAAAACGAGGTAATCTTCATGCCTTCCAATAATATCAATCTCTCCCTGTCTGTTGCGAAAATTCATTTCTCTGATCTGCATCCCTTGCTTCATCAGATATTCCGCAGCCTTCTGTTCCCATTCTGTTCCTGTTGCCCTTTTATTCATAAGCCCCTTATATTTTTTTCTTTAATCTATCCATAGAATCCACAAATATCAGTATCTCTGCCACGACCTCGTATAATTCCGGCGGAATCATATCTCCTATTTCAAGCCTCGATAAAGTGTCAGCCAGTTTATCATCACGGTGAATCGGCACATCGCTTTCCTTGGCCTTTTCAATGATTTTCTCCGCCAAAACGCCTCGTCCGCTGGCAATGACTTTCGGTGCCTCCTCATCCGGATTATATTCCAACGCAATCGCCTGCTTAACTCTTGATTTTTCCTGTCCCATACAGTTCCTCTTCACATATGCAAATGATTACCGTCAAGTTCTGACATCAAATGCGTGCTGAGATAAAATCATCTCATCCTCCTGTAACAGAGGTGCAATACCGCTGTTCTTATGTCCGTCACCTGCCATACCTGTTTGTTCAACCTCTCTGGTTCTCATAGTACACTTACAGTCGTAACCCCTTTTTTGAAGTCTTTCTGTCAAAAAATTCATATGCTGCTCTAAAAAGACCAGTATTTCTTCGTCAGCAACACAAAAGTTTGTGTTTACCTTAGCATCCTTCATGGTAACATAGACATCCAATGGTCCCAGATTCTCCATGTCAAGATGTAATAACGCACTTACCTGTCCGTCTTTTGCTGCAAGATTACGCTTATTCGTGTATACATACAATTCCCCCCGCGCCTGTGCATGTTGTAACTGCAGCGGAAGCTGTACATAAGTATACATCTGATTAAGCTGATTCATAAAATCAATATTTCCGGATAAGTTTATCGCTGCCTTATATGCTGCTCCGTTTTCGTGACCTGCCGCTTCCAGAACACCTTTGATTGCCTTTAATTGTCTGTCCAGATTTCTGTATAGCTGTTCTATGTTTTCCGGCTTCTCAACCTGTTCAGGCTGAATCGTCCATTGCTGCTTCAGATGTTTCACCAGGGTTTGGGATAACTCACGAATCCTCCCCTCTGAATGATGCAGGAACTCTGTTTTTTGATAAGGGTCATCCTGCTGCAGGATTTTTTGCAGCTCCTGTGATTCAGCTGAATTCGAAACCGCAGTGTCCGGGGTGCGTAATTCCACCGTCTTTTCCTGTGCTTCAATCCCTTCTGACACGCTTCCCATATTCAGCTCATTATCACCACCAATAAAAGGTTTCTGATTTAAGTTATTAAGAATATCGTCAGTTCTCTGTTCTGTATTATCATTTATCGGGAGTTCAACATTCTCCAAGGCTCCCTTTTGTTCCGTATTCAATCCGAAAGGCAACTCTGTATTATTTGAATCGGGCAATACATTCTCGGCTTGTACTTCCGTCACTTCGGACAGATGGAATCCAAGCGCCCGGTATAGTTCAAACACTCCCTTGTAATCCCCTTGCGATACCATCTCATCAATTACCTGAGGAAGGGCTTCTATCACCTGTTTTATCCCATCCGTCAAAGCATGGGAAAGATTGCGATAGGAAATGACCTGCTGTAGGTTTTCCTCGTTTACCGCCATCCCTAACTTATGCAGACTCACGATATCTTCGGGCTTTGCCTCCGGATAGCTGTTGATCTCCCGAAACATATGTGATAATGCATTTCTGTTAACCGGCATTCCTGCCTTCATCATTTGCTCTGTCATGGAAATCGTGGTTTGATTCACGGGTAACCCGGACATATCAATGGCCTTTAATACATTGATATCCGCTGATACATTCGTAAACAGCGGACTCAGTGAAAGTGCCTTTCCATTACTTCGCACTTCGAATATGATATTCTGTCCGGGTTCCAGATGAATGCTTTGGTCTACCCTTGCATTCAGAACGACATCACCTGATACTTTTATCTGTACCTCGCTGCCGGTTCTGTCAAGGACTTCCCCCTGTATGGTCTGTCCCGGTGTCAGACTACGTATTTGCTTATAAAGCTCATCCCCATGGGCAAATGCATTGTTTGAAGCCGAATATCCCTTTTCAGAAACAAAGGTGCCTCCGTTCAACAATTGTGTCAGATTCATTCCGTCTCCCTCACGCAACCATATACTATCCTACTATATTTTGACAAAGTTTCCGATAAAACTTCTTCTGTGAATAGGAGTCGGACCGTATTTTTTCAATGCTTCTATATGTGCAGCACTTCCATATCCTTTGTTTGCAGCAAAACCATATTCCGGGAATACAGTATCGTACTCCTTCATCAAACGGTCTCTCGTAACCTTTGCAATGATACTTGCTGCACCAATGGAAATACTCTTGGCATCACCTTTGATGATCGGAACCTGTCTGATTGCAACTCCGGGGATAGTAACGGCATCATTTAACAAAATATCCGGTCCCGGATCCAGTTTACTGATTGCTTCCCGCATTGCCTCATAGGTTGCCTGCAGTATGTTAATCTCGTCAATTCTCTCCGGTGTTGCATAGCCAACGGCACAGGCCACCGCTTCTCTCATAATCACATCATAAAGTTCTTCTCTCTTTTTTTCGGACAATTGCTTGGAATCATTAATATACAGAATCCTGCAATCCTTTGGAAGAATAACGGCTCCTGCAACCACCGGTCCCGCAAAGGGACCTCTTCCCACTTCGTCAATTCCGCATATATAGTCAAATTCCTTATATTTTTCTTCGTATTGGCGAAGAACCTCGATGCGCTGTTTCTCTTTTTCGAGAGCCACAATCCTTTTTTGTGCAGATTCTATTATTTTTTTTACTCCTATACGCTCATCTGATTCGTACAGCTTCATCAATTCCGGCAGATTTTCCGATGTAGCCGACTGAAACAACTCTTTTATCTCCCCGATGCTTGTCATTTGTTCTCCTCCCGGACACTATTGATGTTTCAATACCGTCATCTTCGAAAACGGCCAAATACGAACCCAGGCCTTACCAATAATCTCCGATCTCTTGATATTTCCTACCGCTGTAGTTCTGCTGTCGCTGGAATTATTCCGGTTATCTCCCAGCACAAAATACTCGTCACTGCCAAGCTTGATTGGTTCTGCGGCTATTCCGATATGCCCCTGGTTAATGACCTCTCTTCCGTATCCTTCCTCCAGGAGTTCTCCGTCGATGTAGATATCTCCATTTTCATCAATTTGTACCGTTTCTCCGGGCAACCCGATAATTCTCTTTATATAATAAGTATTCTTTTTATATTTAAAAGGAAATACAATAATATCAAAACGTTCCGGATCATGGAACCGATATGACAACTTATCTACAATCAAATTGTCTCCATTGGAAAGTGTAGGTTCCATGGAAGCTCCTTCCACCTCAGTTCTCTGACCGACAAAATGAATCAAAAGCCATGTGAGCAACAAAACTCCAAGAATATATAACGACGTACTTATTATTTCTTTTAAAATTTTATTCATTGTATTTATCTCCATCATTCAATCTGTATGATTCAAGGAAGTTCCAAGGTCATCCTGCCCAATCTTCCACTTCTGAAATCATCCGTCAAAATTCCGGCTGCTTTCTTTAGATCCGTCTCTTCACCTTTTAACAGACAACCTCTGTTTTTGGCAATTGCTTCCAAAGTCTTCACCGGAGTATCCATCCATTCCACTTCGTATCGCTTCTGAATACAATCCGGATACAACTGTTGCAGTACATTCAACAAATCACAAGCCAATTCCTCTGTAATCATAATTTCATCATTGATGGAACCGATAAACGCAAGTCGCATACCAACCATTTGGTCCTCAAATTTCGGCCAAAGGATTCCCGGCGTATCCAGCAGTTCCAAGGTTTTGCTCAGACGAATCCACTGTTTTCCCTTGGTAACACCCGGCTTGTTTCCTGTCTTGGTACAGGCTTTTCCCGCAAAAGTATTAATAAACGTCGATTTACCCACATTGGGAATTCCCACAACCATGGCACGTACCGGTCGGTTTACAATACCACGTTTCCTGTCTCTTTCTATTTTTTCCCTGCAGGCCTCCTGAACCATTCCATTTATCTCTCTGATACCGGCTCCTGTTTTAGAATTAATCTCCAACACATGAACACCTTTTTCACGAAACCGGGCAACCCACTGTTTATTGCATACCGGATCCGCAAGATCAGCTTTATTCAGCAATACCAGCCTTGGTTTCTTTCCCGCCATTCCATCTATGTCCGGGTTTCTGCTGCTTTCGGGAATTCTCGCATCAACCAGCTCAATCACCAGATCAATCAGTTTCAGATCTTCCTGCATCATACGCTTTGCTTTTGTCATATGACCGGGATACCATTGATAATTCATCCTACTTCACAAATCCCATACCCAGTTGTTCACAACCGGCACGGAACCACACCTTTCCTATAATATCTGCTTCTTTTACCGGTCCCAGATTAGGCGACCTGCTGTCTTCACTGTTCCCCGGGTTATCTCCGATACAAAAGTATTCACCGGTTCCCAACACTATATCATTTGCCGCAATACCCGCATCTGTAATATATTTTGACACCCATTCGCTCTCAAGACCATTCACGAACAGGGTACCATCCTGTATCATAAGATGATCACCGGGAACGGCTACCACTCGTTTTACATAATAATGTGCCTTCTCATTCCCTTTTGGCAAAAAAACAATAACATCCCCTGTCTTAGGCTTGGATAAAAGGTATAAGAACCGATTGATAAACACTTCCTGACCGTTATACAACGTTGGTTCCATTGATACACCGACAACTTTTGTAGTCATACCCATAGTGAAATTAAGCACGCCGGCAATAAAGATGGCTGCTGTAATTCCGAAAATCCAGCTAAGGATTTCATGTATTGTTTCGGAGCTCAGTCGCTCTTTTTTTCTATAAAAACTTAACCCTTTTCGCTTGTTCATATTATAACCCTTACTTTTCAAGCGCTTCCTGCCTACTACCTCAATTGCTTTCACAAACTCGCAAGCTCGCGCTTTTCAAGCGCTTCCTGCCTGCTACCGCAGGCGCTTGCTCGTTAATGGCGCAACAAAACCAAATGCCGCCTTCGGCGTCGCTTGGTTTTGTTATGCGCTCATTATATCATACTTTCCGGAAATAGAAAAGGACAACTACATCAGTAATTGTCCTCTCTTTAGCGTTATTGTGTTGATTATTATTTAACCAGCTCTTTAACCTTAGCCTTCTTACCAACACGGTCTCTCAGGTAGTTCAGCTTTGCGCGTCTTACTTTACCTTTTCTGACAACCTCAATCTTCTCTACGTTGGGAGAATGAACGGGCCATGTCTTCTCTACGCCGATTCCGCCGGAAGTCTTTCTTACGGTAAAGGTCTCTCTGCTGCTTCCGCCCTGTCTCTTCAGAACGATGCCTTCGAATACCTGTACTCTTTCACGGTTTCCTTCCTTGATCTTGCCGTATACCTTAACGGTATCGCCAACTTCGAATTCAGCTACAGTGTCCTTCAGCTGTGCTGCTTCGATTTCCTTAATAATATCACTCATAACGAGCCTCCTTAATAATCGGATGTTCTTAATACATACATGTAACAGAGGACCATCTATTTACGCAACGCTAAAAT
>SAMEA3663269__coassemble_133_pt1 | contig 26780 bp, 21 predicted proteins | sample SAMEA3663269__metabat2_low_PE_038 | metagenome-assembled genome bin SAMEA3663269 (sample SAMEA3663269) | pig gut metagenome | biome: pig gut; feature: pig-associated habitat; material: faeces | place: China | collected 2013
AGAATGAGCGCCTGGTAAAGCAGGTGAAGAATGTATGGGATAATGTACCGTACTATCGCAAAAAAATGGAGGAAAAAGGCGTAACCCCTGAAGATATAAAGGGGGTAGATGATTTACATAAGCTGCCCTTCCTCACCAAGGATGATTTGAGAGAGGCATATCCTTACGGTCTCAAGGCAAGACCCTTAAGTGACTGTGTGCGTATCCAGTCGACTTCCGGTACCACAGGCAGACGTGTGGTGGCATTTTATACCCAGCACGATATTGATTTGTGGGAGGATTGCTGTGCCCGTGCAATCGTAGCAGCAGGCGGAACGAAGGATGATGTATGTCAGGTCAGCTACTGTTATGGTCTTTTCACAGGTGGTTCCGGACTGAACGGAGGCAGCCACAAGGTGGGATGTCTGACACTGCCCATGTCTTCCGGTAATACGGACAGACAACTTCAGTTCATGGTGGATCTGGAGGCTACCATTCTCTGCTGTACTCCCTCTTATGCGGCATATCTGGGAGAGAGTATCGAGGAGAGGGGAATTAAGGATCAGATTAAGCTGAAAGCAGGTATTTTCGGCGCAGAGGCATGGAGTGAGGAGATGCGTCAGGATATCCAGAAAAAGCTGGGCATCAAGGCATACGATATTTACGGATTAACGGAAACCAGCGGTCCCGGTGTGGCTTTTGAATGCTGCGAGCAGACCGGAATGCATATCAATGAGGACCATTTCATCGCAGAGATTATCGATCCAGAGACAGGAGAGGTACTTCCTGAGGGCAGCAAGGGTGAGCTGGTATTTACCTCCATCACCAAGGAAGCTTTCCCCCTTCTTCGTTATCGTACCAAAGACATCTGCGTATTAACTCGCAAAAAGTGCTCCTGTGGGCGCACCCATGTAAAGATGAGCAAACCAATGGGAAGAAGCGACGATATGCTGATTGTCAAGGGTGTCAATGTATTCCCGTCACAGATTGAGACGGTTCTTCTGGAGCAGGGTTATCCTGCGAATTATCAGATTATTGTTGACCGGGTGAACCATTCCGATACTCTGGAGATTATGGTTGAGATGTCTCCCGATAAATTCTCTGATTCCCTGGCGGAGATCACAGAGATGGAAAAGAAGCTTGTTGATGCATTGAAGTCTATGCTTGGTATCTATGCAAAAGTACGCCTGGTGGCACCGAAATCCATTACAAGAAGCGAAGGAAAGGCAGTTCGTGTCATAGATAAGCGTAAGATTTAATTATAGTTTAGTTGTAGGAAAGGAGTAATGACCATGACAATTCAACAGATTTCAGTTTTTTTGGAAAATCGAACCGGACAACTCTCGGAGATCACTGATGTTCTGGCAAATAGTAAGGTTGATTTGAGAGCACTTCATATTGCTGATACTGCAGACTATGGTGTACTTCGCCTGATTACCTCCAATCCAGCGGAAGCCTCCAAGGCATTGCTGGAAAACGGATTTATCCTATCCATGACTCCGGTAATGGCGGTTGAAGTACCCGATGAGCCGGGCGGACTGGCAAGACTTCTTAATATACTTGCAAAGGCAGGACTGGATATTGAGTATATGTATTCTGCATTTGGTCAAAAAGGTGGCTCGGCATATATGATCTTCAGAGTGGCTGACGTACAGCAAATGGAAGATATTCTCAAGGAAAATGCTTTGACAACAGTGGGCGGGGAAGCATTGGGGATTGCCTAGTCACAGCCGAAACTTATTGAAAATGCCCGAAACAAAAGAATATAGATACTCCTGCACCGATATATTGTAAAAAAGGTGTAGGAGTATTTTTATGTGGTTTGAGGACTTAATAGAGAGAATAGACAGGCTTGTATGGGGACCGTTGCTTTTAGGTATGCTCATGGGAACCGGAGTGTATTTGAGTATCCTTTTGAAGTTTCTCTCTGTGAGACGATTGAAAACGGCGCTGAAATATGCATTGGGACTGGAGGAAAAAAGAGAGACAAAACGGGGAAAGAATTGTAATGCTGCAGAAAAAGAACAGCAAAGCAGAGGGAGAGTGTCTTCCTTTTCTTCTTTGACAACAGAACTGGCTGCGACCATTGGTACGGGAAATATTATCGGAGTATCAACAGCTATGGTTCTGGGAGGACCGGGAGCTCTGTTTTGGATGGTTATCACGAGCATTTTCGGAATGGCCACAAAGCTGGTAGAGAGCAGCCTGGCAGTGAGATTCCGGGTAACTAACAAAAAGGGACAGACAGTGGGAGGACCTATGTATGTCATGGAACAGGTTTTTCCAATCAGGTGCCTGCGACATGTCATGGCGTGGTGGTTCGCTTTTTTGGCAGTTTGCGCATCCTTTGGTATGGGGAATATGGTTCAGGCGAATTCGATAGCGGAGGCTCTTTTTGTAACCTTTCATGTTCCAAAGGCGGAATCCGGACTGATTCTCTCATTTTTGGTAGTGTTGATAGTGCTTGGAGGAATATCGGTTATTGGAAAAGTAACACAGTATCTTGTGCCTTTTATGGGAATCTTGTATCTGTCGGGGATTGCGGCAGTGCTTATCCTATATTGGAAAAACATTCCCCTGGCGATAGGAGGAATCATCTCGGCAGCCTTTTGTCCCGGTGCTGTCAGCGGAGGTATTTTTGGACAGATTACAATAAGTGCGTTTGATTCGATGCGTTGGGGTATATCCAGAGGAATCTTTTCCAATGAGGCAGGACTTGGCGCAGCAGGGATCACCGCAGCGGCTGCAAATACCGAAGACCCCGTGAGACAGGGATATATCAGTATGACGGGAGTTTTTCTTGATACTGTTGTCATCTGTACAGCCACCGGTCTTGCCCTTGCCGCATCCGGTGTATTTGGAATGGTGGATGGGAATGGCAGGGCGTTAAGCGGAGCTGCTTTGACAATGGTTATGTTTCAGTCGGTATTTGGAGAATTCGGTGGCTGCTTCATGGCAATCTGTATTGTACTATTTGCATTTGCAACGATAATCGGCTGGGCTTACCAGGGGGAGCGTGCATTTGAATTCCTGATGAGGGGAAATACAAAACATAACATAAAGTATCGATTTATCTATGGACTGATTGCGTTCCCCGGATGTGTATTTCCCTTAGAACTGGTATGGAATATTTCTGACATCTGTAATGGTTTGATGGCTTTTCCCAACTTAATCTGTGTGTTGTCTCTTTCGGGAATGGCATGTGAAATGATTGTAAAGCATGAGAAGAATAGAATTGGAAACAATAGGATAGGAAATAGGATTGGGAAGCAGAAAAAATAATTGAGATATCATTGGGAACGTGGTATGATATATTGGTTATGTTGTAGGGATAATCAGGAGGAATCGAAGTGTCAGAAACCATAGAAAAATTTTTAAGATATGTAAAAATAGATACGAAATCCGATGAAACTACAGGAACAACACCCAGTACTGATAGTCAGTATGCCCTTGCGGATGTATTGGTGAAGGAATTGGAACAGATGGGTGCGGAGGAAATCACCTATGACCGACAGTTTTGCTATATCTATGCGTCCATTCCGGCGACGAAAGGGTACGAGGAGAGTCCTGTACTTGGATTTATCGCACATATGGATACCTCGCCTGCTGTGACGGGAGCAGGTGTGAACCCTCGTATTGTCGAGGATTACGACGGTAAAGACATAGTATTACATGAGGAAAAAGGGATTGTTTTCCATGCAGATGAGTTTCCTGAGGTAAAGAAGCTCATAGGTAAGGACCTGATTGTCACAGACGGAACCACGCTTCTTGGCGCGGACGACAAGGCCGGAATTGCTGAAATCATGGCAATGGCAGAATACCTGCTTCGTCATCCGGAAATAAGTCATGGTAAGATTCGTATTGGCTTTACTCCGGATGAAGAAATAGGAGAAGGTGCAGACCATTTTGATGTTACATTGTTTGGCGCTGATTTTGCATACACGGTGGATGGCGGAGAATTGGGGGAACTGGAAGATGAAACCTTCAATGCTGCAGGCGCGAAGCTGACTGTTCATGGCAGAAGCGTTCATCCCGGAAGTGCGAAAGGAAAGATGATAAATGCAATCCTGATAGCACAGGAGTTCCAAAGCCTGTTGCCTGCTTTTCAAAATCCCATGTATACGGAAGGTTATGAAGGATTTTTCCATTTGGACGGAATCAACGGAAATGTTGAAAAAACCATAGCTGACTACATTATCAGAGATCATGACAAGGTCTTGTTTGAGCAGAAAAAGGAATTGTTTAAGAAATGCGCTGATTTTCTGAATGAGAAATATGGGCAGGGAACTGTTTCCGTTGAGATGAAGGATTCCTATTATAACATGAAAGAAGTATTAAAGCCCTACAGTCATTTGATGGAAAATGCTTCGAGGCTGCTTCGTGAAATGGGAGTGGAACCAAAGATTTCACCGGTCAGAGGAGGCACGGATGGAGCAAGGCTTTCCTATATGGGGCTTCCCTGTCCCAATCTGTGTACCGGAGGCGCCAATTATCACAGCAGGTTTGAGTATGCCTGCGTTCAGTCTATGGAGACTGTGACGGAACTGCTCATTAAGCTGGCAGAGTGCTATGGAAGAAAAGAAGAAAAGGATTTGCAGCCGGAACCGCCCTCAAAGGAACCGGAACGTCAATATTTTTACATTTCCAGATGTAAAAAATACATACAGGAATTCAGAGAAAAAAACGGAAGACCGCCAACCTGCTGCGTGACTACCTTTGGGTGTCAGATGAATGCGAGAGATTCAGAGAAGCTGACAGGAATCCTGAGAGAAGTCGGTTATGAGATTATTGACAGCGAGAAGGCAGATTTTGTGATTTTCAATACCTGTACGGTCAGAGATAATGCGAATCAGCGTGTATATGGGCGGCTGGGAGAGTTAAACGGCTACAAACGTCGCAATCCTCAGATGAAGATTGCTCTGTGCGGATGTATGATGCAGGAGCAGGCAGTGCTTGAAAAACTGCAGAAGAGTTATTCTTTTGTGGATCTGATCTTCGGAACCCATAATATTTATAAGTTTGCGGAATTACTCTGCCGTACCTTTGAAGAAAGGGGAATGATTATTGATATCTGGCAGGATACGGATAAAATAGTGGAAGACTTACCTGTGGAGCGCAAATATCCCTTTAAATCCGGTATCAATATCATGTTTGGTTGCAATAATTTCTGCAGTTACTGTATTGTACCTTATGTACGCGGCAGGGAACGGAGCCGCGAACCCAAAGATATTCTGAGGGAAATCGAGAAACTGGTTGCAGACGGTGTTGTGGAAATAATGCTGCTGGGACAAAATGTGAATTCTTATGGGAAGAATCTGGAGAATCCGGTCACATTTGCAGAGCTGTTGCGTCAGATTGAGAAGATTGAAGGATTACAAAGAATTCGTTTCATGACCTCTCATCCCAAAGATCTTTCCGATGAGCTGATCAGGGTCATGAAAGAGTCAAAGAAGATTTGCAGGCATCTGCATCTGCCGTTACAGTCCGGCTCTACTGAGATCCTGACACGTATGAACAGAAGGTATACGAAGGAACAGTATCTCGAACTTGCAGATAAGATTCGAAGAGAGATTCCGGATATCGCATTGACTACAGACATTATTGTGGGATTTCCGGGGGAAACGGAAGAGGATGTGAACGAAACCATTGATGTGATCCGCAAGGTGAAGTTTGACAATGCATTTACCTTCATCTATTCCAAGAGAACAGGAACACCTGCGGCTGCCATGGAGAATCAGGTGCCGGAAGAACAGGTGAAGGCCGGATTTGACAGGGTCTTGAAGGAAGTACAGGAAACCGCCAGAATGCAGGTCTTAGGATATCAGGGTATGGTTATGGAGGCATTGATCGAAGAAGTCAATGAGAACGATGCGACGCTTGTAACCGGCAGACTGTCCAACAATACCATCGTTCATCTGCCGGGAACTGCTGAATTGATCGGCAAGATCATACCGGTAAGTCTGGATGAATGTCGTGGATTTTATTATATGGGACACAGAATTTAACATAAGAGAGAAGAGGCTGACGAAAGAAAATGAATAAGTTAAAACCCAAGTTGTTTTCCGTAATGAAGACCTATACAAAAGAACAGTTTGTGAAGGATGTAGTCGCAGGTATCATTGTGGCAATCATTGCATTGCCATTATCAATTGCGCTGGCGCTTGCCAGTGGAGTTACACCGGAAAAGGGTATTTACACAGCGATTACAGCAGGATTTGTGATTTCTTTTCTGGGCGGAAGCAGAGTACAGATTGCCGGACCTACGGCTGCATTTGCGACGATAGTTGCCGGTATTGTGGCAAAGAATGGTTTTGAGGGGTTGGTCATTGCAACACTTTTAGCCGGTATTATTCTAATCCTGATGGGGTTGCTTAGGCTGGGGAGCCTGATTAAGTTTATCCCATATACGATTACCACCGGTTTTACAGCAGGTATCGCTGTGACTATCGTAATCGGTCAGATTAAGGATTTCCTGGGACTGACTATTGTCACCGAAGAGCCTTTGATCGAGACGGTAGAAAAAGTGAAGGCTGTATTTTCCTTTATTGATACAATAAACTGGTCTGCTTTTATTGTTGGCATGGTATGTATGGCAGTATTGATCCTCTGGCCGCTGCTGCCGGGATTCTTCAAGAAAATACCTGCTTCCCTGATTGCGGTTTTTGTAGGAATCGGTATGGTCAGCGGACTGGGAATGAAAGTTAACACCATTGGCGATCTCTATGAAATCTCAAATAAGCTGCCGGCTTTTTCCTTACCGGTATTTAACATGACAACAGTGCGCAATGTACTGCCGGATGCATTTACGATTGCGATTCTGGCAGCGATTGAGTCGTTGCTTTCCTGTGTGGTAGCAGACAGTATGGTAAACAGTCGTCACAATTCCAATATGGAACTTGTGGCCCAGGGTGCCGGTAATATGGTGTCTGCCTTGTTTGGCGGAATCCCTGCAACCGGAGCCATTGCACGTACTGCCGCAAATGTAAAGAATGGTGGTCGTACACCGATTGCGGGCATGGTTCATGCGATTGTGCTTTTGCTGATACTGGTAGTGTTAATGCCATATGCGGCATTGATTCCCATGCCTACCATTGCGGCTATTTTGTTTATGGTTGCCTATAATATGTGCGGCTGGAAAAAGTTTGTATACCTTTGCAAGACTTCTCCCAAGAGTGATATCATTGTATTGATAGTAACTTTTATACTGACGGTGGTGTTTGATCTTGTAGTAGCTATCGAGGTAGGCATCCTGATGGCAACGGTTTTGTTTATGAAGCGTATGAGTGATGTGACGGATATTTCCGGATGGAAGAATATTGATGATGAGGAAGATCCTGACAGTATTTCACTTCGTACCGTACCTGCCAAAACAATGGTATATGAAATCAGCGGACCTTTGTTCTTCGGTGCAGCAGACAAGATTCTTGCCATTACCTTAGATGAGAGTATTAACTGCATTATTCTCAGAATGAGAAGCGTTGGCACCATTGATGCCACAGCGATGCATAATTTTGAGGAGATGCTGGAAGAGTGTCATCGCAAAAATATCAGCCTCGTATTCTCCCATGTAAATGAACAGCCCATGAAGGTGATGGAGAAGGCCGGTTTTGTGGAAAAAGTTGGAAGAGAAAATTTCTGCAGCCATATTGATGAAGCATTAAGGCGTGCGGAACAGCTACAGTAAGGAGCTTACGAAGGAATAGGAGTAGGGAAGATGTCAGAGCAGCAGATAGCGGTGGAAGATTTAACCCCGATGATGCAACAATATATGGAAACCAAGAAGCAGTATAAGGATTGTATTCTCTTTTACCGTCTGGGTGATTTCTATGAAATGTTTTTTGAAGATGCACTGACGGCTTCCAAGGAGCTGGAGATTACGTTGACAGGTAAATCCTGCGGGTTGGAAGAAAGAGCGCCTATGTGCGGGGTACCTTATCATGCGGTTGAGGGATATCTGACAAGATTGGTCGGGAAGGGATACAAAGTTGCCATATGTGAGCAGGTGGAAGATCCCAGGTTGTCCAAGGGATTGGTAAAAAGAGAGGTTACCCGAATCGTAACTCCGGGTACCAATCTGAATGTTCAGGCTTTGGAGGAATCCAAAAACAATTATCTTATGAGTATTGTCTATACGCCCACGAAGATAGGTATCTCTATAGCTGATGTGACTACGGGAGATTACTATCTTACCGAAGTGGAGGATTTGAAAAAACTCAAAGATGAACTGATGAAATATGAACCTTCAGAGATCATCTGTAATGAAGCATTCCTGGTCAGCGGATATGAAGTGGAAGAATTGCGCGGAAGATATCACATTTCCGTCAATGCACTGGAAGCGCATATGTTTGATGACGAAGGCTGTAAAAAGATACTGCTTCGACATTTTAAAGTAAGTACTCTGGCAGGGCTTGGAATCGAGGATTTTCCCATGGGTATGATTGCAGCCGGCTCCCTGCTGCAATATCTCTATGATACCCAGAAGACCGACCTGGCACATTTTACGCATGTATATCCTTATCTGACCAATAAATATATGCTTCTGGACAGCTCCACGAGAAGAAATCTTGAGCTGGCTGAAACATTGCGCGAAAAACAGAAAAGAGGATCTTTGCTCTGGGTGCTGGACAAGACCAGAACCGCAATGGGCGGCCGACTGCTGAGAAATATGTTGGAACAGCCTTTGATTGACAAAGAAGAGATGGAGAAACGTCTGGACGCGGTGGAAGAACTGTGCAAAGACAGTGTGTCCAGAGATGAAATCAGAGAATATCTGAATCCCGTATATGACCTGGAAAGGCTTTTGAGTAAGGTGACCTACAAGACAGCGAATCCAAGAGATTTTATTGCATTTCGTAATTCTTTGGAGATGCTGCCTGCCATCAAGACAGTCTTAAAAGGTTTTGAGAAGGAGGAACTGATCCGGATTGAAGAGGAAATTGATGGTCTGCAGGACATCTATCAGCTGATTTTGGAAGCCATCGAGGAAGAACCTCCGATTACCATTCGTGAAGGCGGGATGATCAAGGATGGATTCGATGAAACCATTGATATGCTGCGAAATGCTAAAAGAGATGGGAAACAATGGCTGGCTGAGTTGGAAGAACAGGACAGAGAAAGAACAGGAATCAAAAATCTGCGCATCAAGTATAACAAAGTGTTCGGTTATTATTTTGAGGTAACAAATTCTTACAAAGATCTCGTACCGGAGGATTATATCCGGAAACAGACTCTTGCCAATGCGGAACGCTATACCACGCCTCGTCTGAAGGAGCTGGAAGATACCATTTTAAATGCGGAGGATAAGCTTACCACATTGGAATATGATTTGTTTTGTAAAATCAGAGAATCCATCGCTTTGGAATTGGAAAGGATACAGCGGACAGCGAAGGCTTTGGCCAAATTGGATGTTTTTGCTTCTCTTTCTCTTGTCTCCGAGCGTAATCGATATATCAGACCAAAGCTGAATGAGAAGGGAATCATCGACATTAAGGATGGCAGACACCCTGTGGTGGAGCAGATGATTTCCAATGATATGTTTGTTTCCAACGATACCTTTCTCGACAACGGAAGTCATTGCATCAGCATTATCACAGGACCCAACATGGCCGGGAAATCCACTTATATGCGGCAGACGGCGTTGATTGTTCTGATGGCTCAGGTGGGTTGTTTTGTGCCTGCCAGAAGTGCTAATATTGGGATTGTCGACCGTATTTTTACGCGAGTGGGTGCATCTGACGACTTGGCAAGCGGTCAATCCACGTTTATGGTGGAAATGAATGAAGTGGCGAACATACTTCGCAATGCGACCTCAAACAGCCTTTTGATTCTGGACGAAATCGGCAGAGGTACTTCCACATTTGATGGGTTGAGTATTGCGTGGGCAGTGATAGAACATATCAGTAACCGCAGACTTCTGGGTGCGAAAACGCTATTTGCGACCCATTATCATGAGCTCACAGAACTGGAAGGCAAGATGAGCAATGTAAATAATTATTGTATTGCAGTCAAGGAAAGTGGAGACGACATTATTTTTCTTCGAAAGATTATCAAGGGTGGGGCTGATCGAAGCTACGGCATTCAGGTGGCTAAATTGGCCGGGGTGCCGGATATGGTTATCGGCAGAGCGAAGGAAATTGCAGAACAGCTGACCAATAACGATATTATTGAAAAAATACAGAGTATTGCACCGGACGTAAAAGAGGATATAAAAGGGAAAAAACAGAAGAAACTGGATGAAGTGGATCTGGCACAGATGTCTCTGTTCGAGACCGTGACGGATGAGGATGTTCTGAAGGAGCTGATGGACGCGGATGTCAATCAAATGTCTCCCATAGATGCCTTAAATACTTTATACAAGCTTCAGAATAAACTGAAGAACAGATGGCAGGGTTAGGATAAAAAAGGAGGAAGGTCATGGCAAAGATTCATGTGCTTGATTCGGAAACAATTGATAAAATAGCTGCCGGTGAAGTGGTAGAAAGACCTTCCAGTGTAGTGAAAGAGCTGGTTGAGAATGCAATTGACGCAGGAGCAACTTCCTTGTCCGTAGAAATAAAGGATGGCGGTATTGAGCTCATACGAGTCACAGACAATGGTTGCGGTATGGAAAAGGATCAGCTGCGTACTGCTTTTTTGCGTCATGCAACCAGTAAGATCGAGAAATCAGAGGACCTGACTCACCTGTCAAGTCTTGGATTTCGCGGAGAAGCATTGTCAAGTATTGCCGCAGTGTCCAAGGTTGAAGTAATTACCAAAACACCGGGAAGCCTTACGGGAACAAGAATCTGTATGGAAGGTCCCAAAGAAGTGGTTTTTGAAGAGATTGGTGCACCGGATGGCACTACGTTTCTGATGCGCAACCTGTTTTACAACACACCGGTGAGAAGAAAATTTTTAAAACAGCCTGCAACGGAGGGCAGTTATATTGCTGATCTGATGGAACATCTGGCACTTTCCAGACCGGACATTTCGTTCAAGCTGGTGGTGAATGGTCAGATGAAATTTCACACATCGGGAAACGGTGATTTGCGAGAAGTGATATATCGAATTTACGGCAGGGATGTGGCAAATGCACTGATTCCGATCAAATGGGAGCAGGAAGGCATAAAAGTGGAAGGCTTTTTGGGAAAACCGGTGCAGGTCAGGTCCACCAGAAATTACGAAATATATTTTATTAACGGAAGATTTATCAAAAGTAATGTCATTGCCCGGGCAATTGAGGAGGGATATAAAGAATATTTGATGCAGCACAAGTTCCCCTTTTGTGTGCTTCATATCAGCATGGATTCTTCCAAGGTGGATGTGAATGTACATCCCACAAAAATGGATATACGTTTTACCAATCCCATGGGTTTCAGCGCTTATCTGTGCGGAGCAGTGAAATATACCTTAAAGCATCATGAGATGATTCCCCAGGCTTCTCTTGCAAGCGAGAAGGAGCAGCGTGCGGAGAGAAAAGAAGAAGAAAAAGCAAAGGCTGCAGAGCGTGTACCGGAACCTTTTGAGGTGAACCGCAGGAATGAGGTTCAACAGGTGGTAAAATGTGTCAGGGAAGAAACCTCCTATACAACCCAAGCGAATTCCGAAAGGGAAATAGTCAGAAATCCGGTATGGGAGAGGATAAAAGGAGTTGAAAAGTCTGAAACAGAAAGGCTTGAAGCTGAAATAAAGGAAGCAGATCAAACGGAAATAGGCGAGCCCCAAACGGAACAGCTGAGTCTTTTTGAAAATAAAGTTTTATCCGTTGAAAACAGACCGCATTTTCGAATCGTAGGACAAGTATTTGAAACATACTGGCTGGTTGAATTTCAGGATAAGCTTCTTATGATCGATCAACATGCCGCTCACGAAAAAGTTAATTATGAGCGTTTGATGAAACAATATAGAGAAAAAAATGTCATTTCACAGGGGTTAATGCCACCTATCATTATCAGTATGACGGCTCAGGAAGAGATGGTATTGCTGGAAAACAAAGAAGTATTTGAAAGCCTTGGGTTTGAAATAGAAGCCTTTGGCGGAAATGAATATGCCCTTCGCAGTGTTCCTGTAGATTTGTACGGATGTGGTGAAAAAGAAATGTTTCTGGAGGTTCTCGATCAGCTTGCGGAAGGCGGAAATTATGGTGGTATTCGGGTGGTTGAAGAAAAAATCGCATCCATGTCCTGCAAAGCGGCGGTCAAAGGAAATAACCTATTAAGACAGGAAGAAGCGGAAGCCTTGATAGACGAGCTGTTAACTTTGGAGAATCCTTACAACTGCCCTCATGGAAGACCCACAATAGTGGAAATGACAAAAACTGAGATGGAACGCAAATTTAAGAGAATTGTATCCTGATTGACAGTAAATCATGTTAAGAGGTTTTGGAATGAGTGAACCGCAAAAAAAAGAAAAGAAACAACCTATGGTGATACTGACCGGTCCTACTGCGGTAGGTAAGACCAAATTGTCTATCAGTCTGGCTAAGAGCATCAACGGTGAAATAATTTCTGCTGATTCCATGCAGGTATATCGCCATATGGATATAGGTTCGGCCAAGATTAAACCGGAAGAAATGAAGGGAGTTCCCCATCATTTGATTGATATTCTGGATCCTGAGGTCCCTTTTAGCGTGGCTTTGTTTAAGAACTATGCTGAGAAAGCACTGACTGAAATCTATGAGAGAGGACATATTCCGATCGTATCCGGAGGAACAGGGTTTTATATACAGGCATTGTTGAGAAATATAGATTTTAACGGAGAGAACAACACGTCCGAAGGGAAAGAAAACAGCGGAGAGTATCGAAGGGAGCTGGAGAAGCTTGCGAATGAAAATGGTGCGGAATACCTGCATGAAATGTTAAGAACGGTAGATCCTGTCTCGGCGGTTTCCATCCATGCCAACAATGTGAAACGAACAATTCGTGCACTGGAGTTTTATCATCTGGAAGGACGCAGGATATCAGAACACAACCTTCAGGAAAAACAGAAAGAAAATGCTTATAATGCCTGTTATTTTGTGCTTAACGATGACAGAGAACGATTATATGCCAGAATCGAACAGCGTATTGACGAAATGCTGGAAGAGGGGCTGGTGGAAGAGGTAAGGAAGCTGAAGGAAGCCGGATGCAGCCGTAGTATGGTTTCCATGCAGGGTCTGGGATACAAAGAGATTTTGGCTTATTTAGACGGAGAAACATCCCTGGAAGAGGCGATAGAGATCTTAAAGAGAGATACCAGGCATTTTGCTAAAAGACAGCTTACCTGGTTTCGAAGAGAACGGGATGTGATTTGGATTCAAAAGAATGAATTTGATTATAACGAAGAGCGCATGCTGGAGTTTATGCTGGACAAGATGAGAGAGCATCATATCTTATGATTTTTCAAAGAATAGAGGAGGCAGGGGGTAACCACCCGTGAAGGAAGAGCTATGAGCAAATTACAGGAAATGTATGCTGAAATGGGCATTGAACGACAAATATATGAGTATGGAGAAAGCGTCCTGAACAGATTAGTTCCCAGATTTAAGGAAATAGATGAGATCGCCGAATATAATCAGATGAAAGTCATCAAGGCAATGCAGGAAAGCAAAGTAAGTGAAGCCTGTCTATTGGGAACCACCGGATACGGATACAATGATTTGGGACGGGACACCTTGGAGGAGGTTTATGCCAAGGTGTTTCACACGGAGGATGCTCTTGTGAGACCTCAGATTACCTGCGGGACCCATGCCCTTGCCTTGGCACTTATGAGTAATCTGCGGCCCGGAGATGAGTTGCTTTCTCCTGTCGGCAAACCGTATGATACCTTGGAGGAGGTCATTGGCATCCGACCCTCCAGGGGCTCTTTGGCAGAGTATGGTGTCACTTACAGTCAGGTTGATTTGTTGCCGGATGGCGGATTTGACTATGAGAATATCAGGAAAAGTATCAACGGGAGAACCCGGTTAGTCACGATTCAGCGTTCCAAGGGATATCAGACAAGACCGACGCTTTCCGTAAAACGAATCGGGGAGCTGATTGCCTTTATCAAAGCAATCAAACCGGATGTTATTTGCATGGTGGATAACTGCTATGGTGAGTTTGTGGAAGAAATCGAACCGGGCGATGTCGGTGCGGATATGATTGTGGGCTCTCTGATTAAGAATCCCGGAGGCGGACTGGCACCGATCGGAGGCTATATAGCAGGAAAAAAAGAATGTGTGGAAAACGCAGCCTTTCGATTGACCTCTCCCGGGCTTGGGAAGGAAGTAGGCGCTTCTCTGGGAGTATTGAAAGATTTTTATCAGGGATTATTCCTGGCGCCTACGGTGACTGCAGCCGCATTGAAGGGAGCGGTTTTTGCAGCCAATCTCTATGAACCCTTTGGATTTGGAGTGGTTCCGAACAGTGAAGAAAGCCGGCATGACATTATTCAGGCCATTACCTTTGGTACGCCGGAGGGTGTGATTGCATTTTGTCAGGGAATACAGGCTGCGGCATCGGTAGACAGTCATGTGACGCCGGAACCCTGGGATATGCCCGGCTATGACGCACAGGTAATTATGGCGGCAGGTGCCTTTGTATCCGGCTCCTCCATAGAGCTTTCGGCAGACGGACCCATAAAGCCCCCCTACGCGGTTTATTTTCAGGGCGGACTTACCTGGCAACATGCCAAATTCGGTATTTTAAAGACCGTGCAGGCAATGAAGAATGCCGGACTAATCGACATAAACAGCCTAAAGCTGTAAGAATTTGTGAAAAAATGCAGAAACAAATTATCTTATTTTTATGTACAGATCAGGAATTTTATGGTACCATTAACTAATGTATGAAACACACAAAAGAAAGATGAGGAAAAGCCTTGAAAAGAATTAATTGGGTACTGGTTTTGTTAATATTGGTCGGTTTTGTCATCGGAAGCTGCATTGGTACCTGCTTTCCCGGAACTTTCTTGAATTATGGTGAATCATTTGGGCTGAGTCAGCCTATGGTTCTGAATCTGGGATTTTTTATTATTACCTTCGGTCTCGAGATTAATATCACGATTGCCAGTATTCTTGGAGTGATTATCTCACTGGTGGTTTATCGCTTTATACGATGATGTGTGAAGCGTAAGAGTTATATAACCATGCATCGGGAAACGTGTGTCGGAGAAGGTAGAAGGAGACACATGAACCGAAAAGAAAAAAATGCATATCAGGAATTGCCCTATGAAAGATTTTTGAGATTTGGACCGGAAAGCATGTCGGAAGCAGAATTGCTGGCAGTGATTATCAGGACAGGTACCAGGGATAAAAATGCTTTGCAGCTGGCGGATGAGGTGTTGAAACTCTCCAGGTATCCCAGAGAAGGAATACTTGGGCTTTATGATGTATCGGTTGAAGAACTTGAAAAAATCAAGGGTATTGGTCAGGTGAAGGCGGTAAAGCTAAAATGCCTGGCAGAATTATCCATGAGGATGAGCAGAGCTACAGCCAAGGAAGGCTTGAAGTTTTGTTCCTCAGGACAGGTAGCCGCTTACTATATGGAACTGCTGAGACACAAAGAAACGGAATGTGTGTTTTTGCTCAGCCTGGATACAAAGGGGAAAATGATAGGTGAGAAGAAGATTTCCGAGGGAAGTGTTAAAATGTCACTTATTTCACCAAGGGAGATTTTTTTGGAAGCTCTCAGCATGAAGGCGGTTAACATCATTCTTGTTCATAACCATCCAAGCGGCGACCCGTCTCCGAGTCAGAGCGATATTGAACTTACAGGGAATGTGAGAATCCTTGGAGAGATGCTGGATGTACCGTTGCTGGATCATATTGTGATTGGAGATAATTGTTATACAAGCTTTAAAGAGGCTGATTGGTTTATTGAATAACGTTCGGAAAGGGGTTTATTGTTTTGGCTAACAATGCGTTCGGTATCGATTTGGGTACCAATAATATTAAAATCTACAGCAGACTGGATGACTGTTTTGTTGTGGAAAAGAATATGATTGCTATTGAAAATAAAAATACTTTATTTGCTTATGGCAATTCTGCATATGATATGTATGAGAAGGCTCCCGGAAATATTCATATTTCTTTTCCGTTGTCTAATGGCGTCATAGCAGATATCAAAAATATGGAGACATTAATCAGATATTTTATCGGTGATATACAAAAGGGAAACAATAAACCATCTGATTTCTTCATCGCAGTTCCCACGGATGTCACGGAAGTGGAAAAAAGGGCATTTTATGACTTGATTAGGGATTCCGGCGTGAAAGCCAGAAAGATAATGGTGGTAGAAAAGGCGGTAGCCGACGGACTGGGATTGGATATTGACGTTAAGAACTCTCAAGGTGTACTGATGGTCAATGTGGGCTATGAAACAACAGAGATTTCCATTCTTTCACTGGGGGGAATTGTTCTCAGTAAATTGATTAAAAACGGTGGATTGAAGTTTGATGAGGCGATCAGAGCAGCTGTAAGAAAAGAGTTTAATTTGATCATCGGCGGAAAGACAGCCGAAGTTGTAAAGATGAATCTGGGTGATTTGGAGAAGGAAGGAAGAGGTGCGGTTGTATATGGACGTGATATTGTGACCGGACTGCCGGTTGAACGTGAGATTCCCACAAAACTGGTTACGGATTGCCTTGAAGAATTGTTCCATAGCATTGTAGACAATGTGAAGGTCATTCTGGAGAGAACACCTCCTGAACTTGCAGCAGATATTTATAGACATGGTATCTATCTGACCGGTGGAGCGTCAAGGGTGAGTCACCTCGCCGAAAGATTGGCTGCAGGTACCGGGCTTAAGGTAAATGAGGCGGAAGATCCCGAAATCAGTGTTGTAATGGGACTTGCCAAGATTATCAAGGAAGATAACTATAAATCTGTTGCCTATGCAATTGAAGGGATGAGTAAATGAGCCCGGTAATTAAAAAGAAAGGGGAGAGATTTACTTTACCGAGTAAATATCTCCTTTTAATTTTAACGGTTTTGTGTACCTTAATGATGCTGATTACGTTTGGAACAGATACATTTAACAGACCTCTTAATGTTGTTGTGGGTAAGGTGATTGTTCCGTTTCAACAGGGAATTGGAAAAATGGGAGGCTGGTTGTCCAAGCGTTCAGACGAACTGGAACAGATCAGGAATCTTCTGGATGAAAACGCCAGATTGAAAGAGCAGATTGCAGTATTAACAGAAGAGAATATCCTTCTGCAACAGGACAAGTATGAATTGAACAATCTGAGACAATTGATGGAGTTGAACGAACAATACGAAGAATACAAAAAAGTGGGAGCCCGTATTATTGCAAGAGATTCCGGCAATTGGTACTCTTCATTCATAGTTGATAAGGGAAGCAATCAAGGCATTGAAGCGGATATGAATGTCATCGCAGGAGGTGGACTGGTCGGCAGAGTTACTGCAGTTGGACCGAATTGGGCGAGAGTCACGTCGATTATTTCTGATAATAGTAATGTGAGCGGTATGACGATTTCAACCGGTAATAATCTGATAGTATCAGGTGACTTGCAATTGATGTCACAGGGGAATATAAGATTCGGACAACTGGTGGACAGTAAGAATCTTGTTGCCGAAGGAGATAAGATTGTAACCTCAAATATCAGTGACAAATACCTGCCGAATCTCTTGATAGGTTATATCAGTTCCATTGACAGAGATTCCAACAATCTTACGAAATCAGGCTTGATTACCCCGGCTGTTGATTTTGAACATCTTGAGGAAGTTCTGATCATAACTGACAGAAAACAGAGCATCGATGAATAGGGTGAAAAAATATGCTCAGGAAAATAGTAGTTACACTTTTTGTCATTGTATGTTTTATTCTGCAATGCAGTGTATTCGGGAATTTTGCTTTTGCCGGAATCATTCCTAACCTGATGATAATTTTAACAGCCTCTTTTGGATTTATGAGGGGTGAGAATGATGGACTGATTATCGGCTTTTTTTGCGGACTGTTAAATGATATTTTCTTTGGCAGTGTACTTGGTTTTTATGCATTGCTTATGATGTACATAGGGTTTTTAAATGGAAAATTCAGCAGAATTTTCTACCCGGAAGATATTAAGCTTCCGATAGCATTGATAATAACAAGTGATTTGTCCTATGGGATTCTGTGCTATATTTTATTATTTATGCTGCAGGGTAAGTTTCAGTTTGGGTACTATTTTTTACATGTAATCTTACCGGAAGCATTGTATACTATCGTTGTAACCATGTTTCTGTATCCGCTTATTTTAAAGGTGAATGAGAAAATGGAAACCGGGGAGTAAAGGAGTATACAGGGTTTTGTTTGATGAAGTCAGAGAGAAATTAATTAAATTCTTTACGAGCAGATTGACGGTATTTACTCTTGTTTTTTTGATACTGGCAGGTATTTTGGTGTATCGATGTTTTGAACTGCAGATTGTTCAAGGTCAGAAATATTTAGATGAATTTATACTGAAAACAGAAAAAACAAGAGATTTGTCAAGCACCAGAGGAAATATTTATGACAGGAACGGTAATCTGCTGGCTTATAATGAATTGGCATATTCTGTCAAAATAGAGGATGTATTTGAATCGGGTAGTTCCAAGAATAAGAATCTGAACGAAACGATATTAAGATTGATTCAGATGCTTGAGAAAAACGGGGATTCCTGTATCACCGATTTTAAGATATATGTAGATGAAGACGGAGAGTTTAGCTTTAGCGTAGACGGAACTGCAAGACTTAGATTTATTGCGGATGTCTATGGCATTAAAACCATAGACAAATTAGAAGAACCGCAAAAGAGAGCAAGTGCCCTGACTATTATGGAATATCTCAGCAGGAATACCGGAAGTGGTTTTTCCATTGGGGAATACGAAGATCCAGAGAACAGAAAAAGTACTTTTTATCCCGGAAAAGGATATACCAATGAAACCTGGCTTAAACTTGTGACGATACGCTATGCAATGAGTCTGACCTCCTACAGAAAATATATCGGAACCACAGTGGCCAACAATGTGAGTGAGAAGACAGTAGCTGTCATTATGGAAAATTCAACTGATCTTCCGGGAGTAAGTATTGTTGAAGATACTGTCAGAAAATATGTTGACAGTAAATATTTTGCTCATGTTCTGGGATATACAGGGAAGATTTCCTCAGATGAATTAACTCAGCTTAATCTGGAAATGCAAAATCAGGGAAGAGAGGAAGATGCGTACAATATCAATGATGTTGTTGGAAAGAGCGGAATTGAATCTTACCTTGAAACAACCTTGCATGGAGCCAAAGGTTATGAGAGAGTTGTCGTCGATAATATGGGAAAGGTAATCTCCATTGAAGAGAGAAAAGAAGCACAGTCCGGACAGGATGTATATTTGACAATAGATAAGGAATTGACAAAGGCTGCCTATAATATTGTGGAACAAAAGCTTGCAGGTCTTGTGGCGAGTAAAATAGTCAATCAAAAGCAATATGTGCCGGCAGCCAACGCCGGGAGCGCAGACATAAAGATACCTATTTATGATGTGTATTATACTATGTTTAATAATTCCATCATTGATTTCAGGCACTTGTCTTCAGAATATGCGGGAAGTACCGAAAAAGAAGTATTTCAGGCATATCTTGAATATAAAGAGAAAGTATATGCGAAGCTGACCGAAGAGCTGGTCGTGAATAAAACACCGTACAACAGGCTGACCAAAGAATATCAGGTATATGAGAGCAATATCGTATCCTTACTGAACAAAAACGGTATTATTATTTCTTCAGCAGTTGATACCTCAGACAAAACATATATTGCTTGGACAACGGATGAGGTCATCAGTCTGAATGAGTATTTGCATTACTGCATTGCACAGAACTGGATTGACGTCAGCAGACTTGAACTGGGTGAATACTCTGATTCTTCCGAGATATATGACAAACTGCTGGACTATATCATTGCGATGTTGGACCGCAACACAGAGTTTCAAAAAAAATTCTTCAAATATATGCTTTTATCGGATGTGATCAATGGAAATCAGGTATGCAGGATTCTTTGTGAACAGGGCATTGTCGACATTCCGATGGAGGATGAGACAGCACTGTTTAACGGAAGATTGAGTGCATATCAATTCATGATGAACAGAATTAAAGCAATTGATATAACACCGGCACAGCTGGCACTCGATCCATGTAACGCCTCCGTGGTAATCACTGATGTTAATAGCGGGGAAGTGCTTGCGCTGGTTTCGTATCCGGGATATGACAATAATAAGATGGCTAATTCCATTGATGCAGAATACTATGCCAAGCTGATTACCGATAAGTCAATGCCACAGTATAATTTTGCAACCCAGTCATCTATGGCTCCGGGCTCTACCTTTAAGATGGTATCGGCTTCCGCCGGATTGATGGAGGGCGTGATTACACTTCACAGCAAGATTAATTGTGTGGGAACCTTTACCATGGTCACACCGTCTCCCAGATGCTGGAACAGATGGGGACATGGAAACGAGAACGTGACCACTGCAATCCGGGATTCCTGTAACTATTATTTTTATAATCTGGGATATGAACTTGCCTCTCTTTCCGGAACATACAGTGAAAAAGAAGGCTTAAATATCCTTTACAAATATGCAGATATGTTCGGATTATCTGAAAAATCCGGAATTGAGATTTCGGAAACCCAGCCCAATGTTTCTACGGAAGACTCTGTCAGATCTGCTATTGGTCAGGGGACACATAGTTATACTACCGTTGGATTGGCCAGATATGTTTCGACAGTAGCAAACAGAGGAACCTGCTATAATCTGACTTTAATAGATAAGATCACCGATTCCGAAGGTAATATCATTGAAGAATATGCTCCCAAGGTCAGAAACATCGTGGATATGCCGAAAGAGTACTGGGATGCGATACAACTGGGTATGAGACAGGTTGTGATGAATAAATCCTATTTTAGTGATTTGGCTGTGGAAGTGGCAGGTAAAACAGGTACTGCAGAACAGACAAAATCAAGACCGAATCATGCATTGTTTGTTTGTTATGCGCCTTATGAAGAACCGGAAATTGCCATTGCCACAAGAATTCCGTACGGATATTCATCTGATTATGCTGCGCAGACAACAAGAGATATCATAAAGTATTATTATGGACTGGTCGAGAAAGATGATTTAATCAATGGTATCGCGGATGAACCTGATAGCGGAATATCGAATGAATTGTAAAGCAGAAAGGAGTACCGAAACAGATGAAAGATCTGGTATTGATCAAAAGCTTTCCTAACGGTATCGCATTACATTTAAATTCAGAGGAACCTTTTGAGCAGGTGCTGGAGGAGATTGCGGCAAAGTTTGCGGAAGCCAGAAATTTTTTTGGAAAGGCTTCTATGGCATTGTCCATTGAAGAGAGACGGGTTTCGGCAGGAGAAGAGATCCTGATCCTTGATGCCATACAGAAAAACAGTAATCTGAATATTGTTTGTATTGTTGAAAAGGATGAGGAGGAGAATAAAAACTATATTAACGCATTGTCTGATGCTGAGAAGAAGAGTTCTGAGTCATCCGATGGTCAGTTTTTTAAAGGAAGCCTGAAAGACAAAGAGGTATTGGAAACTGACAGAAGCGTGATAATATTAGGGGATGTGTACCCGGGATGTGCAGTGATCAGTGCTAAGAATATAATTATTCTTGGAGGATTATACGGGGAGGCTTATGCCGGGGTTAACGGACAGCCCGACGCTTTTATTGCAGCGCTTGAAATGGAGCCGGAAAGAATTAAGATCGGCGATTTCAAATATAAACCTTCTGGTAAGCCGTTAAAATGGGGAATCCATGGCAAGATACAACCGAAACTGGCTTGTGTAAAGAACAAAAAGATAGTATTCGAGACGATTACCAAAGAACTGCTGAGTACATTTTAGATACTCTTGGCGGGACGACAAAAAAATATTTGGAGGAGACAGAAAATGGAAAACACGTTTTCCGGGGAGCAAAAACGCTCCGAAGTAATTGTCGTCACTTCAGGTAAAGGCGGTGTGGGCAAGACCACCACATCTGCAAACGTCGGTACTGGTCTGGCAAAGCAGGGCAAGAAGGTATGCCTGATTGATACGGACATAGGATTACGCAATCTCGATGTAGTCATGGGATTGGAGAATAGAATCGTATACAATCTGGTGGATGTAGTAGAAGGAAATTGTCGCGTGAAACAGGCGTTGATTCGTGACAAGAGACATCCTGGATTATATCTGATGCCCTCAGCACAAACAAGAGATAAATCGGCAGTGAACCCGGCACAGATGATTAAGGTAATCGATCATCTGAGAGAACAATTTGATTATATTATTTTGGATTGTCCTGCGGGAATTGAGCAGGGATTTCAAAATGCGATTGCAGGTGCTGACAGGGCGTTGGTTGTGACAACACCGGAGGTTTCGGCAATCAGAGATGCAGACAGAATCATAGGATTACTGGAAGCAAACGGATTCAATCAAATGGATCTGATTATCAACAGGCTCCGCATGGATATGGTGCGACGGGGAGATATGATGTCTGCCCAGGATGTTATGGATATTCTGGCCATTCCGCTGATAGGAATTGTGCCGGATGATGAGAATGTGGTTGTGGCTACCAATCAGGGAGAACCCCTGGTGGGAAGTGACAGTCCCGCAGGACAAGCATATGCCAATGTGGTACAGCGAGTTCTTGGCAAAGAGATTCCGTTTTTGAATTTTGAAAAGGGTATTTCGTTTTGGACCAGAGTTTCCGGTATTTTTCACAAAATATAGTGGGAGGAGATAGGTGCCATGAGAAATTTCTTTCGCAGAAAAAGCTCCTGCCAGGTAGCAAAAGACAGATTAAAGATATTATTGATATCTGATCGTGTGAACTGTTCACCGGAGATTATGGAGCTCATTAAGAATGATATTGCTAAAGTAATATCAAGATACATGAAGATCGATGCTGAAAATATGGAGATTCAAATTAACACAAAAGGCAGCAAAGCAGGGAAAGCAACAAAAACCAGTTTATGTGCGAATATTCCCATAGTAGATGTATCAAAGCCTGATATACATAAGGATACTCAGAATGTTTACTAAGTTTAAGTTTAGAGAATATGATTTCAAACTAGTGATAATGATATTACTGCTGTCGGTAATCGGAATTATTGCCGTTGGCAGTGCCGAACCCACACTCCGGAACAAGCAATTGGCCGGAGTTGTGGCAGGTACGGCACTTATGCTTTTTATTTCGCTTTTTAACTACAAATGGGTTATGAAACTATATTGGCTGATGTATATTGCCAATCTTGGGCTTTTGATTGCAGTCTGGACTCTTGGCGACGAAGGGAAATATGGTGCACAACGCTGGCTTGGAATAGGAGGATTAAGATTTCAGCCTTCCGAATTGGCGAAAATATTGTTGATTTTATTCTTTGCTCAGTTTATTATGAAATATAAGGATAAGCTGAATACATTTCGGGTATTGGCGGCCAGTTTGGGACTTATTTTAGCGCCCTGGTATCTGATTTACAAACAGCCTGATTTATCCACCAGTATTGTGGTAATTGTTCTTTTCTGCGTGGTGATGTTTGCCGGCGGAATCAGTTGGAAGGTGGTGATTGGTGTCTTTGTGGTAGCAATACCGGCCTTTGCATTAATTGTTTCTCTGGCACTTCAGCCTGACAGCAAATTGCTGGAAGGCTTTCAGGCAAATCGTATTCTGGCCTTTATTAATCCGGAAGAGTATAAAGATACCGAAGCCTACCAACAGCTGAACTCTGTCACGGCAATCGCATCAGGTATGTTGGATGGCAAGGGATACAAGAATAATCAGATTACTTCTGTAAAGAACGGGAATTTTCTTTCCGAAGCCCAGACGGACTTTATTTTTGCAGTCATCGGTGAAGAATACGGATTTAAAGGCACATCGGTTGTAATTGTTCTGTTATTCGGAATTGCTCTGGAATGTATATCGGTTGCAAGAAAAGCGCAAGATACGGCAGGAACGGTAATAGCCGCAGGAATGGGGGGGCTTATTGCATTTCAAAGCTTTTTTAACATTGGTGTTGCCACGTTTATTTTACCGAATACCGGGTTGCCGTTACCGTTTGTGAGCAACGGATTGACTTCGCTGATGAGTTTATTTATTGGAATGGGGTTTGTTCTAAACGTAAGACTACAGTCTGGAAAAACGAAACAGAGAGAGGGTATAGTATGAACATAGCGTTAATTGCACATGATGCTAAAAAGAAACTTATGCAGAACTTCTGTATTGCATACAGAGGAATTCTGAGTAAAAACGAATTATATGCAACCGGGACCACCGGTAGATTGATCGAGGAAGTAACAAATCTAAATATCCATAAATTTTTGGCAGGGCATTTGGGCGGAGAACAACAGATTGGCGCCCAGATTGAACATAATCAGATGGATCTGGTTATATTTTTAAGAGATCCGCTGAATCCAAAACAACATGAACCTGATGTTAATAATGTGGTTAGACTTTGTGATATACATAATATTCCGCTGGCAACAAATTTAGCAAGTGCAGAACTGTTGATTAAGTCCCTGGACAGAGGAGATTTAGAGTGGCGTGAAATGTACAAATAAGAAAAAAGTCATAAATCTGTTGTGTGTCATGCTTGCCGTGATCAGCCTTTTGTCCGGCTGCGGTAACCTTTCGTATGAACTGGTATATCATGCGGACGCTGACGTCAGCAGTTTTAATGTGATTTCAAAAGAAGACAGGAGAACGGCAGTTCCTTATGCAAATAATCTTTGTGTCGTTAGCGGGGATGTATCAGAAGATGTAAAAGCTGATTTGTCTGTTGCTACAGCGGCTGTGCTTATGGATGTCAATAAAAACGAAGTAATCTATGCCAAAAGTGCTCATAAACAGCTTTATCCTGCCAGTATAACAAAAATAATGACAGCATTGATAGCAATCCGGTATGGCAGACCTGATCAGGTGCTGACAGCTACTAATTCCGTGAATATTTCGGAATCCGGTGCAACGCTCTGTGGACTGAAGGCAGGAGACACAATGACCATGGATCAGGCACTTCGCATTCTCCTGGTTTATTCTGCCAATGACGTAGCAATGTTGATTGCAGAAAATGTCGGAGGCTCTGTAGAACAGTTTGTTGAGCTGATGAATACGGAGGCTCAGAGAATCGGTGCAACCAATACGCATTTTGCTAACCCTCATGGTTTGACGGATGAGGAGCATTATACGACAGTATACGATTTATATCTGATATTTAATGAAGCAATGAAGGAAGAAACGCTGAGTGAAATTATCAGAATGACAAACTATCAGACTGTATATTATGACAAGAATAAAAAGGAAAAAAACTTTGAAAAAAAATCTACGAACGGTTACTTGAATGGACACTTCACTCCACCTTCCAATGTGACCGTTATCGGTGGAAAAACAGGTACCACAAATGCAGCAGGTCATTGTTTGCTTTTACTTGTAAGGGATGTAAGCGGTGCCCCATATATTGCGATAGTTATGGGCACTCCGAGTACCGACGAGCTGTATCGGTGCATGTCTGAGCTTCTGGGCGAAATCAATCATTTGTCACAGGAAGGATAATTTTTTTATTTCATCCTAAAAGGTTGTTTTTTCGTACCAAATACCTTATAATTAAAACAAGGGATTTACTATTATATTACAACAGGAGGGTATTACAATGGTTCAGTTGATTGTTGGAAATAAGGGTAAGGGAAAGACAAAGCAATTATTGGATAAGGTAAATGAATCGATTAAGGAGATTTCAGGAAACATTGTTTATCTGGATAAGAGCACTAAGCATATGTATGAGCTGAATAATAAGATCCGTCTGATTGATGTATCTCAGTTTTTTATTGAGAACAGCAATGAATTTATCGGTTTTGTCTGTGGAATTATTTCACAGGATCATGATCTGCAACAGATGTATTTTGACAGTTTCTTGAAGATTGCCAATCTGGAAGGGGCGGATATTACAGAGACTGTCGAAAAGCTTGAAAAAATCAGCGCTGAGTTTAAGGTTGATTTTATTCTGAGCGTATCTATGGATGAGACGGAACTTCCGGCCGGTATGAAAGAGAAGATTATTGTTTCTCTGTAAATGATTACTTTTTAAAGCGCTAAATGATAAAGGAGTGACAAAGCCTCGGTATTGTTCCGGGGCTTTTATATAGAGGATATAGATTTGAGAGAAAGAAACACAAAAATAAGAAAATATAAAAAACCATTTATGAATATCGGTATGATTATTTTCGGCGTAATCTTTATCTATGTCGTTATTTGTGTTATTTTATTTTTTCAGACAAACCATATTGTCCGATATCAGGTTAAAGAGGGTTCGCTGGCTACAGATAATGTTTATAAAGGGATAATATTAAGAGACGAGACTGTAGTGTATACAAAAGCTGCCGGTTACGTCAATTTCTATGCAAGAGAAGGTTCCCGTGTGGGCAAAAACGGGTTAGTATATATTGAGGACGAGACGGGTAAGCTGAGCGAAAGCATTGCGGCTTACAGTCAGGGCGAGAACTCCCTGAGTGATAAAGAACTTGCTGATTTTAGAAGTAAAATAGCAGAATTCTCACGTGAATATGACAGCGGCAGATACGGAAGTACTTATGACTGTAAATATAATCTGAAGAATTCTGTTATGAAACTGGCAAATGCCAATATGCTGAGCAATATACACAGTATTGGTGAAAATGGGGGATTTAGCGGAGTTAATTATGCATATTCTCCGGCTACCGGTATTGTGTCATATTGGATAGATGGATATGAAGAGCTGACTCCTTCTGATGTGACGGAAGAGCTGTTTGAAACTAATAATAAATATCAAAAAAATCAGATTATGGGTAATACCTTAATGGAGGCGAATGAG
>SAMEA3663269__coassemble_134_pt1 | contig 26721 bp, 19 predicted proteins | sample SAMEA3663269__metabat2_low_PE_038 | metagenome-assembled genome bin SAMEA3663269 (sample SAMEA3663269) | pig gut metagenome | biome: pig gut; feature: pig-associated habitat; material: faeces | place: China | collected 2013
AAACCTCCAGAGGTCTCGGAAAGCGTACAGATGCCAGTGCGAGATATGAGAAGGGCGTGGATGAATACGCAACCGTTCATGCAATGAAGCGTGCCCTTCACCTGGTGGAGGAACTTGGTTGCGGTAAGGTCTCCGGGACTCATGTGGATGTCAATACCGGCAATTCCGTAGAGCCCAGGGAGATGAAGGTCAGTCTCAGAAAGGTGAACGATGTCCTGGGTATTGAGGTTCCCGAGCAGGACGTTTTGAGAATTATGAAGAATCTGAACTTTGCTCCTGCAATCAACGGAGATGAGCTGACCCTGCAGGTGCCGGCATATCGTGAGGATATGGATTCTTACCCTGATGTGGCTGAGGAAGTTATCCGCATGTACGGATATGAGCATGTAGAACCTGCATTCATGCCGGCAGCTTTGGTGACAATGGGCGGAATGAATGAAAAACAGAAAAAAGAGCTACACTTAAAGAAAGCGCTTTGCAGTGCGGGAGCGTTTGAGTGTATTCATTATTCCTTCTTTTCTCCTTCAGACCTTGATTTGCTGCGTTTGCCTGAGGAGGCTCCCGAGAGGAATACCATTCGTATTCTGAACCCAATCAACGAAGAGTTGTCACTGATGAGAACCACACTTGCAGCTTCCATGTTGAATGCAATTGCGAGAAATCAGAAGAAGGGTAATCTGGAGGGAAGATTGTTTGAACTTGGCAAGAAGTTTATTCCCAAGGAGTTGCCGTTAAACGACTATCCTGATGAGAGAGATACCCTTTGCATTGGTGTCTTTGGCGAAAAAGAAAGTTTCTTTACCCTGAAGGGATTGGCGGAAAAGGTGGCTGAAACCTTATATCTGAAGTTTGATTATGAGACTGGAGAGAAGACCTTCCTGCATCCGTATCAGACCGCAACTATTTTCTGCCAGGGTGTTGAAATCGGATACCTGGGTAAAGTAGCCTATGAAGTGGCAGAACAGCTGGATCTGAGAACATCTGCGTATCTTCTGGAGATTGATATGAAAACGGTATCTGAACGGAAGGCTGATAAAGCAACCTTTGTACCTCTTTCCAGGTTCCCCGAGGAGAGCAGAGACCTTGCACTGGTAATGAACAAAGAAATTACCTGTGGTCAGGTTGAGGATGTTATTCGAAAGTCCTGTAACAATATAAAGGGAATCAGACTCTTTGATGTGTATGAGGGAGAACAGATTCCCCGGGACAAGAAGAGTATGGCCTTCAAGGTGGACTTTGTCCCCGGAGAAGAAGCCTTTGAAGCGGATTCCGTGGACAAATTCGTGAAAAAGATTCTGAAGAATCTGAAGTTCCATCTGGATATTGATCTGAGAAGCTGAGAACAAAGAATGAAAATGAAAACCTGAAAGATTAACAGAAGCCGGGTAGGATTTGTATCATCCTGCCCTGCGATAGTATGGGAAGATTGGAGGATATCTATGGCAGCGAAGTTTGCGTGGGAAAAATATGACGAGAAACACATAAAGAAGCTGGAGAAGCTATGCAAGGAATACAGGGAGTTTCTTGACAACGGCAAGACGGAAAGAGAATGCGTCGACACGATAGTGAATGGGATCGAGAAAGAAGGCTATAGAGAACTGGAGAGCCTGATGAAGGAAGGCGCTACCCTGAAGAAGGGAGATAAGGTTTACAGCGTATGGATGAACAAGTCTATCGTGATGTATCGTATCGGTAGCAAGCCAATGAGCGAGGGCATCAATATTCTGGGTGCGCATATCGACAGCCCCAGACTGGATGTGAAGCAGAAGCCTCTTTATGAGGATTCCGATCATTCCTTTGCTTATCTGGATACGCATTACTATGGCGGAGTCAAAAAATATCAGTGGGTTACCCTGCCGCTTGCTTTGCACGGCGTCGTGGTCAAAAAGGACGGAACCACTGTGGAACTGAATATCGGTGAAAACGAGGATGATCCTGTCTTCTTTATTTCCGACCTGCTGGTTCACCTGGCCGGTGAACAGCTGGATAAAAAGGCGGAAAAGGTAATTGAAGGTGAAGCCCTTGACCTGATTGTAGGTAGCAGACCCATAAGCATTGGGGAGGAAGAGAAGAACACGGATGAAGGCAAGAAAAAGGCTGCAAATGCAGTGAAAGCCGGAATCCTGGATATTTTAAAGAAGACCTATGATATAGAGGAGGATGATTTCCTGTCGGCAGAAATCGAAGTAGTACCTGCAGGTAAAGCGAGAGAAGCCGGTCTGGACCGCAGCATGATCCTGGCATACGGTCATGATGACAGAGTATGTGCATTTACTTCCGTGAAGGCAATGCTGGATGTGAAGGAAACGGAGAGAACATTGTGCTGTATTCTGGTGGACAAGGAAGAAATCGGCTCTGTGGGCGCTACGGGAATGCGTTCCAGATTCTTTGAAAATTCATTGGCGGAACTGATGAATCTTACCGGTGAATACAGTGAGCTTAATGTGAGAAGGTGTCTGGCACACAGCTGCATGCTGTCCTCTGATGTGAGCGCAGCCTTCGACCCTAATTTCCGTTCCTCTTTTGAAACAAAGAATACAGCATGGCTTGGCGCGGGTATGGTATTTAACAAGTTTACCGGTGCAAGAGGTAAGTCGGGCTCAAACGATGCCAATGCGGAATACATTGCGCACATCAGAAAGATTCTTGACGACAAGGAGATAATGTATCAGACTGCAGAGCTTGGAAAGGTGGATGCAGGCGGTGGCGGCACGATAGCTTATATTCTGGCGTTGTATGGTATGAACGTAATTGACAGCGGTGTGGCTGTGCTTAACATGCATGCCCCCTGGGAAGCAGTAAGCAAGGCGGATGTATATGAGACTTATCGTGGTTACAAGGCTTTTGCAGAGAAGGCGTCAATGTAGGACAAAGACATGGAATTGAAAAAATCAGATTTTTATTTTGAACTGCCCCAGGAACTGATCGCCCAGGATCCCCTGGAGGATCGTTCTTCCTCCAGACTCCTGGTGCTGGACAAAGAAAGCGGTGAGGTATCTCATCATGTTTTTCGGGAGATTATTGATTATCTGAAGCCGGGAGACTGTCTGGTATTGAACAACACAAAGGTCATTCCTGCCAGATTGCTTGGCGTGCGGGAGGATACCGGAGCTCATGTGGAAGTGCTTTTATTGAAGCGGAAAGAAGCGGATGTATGGGAAACCTTGGTAAAACCCGGTAAGAAATGCAGACCGGGAACCAGACTTTCCTTTGGAGATGGTCTGCTCAGAGCACAGATACTTGAGATTGTGGAAGAAGGTAACCGACTGATTCGGTTTGAGTACAGCGGTATCTGGGAGGAGGTATTGGACAGACTTGGAGAAATGCCCTTACCTCCCTATATTACACATAAGCTCCAGGATAAAAACAGATATCAGACAGTGTATGCCAAGTATGAAGGCTCCGCAGCGGCACCTACTGCAGGTCTGCATTTTACCCGGGAATTGCTGGCTGAAATCGAAGCAAAAGGAGTTATTATTACCTATGTCACACTTCATGTGGGACTTGGTACCTTTCGCCCGGTAAAGGAAGAAAATGTCCTGAATCATCATATGCATTCCGAGTATTATGAGATCACGGAGGAAACGGCTACGCTGATCAATCGTACAAAGCAAAAGGGCGGGAGAGTCATCTGCGTGGGCACCACCAGCTGCAGAACGGTAGAAAGTGCTGCGGATGAAAAGGGTGCGATTCATGCGGGAAGCGGTAATACGGAAATCTTTATTTATCCAGGGTATCAGTTCAGGGTTCTGGATGCCCTGATAACTAATTTTCACCTGCCGGAATCTACTCTGGTCATGCTGGTCAGCGCACTGGCGGGGCGGGAGAAGGTGCTGAATGCCTATGAGGAAGCCATCCGGGAAAAATACAGATTTTTCAGTTTTGGCGATGCAATGTTTATTCATTAAAAAATTTCTCTTGTGGTAAGCAATATTAAATGATATATTGTTAGTGTTCGGTGTTATACATTTGTAGGAGCGAATTGTGTGTTTTACAGATGAAATACGAATGGCTGGAACCAGAAAAGACAGGGGAGTATGGGGATGAATGAGAAAAGAAAATGTAAGAGAACGGAATTGATTTCTGCATTGATTATCAAGCGTCTGGATGATAACAGCAATTATGAGATTGTTGTGGGGGTAAACGATCTGTCCAAGACGGGGATTGGATTTCAATGTGCGGAACAGCTACAAATAGGTGAGATATATGAGTGCCATATGACTATATGGACCAAGGAAGTGATTCATTGTTTTCTTCAGATAGTAAGAATCGACCAGAGACCCGGCGGTTTTTGCTACGGAGCTACTTTTGTAGGAATGAATGATGCGGATGCAGCACGAATCGAGACCTATCAGACAATTCAGGAATTTGAGTGATGATTGCCTCACAAACAGTCTGTATGCTGTTTGTGAGGTTTTTTATCAGGGTATTGACATGGACAGAGATATTTCTAACAGAAAAAGAAGGATAATTTCAGGGGTCGCCGGAGCTCTCTTACTTTTGTTGTATTTTGTAATCTTTTTTATGTCTGCGCAAAACGGGGAAGAGTCCGGCTCGGTGAGCCTGAAAATCAGTGAAAAATGTGCGGAATTGGTAAATGCTTTGACGGGAGGGCATTGGAGCAGGGCGTTTCAGGAGAACCTTGCGTCGTACTTTGAACATCCCCTGCGCAAGCTGGCGCATTTTACCGAATATGCCCTTATGGGCAGCCTGGTGTTTGTATTGCTGAGGCAATGGATCAGAAAGGGAAGACGATTGTACTGTTCTGTGATAGTATGGGTGTTGCTTTCCGCCGCGGCAGACGAACTCCACCAGTTTTTTGTACCGGGAAGATATGCCAGTGTGGCGGATGTACTGCTGGATACCTGCGGGGGTGTATTTGGGATGGGGTTAAGTTTACTATGCATAAAGTTGATGAATAAGCATATCGAGGATGTCATTTGATATCGTTTATGGAAAACAACTAAAAAACTGAGAGACAATTCTCTCAGTTTTTTTGATGTATTTCGTAATTCATGGATTTTAAGATGTCAGAAGCCTTTTGAAGCGATGCTTCATCAGGAAACTCAATACGTAACACGCCGTCCTCGGATTCCCGATTGTGTGTGATTCCGATATTTTTGATACTGATATCATGCTCTGCAAGCAGCGTGGCAATGTGAGCAAGGGCACCGGTCTTGTCATCGATGTCCACATTAAAGCGGTAGGAGCGTTTGATAGGACCGCTGGATGCATCGATAAAGGAATCTCGGTAGATGTGAGCGCTGTCAAACAATTCATAAAGAGCCTCGGCATTGCTGCTGTCAAGCTTTGCTTTAATACTGCACAAGGAATCTATGTACCTTTGCAGGAGAGTGGAGATGTTCTCTGTATTGGTCAGACAGATTTGCTGCCACATCACGGCGGAGGATGAAGCGATTCTGGTAATGTCTTTAAAACCGCCGGCGGCAATCAGTTTCATGATTCCGTCCTCGTAATCACTGTCTTTTACCAGGTTCACAAGAGAGGCGGCGATGACATGAGGAAGGTGGCTGATTGCTGCGGTGACATAATCGTGTTTCCGGTAATCGAGAATCAAAGGGATTGCATTCATATGGGTAACCAATTCTCTGTATTCCTCCAGGCGATTGCCGGGAACGGACTCGGTAGGAGTCAGGATATAGTATGCATTTTCAAGCAAAGAAGCCTTGGAATTGATATATCCGGTGCGTTCGCTTCCGGCCATGGGATGACCGCCGATGAAACAGTGTTCCAGACCTGCTTCGTGAATGGCTTCATGAATGGTGGATTTAACGCTGCCCACATCCGTGAGAAGACAGAAGGGAGACATGAATTTTTTAACTGCATTGAGATTGTCATCATTCTTTTGCACAGGGGCGCAGAGAAAGATGTAATCACAGGTGCTGAAATGATCATCTATACTATCAGTGATTACATCGGTAACCCGATCTTTTTGTGCCTGTTTTAAGGAATCGGTGTTGATATCGTAAGCAATGATCTTGATATTTTCATTATATTCTTTCAGAGCTCTTGCAATAGAACCTCCAATCAGCCCCAGACCGATAAAACCACAGGTAAGTTCAGACATGAATTCTCCAATCCTGCCGCAGAGACGGCATCCGATAATCCTTATTTTGTAATCATAAACACAATTCCACTATAACACTTTAACGCGCGAAAAACAATATATGAATTGTCGAAAATATTGTTAAATGTGCAATACAATACTTGTAAAATTGCATGAAATTATGTAAAATAGTCTCATGGGTGATTAAATGTAAATGCGAAAAGTGTTTAGATTATCCAAATATCAGCTAATCGGAGGGTGGCATTATGAAAGTTTATACAACTGACAAGATTCGGAACGTTGTACTGTTGGGGCACGGTGGCAGTGGTAAGACCAGTCTGGTTGAGGCGATGGCTTACCTGTCCGGAATTACTTCCCGTATGGGGAAGATTTCCGACAAGAATACCATCAGTGATTATGACAAAGAAGAACAAAAACGACAGTTTTCCATCAATACATCAGTTGTTCCCATTGAATGGGACGGATATAAGATAAATATTATGGATACACCCGGATATTTTGATTTTGTGGGCGAAGTGGAAGAGGCAGTCAGTGCCGCAGGAGCCGCGATTATTGTGGTTAACGGTAAAGCCGGTATTGAAGTGGGGACGCAGAAGGCGTGGGAGCTTTGCGAAAAATACAAACTGCCCAGAATCATCTATGTTACCAATATGGATGTGGACAATGCTTCCTTCCGACAGGTTGTGGAGGAAATGACGGCCAATTACGGCAAGAGGATGGCGCCCTTTAACCTGCCAATCAGGGAAAACGAAAAATTTGTGGGATATGTCAATGTCATCGCAGAGACCGGTAACCGCTGGCAGGGCAAAGATGTGGTACCCTGCGAGATCCCGGAGTATAATAAGCCCAATCTTCAGCTGTTCAGAGATACCTTGATGGAAGCGGTGGCAGAGACAAGTGAGGAGATGATGGAACGGTATTTTGGAGGGGAGACCTTCTCCGAATCCGAAATCCGTGCCGCCCTGAGAACCAATGTATGTGACTGCAGCCTGATTCCCATGACCATGGGGTCAAATACGCTTTGCCAGGGTATCTATACTTTGCTGGATGATATCGTAAAGTATTTCCCCAGTCCGGAGAACCGTACCTGTGCCGGGATTAATATGAAGACCAGCGAGATCTATCATGCGGATTATGATTTTTCCAAAGCCAAATCAGCCTATATCTGGAAAACCATTGTGGATCCCTTTATCGGAAAGTATTCTCTGATCAAGGTAAATTCCGGCGTTCTGAAGACCGATGATGTTATCTACAACGTGGATCGTGACATTGAGGAGAAGATAGGTAAGCTCTATGTGCTGCAGGGGAATAAGCCCATTGAGGTGCCGGAGCTTCATGCGGGAGATATCGGTGCCCTTGCAAAGCTGACGGCTGCAAGGACCGGCAACAGTCTGTCAACCAAGGCAACGACCATAAAGTTTGGAAAGTTCGAGATTTCGACACCTTATACCTATATGCGCTATAAACCGAAGAACAAGGCAGATGTGGATAAGATTTCCCAGGCTCTTCAGAAGATAGGGCATGAGGATCTGACCATGAAGACCGTCAACGATGCGGAGAACCATCAGGCATTAATCTACGGAATGGGAGACCAGCATCTGGAGATTATTGTAAGCAGACTCCTGAACGAATACAAGGTGGAAGTTGAACTCTCCAAGCCGAAGATTGCTTACAAAGAGACGGTGAAAAAGAAATCCGATGTGGAATATAAGTACAAAAAGCAATCCGGCGGGCATGGACAGTATGGTCATGTCAAGATGCGCTTTGAACCTTCCGGTAATCTGGAGACTCCTTATGTATTTGAGCAGGAGGTTGTGGGAGGAGCAGTTCCCAAGAATTATTATCCGGCCGTGGAAAAAGGCTTACAGGAATCTGTGCTAAAGGGACCCATGGCGGCATATCCCGTAGTAGGCGTAAAGGCCGTCCTTTATGATGGCTCCTATCACCCCGTGGATTCTTCGGAGCAGGCCTTTAAGATGGCTACCATACAGGCCTTCAAGAAAGGTTTTATGGAGGCCCAGCCGATTCTTCTTGAGCCTATTGCGAATCTGAAGGTGGTAGTTCCGGATTCCTATACCGGAGACATTATGGGAGATCTCAACAAGAGAAGAGGTCGTGTGCTCGGCATGAATCCTGCGCCCGGCGGAAAGACGATTGTGGAAGCAGAGATTCCCATGAGCAGTCTCTTCGGTTATTGCACGGATCTGCGCTCCATAACAGGCGGACGTGGGGATTATTCCTACGAGTTTGTACGCTATGAGCAGGCACCTTCGGATGTGCAGGAGAAGGAAGTGGAAGCAAGAGCTGCCAAGGTGGCGGAAAACAACATGGATGAATAAGGCTGTCGGAACGATGCCTGACAGAACAATGTCTGACAGAGAAAAAACGCACACTTGACAATGCCGGCAAAAAGGAATAAAATAACTGATACTTGAATCGAATACAATAAACAGACGCTGAAGAGGAATATTAAGAATATCGGGCTTTCAGAGAGTTGCCGGTGGGTGTGAGGCAATAGTGAGATATTCCCAACTCGCCTCGGAGTTCCTTTTGTGAAGCTTCTGATTCTCAGGAGTGTGTAATAAAGGCGGCAGACACCGTTATCCGTCATAAAAGTGCATGCGTTTTTGGCATGAATTAGAGTGGTACCACGGAACTTAAGCCCTTTCGTCTCTAAGCAGACGAGAGGGCTTTCTTTTTATTTTTAGGTGAGTATAATAAAGGAGGAGACAAAATGGCAGTACCTTATAACCATCGCGAGGTGGAAGAAAAATGGCAGAAGGTATGGGATGACGAGAAGGCTTTTAAGACTTCCACAGACTATTCAAAACCCAAATATTACGCGTTAGTAGAATTCCCCTATCCCTCAGGAGACGGACTTCATGTAGGACATCCAAGACCCTATACCGCTCTGGATATCGTGGCAAGAAAACGCAGAATGCAGGGCTACAATGTTCTGTATCCCATGGGCTGGGATGCCTTCGGACTTCCTACTGAGAACTATGCAATCAAGAATCATGTTCATCCCAGAATGGTAACCAAGAAGAATGTGGAAAGATTCAAGAATCAGCTGCATTCCCTTGGATATTCCTTTGACTGGGACAGAGAGATCAATACCACGGATACGGAATATTACAAGTGGACCCAGTGGATCTTTTTGAAACTGTTCAAGGCAGGTCTGGCCTACAAATCGGAGATGCCCATCAACTGGTGTACCTCCTGTAAGGTTGGCCTTGCAAATGAAGAAGTGGTGAACGGTGTTTGTGAGCGTTGCGGTTCTGAGGTTGTACGTAAGGTAAAGAGCCAGTGGATGTTGAAAATCACTGAGTATGCAGATAAGCTCATAGAGGGTCTGGATAACGTTGACTATATTGAGAGAGTAAAGGTCTCCCAGAAAAACTGGATCGGTAAATCCACCGGCGCTGAAGTCGACTTCTCGCTGACAGGAAAAGAGGATAAGCTCCGTATATATACAACAAGACCTGACACCTTGTTTGGTGCAACCTATATGGTAGTATCTCCCGAGCATCCCATGATTGAAAAGTATAAAGAGGAGATCAGCAACTATGATGCTTTGGTCGCTTACAGAGAGCAGGCATCCAGGAAGTCCGATTTTGAACGTACCGAGCTGGCGAAGGAAAAGACCGGTGTGCAGATTGAAGGACTGACTGCAACAAATCCCGTAAACGGCAGGGAGATTCCTATCTGGATTTCTGATTATGTTCTGATGACTTATGGTACAGGTGCGATTATGGCCGTGCCTGCACATGATGAGAGAGACTGGGATTTTGCAAAGAAATTCAACCTTCCCATCATTGAAGTAGTGGGTGGCAGTCCTGTCAGTGTCCAGGAGAAGGTATTTACTGATGTGGAAACCGGTATCATGGTGAACTCGGAGTTCCTGAATGGACTTTCTGTTGCAGAGGCAAAGAAGAAGATTACAGAGTTTCTGGAGGAGAAGGGAATCGGTCACAGTAAGACCAACTTCAAGCTTCGTGACTGGGTATTTTCCAGACAGCGTTACTGGGGTGAGCCGATTCCCATCGTACAGTGTGAGAAGTGCGGATATGTGCCCCTGGATGAGAGCGAACTGCCGTTGACCCTTCCCGAGGTGGAGTCCTACGAACCTACGGACAACGGAGAATCTCCGCTGGCTGCCATGACAGAGTGGGTAAATACTACCTGTCCCTGCTGCGGAGGACCTGCAAAGCGTGAGACTGACACGATGCCTCAATGGGCCGGTTCCTCATGGTATTTCCTTCGTTATACGGATCCTCACAATACAGAGGCTCTTGCAAGCAAAGAGGCTTTGAATTACTGGTTGCCTGTAGACTGGTATAACGGAGGGATGGAGCATACCACTCTGCATCTGCTTTATTCCAGATTCTGGCATAGATTCTTGTATGATCAGGAAGTGGTTCCCTGCCCTGAACCTTATCAGAAGAGAACCAGCCATGGAATGATTCTGGGACTGAATCCTCATAACTATGCGAACCTTCCTGCTGAGGAACAGAAGAAGCTGTTGGAGCAGTGCGGAAGTGAGAGTGCTGCAAGGGCAGCGTTGAAGGAAAAATACGGTGAGATGGCAGATCATCCTGTGGTTAAAATGTCCAAGTCACTTGGAAATGTTGTTAATCCCGATGAAATAGTAATGGAGTACGGTGCTGATACACTGCGCACTTATGAGATGTTTATTGGTGCTTTTGACGTCAGCGCAGCATGGAGTGAGGATGGCGTTAAAGGATGTCGGCGTTTCCTTGAGAGAGTATGGAAGCTGCAGGATATCTTGGTAGAAGGTGACGAGTACAGCAAGGAGATGGAGACCAGGGTACATCAGACGATCAAGAAGGTTTCCGCTGACTATGAGAATCTGAAGTTCAATACCGCAATTGCCGCTATGATGGCACTGATCAATGATTTCTATAAGAGAAATGCAGTGACTGCGGGAGAATACAAGACCCTTCTTGCACTGCTGAATCCTGTGGCGCCGCATATCACCGAGGAACTCTGGCAGGCAGCCGGTTACGAAGGAAGAGTATACCAGGCGGCATGGCCGGTATATGATGAGGCTAAGACGGTTGAGGCAGCTGTGGAAATCGGTGTACAGGTCAACGGCAAGTTGCGTGTAACCGTAACCGTACCCAAGGACATGGATAAGGATGCGGTGATTACAGCAGCGAAGGAAGCCCTGGGAGATAAACTGGCAGGTACCATCGTCAAGGAAATCTACGTTCCCGGACGTATCGTAAATATTGTGGTAAAGCAGTAAAAAGTAGTAGAATAGTTCATGGAAAAGGATGAAAAAGGAGCTGACTTGAGGTTTAGTCAGCTCCTTTTTTGGCTTTGCTCAGAAGTTGGTCTATCTTTTCCTGTTCTTCCTGTGTGCTGTTGCGTTTGATGGCTGCAATGGCAGCGCTCATTTCTCCGGGAGTGAAAGTCAGATTTTCTTTTTTTGCTTTTTTCATCATAGGCATCATAAATGTCATCAAATCCTTTTGATTTTTGCCTTGACTGTTGTAATAAAGCTGTTCCAGAAATTCCAGCTTTTTTTGTGGAATGTCAGCCACCAAAGGGTCAGACATCCATGCGTGCTGTTCTGTCATACTCCTCCTCCTGATTATTATGTGTTGTCTTTCAACAGATCAAATATGGATGATAAGTCAGAACCGGATATACCGGAAAACATAGAGAAAAGATCAAAATTACTGCTGTCATCTCCATTATTACCAAAGCCTTCCGGGAAAAGTTCCTTCAACATATCCAGTACATTCATCATTTCTTTCATTTTGGATATTCCTGCCAGCATGTTCTTTATATTTATTATCTGTTGTTTTTCCGAATCTGTGCTGTATGGAATCAATTCGTCCAGAAGATCCAGAGTGCCTTGAGAATCTCCGGAGAGAAAATCAGCAGTAATCGTTTTTGCTGAAGGCGTGTATGCAATGTCAGTCCGGTTCAGCAAATAGATAGAATATTGTAATTCCATCAGTCTGATACATACAACAAAGCCACGTTGTTGTGCGGGAGGGAGGCTTTTGGCTATCACTTTGAACATTTTGATCCTGTTTGTGGTAAACAGAGCATCAAAAGCTGAAACGGAATCCGTATTTTTTCCCTCCATAAGTCTGTACCGCCCTTTGAATAAAAGTTTGTCTATGTATTTTATGACAGAATACGAGGCAATATGAACCTAATCGGAAACAGGCTCCGGAAGGAGCCTGCACCGATAGATTGTCTGATTAGCAGCAACCGAAGCCGTTTCCGCCGCCACAGAAGCAGGACAGAAGCAGGATCCAGATAATCCACTCACAACAACCGCCATTGCCACCGAAGAAGCTGCCGGAACCGCATCCACAGTCACAGCTGTTTCCACAGCCCATTCCTCCGAAGCCGTTTCCGCCGCAGAGAAAGAGAAGAAGGATAATCCAGATGCAGCTGTTGCATCCACAGTTGTTATTGCGGCTGTTTGCACAACCGCAGGAGTCGTTGCAGCCACAGTTTGTAGCAGTCAAATCACTCATTTTGGTGCCTCCAAAAGTTTATTTATGGTGTATTGTATGCAGTCCGGCATGTCAATGTTTCTTTTAACGGAAATAAAACTTTCAAATAAAAAGAATCATTGTCACTTGCATAAATTTCTATATGTAGTACAATAAAACTAGATAATTGTGACTATTTGTGGGTAAATTGTATGGCACGAAAAGATTATTTGGTGGAAGGAAGGCATTTTAGTACTGAGAGTGAGTATTCAAAAGCCTTGCACGATAAAAGAATCATAGATAGATTACGGGCACAATATAACGCCGGAGACAGACGGATTCAAGAAAAGATTTATAAAGATTTGAAACAAGGTGAATATCATTTTTATACGGATCTTGGCAAGGATTTTTGCAGTGAAATAGAAAAAAAATTAAATTCCGCTTCGGCGAAGATGGAGAATCTTGTCAAAATGGAATTGGTGAAAATGGAGAAAAGACGGAAGCTGATCCTTGCGGGGTGTACAATCTTGGGAACCTTATGTCTGACCTATTTCGGGTTGTATTCCTGGTATAACTACAGAACACAATCGAGCTATGAACAACTGAGCGAACTAAAGAATAAGCCTGTCATTGGTCAGAATAATGAGGCAATCAATGCTGATGCAGAACAAAGCGGACCACTATTTTCACTGGATCAGAATGAAATGGTGGTGCCGGAGGTGTTGGATGAATATAAAAATTTATTAATTGTCAATAAAAGACTAATCGGATGGGTAAAAATTGACGATACAATAATAGATTACCCCGTAGTGCAGACAGATGACAATGAATACTATCTTACACATAATCTGAATCAACAGTATGATAAAAACGGAACCATTTTTTTGGACAAGGATTGCAGTGTCCTGAAACCCAGTACCAATCTTATCATTTACGGTCATCATATGCAGAGCGGCAGGATGTTTGGTAATCTGGACTATTATCAGGATGAAGAGTATTACAGGAAGCATCCTTTGATTCAATTTGATACGATTTATGAAAAGGGTACCTGGCAGATTATGTATGTGTTCCGCTCCAGGGTTTTCAATGAAGAAGATATCACTTTTAAGTATTATCAGTTTATCGACGCTGCAAGTGAGTTGGAGTTTGACTCAAATATGAAAGAGATGGCTGCATTGTCACTGTATGATACCGGAGTTACGGCAGAGTACGGAGACAGATTGCTTACATTGTCTACCTGTGATTACAGGGAGTCAAATGGCAGATTTGTCGTTGTTGCAAAGAAGATAAAGGAGTAAAGCAATGGCTGAGGTTGAAAAGAAGAAACCGAAAAGAAGATTGAAAAGATCGGTCAGAAGGACCATAGGAGCGCTGTTTCTGGCGTCTTCATTGGTGGTTGCCGCAATCCCGACAGATGGTTTTCAGATGAAGGCAGCTACGATTACTGCAGCGACAGAGGATGACTGGGGAACTCTGGTTGGAAATATGGGAGATTCCGCAAGTAAAATACCGGTAATTGATGATGATGAACAGATCTATACCACCGGAGACGGCAGATTCCGTTTTGCGTATGTTTATCCCAAAGGAGCATCCTCAGGAGATAAATATGCTGTCATTCTTGGATTCCCGAAGGATGATTCCGCACAGACACTTGAGATACCGGATCAGGTGGATGTATATGCCAAGCTTACCGATACCATGGGAAGTGATAAAGGTCGTGTAGCGGTAGGCAAGGCAGGTAACTTTCTGTACTATAAGGTGGAAACAAGGTACACCGTGAAGGAACAGAAGAAGGATTCCGAGGGGAATCTTATGTTTGACGAAGACAGCAATCCTATCATGATTGATGTGGAAAAGATAGATGTCAGATATGATCCCTGCTTCTATGAAGACAGGTCAAAATGGCAGAATCTGCCTGTCACAGATTTTTATTATTATCCAAATAATGACAGTACGCTGGATGTCAGTCAGATCAGGCAGACTCTTACAAATGATTACCAGTGGATTCAACAGGCCATTGTCTTGTATGTGGGAAATCAGTATCTGGTAGCAGACACTAATATGGAAGGTGCATGGAAAGTCGGAGGAACAGTAGATTACGCAAACCGTGACAAGGGTGTGTTTTCTAATCTTGGTAACCTTAGATTCCTGTCTTTCGGAGAGCATATGAGCGGTATCGGCGACTATGCTTTTTATGGTTGCGGTAACCTTGAGAGTATTACGTTCAATGATAAATTGAATACGGTTGGCGTAGGTGCGTTTGCGGAATGTATCAATATGAAGCAGGCAAATATTAGCCTGTATTCCAATATCTCGGTTATCGGAGACTATGCTTTTTATAACTGTAGAAGCCTTGAAACCTTTGAAGTGCCTACCCAGGTGGTACAGTTGGGAAATTCTGTTTTTGAAAAGTGCCGTTCCATGAAGTCGATTGAGCTTACCGGTAACGGACAGGAAGTCCGCCTTTCCAAAATGGGAAGCAATGTGTTCAGAGGCTGCGAGTCCCTGGAGAGCATTACTTACCCCAGGGATTATGAGGAAACAGTTCCTATTTCCGGCTTTGATGGCTGTAAATCACTGGATTATATTGCAACACCTGACAATGGTGTAATACAGTTTGAAGGAACACCGGAACAGTTCGCAACTTTTAAAAGTACCGTAGGATCTGCGTTTTATTTCCGCGGTGTGAAGAATTCAAAGGTGCATAATACCGCAACCGCCAATGAAATAGCCTTCAGCTTTTATGATGAAGTGTTGCAGAAGGATGTATACGAACTTACCGTGGCAGAGAGTGATGGCAAGAAAGCGGTATGGAGAGTAGACGATGGTAATAATCTTGTCTACTGCAATATGGAAACAGGTATGGCAACCGTGACAATCCCCGGGATTATTGGTCCCAGAAGGATTACTGTCATTGACAGCAACACATTCCAGGATAACCATTACCTGAAAAAGATTACCATTCCGGCCTCCATTCAGCAGATTTCATCAAATGCCTTCAAAGGATGCCATAATCTGGAGAGTGTCATTTTTGCAGATGGAGCGAATCCTTCCATTGCAGCCGGGGCGTTCAAAACTCAGGAAATTCAAGATATTGATGAGTCCAACAAAGCCAAGTGTAATAAGGCAGCCTGCAGCAATAAAAATATGCAGAATCCGCCTAAGCTTTGCTTTGTGGGAGATATTTCCTATAGTTCCAATGCATTTCAGTACGCAATGAATCCGGCAGAAAATATAAACAACGGTAATCAGCAGAGAACCTATATAACTTTCTACAGCGGATGGCCGACACACCTTGAAGTACGTTACAATGAGACAACCGATAAGAATGAATTGGTTGATTACCCTACTTTTGCGGATATTCAGGGCGGCACCAAATATACTGTGGGACAGTATCCCTACATGACGCCTGAATATGCGGCGAATATGAGCACTGCAGTAGGAAAGTACCGGGCAGCAAGGGCAGGAGATTTGAGCAGTGGAATTCCTGCCAAGACGCATCAGGAAGCCCTGGCAATCCTGGACGATTACGAGAGGGTTATCATTCAGGCTGCCCTGGATATTGTGCTTCCCGAAGGAATTGAAAGCATCAGGAAAGATCTGTTTGTCACTAAGGAAAGTGTAGAGCAATATGATAAAACGATTTCGGCATACAGCATAAAAGAAATCGAGGACGGAGCATTCAAGGGATGCACGAACCTGGTGGGTATTTCTTTTGCGGATGCTACCACGGAAGTGGGCACTTATGCATTTGAAGGCTGTAAGAACCTTGCGGTAGTGAATCTGCCTGCTACCGTGAACAAGATGGGACTTCGCCCTTTTAAAGATTGTAAGACTCTCAGCTATGTGAATTTCGGAGGTGGTCCCTACTTTGCATGTGCTAATTCCATCATCTATGAATTGGACGGAAGCGGAGCAAAATCTAAGGTTGTTCAGTGTCTTGACGGACGTGTGAATTCCTATATTACAGCGGATGAGACAGCAGGAATTACGGAGATTTATCCCGAAGCATTTATGAAGAAGGATTTGGTTAATGTGGATTTGGGTGCTGCCTCCATTGACGCCCTTCCGGAATATGTCTTTGCTTATACCGACAGCCTGACACAGGTTACATTACCGAAGACCATCAGAAAGATTCAGGATAATGCATTTAAAAACAGTAATATTCGTATACTGTCCATTCCCGGTCAGTATCAGAATATTACACCATTGGCGTTTGGCGACGGAATATACGACAATTCGGGTGATGATCATAAGGAAGCCTGCCCGCCGGCAACTGCAGCGCCTACCGATACCGGTAAACTGCTGATCGTATGTGAAGAAGGAAGTATGGCGGAAGATTATGCGCAGACATACAATATTCCTTATAGCTATCAGGAACCGGATAATGAATATACTGTTGTTTTTTATGACAATGATCTGCAGCCTATCGACACGCAGGTCATCAAAGAAGGTAAAGCCGCAACAGCACCCGACGCCCCTGAGATAGCGGGAATGAAGTTTGTCGGATGGTATCCTCAGGATTATTTGAGTGTTATGGAGAATCTTCGTATCTATGCAAAATACGAAAAAGAGGAAGTGATTACCGTAGAGCATACGGTAACCTTTGTTGATGATGACGACAACAATACCGTACTTTATGTCCAGAAAGTGAAGGATGGCGGAAGTGTTGTGATTCCACAGGATCCCAAACCCAAGGATGGCTATGTATTCAGAGGCTGGAAGGGTAACCTCAAGAATATTACCAGAGATGAAACAATCTATGCATATTACGAGAAGGTAACCGATGATAACAGCGGCTCAGGTGACGATAATAACGGCGGCAACAACAGCGGCGGCAACAACAGTGGCGGCAACAATAATGGCGACAATAACAACGGTAATACAGGCGGAGACAATAACCAGAGTATCGGAACTCTCTATGTATTGACAGTTCAGAACGGAAGCGGCTCCGGTAATTATCGGGAAGGAGCAATGCCGGTTATTATTGCCAATGATCCGGCATCGGGGCAGGAATTCAGCCATTGGACTATTTCTCCTGAGAATACAAAGATTGCAAGTAAAGTGCTTTCGGCTTCTGTGGTGACTATGCCTGCATCGGATGTTACGGTAACTGCACATTATAAAACGAAAACAAGCACCGGAGGCGGAGATTCGAATTCATCAAATGATTCTACCCGTCCCAGCGACAATCCAAATGCAGGACAAAGCGGAACAACTGTGGTTATTGACAAGAACGGACTTTCCAATACCGGAGTGGTGTCTGTTACGGTAAATGGTTCTTCTGATAATTTTACCATCAAGATATCTGAGAGCACGGAAGCAACAGAATCTGTCTTAAGAGCTTTGATGGCTGAGTATGGAAGTGATTTAAGCAAGATAAAGTATTTCCCTATGGATATAACTTTGTATGATGCAACGGGTACAAAGAAGATTACGGATACAACGGGTCTTGCAATCAGCATTACATTACCATTACCCGATTCTTTGATTCCCTATGCAGGTAACAACAAGGTGGCGGGGGTAGTAAACGATCGGCTGGAAAGATTGGGTGTCAGATTCACTACAATAGACCGGGTTCCTTGTGTGACCTTTACTGCAGATCACTTCTCGCCCTATGTTATCTATGTCGATACCAGAAATATAAATACGGAAACTGTGGATGAGACGCCCAAGACAGGTGATGGTATTCATCCTAAATGGTTCCTGTCGGTAGGACTTGCCTGCATGTCTATGGTAATGTTTATGCAGAAGGACGATAAGAAGAAAAAAAAGGTCTCCGCAAAAGCATAATTACAAAATGAGGAAGGCATATGAGAAAGAAAAGACTCTTCGGAGTAATGCTTATTATTTCAGCACTTATCATCATGACACTTCCGGTTTCGGAAGTGGATGCAGCAGCGTCTGCTTCCGATTTTGTCATTGAAGGTAATACGCTGATAGAATATCAGGGAACAGAGACGGATGTCAGTATTCCGAATGGCGTGGAAACCATCAGTCAGAGCGCGTTTGAAGGAAATACCAAGATTCGTCGGGTTGTGATTCCTAACTCCGTAAAAAGAATCGAGGCATATTCCTTCTGGGGATGTGACGGGTTGGAAAATATTGTGTTGGGAACGGGATTAAATGAGGTTGGAGATTTTGCGTTTGCCGGATGTAAGGGTCTGCGGCAAATGTATATACCATCCAATATCAGGAGTATTGGTCATCAGGCTTTTGGTGATTGTGTGAATCTAAAGGATATTACCATTCCACCGGAAACAAAGGACATAAAAGAGAGTTCGTTTGACGGATGTGCGAATCTGGAGATTCATTCAACGGAAGGTTCTGTAGCCGATACTTATGCCAAATGGTTTTATGAAAAACAAAAAGAAAATCCCGAATATGAGGATGTTCCCAATTACGGACAGGACAGTACTACGGAAGTAGAACCGCAACCCACTCCTACGGAAAGACCGGCGCCATTGCCTACTTCAAAGCCTGGGGAGGAAGAATCGGGCAATCTGCTCGGCAGTTCGAAGATTGTCGGAAACAGCGTGATGGTGTTCGTAGATACCGGGAGCATGCAGGTGATTACACAGGAAGAAAAGCCGGATCAGGACATTGCGCTGATAACACCGGAGGACTTGGGAATTCTGTCTGCAAACGGCAAATCTGTTCCCAAGTATACTGTGATAGATGGGAAAGTGGTTGCAGACCAGGCTTATTACAAGAATACAACGTTGAAAAATCTTCAAATACCGGATGGTATCCGGGAGATAGGTCAGTTTGCATTTGCCAGAAGCTCATTAAATGAAGCGGTGATTCCGGAAGGTGTGACTACGATTGGATACGGCGCATTCTATCATTGCGATCATCTGACACAGGTGACATTGCCTGAAAGCCTGATGAATGTGGAACCGAAAGCGTTTGAACATACTGCTTGGGTAGAAGACTTTTTACAATCTGAAGAAGAGTTTTTGATCAGCGGTAACACATTGATTGCCTATCAGGGAAAGGGAGGTATTGTTACTGTCCCTGAAGGTGTTAAGGTGATTGCAGCAGGTGCTTTCAGTGGACAGAAGGACATCAGCAAAGTACGTTTTCCGGATAGCTTACGCGTCATTGGGGAGGGAGCCTTTGAAGAATGTGAAGGAATCACAGGCATAGAACTGGGAAATGGTGTTGAACACATCAAGGACAGAGCTTTTGCCGGATGTGGCAGATTGCAAACTGTTTCATTACCTAAGTCAGTTAAAACTTTGGGAATTGATGCTTTTCCGGTTAGTAAGCTTACTTATGAAGGAACAAAACCTGAAGAAACATATGAACTTTCGGCTACAAGGCTGACAAATGAAGCATATCGGGGGGTGGAGAATGACACATCCAACCCGGGAATTCAAGTGACCGGAGTAGATCAAGCTGCTGCAGCTTTAGAAGGTGCAGTGAGAAACTATCATTTGAATCTCAGTGAGAATAAGACAGGTACTCAGATAGAGAATGCATGGCAGCGTGCATTGAAGCAGAGTGTACCCGGCAATATGTCATTCTATCAAATGACCTTAACGGACGGCAGCGGGATCCCCATTACAAAGCTGGGACACTCCAGACTCAGAGTCGTAATCCCGTTACCTGAAGAGCTAAAGGATTTGAAACTGCAATTGGTTACTGTCGACAGAAACGGACAACTGGATGTCTTACCGGTTGAAAAAGTGAAATATGAGGGAATGGATGCGGTTTGCTTTGAAACAACCTTTGTTTCCGAATATGGTCTGTTCGGAACAGGAAAGGAAGATGCCACGGAGGAAGTCAAAGAGCTGACTGTAGACATGCTCAGATTAAGTGCACCCTCGATGTATGACAAAGAGGGAAGCGAGAAGCGCAATCTGAACGGTGCAGCAAAGCTTTTTGGACTGGCTCTGCTGATTACCGGAGGACTTTTGCTGTTGAACTCAATTCCCCAAAAGCAAAATAAAGATTAATTGAACAAAAGAAATGCTTCGACATAGAATAAAGAAATTGTTATTTTATGCCGGAGCGTTTTTTATTATGCAAAGAGTCAAAAAACAGGTGGGTCTCGATAGAGAGAAGATTAACTATGACGGGTCCGGCATAGGAATAGCTGTATTGGACACAGGAATTGGATTACACCCGGATTTTGATAAAAGAATCTATTGTTTTCGGGATTTTGTCAATCATGAAAAGCTTCCGTATGATGATAGCGGGCATGGAACTCATGTCTGTGGGATTTTATGCGGCAGTGGCAGATTGTCTGCATTCAGATACGCCGGTATGGCGCCCGGCGCAGGACTTGTTGTGGGAAAAGTATTAAATTCAGAAGGTGACGGCGCAACAGAAGATATGCTGCAAGGCATGGATTGGATAATGCAGGAGAAGGATAAATACAATATCAGAATCCTTAATATATCTGTCGGAATAGGAAATCTGAATAATAGTGTGAAAGAAGAGCTTTTGATAAAGAAGATGGAAGAAATAAATAAAGCAGGAATTATGATTGTTTGTGCGGCAGGTAACAAAGGACCGGGAAACAATTCCATTTCTTCTATCGGTGGAAATAGTGGGGTGATAACTGTGGGATGTCACGATGGGGGATTTTATGCGGATAATCAAAACAGATGTGAACTGTATTCTGGCAGAGGAGATGAACACGGAAGAACGATAAAACCGGATTTGGTGGCGCCCGGAACCAATATCATCTCATGTGATGTAAAGTGTAAAAGGACAAAAAACGGTTATCGAAACAAATATATTTCCAAAAGCGGGACATCAATGGCTACACCGATTGTTTCGGGAGCAATGGCACTATTGATCCAGAAGTATCCTGATTTCACGAATGAAACATACAGGATAAGACTGTTATTTTCCTGTACCGATCTGGGAATAGCTTGGAACAGACAGGGATGGGGAATGCTGAATGTAGAAAGACTTTTGAGGTAAAAGAGACATAAGTATTGATGTATGTTAATATTTTGATGAAAAACATTGACATGTCTCGTATAATTGTATACAATCATACGAGACATACAAAATGAGGGAGAAAGGCAGGTAAAACGAGATGATTAACAATGATACGTTCCAATATCGTCCTGTCACAATGAACAATAAAAACAATCTTCTGGAGATTGAGGAACACATGTATATATTGGATGACGTGGAGAAACCCAATGTATTCAGAAATATGTTTCCTTATTCTGAGATACCGAAGATTCCTTTCAATGACAGAATCGTACCACATAACATGCCAAAGAATATCTGGATTACAGATACGACCTTCCGAGACGGACAGCAATCAAGAGCACCCTACACCACAGAACAGATTGTTACGATTTATGATTACTTACATAAACTCGGTGGTCCTAACGGCATGATTCGTGCCAGCGAGTTCTTTTTGTATAGTAAGAAGGACAGAGATGCCGTATACAAGTGTATGGAACGAGGCTATGAGTTTCCTGAGGTTACCAGCTGGATTCGTGCCAGCAAGGAAGATTTCAAGCTCGTGAAGGAAATTGGCATGAAAGAGACCGGTATTTTGGTCAGCTGTTCCGATTATCATATTTTCCTGAAGTTGAAAATGACCAGAAGACAGGCTATGGAGCATTATCTGAGTGTGATCAAGGAGTGCCTGGAGGAGGGAATCAGCCCCCGGTGTCATCTGGAGGATATTACAAGAGCGGATATTTACGGCTATGTGGTTCCCTTCTGTCATGAGTTGATGCGTCTGATGGAAGAGTATAAGATTCCCATCAAGATTCGTGCCTGCGACACCATGGGCTATGGCGTCAACTATCCCGGTGCCGTGATTCCCAGAAGTGTACAGGGAATCATCTATGCAATACATACACATGCAGGTGTGCCTCATGAACTGATTGAGTGGCACGGACATAACGATTTCTACAAGGCAGTGTCCAATTCCACCACAGCCTGGCTGTATGGCTGTTCCGGAATCAATACATCTCTCTTTGGTATCGGAGAAAGAACAGGAAATACCCCTTTGGAAGCAATGGTATTTGAGTATGCACAGCTGAAGGGTGATCTCAACGGTATGGATACCACGGTGATTACGGATCTGGCTGAATATTATGAGAAGGAAATCGGTTACCAGATTCCTCCAAGGACACCCTTTGTTGGCAAGAATTTTAATGTGACCAGAGCAGGAATACACGCAGATGGTTTGCTTAAAAATGAAGAGATTTACAATATCTTTGATACGGATAAATTCTTAAAGAGACCTGTACTTTGCGCAGTATCCAACACCTCCGGTCTGGCCGGAATAGCTCACTGGATCAACACCTATTACAAGTTAAAGGGAGACCGGCAGGTTGAGAAAAACTCAGAACTGGTAAAGGCAATCAAGGAATGGGTGGATGAAGAATATGCAGGCGGACGTGTCACTGTAATGACAGATGAGGAAATCGTCAGCTGCCTCAATCGTGTATGCCTGGAGAAGGGGATTACCCTGGGCGAAAAGGCAAAAAAAGAAAGTGAGTAAAAATGAGCGGATATGATGTAAAGCAGGAGGTTACGGACAAGTATTCCCTGCGGGGGCGTGTTTTTCATAAACTGAGAGAAGATATCCTGAACGGAAAATATGAGGAGCACGAGGAACTGAAAGAGGTTGCTATCGGCGAGGAAATGGGAGTCAGCAGAACCCCGGTCAGAGAAGCGTTCAGACAGTTGGAACTGGAAGGACTCATTCAGATTATTCCAAATAAGGGAGCTTATGTTGTGGGAATCACAGAGAATGATGTGAAAGACATATATATGATTCGCTCTCAGCTGGAAGGATTGTGTGCTAACTGGGCCACGGAGAATATCACGAAAGAACAGCTTGATGAAATGGAAGAAAATGTTTATCTTGCAGAATTCCATGCAGCCAAGGGGCATTTGGAACAATTGGCTGAGCTGGATAACAGATTTCATGAGATTATTTATGAAGCCTGCAACAGCAAGATTCTGGAACATCAGCTTAAGGACTTACACCAGTATGTACTTCGTGTTCGCAAAAAAACCCTCTCCAACAAGAACAGAGGACCCAAATCAAATGAAGAGCATAAAGCAATCTGTGAAGCAATCAAGGGGAAAAATGCCAAACTGGCAGAAAAACTGGCTCATCAGCATATGATTAATGCTTATGAAAATATGGTAAAAAACGGCTTGCATGAAGCATACGGAAAGGAGATTGTGTATGGAAAAGATTCAGATGAAAACTCCGCTGGTTGAGATGGACGGAGATGAGATGACAAGAATTTTATGGCAGATGATCAAGGAGGAGCTGCTGCTTCCCTACATCGATCTGAAGACCGAATATTACGATTTGGGTCTGGAGAACAGAAATGCTACCGATGACCGGGTAACAGTTGACAGTGCAAACGCAACCCTGAAGTATGGCGTTGCCGTAAAATGCGCAACTATCACTCCTAATGGTGCGAGAATGAAGGAGTACAACTTAAAGGAAATGTGGAAGAGTCCGAACGCTACCATCAGAGCAATCCTGGACGGAACCGTTTTCCGTGCACCGATTCTGGTAAATGGTATTGTTCCCTATGTGAAGAATTGGACTAAGCCTATCACAATTGCAAGACATGCATACGGTGATGTCTACAAGAATACAGAGATCAAGGTACCCGGCGCAGGAAAGGCAGAGCTTGTATTTACTGCTGAGGACGGAACCGAGACCAGAGAGCTGATTCACAGCTTTACCGGTGCAGGTATCATTCAGGGGATTCACAACACTGAGAAGTCAATCAGCAGCTTTGCGAGAGCATGTTTCAGCTATGCTGTGGATACAAAGCAGGATTTGTGGTTCTCAACAAAGGATACCATCTCCAAGAAATATGATCATACCTTTAAGGATATTTTCCAGGAGATTTATGACAACGAATACAAAGACAAGTTCGAAGAGCTTGGTATTGAGTATTTTTACACGCTGATTGATGACGCAGTAGCAAGAGTTATTCGTTCCGAAGGCGGGTTTATCTGGGCATGTAAGAACTACGATGGAGATGTAATGTCTGATATGGTGGCTACTGCATACGGTGACCTTTCCATGATGACTTCCGTACTGGTAAGTCCTACCGGAGTCTATGAGTATGAAGCAGCTCACGGAACTGTTCAGCGTCATTACTACAAGCATCTGAAGGGAGAAGAGACTTCCACCAACTCCATTGCAACGATTTTTGCATGGACCGGCGCTCTGAAGAAGAGAGGAGAACTTGACAATATTCCCGAGCTTTCAGACTTTGCGGAGAAGCTTGAAAAGGCCTGCATCAAAACTGTGGAAGACGGCAAGATGACCAAGAGTCTTTCCCTGATTTCCACCTGCGAGAATCCTGTGATTCTCAACAGTCTGGAGTTTATCAAGGCAATCAGAGACACCTTGGACACGATGATGTAAGTACAACTATAAATGATACAAAAAAATGATAAGATACAAAGGGAATTCTGTTTTTACGGTAATATGTGGAAACAGGATTCCCTCTGTTTTATTGACATATTTTTAACATAATGATATCATAAAGATAATAAACAATTTGGAGGAGTGACATTGGAGGCTAAGGAAATTTCACAGGCTGTCATTGGGCGGCTGCCCAGATATTTCAGATATCTGGGAGAGTTGAAAGATCAAGGGGTTGAGAGGATTTCATCTCAGGAGTTAAGTGAACTGATGCAGGTCACTGCCTCACAGATACGTCAGGATTTTAATAATTTCGGAGGCTTTGGTCAGCAGGGCTACGGATATAATGTAAAGTATCTCTATGATGAGATTGGCAAGATTCTCGGATTGGATCAGACCCATAATTTTGTTATCATAGGAGCAGGAAATCTGGGAAGAGCGCTCGGAAACTATCTGAATTTCGAGAGACGAGGATTTTTGTTTAGGGGGATATTTGATCAGAATCCTGCTTTGGTTGGAATGGATGTCAGAGGAGTGAAGGTTAGACCTATGGAAGAGCTTGAGACCTTCATCAGAGAGAATCAGATTGACATTGCAGTACTGACCATCCCCAAGACGGGGGCAGTCGGGGTTGCAGACAGATTGGTACAGAACGGAATCAAAGCAATTTGGAATTTTGCCCATGTAGATTTAAGGGTTCCGGAAGGAATTCAGGTCGAGAATGTGCATCTTTCGGACAGTTTGATGAAGCTTTCCTATAATTTGAGCCGTTATGGAAAAGAACAGAAAAGCAATTAATGGAGGCAGCCTATGAAGCATGACTATGCAGAGGCACTTCAGGGAAAGAGAATCCCTATTCTTACTCTTGACAATAAGTGGTACCGACTGTTGGATCAGAGCACAAGAAAGGCTTTGGCAGGTACGGAAGAAGAGCTGAATACTCTGTTAAAAAGACAGGGCAAGATAAACACTGAGGTCAAGGAAATCAAAAAATTAAAGAAAAAATTAATGAATGAAATCATGGAAATGGCTGAAGAAGCCGAACAGGGTGGTAATCATTCCGTGATGAAGCAGATGGAGCAGCATAAGAAACTTGTAAATGATTGCAATGATAAGCTGGATTCTTATCAGGATGAGCTATTGGAGCTGCCCCGACAGATTGAAAGACTGAACCAGAAGCTGATGACAGCGACGATGGAGTACTGTTATGCTATCATGAACGAGAATTCGGAGGAGATTGAAGAGATTTCTGCCTGGGTTACCGGGATAAGGATTGAACTGAAGAAGAAGCTGATCAAAAAACAGCAGATGGAACAACAGAATCATGAGATATACTCTTATATGCATGATGTGTTTGGGGCTGATGTGATAGAATTGTTCGATATGAAGTATAATCCGGAAGAACAGCATCCAAAATAGAGCTTATCTGACCGATACAGGGACGGCCTGTATCGGTTTTTACTTGGGAAGGAGGAAGTACCATGGAATATCTTGTGACAGCAGAAGAGATGAGATATTATGACAATTATACCATTGAAAAGGTCGGAATCCCCGCTGAAGTCCTGATGGAAAGAGCAGCTCTTGCAGCCTTAAGGACAATACAACAATTATTTTCAGAACATAATGTATTAAGCGGAACTGTCCTGATTATGGCAGGTGTGGGGAATAATGGCGGTGATGGGCTGGCTCTGGCAAGAATGCTGTCAGAGGAGGGCTTTGGGGTGGAGCTTTGGAACGTAGGCAATCCGGAGAGGGCTTCT
>SAMEA3663269__coassemble_142_pt1 | contig 26041 bp, 24 predicted proteins | sample SAMEA3663269__metabat2_low_PE_038 | metagenome-assembled genome bin SAMEA3663269 (sample SAMEA3663269) | pig gut metagenome | biome: pig gut; feature: pig-associated habitat; material: faeces | place: China | collected 2013
ATCGGAGGAAGTGCTGCAGATGCGCTTCCTGACCGGCGAAAATGCTTTGTTCAGTCGCACGGAGGGTGGCTTCCTTGCACTGAAAACAGGAGACAGGGAATATGAGCGAGTGGGGGTCTATCTGACCTTTCCCCTGACTCAGCCGGAAGAGTTTATTTCGATTCGTGAAGCGGATGAGAAGGCGAAAGAAATCGGAATTATCCGGGATTTGAAGGATTTGAAGAAGGAAGAACAGGAGATGATCCGTGAGCAGGTAAGGCTACGTTATTTCATGCCCGTGATCCGCAAGGTGCTTGACGTAAAGGATGAGTATGGTTATGCCTACTGGCATGTGGTGACGGATTACGGAAATTGTCGATTTACCACACATATGGGTGGTGATGCCGTTATCAGCTTAAGTGACGTCAGGTATCAGATTACGGATATTGACGGCAACAGATATGAGATTCCTGACCTGTACGCACTTTCCGTGCTTGAGAGGAAGAAGCTTGACCTGTTCATTTAGTTTTGAGAGGGAGACAAGAATATGAAACTTTTATATGCGTTGGATGAAGCCTGTAAAAAGGCGCTGGCGCTTCGGGAAGGGGAAGAAATCTGGTATTGTGTACCGGTAGATCTGGCCTTCGACAGTAAAAAAAAGAGTGCTGAAAAGAATTACGCTTCCGCAACCTATGTGGTAGTCAGCCGGGAAAGGCTGATGGTGCTCGAGAACGGTGTAAAGACTGTGGAGTATGAGCTGAAGAACTGTGAGAAGATTAAATGTGAACATCAGGTATACAGTGGGATTCTGACGGTTATTTTAAAGAATGGCAGTCAGTCCTGCGCGGCGAGAATATCCATGCGGCATATTACCCGTGCGGCCTATGTCGCCCGGGGAGCCCAGGCGATTATCAATGCAATGAATGCCGGAAGAGTTCCGGGGAAAACAGACAGAGTTGTCAGCACAGAGTATGAAAAATATTGTGACAAATGCGGAAGAGCGCTTCCGGGAACCAGCAAATGTCCCTATTGTGACGGTAAGGCCGATATTCTGAAGAAATTCATGGCTCTCAGCGGAGAATTTGTGGGAAAGCTGCTGTTAATCTCCCTGCTGATGGTGGTGGCGTCTGCCATAGACCTGGTATCACCGATGGTGCAAAAGGAATTCATTGACAGCAGTCTTGCAACGGGCAAGGGGACGGTAACACAGCTCTGGACTTTTATCGGTATCAGCTTTGCACTGCTGGTGGCAAGAATCTCCATTGGCATGTGGAGATATTGGAACTGCGTGAAGCTGGGTGCCTCTATCAGTCTGAGTCTGAGAAAAAAGCTGTATTATAAGATTCAGACCCTGTCTCTGTCCTTTATCAACAACCGCAGACCCGGAGAACTGATGAACAGAGTTTCCAGGGATACCAGACAGATCAGACAATTCATGGAGGAGGTCTTCGGCGATATGTTTGCCTGTCTGCTGACCATGATCGTCTCCCTTGTGATGATGTTTATCATCAGCTGGAAGATGACGTTGCTGTCTCTGGTGTTTATTCTGGTGGTGATCGTGATTACCAGAATGTTCTGGCACCGCATTCATTCCATTTTCCACAGACAGTGGCTGAAGTTCGATGATATGAACAGCAATCTTCAGGATATCATTGCCGGCATGCGTATTGTGAAGTCCTTCGGGCAGGAGGAGAGGGAGAGTGCGAAGTTCACAAAGAAAACAAAGGAATTTGCCGCCATTCAGAGAAAGAATGAGACCTTCTGGGCTGTGTTTTTTCCCATCCTGACCTTCCTCATGGGTGTGGGAACCTACATTGCGGTTTATTTTGGAGGTATTGATGTGCTGGAGGGAAGAATGACCGTAGGTCAGCTGGTACAGTTTGTGACCTACAGCGGCTATCTGTACGGTCCCTTGAGCTGGATGACCCACCTGCCAAGGGCGGTAATGGAGATGATCACCAGCCTGAACCGTATCTACGATGTGCTGGATGAGGAACCGAAGATGGCGGATCGCAAGGACAGCAAGGCCTTTCCCATTGAAGGTAATTTTGTGTTCAGGGATGTTTCCTTCGGCTATCAGACCTATGAACCGGTGCTGGAGAACATCAATTTCTCCGTGAAGGCAGGGGAAATGATCGGTCTTGTGGGGGCTTCCGGTACCGGTAAATCCACATTGATTAATCTGATTATGAGACTTTATGATGTGGACCAGGGAAGTATTACCCTGGACGGCTGTGACCTCAGGGACATTCAGACCGAGAGTCTTCATTCCCAGATTGGCGTGGTGCTGCAGGAGACCTTCCTTTTTTCCGGCAGTATACTTGCCAACATCCGTTTTGCAAAACAGGATGCCACCCTGGAGGAGGTAATACAGGCAGCTAAGGCGGCAAATGCTCATGATTTTATTTGCAAGACTCCCGACGGATACAATACTTATGTAGGGGAGCACGGTTATAATCTCTCCGGCGGGGAGCGCCAGAGAATCGCCATTGCCAGAGCGATTCTGAATAATCCGAGAATCCTCATTCTGGATGAGGCGACCTCCGCCCTGGATACGGAGAGTGAATTCCTGATACAGCAGGCGCTGGATCGTCTGGTGAAGGGCAGGACTACCTTTGCCATTGCCCACAGATTGTCCACTCTGCGGGGAGCTGACAGGCTGGTGGTCATTGACCGCCATGGTGTGGCGGAAATCGGAACCCACAACGAATTGCTGGAGAAAAAGGGAATTTACTACGGTCTGGTGAATGCGCAGCTGAAGATGAGCGAAGTGCAAGAGGTGAATGGATAAATAAGGGTGTCACGACAGAACCGGGAAAGAGAAGAGTGCAAAGAACATACAAAGGAAAAAAGCAGAAATTATTCTTGCTTTTTTTCTTTGTAGTGATAAAATTAAGATAACATAAAATATGGAAGCATAGCTCAGCCGGGATGAGCGTTCGCCTCACACGCGAAAGGTCAGGAGTTCGAGCCTCCTTGCTTCCATTTTTATTCTGTGAACCGCAGGGAGAGGAGTGCCATGAGTATCAATATACAGCAGAAATCGGATATTTCTTATTTGTTTTCCGGCATGGGAGCCGGAAACAGCAATGTTTCCATGGGCAATTTCCTCAGTGATTATGCCAGCATCAAGAACGGAAGCTATGGTAAGCTCATGAAGGCTTACTACAGTGAGAGCGCAAACGGAGCCCTGAAGTCCATTGTTAAGAATTCCGACAAGAACAAAAACAATCTTAAAGGCGTGAATTCTGAAGAGAATCAGACCTATGCCACGGTGGAGAAGGATGCGGATACCCTGAAGAACGCAGCTGACGGACTGCTGGGTAAGTCTTTGTTTGCCATGAAGAATGTGACAGTGAAGGACGAGAACGGCGAGGAGACCACCTCCATGGATTATGACAGAGAGGCCATTTATCAGGCGGTGAAGGGATTTGTGAACAGCTATAACGCTCTGATGACGTCTGCGGATGACACCGGGGATACCACGGTACAGCGCCGTGTGGAGAATCTTGCCAACAAGACCTTTACCATGAACAAATCATTAAAAGCGGTGGGAATCACCTTCCAGGAGGATGGGAAGCTTTCCCTGGATCAGAGCACATTTATGAAGGCGGATATGAGCCGCGTGAAGAGTCTGTTCAACGATAACGGTTCCTATGGATATCAGGTATCGGCGCAGGCTTCCCTCATCAGTTATGCGGCGGACAGTGCGATGACGAAGGGCAGCGCATATGGTATGGGTGGCAGCCAGGGCGTGAATTTCAATACCGGTAATCTGTTTAACGGATATTTTTAAAATAGTTTAGAAAATTAAAAAAATTCTATTGACATTTGAAAGGTTATAGTGTAAGATACAGTTTGTTCGCAGGAATGGCGGAATTGGCAGACGCGCACGGTTCAGGTCCGTGTGGTAGCAATACCATGAGAGTTCAAGTCTCTTTTCCTGCATCTATCAGGGAGTGTTAAGTAACATACTTAGCACTCCCTTTTGTGACACCGGAATTGTGGAAACGATAACGGAGGCATGAGATTTGGAAAAAAAGAATTTATCGGACAAGTTTAAGCGTAAAGACTGGTATCAGCTTGATTTGTCTGCCATTGTTTATCCCACCCTGCAGAGACGGGACTTTTCTTCGGTATATCGGTTGTCCGTGGTTCTGAAGGAGGAGATACAGCCGGAGGTGTTGCAGAAAGCACTGGATAGGACATTGCCCAGATTCCCCACGTACAAGGTGGCAATGCGTAAGGGACTGTTCTGGCGGTATCTTGAGCCCAATAACCGCCCGGGTCCCTTTGTACAGAGGGATGTGAAGAATCCCTGCCAACCCATGTATTTCAAAGCAAATAACCGGTATTTAATCAGAGTTTATTATTTTCGCAATCGAATCGCGTTGGAAGCACACCACAGTCTTGGGGACGGAACAGGAGGTATGTATCTTCTGTTGACCATGACTGCGGTTTATTTGCGTTTGCTGGGACATACGGAGATCGAAAACAGCGGCTTTGTCATGGACATTGAGGAGGAGCCTGCGGAGGGAGAGCTGGAGGATGCCTACAAGAGGTACGCCAATGCCAAGGTGCGTCCACCCAGACTGCAGGAAAAGGCATATCGCGTTCGTGGCACAGCTGAGCCTTTTTATACCTTAAATATCATTGACGGTATCATGTCGGTAAAGGAAGTCATGCAGGTGGCAAAGGGATATGGTGCTACAGTGACGGAATATCTTAATGCTGTGTTGTTATATGCTCTGCTGGAGAAGCAAAAGGACGAGAGGGAGAGAAAGCTGCGGCCGGTGAAAATCGCCATGCCGGTGAATCTGCGGCGATTTTTCCCATCAATTACCTTGAGAAACTTTATCACCATGATATATCCGGGGGTTGATCCGAGGCTTGGGGAATATACCTTTGGAGAGATTGTGACCCAGGTTCACAACTATATGAGATATTACATCAATGAGAAGCAGCTCAGGGGAGATATCACGACCAACGCAGCTACCCAGAGTAACCCGGTCATCAGGGTGGTTCCGTTGTTCATCAAGGATTTTGTGGTAAAAACCTTCTATTCCAGAGTACAGGACAGGAATTCCTCCGCCGGTCTGACGAATATGGGTGCCTTGCAGGTGCCGGAGAGTATGAAAAAATATATAGACAGGGCTGACATCTATATGGGACAGCCTTTTTCCAGACGAACCAATTGTGCGATCATCAGCTTCGAGGATACCATGACGGTGAATTTTGCCAGCAGTATCGTGGAGGCGGATGTGGAGAGATACTTTTTCCGCAAACTGGTCAGAGATGGGATACATGTGAAGATTGAGAGCAATCGGGGAGAGGAGGAGTAAAGATGTCATATTGTGTAAACTGTGGAGTGGAATTGGATGCCTCTGCCGGGTCATGCCCGTTGTGTAATACTCCGGTAATCAATCCTGCGGAGCTGGAAAAAATGATGAAAGCCAACAGTCCTTTTCCCGGGAGAAAAGGAGAAGTGGAAAGGGTAAAGAGAAAGGATTTGGGGGTTTTATTCTCGGTGGTGATGCTCTCCATTGCCTTAACCTGCGGCATTCTGAATCTCCTGGTTTTCAATGGTGCCCCCTGGTCCCTTGCTGTCATAGGTGTCTGCGCGGTGCTTTGGGTATTGATGATTCCTGCTGTGATTTTTACGAGACAGTCCGTATATCTTTATACGTTTCTGGATGGAACGGTTATTGCGGCATATCTATATCTGCTTACCTTCTTGACATCCGGTGATGCCTGGTTTTTGGGACTGGGATTGCCGATTATGGTGTTGCTTGTGGTAGTATTGGAGCTTTTTATATTATGTGTGCGCAGGCTTCCCAGGTCCTTTTTGACGGTGTCACTTTATCTGTGCACTGCTGCGGGGCTGCTTTGCATGGGGCTGGAGATATTGATTGACAGGTATTGCGGCGGACATATTGCACTGAGCTGGTCAGCGGTAGTACTCACGGTATGCGCGGTTTTCAATGTTTCCATTATCACGTTGTTGTCCAAGAGACGATTGCGCAATGCGGTTCGCCGGCGGTTACATTTTTAATTGAGGAAGGATCATTTTATGACAGAAAAGCGTAATCGAAATCTTATGAGCTTAATCAGAAGAGCCCATGGTCTTGTGGAAAATCCGGATTTGGAAAAGCAGAGACAATCCCAGGATACGCTGGGATCCATCCTGAGCAACAGTAAGGATATCACTTATCGGGAGACAGAAATATCCGGTCTTTATGCAGAATGGGTCAGTGTCAACCGTGCACATTTGAAGAAATATGTGATTTTACACTGCCATGGAGGCGGTTATTCTACCGGCAGCAGTCTTTACGCCAGAACATTGACTTCGAAACTGGCTGCGGCCGCTTCCATGGATGTTCTGAGCTTTGATTACCGGTTGGCACCGGAGCATCCCTTTCCGGCGGCAACGGAGGATGTTATGAAAGTCTGGGATTACCTGATGCTGCAGGGCTATGGAGCAAAGGACATTATTGTGACCGGAGATTCCGCAGGTGGGAATCTGGCATTGGCTCTGACGCTCCGGCTAAAAGGAGAGGACCGGATTCTTCCCAGAGCGCTGGTATTGATGTCACCCTGGACAGACCTGACCTGTTCCGGCGAATCCTATCAGGACAAGGCAGAATTGGATCCCGTGCTGAACAAGGCATATATCGATCGAATGATTCAGTCATATGCGGCCAACCGGAATCTGAAGGATCCCTTCATTTCGCCGATATATGGTGATTTCAAGGACTTTCCTTCTGTCTACATTCAGGTGGGGGAAAATGAGATTCTGTACAGCGATTCCCTGATGCTGTATCAGGCGCTGAAAGAGGCGGGAGTGGCGGTAAAGATGGACGAATACCCGGGAATGTGGCATGTATTTCAGATGTCGCCGGTGAAGGCGTCAAAAGAGGCAGTGAATAAAATCGCGGATTATATTTACGATATATGCAGATAGATTCATGTATCGCGAAGCAGAGTCGACGATTCCGCCGGGTTCGGAATATAAATATTATGACAAATTTCAGAATAAAAAAAGGAATTTCATTTCCCGTGCAGTATATATAAAAGTGGAGAAGAGTTTTGCTTGTGGCATACAGAGCCGGAAAAGGAGCAAAAATGACGATCAGAGAAAGTCTTGAACAGAGGGAAAAAGATTATTTGAGTCCTTATGCAGCCTTGAGCATGGCGACTAAGGGAAGGGCGAAGCCTGAGGTGGAATGTGATATTCGTCCTGCCTTTCAACGTGACAGAGACAAAATTTTACACTGCAAGGCGTTTCGAAGGCTCAAGGATAAAACCCAGGTATTCTTATCTCCGGAAGGGGATCACTACCGTACCCGCCTGACACATACTCTGGAGGTGTCGCAGAATGCAAGAACCATCGCCAAGGCATTAAAGCTCAATGAGGATTTGGTGGAAGCAATCGCGCTGGGACATGATTTGGGACATACCCCCTTCGGACATGCGGGCGAGAGGGCATTGAACAGAATATGCCCCATTGGTTTTGAACACAGCCAGCAAAGTGTCCGTACGGTGGAAAGGCTGGAGCGAAGCGGGCAGGGTCTGAACCTGACTTATGAAGTCAGGGACGGTATCCTGAATCATCAGACCAGCGGAAAACCACATACCCTGGAGGGGAAGGTGGTAAGACTGTCGGACAAGATTTCTTATATTCATCATGACATGGATGATGCAGTTCGTGCGGGGATACTGAAGGAAAGCGATGTGCCTGAGGAGATACGCAGGGTCATCGGAAGCACTCCAAGCGAGAGACTGGATCATTTTGTGCATGATATTGTGACAAACAGCATGGGGAAAAATGACATCTGCATGTCTGCGCCGGTGGAAGAGGCGATGATTAAGATCCGCAGTTTTATGTTTGAAAATGTATATCAGAATCCCGTGGCAAAAAGTGAAGAGGGCAAGGCCGAGCAATTGATGGAAACCTTGTATCAGCATTTCATGAAAAACACGGACGAAATGCCGGAGGAGTATCTGGATCTCCTTTCCGAGGGGGAACCCAGAGAACAGGTGGTCTGTGATTATGTGGGAGCCATGACTGACAGATATGCAATTTCCATGTATGAGAATCTTTACATACCTAAATCCTGGATTCTCTAGAGATTCACGGATCGGATATGTAAAGCAGGTTTTCTGCGGAGGAACGGATGTATTATCCTGAGGAATTAGTAGAGGAAATCAGATCAAAAAACGATATAGTGGATGTGGTCTCGGGTTATGTGAGACTACAAAAAAAAGGCGGTAATTACTGGGCCTGTTGTCCCTTTCACAATGAGAACACCCCGTCTTTTTCCGTGTCGGGAGCAAAGCAGATGTATCATTGCTTTGGCTGCGGTGTCAGTGGTAATGTGTTTACCTTTGTCATGAAGTATGAGAATTTTTCGTTTCCTGAAGCAGTCAGATATCTTGCTGAGAGGGTGGGAGTGAATCTGCCGGAAGCAGAGTACACCGAAGAACAGAAGCAAAGAGCAAATCGAAGAGCAAGACTGATGGAGGTTAACAGAGAAGCTGCAAAGTTCTTTTACTATCAATTGAGATCTCCGCAAGGGGCAGTTGGAAACAAATACCTGGCAAAGAGAGAACTTTCTGAAGAAACCATGCAAAGGTTCGGACTTGGCTATGCCGGAAAAAACGGCACAGACCTGGTGCGGTATCTGCGGCAGAAAGGCTTTGAGGATGACATTATCAAGGGCGCCGGTCTGGCAAGCTATTCGGAGAAATACGGATTGGTCAGTCAATTCTGGAATCGTGTGATGTATCCGATTCAGGATATCAATGGCAGGGTGATCGGATTTGGCGGTCGTGTCATGGGAGAGGGAGAGCCGAAATATCTGAACTCTCCGGAGACAGAGGTGTTTGATAAACGACGGAATCTGTACGGCTTGAATTTTGCCCGGACAGCCCGCAGCGGGAATATTATCCTCTGTGAAGGGTATATGGATGTTATCTCCATGCACCAGGCCGGGTTTACCCAGGCGGTGGCTTCCCTGGGTACAGCATTTACTCAGGAGCAGGCCAATCTGCTTAGAAAGTATACGGATACCGTTTTGCTTGCCTACGACAGTGACGGTGCCGGTGTAAAGGCGGCGCTGAGAGGTATCGGTATTCTGCGGGAGGCGGGGCTTACCGGTAAGGTGATCGATATGAGACCGCACAAGGACCCGGATGAATTCATGAAAGCCCTCGGGAAGGAGGCTTTTCAGGAGCGGATTAATCGGGCTGAGAACAGTTTTTATTTTGAAATCAGGATCTTGGAAGGACAGTTTGATATGAGTGATCCGGAGTCCAAGACCAGATTTCACCGGGAGATTGCGAAGAAACTGTGTCAATTTTCAGAGGCGGTTGAGCGGGAGAACTACTTGCAGGCGATAGCTGAGAAGTATTTTATCGGAGTTGAGAATCTCAGAAAACTGGTAATCTCCTATGCAGGTGAGACCGGAGGCGTCAAACCGATTGAGAGACCGAAATCCGGAATACATCAGAAGAATAATGCGGAAGAGAACGGTAAAAGAGCCCAGCGGCTTCTGCTCACCTGGATTACGGATGAACCGGAGGTTTATCCTAAGATAAAAAAGTATATCAATCCGGGTGATTTTACAGAAGAATTGTACCGGAAAGCCGCAGAAAAACTGTTCCGGGATTTGGATAATGGGATTTTCCGTCCGGCAGACATTATCAGTACCTTTGAGGAGGAAGAGGAGCAACGCGCAGTGGGAGAACTGTTTAATACGGGACTTTCCCAAAATGGTATGGAGAAGGACAGGGAACAGGCTTTTCACGATATTGTACTTGCTGTAAAAAAGAACAGTTATGAATATTTTTCGCAAAGACTGGGCAGTGATGTAAATGCACTGAATCAGGTGATAGAAGGGAAGAAAGCTCTGGAGGAGCTGGCCAGGACGCATATTTCACTGAGCGAAGGGTGAGAATACTCTTGTTCGGAAGATTATTTCCAAAAGGAAGGATGGAATCACTACAATGGATGAAAATTTACAGGCAAAGTTTGACGAAAAAATCAAAGAGCTTTTATCAGCAGCAAAAAAGAAGAAAAATGTGCTGGAATATCAGGAAATAGGTGAGTTTTTTGCGGACATGCCTTTGGAAGAGGAACAGTTCGAAAGAATTCTTGAGGTATTGGACCAGAACAATGTGGATGTTCTTCGTATCACTGACGGAGATGAATTGGACGACGAACCGATTATCCTGACCGAAGAGGATGAGGTGGATGTGGAGAACATTGACCTTTCTGTTCCTGATGGTATCAGTATTGAGGATCCCGTGCGTATGTACCTGAAGGAAATCGGAAAGGTACCTCTTTTGTCGGCAGAAGAAGAGATTGAGCTGGCAAAGAAGATGGAACTGGGCGATCAGGAGGCCAAGAAGCGTCTTGCTGAGGCAAATCTGCGACTGGTTGTCAGCATTGCAAAGAGATATGTGGGAAGGGGAATGCTGTTTCTGGATCTGATTCAGGAAGGTAATCTGGGTCTGATTAAGGCAGTGGAGAAGTTTGATTACCGCAAGGGATACAAGTTCTCTACTTATGCGACCTGGTGGATCCGTCAGGCAATCACAAGAGCAATTGCAGATCAGGCAAGAACCATTCGTATCCCTGTTCATATGGTGGAAACCATTAATAAGCTGATTCGTGTCAGCAGACAGCTTCTGCAGGAGCTGGGACGCGAGCCGTCTCCCGAAGAGATTGCGGAAGAGATGAATATGCCTGCAGACCGTGTAAGGGAGATATTGAAGATCAGCCAGGAACCTGTATCCATGGAGACACCTATCGGTGAAGAAGAGGACAGCCATCTTGGTGACTTTATCGAAGATGATAATGTGCCGGCACCTTCTGATGCTGCGGCATTTACCTTACTGAAGGAACAACTGGTAGAAGTCTTGGGTACTCTGACTGAGAGAGAGCAGAAAGTTTTACGTCTGAGATTTGGTCTGGACGATGGACGTGCACGTACCTTGGAAGAGGTGGGAAGAGAGTTCAATGTCACTCGTGAGCGTATTCGTCAGATTGAAGCAAAGGCTCTGAGAAAGCTGCGTCATCCCAGCCGCAGCAGAAAGCTGAAGGATTATCTGGACTGATGGCTGCAAGGGGAGTCGTTTTATCAAAGCGCTTGCAGATGCTGGCTGATATGGTTGAGGTTGGAGACCGGGTAGCAGATGTGGGCTGCGATCATGGGTTCCTGTCAATCTATTTGGTACAGAAGGGGATCAGTCCAAGAGTCATTGCAATGGATGTGCGCAAGGGACCTCTGGGAGCTGCGAAGGAACACATTACTTCCGGTGGACTTGAGGCTTACATAGATACCAGACTGTCCGATGGCGTGAAACAGTTGGAAAAAGGGGAAGCGGATACGGTGGTCTGTGCGGGGATGGGCGGTGCCTTGATCCAGCGTATTCTCCGGGAGGGGATGGAAAAGGTACGGAATATGACGCTGATTCTCCAGCCTCAATCAGAGTTAAAAGAATTCCGCAGCTTTTTACGCAGAGAAAACTTCCGTATTCTGGAGGAGAATGCGGTTTATGAGGACGGGAAATACTATTTTGCCATAAAGGCAGTGGTTTCGGAATACATTGACTCACAACAGAACAGGGGAAGATATCAGCAGGAAAATGAATGTCTGAATCAGGATTGTGATATCTTTGACGAGTATGGGGAAAAGCTTCTTGAACAAAGACATCCGATATTAAAACAATATTTGGAATTCAGAAGGAATGTTGTGGAACAACTGGTAATTAATCTGACAGAGCATGTCGGGGGACGTGGGTCGGATGAGACAAACGCAAGCCGGATGGAGGAGCGTTTGCGTCAGGTGAAGGACGAACTGAAGGGCATTGATGAAGCATTGAAATGGTATCGATGAACATGTGTTGGAGGAAAGGAAGGTAATTGGATGGTAAAAGTTATAATCCGGGGCGAACAGAGAGAGTATGAGAAAGGAACATCTTTTGAAACAATTGCAAAAGAGTTTCAGAAGGATTATGATACAGAGATTGCAGTCGCATTGGAAAACGGTAAGATCAGAGAGCTTTTTAAGAAAGTAACCAGAGAGTGCACGGTGGATTTTTTTACCTTAAAGGATGAGGTGGGACATAAAACCTATATCAGAACGGCGACTATGCTGTTTTTCAAGGCTGTCCATGATTTGTTTGGCAATGAGGCTGCCAGCCAAAGCTGTGTGGAATTCACAATCGGTCACGGGTATTATGTAAATACTCATGATACGGTGGCTTCCAATCGGGAAAATGCAGAAAAGATCAAGGCAAAGATGTTGGAAATCGTGGAGAAAAAAACACCCTTTATGAAGCGTTCGTATCCCCTGGATGAGGCTAAGGACTTATTTACCGCACAGGGAATGAAGGATAAGGAGAGATTGTTCAGTTATCGCATGAGTTCCGCAGTCAATGTCTATGAAATCGATGGCTATTATGATTATTATTATGGCTACATGCTTCCAAATGCGGGATATGTAAAGTGGTTTGATATCATTCCTTACGAGGATGGTTTTATGCTGCTTTTGCCGCGCAGACAGAATCCCACGGTGATTCCGGAATTCGAGGAGCGCAGAAAACTCTTTGAGACCATGGAAACATCGCAGGATTGGGGTACTAAAGCGGAAATAGAGACTGTCGGTGATCTGAATGATCAGATATGTAAAGGCTCGTTAAGTGAGCTGATATTGGTTCAGGAAGCGGAACAGGAGAGAAAAATCGGTGAGATTGCCAAGGAAATCGTTGCCCGCGGCAATGTCAGATTTGTCATGATAGCGGGACCTTCTTCTTCCGGTAAGACAAGTTTTTCACATAGACTTTCCATTCAACTCAGGACCCTGGGCAAGGTACCGCATCCCATTGCGCTGGACAATTATTTTTTGGACAGGGAGTTTACGCCAAGAGATGAAAACGGGGACTACAATTTTGAATGCCTGGAAGCACTGGATGTAAAAAAATTCAATGAGGACATGATCAGGCTGTTGAACGGCGAACGGGTTGAAATGCCTACCTTTAATTTCAAGATAGGAAAGAGGGAATATAAGGGAGACAGCATGCAGCTCGGTACCGATGATATTTTAGTGATTGAGGGAATTCATGGTCTGAACGATAAGATGTCCTACGCGCTTCCGCAGGAGAGCAAATTCAAGATCTATATCAGTGCCCTGACTACACTGAATGTTGACAAACATAATCGTATACCTACCACGGACGGAAGACTGCTCCGGCGCATGGTGAGAGACGCCAGAACCAGAGGCTCCAGTGCACAGAGGACCATTCAAATGTGGCCATCTGTCAGGAGAGGCGAAGAGGAGAATATCTTCCCATTCCAGGAGTGTGCGGACGCGATGTTCAACTCCGCTCAGATTTACGAGCTGGCGGTATTAAAGACTTATGCAGAACCTTTGTTGTTTCAGATCCCCAAAGGAGAACCGGAGTATTATGAAGCAAAGAGATTGCTGAAGTTCCTGGATTATTTTCTGAATGTTCCGGCAGAAAGTCTTCCCAATAATTCCATATGCAGGGAATTTGTAGGTGGAAGCTGTTTTAATGTATAAGGAACCAGATTATCTTAAGAGGTGCAAAATGTACAGTAGGAGAGAAATCCTATACAAGGTCGCAAATAGGGTCGTTATGATTGTTGGAAGTGTTATATTTGGTTGGCTGTTATGGTATGCTGCGAGATATACACACTATATGGTTCCGCTGGAGGTTGAGAAAAGCCTGGTGTTGCATGATTCAACCTGGATAAATATACTTGCTGTCATTTTGTTTTTTTCCTTTTTTTCTTTTTTGGTTTTCGTCGAGAAAAAGATTAGTAAACGAGTGCAAAATGTTATAGTTTGTGGAGTGATATTTATTGCCGTAGTCTGGACCTGGTTTGTGTGTCGCTGGTGGGTATGTGCCGTAGAACGAACACCGGAAGCGGATCAATTATATTTATCTGCGGCAGCTTCTTATTTTATTGACGGCGAATATTTTTTCTTAAACCCGCCAGGAGCATATCTGGCAGTTTATCCGTATCAGAAAGCTTTGACTTTTCTGTTAGAACTGTTATACAGAATATTTGGAACATTTAATTATTTTGCGGTACAAAAATTCCTGATTTTTTTTCCGTGTGGAATTATTGTGGCAGGGTATTTGGTTTTGCGTGAGATAACAGACAGTATGGCATCGGCGGTCAGTTATTCACTTCTGATGATGGCTTGTTTTCCCCTGTTTTTTTACACACCTTGGATCTATGGGGATGTTCCCAGTATATTTTTTATGTTGCTCACGACATGGTCATTGCTGAGATGCGTAAAAACGGGACATTACAGATGGATTGTATGCGTAGTGTCCTTTTCTACTTTAGGACTCATGGTAAGGAAGAATTGTTCCATTTATATTGCAGCCTTGTGCATCGTGGCTGTGGTTTGCTTTATCTGTAAAAAAGAAAAGAAAATTCTCATAGCTGCCCTTCTTTCGATACTAATTCCATGGCTTGTGTATGCCGGGATATACAAGATGTATGAGGTTCGCTCAGGCTTTGAACAGAGCAAGGGTCTGCCGACCATTACATGGTTTGATATGGGCATGCATGACCATGACGGTAATTATGGCTGGCAAGACACCTCTGCGTTCAACATGTATGTTGAAAATGGGTTTGATGAGAAAAAGACAGAGGAAGCAGCACGGGAACACATACGGGAGCATTTGAAGAATTTTAGCAAGAATCCTTCTTATACCGCGACCTTTTTTAGAGAAAAAATCCTTTCACAATGGGATGTGCCAACCTATCAGAGTTTGTTTTTTACGGCAAATTACAGACCGGATAATCGGCCCAAGGAGGGTTCATTAGCCCTGAAGGTTTCTACAGAATACTATTTTAAGGTACTTGAGATTTGTGATGTGCTGCAGGTCATTATCTTTTGTGGAATGCTCTTGTATTTTTTGGCAGCAGTCAGGGGAGACGGTAATCTTGTGCAGCATATACCGGCAATCAACGCTATCGGTGTCTTTCTGTTCAGTATTATCTGGGAAGCAAAATCAAGATACATATTTCCGTGTTATGTCACAATGTTTCCATTGGCGATTGTGGGATACAGAGAATTCTATCTCATTGTATCCGGAAAGTTGGTGCTTATGCACAACAAAAGGAAAGCGGATAAAAGTAAAAGAGAAGAAGAGTTAATGAGAGACTTGTCATCTGCACAAAATTAGTTTACAATGTCGTATGTAAGTAAGACAGACGATCGCCGCCGGTCTGTACCGGGGGAGGAAAGTCCGGGCTTCACAGGGCAGGATGCCGGATAACGTCCGGTGGAGGTGACTCCAAGGCCAGTGCAACAGAAATATACCGCCGTGAATCATTAAGTTCACGGTAAGGGTGGAAAGGCAGCTTAAGAGACTACCGTCCGGCCGGTAACGGTCGGAGCCATGTAAACCCCATCCGAAGCAAGACCAAAAAGAAAGCCATAGGCTTGCCCGGCCTGCTTTCAGGTAGGTCGCTTGAGACGACTGGCAACAGTCGTACTAGATAGATGATCGTCCCGGAATCCGAAGGATTCTATTGACATAACCCGGCTTATCGTTTTGCTTACATCAAATAATATCCCGTAAACAGTCTTTTGACTGATTCGCGGGATTTTTTTTGTGAATGTAAGGCAAGGTATATCAGATTATTAAAGTTTAATAAAGATTCCTAAGGGATTGCTTGACAACTTGTTCGGAATGGGAGAAAATAAAGGATGGTTTGGATAGATAGAGTCTATCTGTAAATATTTAATGAAAGGACAGAACAAAATGACAAAAATAGATGTTTTTTCAGGTTTTCTGGGAGCCGGTAAGACTACTTTGATAAAGAAGCTTTTAAAGGAAGCACTGGAAGGAAGCAAGACCGTACTGATTGAGAATGAATTTGGTGAAATCGGTATCGACGGCGGTTTTCTGAAAGAAGCGGGAATTGAGATAAAGGAGATGAATTCCGGATGTATTTGTTGTTCCCTGGTGGGAGATTTTGGAACGTCCCTTAAGGAGGTAATTGAGACCTACGCCCCCGAGCGTATTCTGATTGAGCCATCGGGAGTCGGTAAGCTTTCGGATGTGCTGAAGGCTGTAGAGGATGTGGCTGCGGATTTGAATGTTCAGGTCAACAGCGCAGTTGCTGTGGTGGATGCTTCCAAGGCAAAAGTATATATTAAGAATTTTGGTGAGTTTTTCATCAATCAGATTGAGTTTGCAGGAACCGTCATTCTCAGCAGAACAGATAAGGTGAATGCCGAAAAGTTGGAAGAATGTGTGAGATTAATCAGAGAGCACAATGCAAAGGCAACCATTATTACGACACCTTTGGACCAGCTCGAGGGTAAAGTGATTCTTGAGACCATAGAAGGTGCAGATACGCTTGATGAGATGATGCATGAAATGATGGAACAGTTGCATACAGAGGACGAGCATGCCCACGAACATGAGCATCATCACCACCACGACGAGGATGAAGAGGAGGATTGCGGTTGCCACCATCATCACCACCACGACGAGGAAGAAGAGGAAGATTGCGGTTGCCACCATCATCACCACCATGACGAGGACGAAGAGGAGGATTGCGGTTGCCACCACCATCATCACCATGACGTGGATGAAGAGGAGCATCACCATCATCACGATCATGAATGCGGGTGCGGTCATCACCATCATCATCACCATGCAGATGAAGTGTTTACCAGCTGGGGTAAGGAGACGCCTGCCAAATATACCGCAGAGAAGATTGAAACTATCTTAAATGCCCTTGACAGCGGTGAATATGGCAATATCCTTCGCTCCAAGGGTATGGTCGCAGGTGAAGACGGGACATGGATTTACTTTGATTATGTACCGGAAGAGCATGATATCAGAACAGGTAAACCTGAGGTTACCGGTAAATTCTGTGTTATCGGGGCTGAACTGAAAGAGGACAAGCTGAATGAACTTTTTAGATAGAAGAGGGAAAAAAGTAGTTCCGGTCTATATGATTAACGGATTTCTGGATAGCGGTAAGACCGGATTTATCAGTTTTACTTTGGCACAGCCTTACTTCCAGATCAAGGGAAACACTCTGATTCTTTTGTGTGAAGAGGGGGAGAATGAGTATCCTGAGGAGCTGCTGAAGAAGAGTCGAAGTGTTGTCGAAATAATTGAAGAGGAAGAAGATTTTACCGCCGACAAGTTGGCTGAATTGGAGAAGAAGCATAAGCCTGACAGGATTATTATCGAGTTCAACGGTATGTGGAACAGCAAGGATATCAGTCTGCCCTCCAATTGGAAGGTTGAACAGCAGATTACTACGATTGACGGTTCTACATTTCCCGTGTACTACAACAATATGCGGTCTATGGTTGCGGATATGATTCGCAAATCTGAGATGATTATTTTCAATCGTTGTGATACCGTCAGGGATCAGTTGAATGTATACAAGAGAAATATCAAGGCTGTGAATGCGCAGACCGATGTTATATTCGAGGATGCCAATGGTGAAATTGATGAGATATTTGAAGAAGACCTGCCATATGACCTGAATCAGGAGATCATAGTGCTGGATAATCAAGGATATGGAATCTGGTATTTGGATTCCATGGATCATCTGGAGCGCTACATTGGAAAGAAGATTCAGTTTGTGGCCATGGTTCTGAAGCCGGAGAAGTTCCCTAAGGGGTATTTTGTGCCAGGACGTATGGCTATGACCTGTTGTGCAGATGATATGGCATTTATTGGTTATGCCTGTGAATATGCCGGTGCAGCTTCTCTGAAGCAGAAGGAATGGATCAAGATAACTGCGGCTGTCACTAAGGGATATTTTGAAGATTATAAGGGAGAGGGACCTATCCTCCAGGCCTTGAGTGTAGAAAAAACAAAAGCGCCAAAGGATGAGGTAATCAGCTTCTCGTAATGACGCAGGATAATTTTAAAGAAATACAGAATTTGATAAACAGATATCATGATCTGGCAGAGCGTTCTTATTCTCAGGGGATATACACTTTTACAGGTTTTCTGGGATTGAGTGAGCAGGATGTGTTTTGGCGGGAAGAACAGAGGCTTAAATATGCCGGGTACTCTTTGAACGGCGGCTGTGATAATGCCGACAGGGTGATGATACGTTTCGGCAATGCAGAGGAGCTGGGATATGAAGTACCCTTTCCCATTGTTTGTATTCATATTGCACCGGTCATGCAGAAGTTTGCAGATGACTTGTCCCATCGGGATTTCCTGGGTGCACTTATGAATCTTGGGATAGAGCGGAGTACGATTGGTGATATCAAGGTTGGAGTAAAGCAGGCGTATCTTTTTTGCCAGGACTCAATGGCGGAATATATCTGTGATAATTTGAAGCAGGTTCGCCATACGCATGTGAAATGTAATATGGTGGAACGGTACGAGATGTCTGAAGAGGAAAAACCAGAAACTGTGACAGTTCAGGTACAGTCGTTGCGGGTAGATGCGGTTATAGCCAAGGTTTATCAGCTTTCCAGAGAGAGGAGCCTGGAATTGTTCCGTGCGGGAAAGGTGTATGTTAACGGTCGACTCTGTGAGAGTAATTCGCGTATTTTAAAGCCAAAGGAAACAGTGAATGCAAGAGGGTTTGGCAAATTTATCCTTGGAGATGACTTTAGGGAAACCCGGAAGGGAAAACTGTCAGTAACCGCTTTTGTGTATCGGTGAAAGGATAAAAATGTATCACTACACTTTGATTCAATGGTTGTTCTTTTTTTATTTATATAGCTTTTTGGGATGGTGTTTTGAGTCGGCCTATGTCTCTATACGCACCCGCAAATTAACTAACAGAGGATTCATGAGAGGACCTTTTTTACCGATTTACGGTGCGGGAGCTACGACAATGCTGGTTGTTTCCATGCCATTCCGTGACAGTATTCTGTTGACCTATTTATCGGGGTGTATCGGTGCGACAGTTCTGGAGTATATCACTTGTGTTGTCATGGAAGCCTTGTTTAAGGTGCGTTATTGGGATTATTCTCAAAAAAAGTTTAATCTGCACGGAAGAATCTGCCTCAGCTCAACACTGACCTGGGGAGTATTTACGGTTTTGTCAGCCTATTATCTGCAGGTTGCTTTGGAAGCATTCATGATGTCTATTCCGGGGAATGTGGTTGTCGTGGTGACCTTTATGCTGACCGGTGCTATTCTGGCAGACTTTATTATGTGCTTTAAGACAGCTGTTGACATGGGCAATATTCTGATGAAAATGTCCAAGGTTAAATCGAGATTTGTCAATGTACAGAGGAGACTGGACAGTGTTTTTGCAAAGCTGGAAGGTGCCAAAAACAGTATTGTCGGCACAGTAAGCTCTGCGGTTGCGGGGATAGCCGGCGGAGTGAGCAATGCAAAGGTGGAGATCTCACAGAGTGCCTCCGATTTAAAAGGGGGAATTGAAACCAGGTTTGAGAAACTGAAAATGATGTTGTTCTCCAGAGGCGCGGAAGAGGATGTGGCGGAATTTGGAGAGGAAGTACAGGAAATCAAATCAGAGATATTGGAAATCAAATCAGAGTATGATGCCAGTGCGGAGGAGCATGAGGCGATTACCAGTATGGAAGATTATGTCCAAAGAAGTATGATTCGTTCCAATCCCGGCATGACCTCCGACAGATACAAAGATGCTCTTGAAGAATTGAAGAGTAAGGCAAGCCGGTTCAGTATGAGGAAGAGAAAAAAATAGAATGGAAGAAATGTAAGTAAAAGGGCGATGAATCCGGAAGGAACATCGCCCTTTGTTGAACTCCTGCGTGGTACAGGAAAAATCAGTGCTTTACCAGTGCGGATTCCGTATATTTTTCTTCGCAGTATTTACAACGGTAAACTTCCTTTTCGGAATCAGCGAGGTAGAAGATATGCGGCAGTTCCTGTTCGATGGAAGTGATACATCTGGGATTGTGACATTTGATGACATTCTTAATCTGTTTCGGAAGAACCAGATCTTTCTTCTCCACGATTTCGCCGTTCTTGATGACATTCACGGTAATATTGTGATCGATGAAGGCCAGGACATCAAGGTCTAAGAGATTGATATCACATTCAACCTTCAGAATATCCTTCTTTTCCATTTTGTTACTCTTGGCATTTTTGATGATAGCTACGGTACAGTCCAGCTTATCCAACTGCAGATGTTCGTAAATATCAAGACTTTTGCCGGCTTTGATATGATCCAGTACAAAACCTTCTTCAATTTTACCTACATTTAACATAACTGTCTCCATTCTGGCTTGTACCTTGTATCGGCACAGGCGGATTATTTGTTGTGATGAAGTTGTATCGGGAATTCGAATACCGCTTAGATCAGGCCAGTTCCAAAAGAGTCAGAATCAGTGCCATACGTACAAAGACACCATACTGAGCCTGTTTAAAGTAAGCGGCTCTGGGATCATCGTCGACTTCTACGGAAATCTCATTTACGCGGGGAAGGGGGTGGAGAACCAGCATGTCTTCTTTGGCCAGTGCCAGCTTGTCCATATTCAGGATGTAGAAATCCTTTAAGCGGATATAATCTTCCTCGTTAAAAAAGCGCTCCTTCTGTACACGGGTCATGTAGAGAAGATCAAGCTCGGGCATGACATCCTCCAGACGGATTACCTCTTCGTATGCGATGTCCTTTTCACGCAGCATATCTGTTATATAATCGGGAACCTTCAGCTCTTCCGGCGAGATGAAGATAAATTTAATGTCCTGATAACGAACAAGTGCGTTGATCAGAGAGTGCACGGTACGTCCGAATTTAAGGTCACCACAGAGTCCGATGGTAAATCCGTTCAGACGTCCTTTCATGCTGCGGATGGTAAGCAGATCGGTCAGGGTCTGGGTAGGGTGCTGATGTCCTCCGTCTCCTGCATTGATTACGGGAATCAGGGATTTCTCTCCGGCCACCATGGGAGCACCTTCCTTGGGATGACGCATGGCGCAGATATCTGCGTAGCAGGAAATGACCCGGATGGTATCGGATACACTTTCGCCCTTTGCAGCAGAGGAAGAAGCAGCATCGGAGAAGCCGATGACGCGTCCGCCCAATCTGGTCATTGCAGATTCGAAGCTAAGCCTTGTTCTTGTGCTGGGCTCATAGAAACAGGTTGCCAGAATCTTGCCTTCACAGGCGTGGGCATATTTTCCGGGATTGTGTTCAATATCGTTGGCCAGGTCAAAGAGTCTGTCCAATTCTTCTGTTGTGAAGTCCAAGGGACTCATTAGATTACGCATATATTCCTCCTAAAAAAGAGTCGAAGAGAGATATCTTCGACTCAGAATGTCAAGATTCAAATGACAACAATTCCTCTACGGTCTTGCGCTTGGGGGCAGCAGGAGATTCCGCAGGATAGCCTATGGCAATCAGAGCGGCTAATTCTCTGTCTTCGGGAATGTTGAGAAGCTCGGTGGCTTCCTTTTCGTCAAATAGTCCCATGATTACGGTACCCAGTCCCTGCTCATGAGCGGCGAGACAAAATGTCTGGGTGGCAATGCCTGCATCAAACATCTGCCAGCCGGTGCCCTTGGGAGTGGAGAAGGAACCGTCTCTCTCGTAGCCACTGCGACCCTTGAGGATGGTTACTGCGATTACCATGGGGGACTGTCTCATGATGTTGCCGTTGCCGGGGTAAAGAGAGGTACAATCTGCCAGAGCTTCCTTTTTGGCGCCCTCCACAGCGATGTATCTGGTAATCTGAGTGTTTTTCCAACTGGGGGCAAAAGAAGCAGCTTCCACAACCTTTTCAAGTGTCTCGTGAGGAACAGGCTGTTCTGTGAACTTACGAATACTTCTGCGACCGGTAATACATTCGTTTGCTGTCATATTGATAACCTCCATTAGTACATTTTCTCTATGATATCACATCATGCAAACAGATACAATGGTAGGTTCCATAAGTTTTTCCAAAAAAGTTTGAAAAAGGTTTTGCATACTTTGAAAGATTCGACTATAATAAAAGATAAGAAAACAAAGGAGGCTGAGGAAATGGAATTCAGAGAAAGAAAGCGCTGGTTGTTTTTTGGATTACCTTTCACTTTTACTAAGTATATTATCAAAGAAGACATGATTACCATAGATTCCGGACTGCTTAAAACTGTTGAAAACGATTGCTATATGTACAAGGTGCAGGATGTTCAGCATGTGGCGAGTCTTGTGGAAAAAATATTCAGGCTTGGAACCATCATATGCTATACGGGAGATACCACGGATCCTCAGCTTGTGATTAAGCATGTCAAAAACTCCAAGGAGATTAAGAATTTCATTTTTGAGAAGTCCGAAGAAGCTCGCATTAAGAGACGGACAGTGAATATGCTTGATATCGGTTCGGGCAATAATGTGGATATTGATGATATTGATTAAGAGAAGGGTTTATGAATCAGCAGGAGACATCCTGCTGATTCTTTATGTGGCGATATGACATATGCAGTTCACCCTGTGTCGCTTTTGGTTTTGCGTCTGTGAGAGAGGAGTCTTTCAAACAGCAATCCGGCGGCCAGCCAGCAGGGAGCATAATCAAGGCGTATGAGACTGTCTATGTTCCACCGGCTTCTGGAATAGTTCCAGGGGCAGAGCTTACGGCGGGACAGTAATCTGCCGGAGAAAAACTCCACGGAAAAGATCGTGCACATATAGATGAGCCCCCGTAACAATGTGGGAAGCCGGGCAAGCAGGCGGCTCAGGGGACCGAGAATTGCCCCCAGGCCGTAGATTGGGAACATCCAGAGGGAAGTGACGCCTTTTAATGTGTAGTCCCTGCGTCTCAGAGAGCCTAAGGCGGTAAAGAGGATTTCCATACACCATCCGGCAATGCCGCAGATGATAAAATCCTGCAAAAAAGTGTTTTTGTTTTTCATGGATTGACTGTAACCTTTCGGAAAAAAACAGAGGTAACAATGTCAGTATTAACCGAAAAAAGAATGTTTATGTATCCTGAGGCATCAGACGATGAAATCAGGATAGAACCGGACGGTGAATTTCATTGGCGAATCGGTGAAGTAAGGAGGAGAAATGAACGAAAAACAGGCATTGGAATATATTGACAGCATCAAGGGCATGGGGATTGTTCCCGGACTTGACAGTATCAGGGAGCTTTGCAGGAGACTTGACAACCCGCAAAATAATCTGAAATTTATTCATGTGGCGGGAACCAACGGCAAAGGCTCCGTGTCCTCCTACATTGCCTCGGCATTGCGAAGCGGAGGCTATCGCGTGGGGCGTTATATTTCCCCGGTGATTTTTTCCTATCGGGAGAGAATACAGGTCAATGATAAAAACATTTCAGCTGCAGCCCTGGGGCGTCTGATGGAACAGGTCAAGGAAGCCTGCGATGAGATGTGCAGCCGTGGAATGCCGCAGCCGACGCCGTTTGAAGTGGAGACTGCGCTGGGTTTTTTGTATTTCAAGGAACAAAAATGTGATATAGTGGTTCTGGAGACAGGCATGGGAGGAAGCTTTGATGCCACGAATCTTGTGGACACAACGGTTTTGGCCGTGCTGGTATCCATCAGTATGGACCACATGCAATTCCTTGGCAAAACGCTGAAAGAGATTGCAACACACAAGGCCGGAATCATGAAACCCGGGTGCAGGGTGGTAAGCATCCTGCAGGAACCGGAGGTAATGCAGGTGATTGAGCGCAAGGCAGAGGAAGTGGGATGTCGGCTTTCAGTCATGAAACCGGACAATATTTCTCACGTAAAATATGGACTTTCCGTTCAAAGATTCAGCTATGGCGGATATCGTGACCTGGAAATCACTTTGGCCGGAAAATATCAGATAGAGAATGCCGCGTTGGCTGTGGAAGCTTTGAAGGTGCTCGAGGAATGCGGCTTCCCTGTGAAAGAGGACAAATTGCGTCAGGGGCTGGCAAAGACCGGTTGGCCGGGGAGATTTACGGTCATTGGGAAAAAGCCTTACTTTATCGTGGATGGAGCCCACAATGAAGATGCCGCAAAAAGACTTGCGGAATCCATCAGATTCTATTTTACAAATAAAAGAATTATCTATATAATGGGGGTATTAAAAGACAAGGAGCATGAGAAAATCATTGATCTGACCCATTCTCTTGCAGACCAGATTATTACTGTGACCACGCCGGACAACCCCAGAGCCATGCCGGCATATGAACTGGCTAAGGAGATTGCGGAGGTTCATCCCGGGGTAACTGCCGTGGACAGCTTGGAGGAAGCCGTGGAGATGGCAGAGCTGCTTGCGGGAAAGGATGATTGTATCATTGCCTTTGGTTCTCTGTCTTTTATGGGAAGACTGATGGAAATCGTACAGAAAACGATGGAAACCGGTAAAACTGCCGGGGATAATAAACGAAGAAAAAGGAATTGATAATATCATGGTAAATCAGGATAAAGTGAGACAAGCCATAAAGCTGCTGCTGGAAGGTATCGGAGAGGACACTGAGAGAGAAGGATTGGCAGAGACTCCGGATAGAATCGCAAGAATGTATACGGAGATCTTATCCGGTATGACGGAGGAGCCTTCAGAGCCTTTATCACGTGTCTTTACAGTCGAAAACAGTGAGATGGTACTGGAGAAGGATATTGTGTTTCATTCTATGTGCGAACATCATATGCTGCCTTTTTACGGTAAGGTTCATGTGGCTTACCTTCCTGACGGGAAGGTGGTTGGTCTGAGCAAACTGGCGAGAACCGTAGAGATTTATGCGAAAAGACTGCAGGTACAGGAGCGCATGACCAATCAGATTGCCGATGCCATCATGGAGCATCTTGCGCCCAAGGGTGTGATGATCGTTGTGGAGGCAGAACATATGTGTATGACCATGAGGGGCGTGAAGAAGCCGGGAAGTAAGACTGTCAGTCTTGCGACCCGCGGAGCGTTTGCGGACAATACAGAACTGCAGAACCGTTTCTTTCAGATGCTTAGAATGGGTGACGAAGGCGGACATGTCTGTACTGAGGAAAAATACAGGGAATCCGGGACGTATTAACATGGACAGAGCGAATAGAATCATAAAGCATCGATTGTTTCAGGAACACCTGGAGAAAAATAAAGCGGCGGAGGCAGACAGAAGATTCTGCCGGCATGATATGGTACATTTTCTGGATGTGGCGAGAATCGGGAGAATTCTGAATCTGGAGGAAGACTATGGAATCTCCACAGAGTTGATTTATGCTGCGGCGCTTCTTCACGATATCGGGAAACATAAGCAATACACGGACGGAATACCACATGAGCTTGCCAGTGCGGAGATTGCCCCGGTGATTCTTAGGGAATGTGGTTTTTCGGAGGCAGAGACGGAATGCGTCACAGAGGCTATCCGCTGTCACAGAAATGCTGAGATAGCCGGAGAAAAGGACTTAAGGGGGTTGCTTTATCGCGCTGACAAGGCAGGCAGAGCATGTTTTGCCTGCGAGGCGGAGCAGGAGTGCAACTGGAAAAATGAAAAGAAGAATCTTCAGATTCAATATTGAGGAGACAGGTTATGCTAATCGGGAACAAAGAGTTTGAAACAAAGGGACATACTTATGTCATGGGAATTCTTAACGTCACGCCGGATTCCTTTTCTGACGGAGGGAAGTGGAATGACAGAGACAGCGCCCTTTGGCATGTAGAGGATATGATCTCCCAGGGAGCTGATATCATTGATGTGGGAGGAGAGTCTACGCGTCCCGGATATACTCAGATTTCCGAGGAAGAGGAGATTGCAAGGATAGCTCCTGTCATTGAAGGGATTAAGTCAGAATTTGCAATCCCGGTTTCCCTGGACACCTATAAGGCTGCAGTGGCAGAGGCGGGGATCGTGGCAGGAGCTGATCTGATCAACGATATCTGGGGATTGCGGTATGATGACAGAATGGCTCAGGTCATTGCAAAATCAGGATTGCCCTGTTGTCTGATGCACAATCGCAAGGAAGCGGTTTACGACAATTTTATGTCGGATGTGATAAGCGATCTGAAGAAAACACTGGCACTCGCGGCGGAAGCCGGAATTGCAGAGGACAGAATCATTCTGGATCCGGGAGTGGGGTTTGCCAAATCCTACGAACAGAATCTTGAGGTGATTCGAAAACT
>SAMEA3663269__coassemble_158_pt1 | contig 24330 bp, 19 predicted proteins | sample SAMEA3663269__metabat2_low_PE_038 | metagenome-assembled genome bin SAMEA3663269 (sample SAMEA3663269) | pig gut metagenome | biome: pig gut; feature: pig-associated habitat; material: faeces | place: China | collected 2013
CAGAAGGCAGGGCAGAAGGTAGGGCAGAAGGTAGGGCAGAAACCTTACATAAAATGCTGGAAGCACAGCTTGACGTGGAGATTATTCTGAAAGCGGGATTTACCAGGGAAGAGATTGATGCGGTGGGTATGAGTACTGCTTCATCAGGAAATTAGCTACGCCATCATTTTCATTACTGTCAATGATAAGCGTTGCCCTGCTTTTAACTTCGTCTATTGCATTTGCTACTGCATATGCTTCATCAGCTATTTCAAACATGGAAAGATCGTTTATGGAATCTCCGAAAACAACAATTCTGTCGCATCCAAGATTCTCTTTGCACTTTAAGACAGCCTGTGCTTTGGTCGCGCCATGAGGGCAGATTTCCAGCCAATACTCATCCCCGTAGGTATCTTTTTGAAAAACGCATTCCCAGTTTCCGGTATGATGCAGCTTTTCATAGACCGGCTGTAATTCTTCTTTTTCCGCAATCAAGGTAACATAGGTGACAATTCCCGCAAATAAGTCCATATCATCCGTAACAGGTTTCATTCTTTTATCGCCGGAATGATTATCAACATACTTCTGTAATCCTATGGTCAATTCTCCTTTGCGGTAGGACTTAGTCATACGACCATCAAAATAAGCTGTAACAAATCCCTTATGCTCAATAATCCCCGACAGCATATGCCTCAACCGATGCACGTCACAATCTGAAAACTGCTGTATATCTGTCTCTTTTTTCAGAAGCTGATTCGCCAGCACGGTTCCGTTCCGTGTGATCACAGGTACTGAAAAATGTATCTCTTTCGTGATTTCCCATGCGCTGTGAAAGGAGCGGGCTGTGGCATAGGTGATAAGCATCCCTTGGTCAATTAATGAATTAATGATACGAATCGTATCCTCCGATAGTGTTTTATCATTTCGCATCAAGGTGCCGTCCAAATCGGTTACATACAAGGTCTTTTTATTCATTCCACATTTCGGCAATCATAACATCCATACAATGTTGATGTGCCACTCCTCCATAGAAATATAGTATTCCTTATTCAACGAAAAAACTATAACCCATTTGTTTCCAAGTAAATAGAAATCTGTTCTTTTCTTTTATCGTCTGCAAGGTGAAAAACAACAAAATCCGGTCCTTCAGGTCCATGGTATACTCCCACAGGTAAATATCATGTGGTGAACCTTCCCCTTGCACCTTAAAGTCATGGCTATAACCCAGCGCATACCTTTCATATATTTAAATCATGGAAAGACCCAGCTGATCCGGATTTTCGTCTGCATCAGTATAATAAATAAATCGATTTTCTCCAATGCTTCTTTTTCATCGTCCTGTCTCCATAAAACTCTATGATTTTTAGTTTAGTATAACAATCCTGTCTGCTTTACCTCTCCTATCGGAAGTCAGCGCGGGGGTAACCCTTCAGGACATAAAGATAGTCATAGATGCTTGCTTCGCGCCCGTCATTATATCTTTTTATACATCTCATAGCGGGCCATATGACAGTGCCATCCGCTAATTTCACGGAAATATACAGTTCTCCTTCAGGGTTGCTGTCATCAGTAATCCATTCGCCACCGTATAATCTGATAGCAACTTCACCTATATAGGAAGCTAAACTGAATAAAATCATACCGCGATTTTTTGAAAGCAGCCCTGTTTCAGAACTCTGCTCATCGAAAAATCTGTCAATTTCCTTCATGCTTTCCAAAGAATAATCAGCCTTGTAGCCGGATGAGTTCAGTGCCTTGACCACCCATTCCGATGCCTGATGAATATCTTCTATAAGTGTATTAGTACTTTTCTTGTTACTGTCCTGATTTTTCCTGAAAATTTTATTGAGAATCCCCATATTTTACCTCCAATTCAAATTTTGCCTGTCGGTTACTCTTTTATTGTATCATGAAACCTGGCGAATACAAACGACAAAACAAGCACATTTTTGAAAATATTTAAGAAAGCAATTTATAATTGTGTGTCATATGATTGTAAAAAAGGCTAAAATATGGTAAAATTTGACTTGGAATGTTTTTCTGCAGTAAGCGAGAAGGATGGTGGGCAGATGAGCGGGGCATGGGAAGATAAAGTAAAGGATTCCCTGATAATAGAGGAAACCTCTGACATAGTAATCGTGTTTGACCGGCAGGGACATATACTTTATGGTAACGTTTCCGCCCGGGAGAATCTGAATTATACCGGAGAAGAGCTGCAGAGACGCAGCATGTCTGAGCTCTTCCGGCAGGAATTTCAGAGAGAAAACGGCGAGTTTATCGAGTTTGATCTGGAGAAGCTAAGGGAGAAGAAGGAGACGGCCATGTACCGCAAGAACAGTTCCTGCTTTGCGGTGTCCATACGGCTGTTTAGCCTGGAGGAAAATGTGGAGGTGCTTCTCGCCGAGGATATCACCTTCCGCAATAACATGAATATCCGGATCAAGCAGCTGAAAGAGGAAGAGGAGTCAAATCAGCGTCAGAGAAATGAATTCACGGCCAATGTGACCCACGAACTCAGAACTCCGGTAAATGGTATCAAGGGACATGTCAATAATCTTCTTGAGTCGATTCAGGACGATGAACAGAGAAAGACATTGGAGATTATTCTCTACTGCTGTGACAACATGTCATCCATTATCAACAATATTCTGGACTTCTCCAAGATTGAGTCGGGTAAGTTCCTGATGGATGAGGCTGAGTTTGATTTTTATGAGATGATGGATCGGATTCTCTCCACTCATGCGGTGGAAATCAATAAAAAAGAACTGCATCTCAGTGTTTACATAGATGAGAACATACCGCAGTTTTTGATTGGAGATGCGCTGCGCGTAGGGCAGATTCTGAACAATCTGCTTTCTAATGCGGTAAAGTTTACCCTCGTGGGTCAGATCAGCGTGGATGTCAGCATGACCATGCAGGTAAATGACGAAGTAGAGTTGTTTTTCATGGTAAGGGATACCGGTATCGGTATCTCCAGGGAGGAGCAGGACAGGTTATTTCAGAGCTTTAAGCAGGTGGATGCTTCCATCACCAGACGGTTTGGCGGTACCGGTCTTGGCTTATCCATCACCAAACAGCTGGTGGAGATGATGGACGGAACTGTTCATCTGGAAAGCGAAAAGGGAAAGGGAAGCTGCTTTTCCTTCAGTATTCGTCTGAAGATGGGGAATAATGAGAACGTTAGTGCACCCTCCAATGCCTGCAGCAAGTGGACAGGAACCATGTACAGCAATGACGAACAGGACAATTCCTTTGAGTTCGGTTCTGAGAGCAACAAAAAAGAGATTCATAAGCGAATGGAGAAGCTGGTGCTTTGTATTGAGCTTGGTTCCTGGGATAAGGCGGAGTCTCTGGCGGAGACCATCAAGGCGCTGACGGAGAACTCGGAAGTTGATTTAAAACGCAATATTCTCCGTCTGGAGATGGCAATTCGCAAAGAAAACCACGAGAAGAGTATCGCAGCCTATGAGCAATTGAAGGCTGAGTTGGACACTCTGTTAGGATAAGGAGAGGTATGACTATGGAGAATTCCTCTAGCAAAAAAGAACCGGCAAAAATCTTAATTGTTGACGATATCAGCGTCAACCTCAGAATCTTGGAAAATATTCTGTTAAGCGAAGGTTACGAACCCATGTGTGCGCTGAGTGCACAGAGAGCGTTGGATATCATGAAGGAGAACAAGCCTGAGCTCATATTGTCGGATTTTTCCATGCCGGGAATGAATGGATTGGAGTTTTGTAAGATTGTCAAGGAGAATCCCCGAACCAGGGATATTCCTTTCATTTTTATCACGGTAGCGGATTCCGGGGAAGAAAAAAAGGCAGCATTTTCTGCCGGAGCAGTGGACTTTATAGCCAAGCCTTTTGAGCCGTTGGAAGTAATCATGCGTATCAACAACCATCTCAACAGCTACCGTATCAAACAGGAGATGGAAAACTATAACCGAATGATGCACCGCATGGTTACGGAGCAGAAGAAACAAATGGAGAAGGAAAGAGCCAATGTATTGATGGCTCTGGCCAATATTGCCGAGAGACGAGACAGCCATATTCGAAATCATCTGGAGAGAGTGGGTTACAACAGCCGTCTGCTGGCACAGAGTATGCAGCTGGTTTCCAGATATGAGGACAGTATAACGGATGAATTTGTGGAATGCATCGAGGTTGCGGCAAAGCTGCATGATATCGGAAGCATTGTGATGACAGACGAGGAAATTAATAGTTGCAATCAGGAGATGACGGAGTCTGAGCGTAAGGAAAAGTTGAAAAAACGTACGGAGCTGGGGGCAGGTATCCTGGAGGAGATCGGAAGCGGAAACAGTCGTTTTATGGATATGGCCATTCAGATCGCCAGATATCATCATGCGTGTTGGGACGGAAGCGGATATCCCGAGGGAGTCAGAGAAAATGATATCCCATTAGCTGCAAGAATCGTGGTGGTGATTAACGATCTGGATAATATCACGGGAAGAGACGGTTATTCCCTGCAGCAGGCGATGGAGGAGATCAATAAGGGAAGCGGTTCCTTATATGACCCCGGTATCGTTGATGTGGTGAATAAAATACAAAAACAGTTCCACGTAATGGAAATAGAGTAGACAATTGTTTTTATTGACATAAATTGTCGAAAAGAATAATATTGATTCATGGATTGTAGTATAGGAGAAACAAGTGCTAACAGATGCTCAGTTTGACCGCGTAGTGCGTTATGTAAAGATACACTATGGTATAGATTTAAGCCAGAAGAGAATCCTGGTAAACGGAAGACTGGAAACACATTTTCTGCACAACGGCTATGACAGCTTTGAAGAGTTTATGTCAAAGGCAGAGATGGATTTTCAGGGGGCAGAGTCCAAAGGGCTGATAGATGCCCTGACAACAAATCATACATATTTCCTGCGGGAGCAAGCTCATTTTGAGTATCTGAGACAGGTGATTCTGCCTTACCTGAAGGTGAAGGAGGAGAAAACAAGGGATCTCGGAATCTGGTCCGCGGCTTCCTCTACCGGGGAAGAGCCCTATACACTGGCTATGGTGGTGTCGGATTTCTTTGGATTGGAGGCGGCAAACTGGGATACCAGAATCCTTGCAACGGACATATCGACCAGAGTTTTGGAGCACGCCGTAAAGGGCGTTTACCTAAAGGAACAGATTGACCCTCTTCCGGAGATCTGGAAGAGAAGATATTTTATCAATCATGGAGAAGAGTACGCTGTCCGGGATGAATTAAAGAAACAGCTTATCTTCCGGAGATTCAATCTCATGGACGAGTTTCCCTTTAAGAGAAAGTTTCATGTGGTATTCCTCAGAAATGTCATGATCTATTTTAATGACGATGTGAAGTACCGTCTGATTGACAAGATTTATCGGTTTATGGAGCCGGGAGGCTATCTGATTATCGGAGCCACCGAATCCCTGGACAAAAACAGAATACAGTTTCAGTATGTGCAACCATCAATATACAGGAAAAAGGAGTAAGGAAACATGAGACCGATCAGAGTACTAGTTGTTGATGATTCTCTACTGTTTCGCAGGCTTTTGGTGCAGAGTCTGAATTCGGATCCGAATATTCAGGTGGTTGCCCAGGCGTCGGACCCCTATGAGGCGAGAGACGCCATCATTCAGTACAAACCGGATGTGATGACCCTGGATGTGGAGCTTCCCAGAATGAGTGGTATTGAGTTTCTGAGAAGGCTGATGCCGCAGTATCCGCTGCCGGTGGTGGTGATCAGTGCTTTAAATAATTCCGTTTTTGATGCACTGGAGGCAGGAGCGGTTGACTTTATCAACAAGCCCGTGAATATGAGCGCGGAAGGTATCAACGAGTTTTTAAAACAGGAGCTTGTGACCAAGGTGAAAATAGCCTCCACGGCAAAGGTGGGTAACATGAAACTTCACGAAGGTGCCAAAACCTTTGTAGGGGAGATTAATCCCGCGGCAAGAGACAGGATTGTTGCGATTGGTGCGTCCACAGGCGGAACAGAGGCGATTTTCGAGGTAGTAAAACAGTTTAAGAGAAACATTCCCGGAGTGATTATTGTGCAGCACATGCCTCCCGGATTTACCAAAATGTATGCGGACCGATTGAATAACCAGTGTGAGGTGGCGGTGAAAGAGGCACAGACCGGAGACAGGGTGGTTCCGGGACAGGTGTTGATCGCTCCGGGTGATAAGCATATGCGGCTGGTAAAGGTTGGGGATAATTATCAGGTGGAATGTCGCGGAACAGAGAAGGTTAACGGTCACTGTCCTTCTGTGGACGTCTTGTTCCAGTCAGTGGCAAAGACAGCCGGCAATAAGGCAATAGGTATTATTCTCACGGGAATGGGCGGAGATGGTGCCCGGGGGCTTCTGGAAATGAGGCAGGCGGGTGCGATTACCATTGGTGAGGATGAACCCAGTTGTGTTGTGTACGGTATGCCCAAGGTAGCTTACGATATCGGGGCGGTAAAATACCAGTTGCCGCTTACGGCAATCGCAAATAAGGTGTACAGCCTGTTAAAGCTATAAGCTTTCGGCAGGGATTGACGATGAGACAGTGACAAAAGATTTGTGAAAGATGGAAAGGGGAGAATAAAAATGAAGACGCTTTTAGCAGAGGACGATTTTGCGAGCAGAAAATTTATGGATAAGTACCTGTCACAGTACGGGGAATGTGATGTAACGGTAGACGGCGAGGAAGCTGTCGACGCATATATGATGGCGTTGGAGGACGGAGAGCCCTATGACCTTGTATGTCTGGATGTGATGATGCCTGTTCTGGACGGATACCAGGTGCTTAAGGCTATTCGTGACATTGAGGCTGAGCGTGGTATAACAAAGGATCAGAGAGTCAAGATTATCATGACCACTGCGCTGAATGAGGAACGTAACGTTAAGAAGGCATTTGAGCTTGGCTGTGAAGCGTATTCCGGCAAGCCGATTGATGTAGACAGATTTGAACAGGTATTGAGAAAGCTTGGCTTAATCTGACGAAGGATTGAGCAGGATAATGTACAAAACGGCAGTGTCGCGGGAAAGACCGCGAGATGCCGGAAAGGGGAAATATGGCAGAAGAATTCAACGTGGACGGAATGCTTGATATGTTTCTGTATGAGAGCGGTCAGCTGTTGGAGAAGCTGGAAGGCATCATTCTGGAAAAACAGGATGCGGACTGCTTTGATGATACGGATATCAATGAGATATTCCGCATCATGCACACAATCAAGGGTTCCTCGGGAATCATGATGTATGAAAACATCACCAGGGTGACTCATAAGCTGGAGGATGTTTTTTACTACTTAAGAGAATCCCATCCCGAAAATGTTCCACATCTGGAATTGGTAGAGAAGGTTCTGGCCGTTTCTGATTTTGTCAATGGGGAAATGGACAAGATTAAGGACGGTGAGAAGCCTGACGGCGATGAAAAAGAAATCCTGGAGGATCTTGACAATTTCCTAAAACGTATCAAGGGCGAGATTAAGGAGCAGGGTATTCGTCTTCCCAGGGAAAATAAGCACGAGGAGCCGACGCAGTTCTATATTGCGCCTGTGGCAAGTGAAGACAGCAAGTTTTACCGGATTGTGATTCATTACAGAAATGACACACAGATGAGTAATATCCGGGCGTATTCCGCAACTTATGCATTAAAAGAGATCGCGGAGGATCTGCTGTATACACCGGAGGACATCATCTCAAATGAGGACAGCGCAAATGTCATCCTGTCTGAGGGCTTTTACATGCTGCTTCAGACCAAAAGTGAGAAGGATGAGATTTTAAGTCTGATTGACAGCGCAGAGGCCAATCAGATTGACATTGAGAGAATTACGGCGGAGCAGTTCATCAAGGGCTTTGGCGGAGTTACCCAGCCTGAGGAACAGAAAATCGTCATTGACCTGGGAGAAGAGCCTCCGGCAGAGAAGAAGGAAAAGGCGGTTACCCCGGGTGAATACGTTATTAAGGCGAAGGAAACCGGTAAAGGAAAGACCCTTGCGAAGAACCAGCCCAAGCAGCAGAGCATTATCAGCATCAATGTGGAAAAGATGGATATGCTCATGGACTTAATCGGTGAGATTGTGATTGCCGAGGCGGTAGTTCTGCAGAATCCGGATCTGAACGGAATGGATCTGCCTAATTTCCAGAAGGCTTCCGCGCAGCTGGCGAAGATTACGACGGAGCTGCAGGAGGTCATCATGTCCATGCGTATGATGCCTCTGACCAACGTGTTTCAGAAGATGCGCCGCATTGTCTTTGATGTGTCAAAGAAGCTGGGCAAGGAGATTGAGCTGGAGGTCATCGGAGAGACCACAGAGGTGGACAAGAACATTATCGAACATATCTCTGACCCCCTGATGCATCTGGTGAGAAATTCCGTTGACCACGGTATCGAGACCGATGCCGAGGAAAGAGTGGCGCTTGGGAAGTCTGCTAAGGGCAAGATCACGCTGGAAGCCCGGAATGAAGGCGGTAAGGTATATATTATTGTCAGAGATGACGGTAAGGGACTGGATAAACAGAAGCTCTTTGAGAAGGCGAGAGATAAAGGGCTGCTCGGGTCAAAGGATAAGGAGATTACGGACTATACCGACAATGAAATCTATCGTTTTATCACTTTGCCCGGCTTCTCTACCAAGGAGCAGGTAACGGAGTATTCCGGACGCGGCGTCGGGATGGACGTGGTGGTAAAGAATATTCAGAGCATCGGCGGCAGGCTGGAGATTTCCAGCGAGCTGAACAAGGGCTCCGAGATGCGTCTGGTGATTCCCCTGACGCTGGCGATCATCAACGGAATTGTGATCCAGGCGGGCAACTCTTCCTTTGTGATCGAGACCTCTTCCGTAAAGGAGTTTGTGCGGCTTACGGAGAATTCCATCGTCACTGAACCGGATGGAGAAGAATACATTATTCTCCGGGGAGAGGCTTATCCCTTCCTGCGTCTGAGTAGACGGTTTGAACTTGACAATGCCCTGGAAAAGGTGGATGACGGTATCGTGATGGTACTGGAGCATGAAAACACGCAGGTATGCGTATTGATTGACAAGCTGGTGAGAGAGCAGGAAATCGTGGTAAAGCCGATTCCTTCCTATGTGAAGAAGGTAAAAGGAATCTCCGGCTGCACACAGCTTGGTGACGGAAGTATAGCTCTGATTCTGGATATCGGAGGATTGATACATGACGAGGAAAGGGGATGAGGAACATGGCAGAGAGAGAAGAAATGCTTGACGAGGATACTCAAAAAGGCCAGTTTATGACTTTTCAGGTGGGAAAGGAATATTTTGGAATCAGTATCAGCTATGTAAATGAAATCATTATGATGCAGCCAATAACCATGGTTCCGGAGGTAAAGGATTACATTAAGGGGCTGATTAATCTTCGCGGAAAGATTATTCCTGTCATTGATGTCCGCGTAAGATTCAAAATGGACCCGGTAGAATATACGGACAGAACCTGTATCATAGTAATTAATGTGAAGACTACGGTGATTGGACTGATTGTTGAGAAGATTGCTGAGGTAGATACCATTCAGGACAGCGACATTGTTCCGCCGCCGTCCCTTGGACGCAAGGATTCCGAACAGAATAAATATGTCTACGGACTTGCCAGAACAGGTGATACGATGAAGCTTCTGATTGACCCCGAAAAGCTGATTAAAGATGAGGATCTTGAGGTCATGGAAGAGATGCAGGATGAGGAAGAATAGGGGGAGAGACTGCCATGCTAAAGAAGTTGTCCATGAAAAACTTAACAGTTAGAAAGAAGATTACGATATACAGTGCAACAATGCTGGTGCTGATGCTGTTACTCACCGGATTTGGTCTGTTTTCAACGGATTTGGTAAACAAGGGACGCACGCAACTCTATGAAAATTATGCCATGGGTGAGTACTATTTAAGTGAAGCATTTACGGATTTTAACAATAATCAGGTAATCATACGTGACATTCTGTTTATTTATTACAATGACGCTGCCGGTCTGAAGGAACAGACGGCACAGATGGAAAAGTATCAGAATGACATCGCGGGATTTATGAAGCTCTTTGAGGACAGGCTGGACAATTTTTCACCGGAGGTGACATCCAAATATAAGGAAGTCAGAAAAGCCATGGATGCCTGTGCCGAAACAGCCGCCAAGTACATTGAGATGGCTACGGGTTCCCAGCTGAAAGCGGCCCAGCAGGATATGAAAAATAATGGTACCAAGCTTGCGGCGTCTGCAGAGGATAAGCTGTTTGAGCTGGTGTCATTATTGGAGAAGGAATCTGCTGAGAATGATGCCGTTGTGAGCAGGGACATTGTTATTTTGAAGTGTGTGATGATTTTGAATACCCTTTTGGCAGTTGTTGTTGCCGTCTGCTATTCCATCATGCTGATCAAGTCCATCACCATTCCTGTTCATAAGCTGACGGAGGCTGCAAAGAAGCTGGCTGTGGGCGATGTGGATGTGGATTGTGAGAAATACCAGGAAGATGAGCTGGGTGCGCTTCTGGATAATTTTGCCATTGTAGTAAAAGCAGTGGAGGAGCAGGCAAATATTGCCAACAGAATCGCCGGCGGTAATCTGACCGTAAAGGTTGAACCCAGAAGCGATAAGGATCTTCTTGGTCATGCGCTCAGAAAGCTGGTGGAGGATAACAATGCCACGCTTGGCAACATCAAGGAATCTACCATGCAGGTAACCGTTGGATCCGAACAGGTAGCCAGCGCCAGCCAGGCTCTGGCTCAGGGTGCTACGGAGCAGGCCAGCGCCATTGAACAGGTTACCGCTTCCATGGATGAGATTGCTGAGAATACCAAAACCAATGCCACTAAGGCAAATGAGGCTAATTCGCTGGTAGCCGGTGTGAAGGATATGGCAATTTCCGGTAACGATAAGATGAAGAACATGGTTGCTGCCATGAATGAAATCGGAGATGCTTCCGAGGTTACCTCCAAGATCATCAAGACCATTGACGATATTGCATTCCAGACCAATATTCTGGCGCTGAATGCGGCTGTCGAGGCGGCAAGAGCCGGCGTACACGGCAAGGGCTTTGCAGTGGTTGCTGAGGAAGTCAGAAGCCTGGCTGCAAAAAGTGCTTCCGCTGCCAAGGATACTCAGGAGAAAATTGAGGATACTATTCACAAGGTGGATCACGGTATGAAGCTTGCTGAGTCTACCGCTAAGGCATTAGATGAGATTGCCGCAAATATTGACAAGGTTGCTGAACTGGTAGGCAATATTGCCGTGGCTTCCAATGACCAGGCAACAGCCATCTCCCAGATTGACCAGGCGATCGGTCAGGTATCTCAGGTAGTACAGACCAATTCTGCTACCAGTGAACAGTGTGCTGCAGCCAGTGAGGAGCTCTCCAATCAGGCGGAAAATCTCAGAAATCTGATGGCAAACTTCCAGCTTGATTCCAATCAGGCAGGTGTATCTTCCGCAGACAGTTACTCTTACAACAGAGAGTATCACAATGAGCAGATTATCTCGCTAAACGGAGAATTCGGTAAGTATTAAGAAGGAAGCGTTCGCAAAAAGAAAGGTTGAGTTTATGAAAAAAGCTGTTTTGCTGTGGGTTGCGTTATTGTTTCTCACCATAGATACAAGAATTGCGGGATTGATCCCTTATCCGGAGTATATCCCCTTTGACACACCCGCTCCGGAAACGGTTGACATGATTATCGGACATTTGATCGGTGATTCCGTGCATATAGATATCTTCACGGATATCATCGGTTATCTGCTGATACTCTATGTATCATGTAAGGTCGTAAATGAGAATACTAAGGCGTTTCGGGCTTTCGGGCTTTCTGTTCTGTCGCTGCTTTTGTATCTTGCCAATTTGGGCATGCCATTCGTGCTGAACGGGGAAGCCAGGTACACGACAGGTTTTTTCCTGTATATTGCCTACACTTTGCTCAAGACCTTCACGGCAGTTCAGTGCGGTTTTATTCTGTGTGACATGTCGGAATGCATAGAGAATCATGCCTGGATCAATGTGGTCGCTATCTTTATCATGCTGGCGTTTATTTCAGGCTTTATCCGTTCTATGAGCCTGTTCTACAATCTGCCCAGGCTCACGGTTACCTATTATACCGTACAAGCTTTCTTTACCTTGCTATACAGTGTGATGCTGTGGTTGAGAAGATCCTATTTCAGAGAGGGCAAAAGCTAATTTATTTTTTTAAGCTGTATTGTTTTCTGCGTCGTAGCGAGTCAGGGATATCTCAATCTGTATTATCGTGAGGTTTCGCTGGAATCAGTTGACGGCCGGAGCTTTCCAGGCTGTCGTCCCGGGAGAAGGATGTCTTGCAAAGAATTCTTCAGGATAAAAAACGCAAAGAAATAGCCGAAGAATTATTCATAACAGAGAATACGGTCAAGAAACACATCTCCAGTATTTTTTCCAAACTGGAGATTGAAAGCAGAAATGAACTGTCGGACAGAGTACGGAGTATCCTGAAGCAGTAGTCATAGACGACATTTACAGAAAAGTAAAGCCGGTTTCTGCCGGCTTTTTTGAAAAATGTCGGGAATGAATATTACCCGTGAATGGTACTAATATTACCCTATGGGGGTAATGGAAATAGAAAAACAAAATAAATAAAATACACAATAGGTTGAACAGGATTTAACCAACTGTTGTCCGGGAGAATGCTGATGAAAAATACAAGACAAAGGGATGAGATATCTACCTATATATCGGATCAGGAATACATAGCAAACAATTACGTCATGAAATGCTTTGCCGTCACAATGCTTGTATTTACCATCTGTTATCTGCTGAATGTGCTGGGCATCTTCATCATCGAAGAAAGACTGATGAGAAATGCGTACTTTCCATCTGTCTGTATCTATGTTGCGGTATATATTGTTACCAGATTTGTATCCATGTCCAACAGAAAGATGAAGTACTTTATTCTGTTTTGTATCATCATGATGTTTACCATAGCAGGGGTATTTATTACCTATCATGCGGTATTGGTTTTATTGCTGCCCATTCTGTACGCGGTGCTGTATTCTTCCAGACCGGTAATACGTTATGTGTATATCCTGACAATATTTGCTACGATTATTACGGTTTATGGCGGCTATTATTTCGGGTTATGTGACGCCAATATGGTTCTTATTACTGTGAAAACCATGCGCTCCTATATCACTGATGGGCAGTTTATACTGACGGAGGTCAATCCCAATCCGGTTTTGAACCTGATGCTGTTCTATATCATTCCCAGGTGTCTGATTTATTTTGCCTTTATGGTAGTCTGCAGCAGTCTCTTTCGCGTTGTCAGCGGAAGTCTGGAAAAAGCGAGGCTTACGGAAGAGCTGGAGGAGGCAAAGGAGGCGGCGGAGAGGGCAAACCGTGCCAAATCCCAGTTCCTTGCCAGAATGTCTCATGAGATCAGGACCCCTGTCAATTCTGTGATCGGAATGAATGAAATGATTCTCAGGGAAAGCAGCGAGGAACAAATCAAGAATTATGCATCTGATGTGAAGAATTCTTCCCTGGAGCTGTTGAGCATTATTAATGAGATATTGGATTCCTCCAAGATAGAATCCGGCAAGATGGAAATAGTCAGCACAAATTATGAAATAGGTAGTCTTCTCAATGATTTATATAACATGATTAACGTGAAAGCCGGGGAAAAGGGTCTGCAGCTTATCTTTGATATAGATCCGTCCATTCCCTCCAGGTACTACGGAGATGACAAAAGGATAAAGCAGGTACTCATTAACCTGCTGACGAATGCGGTGAAGTACACGAACCAGGGTATGGTTGTGCTGAAGCTCAGATGCAGAGCGGAAGGGGATAACGCAGTACTTCTTTTCTCGGTGAAGGATACCGGAATCGGAATTCGCAGGGAGGATATGGATAAAATATTTGATTCCTTTTTGCGGGTTGATGTTGCCAGAAACCGGAACGTTGAGGGCACCGGTCTCGGGATGAACATTGTGCAGCAGCTGTTGAAGCTGATGGACAGTGAACTTAAGGTGCAGAGCGAGTATGAAAAGGGAAGCGAATTTTCCTTTGAGCTCACCCAGGGAATTGTGGACAAAAAGGAACTTGGAGACTTCAGGGGCAATCTGTTCGAGGCATCCAAGCAAAACAGCTATCGGACGGGATACACTGCGCCGGAGGCAAAGGTGCTTGTAGTGGATGATTCCCAGATGAATCTTAAGGTCTTCAGCAATCTGTTGAAGGAATCCCGGATACAGGTAACGGAGGCGGACAGTGGTAAGAGATGTCTGGAGCTCCTGGGCGAGCATAAATATGATCTGATTTTTCTGGACCATATGATGCCGGAGATGGATGGAATAGAAACCTTTCGCGCCATGCGCAGTCATAATCTGAGCGGTAATACGCCGGTAATTATGCTGACAGCCAATGCAATTCATGGGGACAGGGAGAGATATATTGAGGAAGGGTTTGATGATTTCCTCTCAAAACCTATTATGCCGGAGAAGTTAGACAGGATTATTCTGAAGTTTCTCCCGGAGAGATTGGTCAGAACCGGAAATGAGACTGTAACGGAACAAAAGGAAATGAAAGTGGAGGAGATTCCGGGAATAGATTATGAGGCAGGGATAAAGACCTGTTGTGGAGACAGGGATTTTTATCTTGAGATTCTAAGAGATTTCATACAGCTGCCTATCAGGGAAGAGCTGATGGAGTTTTACCGGAAAAGGGACTATAAGAATTACTGTATCCGCGTTCACGGATTTAAAAACAATGCTTATTCTATCGGAGCAAGGGCATTAGGTGATCTGGCATTTGAGATGGAGAAGCTTACCAGAGAAGAGTTTTCGGAGGATATTGAGATACTACAGAAGAATCTGTTCTCTCAGTACGATAATATCTGTCTGCAGTGCAGGGAGTTAATGGAGAAGTAACCAGATGAGCAGTAATCAAGTGAGTACCAACCAAATGAGCAGTCACCGGACTGTAAAAGCGAGAGCCAAACTACATAAGGGAATCATCATACTTGCCGGAATTGCCTTAAATGTTCTGGGAAGGACAATTGCCGTTCAGCTGAACCTGCCGATCTGGTTTGATATGATCGGTACAATTCTGACCTCCAATTATGCCGGTATGTGGGGAGGAATCATTGCGGGTCTTTCCAATAATGTTTTGTCCTGCATATATGATGTAACCGCACTGGTGTATTCGATAACCAGTGTGTGCGCTGCAATCATGATTGGGCTGATGATTAGGAGGAAATATCTGAATAATCCGTTGAGCGTGGTGGTGGCAAGCTTTTGGATGGGTATCCTCTGTATGGTGATCTCTACTCCACTCAATCTGCTGTTTTATAACGGTTATTCCGGAAACAGCTGGGGTGACACCCTGGTGGACATGCTGAGGTGGTATGACGTACCGAATCTGATATCGGCGGCTGCCGGTGAGGCTGTGGTCGAGATTCCTGACAAACAGGTATGTATGGTGTTTGCATACTTTATCATCCGGTATTTTGACCGTAGGAAACAGAAGTCGGACAGGCAGATTGTAAAGGGTGTCAAATCCGCAGCCGTACTGTTGATTGCGTCAATCCTTGCAACGAATATGCTTCCCCTCTCTACCCTTGCCGCAGAGCAGGATATCTATAATAACAGTTTTGTGAAAAAAATCTACAACAATACCAACGGTATGGTATCGTCCGAAGCAAATACCATCTGTGAGACAAAAGATGGGTATATATGGATCGGAAGCTATGCGGGACTCACCAGATTTGACGGCAGCCAGTTCAAGTTTATCCGGGAGGGCGGACTTGTCAATGTGGTGGAAATGATGACCGACAGCAGGGGCAGGCTCTGGATCGGAACAAACGATGCCGGTATTGCCAGGTATGAAAATGGGAAATATACATATTTTACCAAGGAAGACGGTCTCGCTTCCAACTCTGTCCGCTGTTTCGCGGAGGACAAGGAAGGAAATGTCTACGTAGGTACCAGTGACAGAATCTGCTGTTTTGGCACAGACGATACCATAGAGATACTACGGGACGATATTACATTTGCAAAAGCCATGACCGTGTATCAGGATATGCTGATTGTGCTGGACAACAAGGGAAATCTGTATGCATTGGACAAAACAAGGAAGCTGGAGATTGCGGACAGCAGGCTGAGCGGGTTGTTCTATTACTGTGTAGCACTTACCACGCAAGGTCTGATGGTAGGTGCCGAGACCGGTGAATTGTTCGTAGTGGAGATATCAGACAGGGGTATCACTGCCAAAAAGCAGATAAACATACAGGCAAACCAGATGTCTGCCATATTCGAGGATAAAAAAGGACGTATCTGGACTGCTACCGAGTCCGGTTTCGGTTATCTGCTGCCGGACGGAACCTATGAGAAGATGGATTCCCAGGGCTTTGATTCCTCCATTGTATGTTTTCATGAGGATTATCAGGGCAATATATGGGCAGCATCCACATATTATGGTGTCATGAAGCTGTCAGAGAGCTCCTTTATTAATATGTTTGAAAGAGCCGGTATTGAGAAGCAATACGTCAATGCCGTGACATATCATGACGGCAATTACTGCTTTGGTACGGATGACGGTCTGATTCTGTTTGATGCCGTCAGGATGAGACGTGTCGAAAATGAGCTTACCGGTCTGTTAAGCGGCAGCAGGGTGCGCTCCCTTTTCGTTGATTCAGAGAACAGGCTGTGGGTATGTGCTTACGGCGGTCTTGTATGTTATGATTCTGTGGAGGGAATTACAAAATACAGTTCGGAGGCTTATCGCGTTACCAGTGACCGCTTCCGGTGTATTACGGAACAGCAGGACGGTACAATTGCTGCGGGAACAGCTGACGGAATCAATTATTTCAGGGACGGTGAGCTCACAGGTACCGTAACTGCTGAGAACGGACTGGCAAATACCCAGATTTTGTCCATTGTTGAGGGATTTGACGGGAAAATCTGGGCCGGCAGCGACGGCAGCGGTATCTATATTCTCGCCGGAGAAGAGCTGGTAGAGAACTATACGGTGGAGGATGGTCTTTCCTCTAATGTGATCTTGAGAATTGTACCTCATGAGGACGGATATCTTGTCGTTACCAGCAATGCCCTTTGTCATATTGATTTAAAGGGAAATATTAAGAAGCTGTCAAATTTCCCCTATTTCAATAATTTCGATATTCTGATCGATGGAGAGACGGCCTATGTTACCTGCAGTGCCGGACTGTACGAAACGGAGCTTGCCAAGCTGTGTGGGGACAGCGATGAGCAGTACCGGTTATATGGTGCGGGAGACGAGCTTTTTTCCGGACTTACCGCGAACTCGTGGAACTATATATCCGACGGTGATAGGCTGTATCTGTGCAGTAATCAGGGCGTAGTGGTCTTCAAGAAACACAATTCTGATATGGACACGGATATGAAATACGGTATCACCACCATAGTATGTGATGCAGAGGAGATTGATGTGGAAGGTAGCGAACCGCTTGCGTTACCGCCACAGGTCAAGAATCTGTCAATCTATGCTTCCGTGCGCAATTACGGTTTTACGGACGTCAAGGTACGGTTCTATGTGAAGGAGCTGGAGGACAATCCTCCAATCTACAGCTGGAACGAGATAGAGCCGATTAAGCTTCATAAGCCGGAGCTTTCGGAATATACGATATGTCTGCAGATACTGGACAATGCCGGGGAGAAGGTACTTCAGGAGAAAAACTACAGAATCGGCAAGCAAATAAAGAGCTGGGAGAAACCGGTATTCAGAACCTACCTTGTCCTGGTGTGCACAGAGATTCTTTTGTTCACGATAATCAGTATTGCCTGTATGATTCTCTTTGTCATCAGAAAGAATGAACTGGAGAAGCTTCAGGTGGCGCTGGAGCAAAAGGTTCAGGAGCAGACCGAGGAACTGGTCGATAAGCAAGCGAAAATCAAGGAGCTTTTTCTACAGACCGTCGCCGCCCTCAGCGAAGCTGTGGATGCAAAGGACAGATACACCAGCGGACACTCCAAGAGAGTGGCGGAGTATGCCAGAATGATTGCGGCGAGAAGGGGTAAGAGCAGGGAGGAACAGGAAGCAATCTATCGGGCCGGGCTGCTTCATGATATCGGTAAGATACGTATTCCTGCGGAAATCATTGACAAGCCCGGTAAGCTGACGGAGGAGGAATACAATGTTATCAAGCTTCATCCTGTGACCGGCTATCATATCCTGCGGGGAATCTCGGATAACGACTATATTGCCGTAGCTGCAAAGTACCATCACGAGAGGTATGACGGTAACGGGTATCCCAATGGTCTGGCAGGAGAAAAAATACCGGAGGTTGCCAGAATCCTCGGTGTGGCGGATGCATACGACGCCATGGCAAGCAATAGGAGCTATCGTAACGCCCTGCCCCAGGAAGTGGTAAGAAGCGAGATTGAGAAGGGTAAGGGCACTCAGTTCGACCCCGAGATTGCGGATGTTATGCTGCAGATGATTGCGGAGGATAAGGATTACACCATGAAACAGACGGAATCCTTACAGCGCAACATTCTCACCATCGATGATGAAGCCATGAATAACAAGATTATCGCTCATATCATGAAGGATGAGCCGATGTATCACATTGTTTCGGCATGCAGCGGAAGGGAAGGGCTGGAGATTCTGGAGCGGGAATCCTTTGATCTGATCCTGCTTGATGTGAAGATGCCGGAAATGGACGGTCTGGAGACCCTCAGACGCATCAGGAAAAAATACGATACGCCGGTGGTGCTTATGACCAGTGACAGGACACTGGACGCATCCACGGAATTTGAAACCCTGGGCTGTGACGATTTTATCACCAAGCCCTTCCTGCCTCTGTTGATCAAAGAGATTGTACACAATATGACGGAGAGGACCAACATAGAATAAATTTCTTTCGCTCAAAACCCAAGTTCGTGGTATAATAAAATAGTCTTAACGTGAAACCGTTGGATTCAGTCTGACTTTTGCTATTGATATCATGGAATGAAGGGAGTAAGTATGGGGATACAGACACAAGTATGCGGATTAATACTACTGTTGACGATCCTGTTCCTGAAGGTGCTTCAGCCTCAGGTACAAATCCGCACCCACCGCATGTATACAGCACTGCTGGCAAGCGGTATCTTCTGTCTGTATATGGATGCTTACTCTCTTCTTGTACTTATGAATGCAGGTGGTGAGTACGGTCTTTATGTGCGTGTTGTCTGTAAGCTGTATCTCGTTGCACTGGACGCGATGTGTTGCCTGTCTTTTCTGTATCTGTCTACAGACCTTACACTGCACAACAGGCTCCTGCGCTTTGTCAGGGGAGGCTTCTGTGTCTGGGGAAGTGTGTATGCTACATATCTGGTGGCGGCAAGCACGCTGCTGGCGAATCTCGTGATGATGCTGTCCTATAGGAAGGACATGGAGCGCCGCAAGTGGCTTGCAGGTATGATGTGGGTATCACCATTGTCTTTATCCAGCTGGAGACGCCGGACTATCAGAAGCTGAACGAGACCCTGAGACAACTGGAAATCTCCCGTAAGGAGGCTAGTGAGGCGAGCAAGGCAAAGAGCAGCTTTCTGGCACAGATGTCCCACGAGATCCGAACTCCCATCAATGCGGTTCTGGGAATGAACGAGATGATTCTTAGGGAAAATGCCGGAGGGGGATTATCTGTTGAAGGTCAGTGTCAGGGACACCGGTATCGGACTGAGCCGTGAGAGTATGGACAAGCTTTTTACCAGCTTCCAGCGTTTTGATCTGCAGAGAAACCAGTCAGTGGAGGGTACGGGTCTCGGTCTGTCGATCTGCAAACAGCTCTCAGAGCTGATGGGAGGCACTGTATATGCGGAGAGCGAATACGGCAAGGGCTCCATGTTTTGTTGTGAGATTCCCCAGAAAATCGGTAGCGAAGTCCCTGTGGGAAAGGTGGAGCTGATCCGGGAGAAGACAGGTGTCGACAGTGCTGCTGACGAAGTTGCCGAAGGGAAGACAACAGTCCGGGAGCTTTCGGAGGGCAGCAGCCTGATTGACAGGAAGCTGGGATTGAAATATACTGGTGAGGATGTTTATGAGGAGATTCTGGGCAGCTACGTGAAAGTCGGGCACAAAAAGCTGCCTTTGATACGGGAGCTGTGCCGGCGGGAGACCTGGAAGGACTATGTGACGGAAGTACACGCTCTGAAAAGCACCTCCCTTTCCATCGGTGCCGAAGGTCTCTCTGAAGCGGCAGCAGAGCTTGAGAAAGCGAGAAAAGCCGGTGAGTATGAACTGATCAGGGAAAAGAACGAAGACCTCCTAATGCTCTACGGGGAGGTATTGGCAGCATGCGAAGGTATGTTGTACAGACCGGCTGACAAGAGAGAAGCTATGGAAACAATACCGCCTGTTTCGGATAGAAAGGTACTTTCGGAGGAGCTGTTGACGAATTATGCATTGCGAATGGAGAAGGCGGTACGCTCCTTTGACAATGATGAAATCGTCGTAATCTGCAATGAACTGGCAGGGTATTCCTACCGGGGTGTTGACCTGGGAGAACGGTTTGCGGCAGTGAGAGAGGCGGCCGAGGACTTCGAGTGCGAAAAGGCAGGGGAGACGGCGAAGCAGATTTTTGAGGAATTGCGATAAGACACACAGGCCTTGGATGGAACACAATTCCGAAAAGGGAGATAATTTAAGTCATATCATATCAATTTGACAGGAGGATTCCTATCGTGCTGGACGATATTACACGGACGAGGCTTACGGAAGCCGGCGTGGATATAGAGGATGCCCTGAATCGTTTCATGGGAAAAGATGATTTGCTGGTCAAGATTCTGAAGAAATTGGATCAGGACAACAATTATCAGCTCTATAAAATAGCCATGGCGGTAGAAAACTATGAAGAAGCATTCAATGCAGCCCATGCACTGAAGGGTGTTACCGGCAATCTTTCTATCATGCCGCTTTACAGAATCCTCTGCGAGGAAGTTGAGTATCTTCGGCATCATGAATACGAAAAGGCGAAGGAACTGACGACTACTGTGATAAATGAGTATGACAGAGTATTGAAGATTTTTGATGAGCTTTGATTATACTAACGGGTATGATACGGATAATTCCTCAAATAAATAAAAAATTTTTATATAAGGTATTGACAATTTAACTGTTTCTGTGTAATATAATCAATGTTGTGACGCAAGGATTTACCTTACGGGCCCAGATAGCTCAGTTGGTAGAGCAGAGGACTGAAAATCCTCGTGTCGCTGGTTCGATTCCGGCTCTGGGCATGAGAATCGATAAATACATACTTCACAGTATGTCATAGTATTTTGTATGCAGGTGTAGTTCAATGGTAGAACACCAGCCTTCCAAGCTGGATACGTGGGTTCGATTCCCATCACCTGCTTTTTTCTTTTGTTAGGGAAGCCTTTAGAATCAAGGCTTCCCTAAATTTTTTCTCAATCGTTTCGATGGTACGTTCGGTACGAATCGTACCGATTAGATAGTAAGTGCTTTATCAATGGCAACTGCTTGTTCTTCTTTAGACTTTCGTTCAAAGGAATAGTAGCCAAAGGTGGTAGAAAGGTCTTGATGCCCTGCAAACCGCTGTACAGTACGGTTGTTTATGTCGGGGCAGTCTAACAAGGTCGAGATGCAAGTTTTTCTACATTTGTGTGGGCTTTTGATTACTGTATCCATTCTTTTGCACAGCTTCCGCAATTTCCTGTCAGCTGCATTGTAGCTGATGCGGTAATCATAGTTGGGATTACTGCTCTGAAATATCCATTCCGCAGTAAGCTCCTGTTCTTGATTGTAGGCTTCAACTAAATGTAAAATGCGTTGTGCTTCTGTAGTCAGAGGAATATCTCTGTAACCAGCGGTTGATTTCGTCCATTCCTTTACACCGTCATTATTTGCCTGTCGGCGGATGTATAAACGGTTGTTGCGAATGTCCGTCCATTTCAGACCACAACACTCCCCAATGCGTAACCCTGTTTCAAATAAAAACAATATTTGAAGTCCGGCACAGGTCGGTTGCTTCCGGTAGTGAACCATATCTTCTTCTACCATAGCTTTCAGAAGTCTGCGTTCCTCATCTGTAAAAACCTGTTCTTCATCAGAGGGAAGAGGATTGGAAACAATCAATTGTTTATTAATTTTGCGTCTTGCCCTCTGCCATGTATTATCCTCTACGATATGTATATCCTCGTCAGAGGCATACTCAAAGCATTGGTTGATAATTGTAAACATACGAGAAAACTTCTTCTTATCTACAGGATAGTGCTTTTTAAGAAGTGATTCTGCCCATTCACGCAGTACCAAAGGGGTAATTCTGCAAAGTGGTTTTTCAAGAATGATTTTGCTCAATGGTTCGTCAAGATAGTAGGCGTTCCATGACGCTTTCAGACGCTTGATATTGTCCCCATTGGTCGGGGTCTGCTTCCATGCAAGCCACTTGGGGAAAATATCCTCTAAGGTTGCATCTTGGTTATTATCAAGGTACCATTCTGCCAAAGCTTCCCACAAACTTTCTTCACTACAACGTCTGATTTTGCGTTTGCCTGTGGGGTGGGAAGTATCGTCTACTTTCGTAAACCAACCGCTTGCTTCCGTATAGTGAATAGGATATGTGTGTTTCTTCTTGGCAAGTTGAATATTTTTCTTCATAGTTATCATATTCAACACTTCGTCATAATTCATTTTATCACTATCTAAAGTGCATGACAATAAATCTTCCAGTTCTAAATTCTCTTTTTTCATTACTTTCGTAACGCAAAAAAGGGCGAATATTAGGCTTTTATATTGTTTGGGTAAATCGGGTGCTAGGAAATAGGCTCTGGGGAATTTTGGCTTTTAGGTTTCATGCCCTGTGTGCGTACTCCTTTCTGATAGAATTTGCCTGTGTGGCATACTCTATATACAAGGTTTGGAGCAAAGTGAAAGGCAGAACCTTGCGCTGAAATAATTGGTTTCTGGTGTGTTGTTTATAAGAAAGTAACGTGCAGACTATAATTCTGTGGGGGATTTGCTCAGTTTGGTTTTCTAAATTGATGTATTAGGTTGGCTAGAGGTATATATTGTATCTTCTAAAATCATTTTTCGAAAATCTAAAATAATACTTGGGTGAAGAAAAATTTGGTTTTCTAAATTAGTCCATTCTGTTTTCTAAAATAGGCATGACATGCATTGAATTGTGTATCAAATGCAAACAATTCAAATTATACGTTTATGCATACGTTTATACATAAACGTATTTTTTAAAACATATCCGTATTTTTCGTTTTCTTTTTTCAAAAAGTAGGGTTTTCGAGGTCATTTTGGCAAAAAAACAAGGGGGTAACCGATTTCAATGTTCACAAAAATGCCCGAAATAATTGTGTGTTAAAACAAAACAATTCAAGTATGGAAATACTGCCTAGAAAATAAAAAGACACCTATTCTCAAAATTGAAAATAAGTGTCGAATTTTCGGTTTTATGCAGTTTTCGGATATTAGTTAGCAGTATCCGTCTTTTCCATATTATCAAGAGCATATTCAATACATTGAATCACAACCTTGTTAAAGGAAAGGGAGTTTTCATTTGCAAGGTCTTGCACCTTGTCAATTAAGTCCTTCGGTAAACGTAGAGATTTGTTTTCGTATTCAACATAGTCTTTTTTAATAGCGAACATAGTAGCACCTCTTTCTTAATATTTATTGTATTATGAAAGATGTCGTGTTAAAATATTAGAAATGTATTTTAAAACATATTATAAAATATAATCAAAGCGAAAGAGGAGTGTAGAGTATGAAGAAAAAAATTTTGGTTAAAATACTCACGGTAGTAATGACGGCATCTATTCTTTTGTCTGGATGTGGGCAACAAACAGAGAGTCAAGAAGAAAGTGTTCAAAGTAGTCAAGTGGTGCAAGAGGTGGATGAGAGTACGGGACAGAATTCTATGTTTCAAGGAACCATATTTGATAATTTGGTTATGGGGGAAACTACAGTAACAGATGTTGAGGAACTGTTGGACGGCAAATTCTTGGAATATGAGTATGAAGATATCAATAAGGAAGATTACGAAGATGACGACGGACGTCAATTAATTGATATTTATTCTGTGATTGGTAAAACAACAATAACGGATGAGTTTTATGAATGGAACGCATTGTATAGATATACTTTGAGTGGAAATAGTGGATTTGAAAAGGAAGACTATTTGTTACATGATTGGACAGTAAAGCTGCTTCTTAATGAAGATAGTGAGTATAAAGATGCGGTTCAATGTATCCAAAATGTTATAGATGAAAATATGTTAACAGAATACGCTCCTATTGAGGGCTATTATACTGATGATATGGTGCAAGGAGATGTAATCTATTATCCAATACAAAAGTTAGAATATAGTGGTGTGGACCATATCAAATACATTATGTTTGGTAAATATGCCAATTGTGATAGAGAGGAAGCAAA
>SAMEA3663269__coassemble_166_pt1 | contig 23803 bp, 22 predicted proteins | sample SAMEA3663269__metabat2_low_PE_038 | metagenome-assembled genome bin SAMEA3663269 (sample SAMEA3663269) | pig gut metagenome | biome: pig gut; feature: pig-associated habitat; material: faeces | place: China | collected 2013
TGCCCTGCAGATGGCAGGCTATTTGAAGCATTTTGATGCCACCAGACTTCAGATCATAGGATTTGTGGAAGCCAGTTATTTTAATGATCTTGATGAAAAGCGTAAGTGTGATGTCTGTGATGAACTCATGAGCTACGATGTACCCGCGTTTGTATTCTGCCGTGAGCTTGTACCGGATCCTATCTTTCTCGAAAAAGCGATTGCACACAGGATTCCCATTCTCTCCACCAAGAAGACAACCTCGGCTTTTATGGCGGAGACCATCAGATGGCTGAATGTTAAGCTTGCTCCCTGTATTTCCGTGCACGGCGTACTTGTGGATGTCTACGGCGAAGGCGTGCTGATCACCGGAGAGAGCGGTATCGGTAAGTCCGAGGCAGCGTTGGAGCTGGTCAAGAGAGGGCACCGTCTGGTGACAGATGATGTGGTGGAGCTACGTAAGGTCAGCGATGATACCCTGATTGGTTCCGCACCGGATGTGACCAAGCATCTGATTGAGCTCAGAGGCATCGGCATTGTGGATATCAAGGCATTGTTCGGTGCATCCTCTGTAAAGGATACTCAATCCATCGACCTGGTGATCAGGCTTGAGGACTGGGACAAGGACAAGGAATACGACAGGCTGGGTCTGGAGGAGACCTATACGGAGTATCTCGGCAATAAGATCGTGTGCCACAATATTCCCATTCGACCGGGACGAAATCTGGCGATTATCTGTGAATCGGCTGCGGTTAACCACCGCCAGAAGAAGATGGGCTACAACGCAGCTCAGGAACTGTATTCACGTGTTCAGAATTCCCTGAAGAAGCGGGAAGAGGAAGAAGAGGAATAAGGCAGCCTGAAAACAGAGCAGGCAGAGAAGACGGAAGGGAATTACGAAAGGAGAGGCAGAAATGGGAAAATATGCTTTTGGAGTTGATATAGGCGGAACCACCGTCAAGATTGGTCTTTTTGAGGCAAACGGAGAACTTCTGAATAAGTGGGAGATTCCTACCAATAAGGCAGATTCAGGAGAGTGCATTATTCCTGACATTGTAGCGAGTCTTCGGGAGGAGATGGAGAAAAAGGGCATCAGCGAAGAGGAGCTGTGCGGAATCGGTGTAGGTGCGCCCGGTGCCGTTGATGAGGAAGGCGTTCTGGTGGGGGGAGCTGTCAATATCGGCTGGAAACCTTTTAACATACCGGAAGCTTTTAATGCATATATTAAGGTACCGGTAAAAGCTGTAAATGATGCGAACTCAGCTGCCTTCGGTGAGATGTGGAAGGGCGGTGGCAGAGGCTGCAGCAATATGGTTGCGGTTACTCTCGGAACCGGCGTCGGCGGAGGTATCATTATCGGTGGCAGTATCCTGACAGGCGCTACCGGTGCCGGTGGTGAGATTGGACATATTCACATTGAAGATAAGGAAACAGAGATTTGTGGCTGCAAGAATAAAGGTTGCCTGGAGCAGTATGCATCTGCTACCGGTATCGTACGCCTGGCGAAGAGACGTCTGGCTGCAGACGGGGAAGCTTCTGTACTGCGTGAACAGGAAATCTCTGCCAAGACGGTATTTGATGCGGTAAAGGCGGGGGATAAGGTAGCAATTGAGATAGCAGAACAGTTTGGCGAATATCTCGGCAAAGGTCTGGCAGCCGTTGCAAATGTGGTAAATCCCGAGAGATTTGTTATCGGCGGAGGCGTGTCCAAGGCGGGAGAGGTGCTGCTCTCCTATGTGGAGCCTCAGTTCCAAAAGTATGCATTCCCTCCCTGCCGGGGAGCGAAATTTGCTCTTGCAGAGCTTGGAAATGATGCCGGAATCTACGGTGCAGCAGGACTTGTTTTAAGAAAATAACTCCGGTATGGCTGTTGATTGCAGCTGCACTGTCGGAGATTGAATAGGATGATATGCGAATGGTCAGTGAAGCGGTGGTGCAAGCTTTAAAACAATATGTACCGGAAGAAAATATCTGCTTACAGGAGCCAATGGCGGGACATACTACCTTTAGAATCGGCGGTCCCGCAGACTGCCTGGTGGAACTGGAGAGTGAGGAACAGCTGATTCGGGTTCAGAATTATCTGAACAAGGTTGAGCTTCCCTATTTTATCCTGGGCAATGGAAGTAATCTCCTGGTCAGTGATGAAGGGTATCGGGGAGTCGTACTTAGAATTGGTTCCGGGATGAATCGTATTTCGGTAAATGGTTGTGAGCTTACCGCGGAGGCCGGAGCGACCATGGCTCAGGTTGCCCGGGCTGCCATGGAACACGGACTGACCGGGCTGGAATTTGCTTCCGGCATTCCGGGTACTGTAGGTGGCGGTGTTGTAATGAATGCAGGCGCCTATGACGGGGAGATGAGTCAGGTAGTGAAGCAGGTCAGGGTTGTGAGCCGCACCGGGGAGAGCATGGAGCTGGATAACGAGACCATGGAGTTTGGTTATAGAAAAAGCAGTATTCGTGAGCATTGCTTCATCGTAACCAAAGTGGTTTTTCAGCTACAGACCGGGGAGAGAGAACAGATTAAAGCAAAAATGGAGGAGCTGGTAGCCAGAAGGCGTGAAAAACAGCCGCTGGAGTATCCCAGTGCAGGCAGTACCTTCAAGAGACCATGCGGACATTTTGCAGGAAAGCTCATTATGGATGCCGGATTGAGAGGTTATCAATGCGGTGGGGCCAAGGTATCGGAGAAGCACTGCGGTTTTGTAGTTAATGCCGGTGGTGCTACAGCAAAGGATGTGCGCAGGTTGATTCAGGATGTTCAGGAAATAATTCAGGATAAATTCAACGTAAATCTGGAGACGGAAGTTTTGTTTCTCGGATGGGAGTAAGAATGAGATTTGTAGTTGTGACCGGAATGAGCGGCGGCGGCAAGAGTACGGCGCTGAAAATGCTTGAGGATGCAGGGTTTTATTGTGTAGATAACCTGCCGATTTCCCTGGTGGAGAAATTTGTGGAGCTGATATCCATGCCAAACAGCGAAATCAGTAAAGTGGTTTTGGGACTGGATGTGCGTACGGATCAGTCTTTTTCGGATGCGACCCGTGTTCTTCGACAGCTGAAGGAAAAGGGATATCAGTTTGAAATACTTTTCATGGATGCAGATGAGAAGGTGCTGATTAAGCGATACAAAGAAAGCCGGCGGGTACATCCCCTGGCATTGGACGGAAGAGTAGAGGACGGCGTCAGGGCTGAGCGTAAGGTGCTGGAAGGTATACGCAAAAAGGCGGATTATGTGATTGATACCTCGCATCTGCTTACTAGAGAGCTGAAAGCGGAATTAGACCGAATCTTTGTGGAGAATGGCGAGTATAACAGCTTAATGGTAACAGTGATGTCCTTTGGGTTCAAGTACGGTATTCCTGCGGATGCGGATCTGGTGTTCGATGTGAGGTTTCTGCCCAATCCCTTCTATATCGATGAGTTGAAGCAGAAGACGGGAAACGACAGGGAAGTACAGGATTACGTCATGAAGAGTGAGGAATCCGGGGAGTTCATGCACAGGCTGATTGATATGATTCAGTTCCTGATTCCCAATTATATCAAAGAGGGTAAGTATCGGCTGGTGATTGCCATCGGCTGTACCGGAGGCAAGCATCGCAGTGTGACTCTTGCCAATGAATTGTACAAGCGCATGAAGGATCAGGGTACCTACGGTTTGAAGCTGTATCACAGGGATGTTGACAATCACAGTATCTGAATACAGCCGTGACTTCCCCGACGAGGATCATCAGCGCATTTGATTGTGTCTGTGTCCGCAGGGCGTTGTCACGATGGTATGTTGGAATGGGATGATGGAAGTATAGGTGTAAGAGATGTCGTTTTCCGGAGAAGTTAAGGAAGAACTGGCCAGACACATCAGCAATGCCAGACATTGTCAGATTGCGGAATTGGCGGCCATAATGCATTTCTGCGGGCAGTATGGACAGGATGAAAGAGGAAGCTTTACCATTGGCTTTCAGACTGAAAATGAAGCTGTTGTCAGAAAAGGCTTTACATTATTGAAAAAAACATTTAATATAGAAACTGGTCTGTCTCTGGAGAATAGTGAGATGCAGGAATTTCTTCAGAAAATAGGGAACTTTGAAGAACCGGTAAACGGTATGTTGATAAAGAATTCCTGTTGTAAAAGAGCTTTTTTACGAGGGGCTTTTTTGGGTGTCGGCTCCATAAGCGATCCGCAAAAGGGGTATCATTTAGAGTTTGCCTGTACTGATGAGGAAAAAGCAAAACAGCTTCAGGAGGTTATGGGCTTCTTTGATATCGAGTCAAAGATTATTTTCCGAAAGAAGTACTATGTTGTATATCTCAAGGAAGGTGCCTGTATTGTGGATCTTCTGAATGTCTGCGAGGCTCCGGTATCCCTCATGAGGCTGGAGAATCTCCGTATTCTGAAGGAGATGAGAAACTCGGTTAACAGGCGTGTGAACTGTGAGACGGCTAATATAGCAAAAACGGTAAATGCAGCTTCCAGACAGATGGATGACATTGAGTATCTGGAAGTCCATTATGGCTTTCAGAACCTTCCTGAGTCGTTACAGCAAATGGCAGAGATACGGTTAGAACATCCGGACATGTCATTAAAGGAATTGGGAGAGTGCTTTGATCCACCCATCGGTAAATCGGGGGTAAATCATAGATTGCGTAAGTTGAGCGAGCTTGCAGACAAATTGAGGGGATAACAGCGAACTTCAAGGAGGTGTGTTATGAAAAATAAGAATGTGGTGATTCAGCTGAAAAGTGGTCTGGATGCAAGACCGGTAGCACTGCTGGTACAGGAAGCAAGCAAATACGACAGCATAATTTATATTGAGTCGGGTGAAAAAAGAGTCAATGCCAAAAGTATTATGGGTATGATGAGCCTGGGACTGGGAAACGGTGAGACTCTGAACGTGTCTGCGGATGGTTCCGACGAGGACGCAGCTATTGAAGGAATCGAGGCGTTTTTGAGCGGAAAAGGCGAGTGACCGGTGCAGGATCATGCTCTGCAGAGGGATTTTGTTGAGGGAATGCTTATGGGAAAGAAACTCTTTTTTGTATACAATCCAAAAGCGGGAAAGGCAATGATTCGAAGTAAGCTTGCCGATATTCTCAACATTTTTGCTGCCTCTGATTATGAACTCACGGTATTTCCCACGAGAAGACAGGGGGAAGCCAGGGAAGTAGTGGCAGAGCGTGGGGGAGGCTATGACCTGATCGTCTGCAGCGGGGGAGACGGTACTCTGGACGAGACAGTCACGGGATTACTGGAAGGTGGATATAAGGTTCCCCTGGGTTACATACCGGCAGGCAGTACCAATGATTTCGGCGGAAGCCTGGCTTTGCCCAAGAACATGATTCGGGCAGCGGAAACTATTGTCAATGGTGTGAATTTTCCTTGTGACGTGGGTTCCTTTAACGACGATGTTTTTGTGTATATTGCGGCCTTTGGACTGTTCACTGATGTGTCCTATGAGACAGCCCAGGATATGAAGAATGTGCTGGGACATATCGCATATCTTCTGGAAGGGATGAAGAGACTCTCCAAGGTGAGGTCTTATCCCATGAAGGTGAGCTATGAAGGCAAAACGATAGAGGACGAGTTTATTTTCGGTATGATAACGAATTCCACTTCCGTAGGTGGATTTAAGAATATTACGGGGAAGAATGTGAAGCTGGATGACGGTGTATTTGAAGTCACCCTGATAAAGACACCGAAAAATGTCGTTGATTTCAATAACATCATGCTGTCTCTATTGAACCGTGATATCGATACCGATACCATGTACTGTTTCCGGACAGCAGAGGTGGTTCTTGAGTCAAAAGAGCCCGTGGCATGGACTCTGGATGGAGAAAACGGAGGGACTCATACCGAGGTCAGAATCCGCAACATTAACAAGAGAATCGAGATACGTGTGAAAAAAGCCGAGGCAATGGAGCAATAACTCTTCCCTTTTTGGACAAACTATGTTATATTTGATGAAAATGTTACTATTCAGCGAAAGGTTATTGAATAGTTCCATATAAAATAATATGTTAATATTAACGGAGGTACGAAAAATGTTAGTTTCTGCAACAGAAATGCTGAAAAAGGCAAAAGCAGGTCACTATGCAGTAGGTCAGTTCAACATCAACAACCTTGAGTGGACGAAGGCAATCTTAATGACTGCAAAGGAAATGAGATCCCCTGTTATCCTGGGTGTATCCGAAGGTGCCGGAAAATATATGGGCGGTTATGATACCGTTGTCGGTATGGTTAATGGTCTGCTGAAGGGACTGGACATCGATGTTCCCGTAGCACTTCACCTTGATCACGGTACCTACGAAGGATGCTATAAGTGTATTGAAGCAGGTTTCTCATCCATCATGTTTGACGGTTCTCATTACCCTATCGAAGAGAACATTGCGAAGACCACTGAGCTTGTCAAGGTTGCTCATGGCAAGGGCATGTCCATCGAGGCTGAGGTTGGTTCCATCGGCGGTGAAGAGGACGGCGTTGTAGGAATGGGCGAGTGCGCAGATCCCAACGAGTGCAAGATGATTGCAGACCTGGGCGTAGACTTCCTGGCAGCAGGTATCGGAAACATCCACGGAAAATATCCTGCAAACTGGAAGGGTCTGAGCTTTGAGACTCTGGATGCAGTACAGCAGAAGACTGGAATTCTTCCCCTGGTTCTTCACGGCGGTACCGGAATTCCTGCAGATATGATTAAGAAGGCAATTGACCTTGGTGTATCCAAGATCAATGTAAATACAGAGTGTCAGCTTGCATTCCAGGAAGCTACCCGTAAGTATATCGAGGCAGGCAAGGATCTGGAAGGCAAGGGCTTCGATCCCCGTAAGCTCCTGGCTCCCGGCTTTGAGGCAATCAAGGCTACCGTTAAGGAAAAGATGGAGCTGTTCGGATCTGTAGGTCAGGCTTAAGAGCTACAATTTGACCGGTGTCTTTGACACCGGATTCAGGTATCCTTTATATTAGTTTCAGAATCAATAATAAAGCCCCGGTTCTCATGAAGACCGGGGCCTTTGTTGACAAAAGACTTTTTGACGGCGCAGGATAGATATATACAAGCAGAAAAGCAAGATGCAGAATTGTTGATTGAAATATACAATTCTGCTTTTTATGATGATTCTGTTGGGGTCTATATATTCAGACTAAAACAGTAGATTCGTGAACAATTCTTGTTGGCTGTTCAATTGAGGGCAGCCGTGACTGGGAAGTTGAACATGGATTGCAAATCATAATTCGAGACAATGATATTAGAAAATGAAGCGAGTTTTTTGATGTAGTACAGGTAATCGGAGTGTTAATAATGAGAATCAACATAGACAATTTTTCGGGTACAAAAGGATATGATATAGACCTTAGGCAAAAGGAAGTAGGTGGCGGAAGAATTACTATAGAACAGATTGATTCAATTCGGCAATATCCGGATGCAAAGTCTATTATAATTTCAGGACTTGAGCAAAAAACATTTGAATATTTTATAAGTGAGTATGGTAATCAATTCCAGGCAATCTCCTTTTGGAAGAATAAAAGTGTTGAGAATTTATCTATGCTGTCTGAATTGGAACATATTGAGTTTATTACTTACTTCTTTAATCAAAAAGTAACTAAGTTGTGGGATATGAGAAAGAATAAGAAACTAAAAGGTTTGCAGATAGATGATTTCACAAGATTGCATACTATAGATGAAATAGCATATGCCCCGGCATTAGAAGTATTCAATATTGGAAATGCAGTGTGGTCAAAGATGCAAATCGAATCATTTAAGCCGGTTGCTAAAAGTATGATTACTCGTTTTTCCTGGTATGGGGATAAAGTAAATGATTCGGAGTATCGGTGCTTAGCGAATGGCAGGATAAAGGTTCTGGATATATCACCAAGATATTTTACACTTGATGAATTGGCAAATCTATTGTCGGTATTTCCAAAGGACTTGGAAGGAACGATAACCAGGCCGTATTCCGTTGGACAGATTACAGAAGCAGATGGTACGGAGACAACATATTACTTTTTATGCAAGGGTAAGAAGAAATGCATTAAAGGAATTGATGATGAACGATTCCAAAGCTATTTGGATGAGTTTTCAATACTGTTAGACAAATACAGGAAAATCTGATTTTATCAATTTGAATCAAAACGTGTACAAAAAACAGAATAATGCAAAATGTGAAATAATTTTTCTGTTGAGACCAGCAAAAGAAAGGGAATACATTAATATGAAAGAATTAAAAGTAGCCAGAGGAATACTGGTTGCAGATATGCTTATTACATTTTATATTGTTTTGGGTGTGAAAGCATTCGAGATTAGTTTCTTTGAACACTCTTTTATTGATTTGATTATTTCATGGTTTCCGGTTATTATGTTGGGAATAGTAGCATTTATTTATAGTTTTTATATGTGTTCAAAACAGTTGTTACATGGCAGAAAATTTCTATATATTGGAATAATATTTCTTGGGATTACTGTGGTGGTATTAATGCTACCTAAAAACTATTTCTATAGGGTTCCCTGGATTATGTGGTTAATAGTTCTTTTGATATTCTTTGCCCTCAGCATAGGGGCAAATTATCTGATGGAAAAAGAAATTGAAAAACTGGAATTCTTTTCTGTGGATAGAGAACTGTTATATGTAAGAGAAGCTCAGAAAAAATTGGAGAGTAGTCGAAATCAGAGAATTTCAAAATGGTTTTCGTATGTGTGCTATCTATGCATAGTTCCGTTTATTATATCCGCAAATAGTATAGTTTTCTTGGTTGTTTGCATCCCGATTGCAGCGGTTGAATATGGTCTTTTCTTGTCGCTGTGGAGAGACTATGATAGTGAAATAAAGAATCGAATGAGCAAGCACTCATTGGGGGGCTATTCCATTCTATTCGGAATCTGTGTTTTTACTGCAGTCGTAAGTTATATTGGTATGGATTTCAAACTGCTTGCATTTGCATCATTATTTGCAACGGCACTTCCAAAATATATGTGTGATAATAAGGCAATATTAGTTTATAGAGATTTCAATGAGATGAATTGATAAAAATCTGGGGAAAAGAATATCCGGCAGGAAAAACACTCTATTTGAATATGTCATCTTACAAGATGTAAATGCTGTGACATGTGTTAAGCTGCTAAGACTTCTTAAACTTTCACCATCCTGGATTAGTTTTTTCCATAGTGAATTCACGATTTGAATGCTCCTTATATCACGTTATTTTTTCAAGCAGGCAATAATCTGCTCCTTATACGGTGTTTGATTTGGCTGGCTCCGCCAAGGTCTCATATGGTTCTTAATTTACTCATTTTCTGTCCTTGTTCTTCCAGAGGAATTTTAAATATTCAATGCTTTCCTGTAATCATATCAAGCATTTCATTCAGTTCACACAGTCCATCCATATTATGTTATAATGTGTTATGTGATTTTTCAATCGGGATTTCTTGAAGGAGATAGCACTATGAATATAGAAGCGCAATTTAATTTGATAGCTGAAGAATATGATTGTAATCGCAGGAAATTTATTCCTTGTTTTGATGATTACTATGAAAATTCAACCAAATTCATGATTTCAAGTATAAAGAAGCCAAAGAAAGTGTTGGATTTAGGAGCCGGAACAGGTTTGCTGTCCTATTATTGGTATGTACAATGTTCGTCAGCGGAATATGTGTTGGTTGATATAGCTGACGAAATGCTTGATGTATCGAGAAAAAGATTTTCAGGATTGAATAATGTTCAGCATAGAATAATGGATTATACAAAGGCACTTCCGAAAGATGATTTTGATGCTGTAATATCAGCATTGTCCATTCATCATTTGGAGGATGCTCAAAAAGAAAATTTATTTGTAAAGATTTATGACATGTTGCCGGAGGGTGGAATATTTGCGAATTATGATCAGTTTTGTGCTGATTCACCTGTGATGAATGATTGGTTTAATACCTATTGGGAGAGCCAGTTGTATTCCAGCGGATTGACAGAAAGAGATATTGAATTATGGAAGGAACGCAGAAAATTAGATAAGGAGTGTTCTGTCGAAACAGAAATTCAAATGCTAAACAGATGTGGATTTTCGGAAGTCAAATGCATCTATTCTTATCATAAATTTTCTGTAATTATAGCAGTTAAGTAATTTTGAGGGCAGAAACAAATTCCAGTTGAACAAAATCGCTGCGCCACAGCTTTGGCGGGTCATCACACAACGATTTTGCTCAATCTAGAGGAAATTTATCGAGTCGCTGTAAGGGGAATTGTTTTTATTGACGGAAAGCTATTGATGATTTAAGATAACTTTGGAGAGGTCAAATTGCCAGGTGGTGGGATAGATAGTGGAGAAGATGATTACAAAGCATTGGTACGAGAAGTAAAAGAAGAAACAGGTTATGATGCGATTTTAGAATCAATAGTATCATTTGGAGAAATAGAAGAATAGAACTATGCTTGAAAAAGAAGGAAAACAGGCTTGGAATCAACGTGAGTATAAGACTTTATTGCTTATAAAAGATTATTTAGCTAATGCGTGAAATTCCGATACAATTTTCTTAACGAAGCAAGGGGAGGATAATCATGATTACAATTAATGAATATTACAGTGATGTAGATGAGATAGATGAGGTGACGCTCGTAAGTAAATCAGATTCTTTATGGAAGAATGGATCTTTAGCTGAAATTAAAGAATTAGTTTGCCCCCGGCTTTTTAATCTTCATGTTTTCGTGAATTTAGTAGGTAACTGGAAATGTGAAGGCTGGTGGTACATAATTTGTGAAATGGTTGAATTAGTGCCTTATATTGAAGATGCGTTAGATCAAGTTGGAGCAGTTGAAATAAAAGAAGGCTTTATAAAACTTATGAATTGTTTTCCGGAGAATACAAAATTTGAATATTCAGAAGAGTATTTTGATTTGGTTAATTTTTTTCAAAGCCTTGGTTATAAAGTTAAGAGTGATAACTTAAAAAATATTCCACGAGAAGAACGAAAAGCAAAAATTAAAAACATGCGAAATTGTGTTGAGAATCTAGATGAAATAACAAATAATTTTTGGGGTGGGGATAGTGCTTGGGAACAAGCAATAGATTATATTATTTCTAATAGATAAGTCTATGTAAACAACTCGACAGACATCGTTGTGGGGACGTAGCTTTTGCCACACTCGTCCGGTCAGATTTTCAAGATGGATTATGAAAAAGAAAATAAGTTATGGGATATGACAAATAAAAATGATACATATAAGCTAAAAAGGGGCGTATTAATTATGACAAAACTTAATCAGATTGCAATGGAGACAAGAGATTATTTTCTTCCTATTTTAGATTTTTATGATGGAGAGGTTTTGGACTTTATTCCATGAATTAATTCAGAAAATACTGGAATGATTTCCATAGAAGTTAAATTTGCTCATGGAATCCATTTTGTTTTGTACCAGACTTTCTGGCGTGGATATTATTATGCGACTAGAAATGGAGAGCAGATTTCCCATGTATATAATATGGGTAAGGTTGGTAAGGATACTCATATTTATCTGCAACGATTCATAAATGATTTGCATTCAGGACGTTTTGACAAGCGTAAGACACCTACAGAAAAACACCTTAAGTACATTGAGAATAACAACCTGACATCCTATATGAATAAGGCTAGATGGGATCAGGTTTTTGATATTATCCGCCAGATTGAGGATCAAACCGGTCATGACGTGTTAATAAACTATAAGCTACTGGCTGAAGATGCTGAGGACTGTTATTGGACCATGCGTGGTGATGAATATCTGCCTGGTATAAACAGTCGCTATTTTCAGTGGCTTAAGATCCGTCCAACCCATGTGACTCGAGTCTATAGAGGCAGACTCTTAGAGGACGAGTATACAAGTGAAAATCATACGGATATATTTCTTGAGAAAATTAGTATGACTAATATTAAGTATGAGACTCTAGAGGATGAGGATGGGACATTTATAATATATGGGTACAAGTAGCCGCTAGTGCAACGGTTTTAAATTAACTTCACCATATCACTTGCCTATTTTCCCGATTGCACAGGAAAAAAATCCTCAGTGTAGCCCGCTAAGCCTACATGTTTATCCTGCACTCTCAGAAATATATTCTGCGTGAATGGTATAGTTTTTTAGAAACCGTTACACTAGACGATATATGCTAATTGAGCATCCGGAATTATATCAGTCGTAAATGAGTTTGAATGAAAGGATGTTGAGGTTCAATATGAAAGAGAATACATTAGAAAAGCAAGTAGCGTATAAGTTAAGTGATGTGATTACCATTTTTAAAAATATGATACTTGAAAATGGAATAGATAATTTCTTAGATAATCTGGATTTATGTGTGTATACTATAGATTTTGTGGAAGAAGCTATAAATGATACGATATGCTATATGGATGATTATCCCGAGGTTGACGACAATGACCAGGAAATATATACGGATTTTGTTACAGAAAATAAATTGGTAATGTTCTATTCTGGAGAACAATTTGAAGATGTAATAAGCAACACATTAAATCAAAAATTTGATGCTACAATTGAGGAGTTTATTTTCGCACTGAATTATTACAGAGATAATGATAATTTTGCGGATTTTATGGGATAAAAGGTGTGATTGAAAGTTGCAACAAGAGTTTTTGGAAAAAATGTATGAGAAAATTAAACAAAAGCCTAGCATCGTGATGCCACTATATGAGACAGAAAGGGAAGTACTGGAGTGTTTCATGGAGTCGGTATGTATAGAAGAGAAGATTTCAGAAGAATATTTGATTCTTTATAATTTTGCTACAGATTGTAAGTATGCAGAAGAGATTCAACCGCAGCTATTACAATATTTATTACCATTTTATTTAAAGTGCGTAAGAGAATATGTTTTGGAAGAAAATCCGATCGCAAGGGAAGTATGTTGGGAATTTAATACTGCATTGTTTGGAAATAAGAAAAGCATTATCAATGCAATAGGAGTCAAGAATTATCATGATATTATGAGCTTTTACATTGAACTGGTATTAGAGAGTATGACTGTAAAAAGAGATGAAATTTTGTATTGGGTACCTTTTTTTAATACAACGATTGCATTAGCAGAAGATAATATAAAAAATATTTTTTTAAAGGTCTTACAAAGTACATCAGAAGTCAAATATGCTTTTTTCTCGTACCTTACTGTATTATTGTTTAGAGAAGGAGATAATCTGCTGGCAAACGGTAACGAAAAAGATTTTTGGAGTAGTGTCATGTGGGACTTTGAAGGTGGCACATTGAATGTGGACTTTCTTTGGTGCGGTGAAACAGTTGAGTTTTATGAACAGAAAGTAACTAAAGAACTGATAGAGAAACTATTTGATGAGATTAAGTTTTTATTACAAGAAAAGTTAGGGATTGAAAGTACGGAATTACTATATGAAGAAATGAATTTCAGTTTTAAGAGCGATTTTTTTGAAAAAAGAAAACAGGAATTTCTGGAGAAAATAAGCATTGCACCTGCTGGTTATTGTTATTGGGATGTCCTCTGAAGAAAGGAATAAATTTGGGCAATATACGGACATTATCGAGTTGGCAATGTATCGTTAGAAATTGCTAATTATTAAGGAGATGATGAATTATGGACATAAAAGAGGTCTTGTTCTATGATTTAGAAGAATTGTTTGGAGAAGGGATTGAACTTACTGAGAGAACAACAGAATATGGAAATATTTGTGATATACCAAGTGCATTACATTCGTTTTATAAAAAATATTCATTTGCAAAAATGCCTTTTGGTTCAATTTTCACAGTAGAGGAAGCAAGAAAAATGTCATATCAGCAACCATTTATGGATGAAGAATGGTTTTGCTTTGGACAGGATAATTATGGCTTCGTTTTTTGGCTGTGCAAAGAAGTAGATGGAAGAACATTTTTCAATGCTTGGGATCACGATATGAGTGACGATATTGATGAGGGAATGGAGATAACCTTGGAGGAGTTTCTTCAGGACATCATTAATGATTTTGAAGAAAATGAAACGTGTAGTATAGAAATTAAAAGCTGCGAGGAAGATGCTTTAGCTGAATTAGTGAAGATAAAAAAAGCCTTTAACATGACAGAATCTATATCTGAACTGCAGGAAATTAAACGTAATCTGCCTTATGAGATTTCTGATGACTTTTCATACATGAAGGCATTGAAAATTTTAAAGGATTTAAATCTTAATAAGGTGAAAATAGATATATTCCATATAGATTAGACTATGGCTTGTTGAGATATCAATGAGACATGAAAATAGTTATTCTTTATTGATGGCATTGGATGGAGAAACGTGATTATACAATCGGGAGTTGATTTTTGGAGGGGTGTATGGTAAAGCGATTTACTGATGTGAAATTCAATACTTTTTCACTTTGGGCTGACATGGTTGTTGTCTGCCCAAAGTGTGAAAAAGCGGGCATTGTTCACTTTGTTCAAGAGCATCATGTCGCAATTTTTCAATGTGAGGCATGTTATACCAAAAAAGAAATAATACCATGCGGTGATTATGCTTTTGAAGTAACTGCTCAATGCACATCATCTGGTAAATACTTTCGGCTGTCAATGCCTCAAAATAAAATACATGGTTCAAAAATAAGGGTCAAATGTCCTTATTGTGAGGAATTTGTCATCGGAAATGTTTTTGATCATCGGGATCAACAACATATAGTATTGAGTGACATACGGCATGCAGAAGATCCATTTTTTCATTATCCACTTTATTTTCAAGCGAGTTTTAGAGGGAAAACAATATGGGCTCTGAACAGAGAACACTTACAGTATATGATTGACTTTTTGTCCGCAGACATACGCACTGTTCAGCCGGATTATTATAAAATATACAAGACGATGCGTTCTCAATCTGATATACTTCCGGCATTTATGAAATCGGCAAAAAATAGAGATGAGATTGTTAAAATACTCATGAAACTACAAATGAAGGGATAACAAACAATCGGAACTTGTAGCAATATATGGCAGAAGGAGAGTAGGTAAGACATATTTGGTTAATGAAGTCTTTGAAGGTAGAATAACATTTCATCATGCTGGACTGTCTCCTGTCGAAACTGATGACGATAAGTCGGAAAGCCCATTAAGGAAACAACTTAAGCATTTCTATAATTCGCTTATACATACCGAAATTGTCTTTTGTCGCGGAACTGGATGATACAATTGTTGGACATTTTTTATTTTCAAGATTTCCGTTATCTCCTACCAGGGAAGGGGGTTGCGGCGATGTGACAGATTCGGGAATCGTAATGCTGGCGCCGGTATCGGTGCATGCGGATTATTTCCGCCGGGGAATTGGTACTGCCATGTTACAGCTGGGGATTGAGAAGGTAAAGGAATTGGGCTATAAAGGCATAACCGTTGAGGGGAATTATAAGTTTTACAACCGTGTCGGATTTCGGACATCGTCTGAGTATAATATTTTTCCTACGAGTGGATATCCCATGAAAGAGCCCAGGTGTATGATGTGTCAGGAGACATATGAAGGCTCCCTGGATGGCATACAGGGCTTTGTCGTTTATGACATGTATTTCAATGCATAGCTTGATATAGAAGAATTGATATAAAAGAAATTTTCAAAGGATACAAGAAAGAGAGGAGAGGTCAGAAGATGGGAAAATTATGGTATGAGCAGCCGGCTGTAGAGTGGGAAGAGGCGCTTCCCATAGGAAACGGCAGAGTGGGTGCAATGGTTTACGGCGGTACCGACTGTGAGCGGATTCAGCTGAATGAGGAGAGTATGTGGTACGGGGGAAAGGTAAACCGTATCAATCCGGATTTTCGGGAGAATCTGCCTAAAGTCAGAGCGTACCTGGATGCAGGGGAGATTTCCAAGGCGGAGAGGCTGATGGACAAAGCCATGTCGGGCTGTCCTGACAGTATGCATCCCTATCAGGTATTGGGGGATATCAGCTTTTATTTTGGAGGAATTCAGAGGGATGAGGTAACGGATTACAAGCGCACTCTGGATTTGGACCGGGCAGTGGTCACGACAGAGTTTACCTGTCGCGGGACGGTATACCGGAGAGAGGTGTTTGCCACCAGGCCGGGGGACTGCATTGTGATGCGTTTTACGGCGGAAGGAGAGGGAACTGTGGATTTTACCGCCAGAATGAGACGGGGTAAATTCTTTGACGGAGTCGGAAGCTGCGGAGATGACGGCATTGAGCTGTATGGCAATCTGGGCAAGGGAGGCATCGATTTTTCCATGCTTCTGCGGGCCGAGGTGAAAGGCAGCGGGAAAGTGACTACTCTGGGAGAGACACTGAATGCGGAGGGGGCAAAGGAAGTACTTCTCTATTTTTCTGCGGATACTACCTATCATTACACAAAGGAAGAACTAGACGCCCGGGTGCAGTCCTATAGTAATGCCCATAGTGCTGTCATGACCGGCGACGAGAGCGCCTGCTCCGGCGACAATCTGTTGTACTCCGGCGACGAGAGCGCCCGCTTCTGCGACGATACTCTGTGCCCCGGGGAGAAGAATTTCCTGGACTGTGCCGGCGACAGGGAGCTTCCGGAATATGAGAGAGCAGACTATTTACATCAGGCGGCTCTGCAGGCTCTTCTACATGAGAAAAATGACAGCAATGTCAGGAAATGTGAAGAAAAGGGCTACAGTGAACTGTTGCGGGAGCATATTGCGGATTATGGGGGGCTCTACAACCGTTTCGTATTTGAACTGGAGGGGGCAGAGGCTTTTGACTGTATGCCCACGGATCAAAGACTGGAACAGGCAAAGACAGGGAAGCCGGATGTGGGGCTGAGCAAGCTTCTCTTTGATTTTGGCAGATATCTCACCATTGCCTGCAGCAGGGAGGACGGTCTGCCATCCACCCTGCAGGGACTATGGAACAAGGATTTCACTCCGGCCTGGGACAGTAAGTATACCATCAATATTAATACAGAGATGAACTATTGGCATGTGGAGAGCTGCCATCTGTCAGAATGCCATCTGCCGCTGTTTGGACTGTTGGACAAGGTGCGCAAGACAGGCAGACGCACGGCACGGGATATGTATGGCTGCCGGGGGTTTGTGGCTCATCACAATACGGATATCAACGGGGATTCTGCGCCTCAGGATATCTGGTATCCCGGATCCTACTGGACTATGGGTGGTGCATGGCTTTCCACCCATCTGTGGACACATTATTTGTATACAAAGGATGAGAAGTTCCTGAAGAAGGCTTTTCCGGTACTGTTGGAGAGCGCCCTGTTCTTTGTAGATTTTCTCATAGAAAGAGACGGATTCCTGGTGACCAGCCCCTCGGTGTCACCTGAGAATTCCTATCGACTTCCCAATGGAGAGAGCGGAGCCTGCTGCATCGGAGCTACCATGGACAATCAGATTCTCAGACATCTGTTTACAGACTGTCTGAAGGCCTGGAGGGCACTGGGAGAGCAGGTTCCCGAAGGGTGTGAAGTGGAAGGCGTGGAGAGTATCCCGGAGCTGATCAGGCAGATTGAGGATTGCAGGAGCAGGCTGATTCCCAACAGAATCAGTGAAAGCGGCAGGATTATGGAGTGGCAGCAGGACTATGAGGAGGTAGAGCCGGGACACCGGCATATTTCGCATCTCTATGGTCTGTATCCGGGAGGAGAGATTACGGTGGATGGTACGCCGGAGCTTGCGGAAGCGGCGAGGCGCACGCTGGAGTACAGGCTGTCACACGGCGGCGGTCATACAGGCTGGAGCCGCGCCTGGATCATGAATCATTATGCCAGTCTCCGGGATGGAGAGACAGCATACGAAAATATCGAAAAAATGCTGGAGCAGTCCACCTATCCCAATCTGTTTGACCGGCATCCGCCCTTCCAGATCGACGGTAACTTCGGCGCCTGTGCGGCTATGAGCGGTATGCTGGCCCAGAGCAATGAGGAGCGGACGGTATTGCTGCCGGCCCTGCCCGATGCCTGGAAGACGGGCTCTGTCAAGGGGCTTTGTCTGGTGGGAAATGCAGAGCTTTCCATGACCTGGAGGGAAGGAAAGCTGACCGGGGCTGTGATTATGGCTCATAGTGATTATGACGCATATGTCATATATGGCACAGAGAAAAAGGAGGTTTCTCTGAAGGCAGGAGAGAGTATGGAACTGCAATTTGCCAATGCATCTTAGGACTCATTCACATCGTCGCCGCTTACCGTTTCTTTTCCCTCTTTTACTCTCTTGATATAGTCCTTTGTCATCTGAACTACCTGACCGGAGAGCAGGGTGATGGCAATCAGGTTGGGCAGAGCCATGAAGCCGTTAAAGGTATCGGAGATATTTACTACCAGATCCAGGGAGATACGGCATCCGATGAAGATAACCACCAGGAAGAATACCTTGTATATCGGAATCGCTTTGACACCGAAGAGGTATTCAATGGCTCTTTCACCGTAATAGGACCAGCCCAGAATGGTGGAGAAGGCAAACAGCATAACGGCAATGGAGATAAACTTGTTGCCAAAGCTGCCGAAGACTGTTTCGAAGGCGGAGCTGGTCAGGGCTACGCCGGAGAGAAGTCCGGCTTCTGCAAGCTCGGTGCCGTTGACTGCACAAGCCTCATAGGCGTCCAGATTATAGACGCCGGAGGTCAGGATGGTAAGAGCGGTCATGGTGCAGACTACAATGGTGTCCGCAAACACCTCGAAGATACCCCACATACCCTGAATTACGGGTTCTTTTACATCCGAAGCAGAATGAACCATAACGGAGGAACCAAGACCTGCCTCGTTGGAAAAGACGCCTCTGGAGATGCCTCTCTTCATGGCTACCATGATGGTAAAGCCTGCAACACCGCCGCCCATGGATTTGAAACGGAAGGCATTGCTGAAAATAGCACCAAAGGCTGCGGGTACTTCAGTGACATTTGAAAATATAACTACCAGAGCACCGATGATATAGGTGATTGCCATAAAGGGAACCACCTTCTCGGTCACGGAAGCGATACGCTTGATGCCGCCCACGATTACCAGACCCACAAAGAGCATGATGAACAGTGCGGTTACCCAGTTGGGAATGCCGAAGGAATTCTTGAGACCGTTGGCGATTTCGTTTCCCTGAGAGATGTTACCGATACCGAAGGATGCCAGTGCACAGAACACGGAAAAGATGACAGCCAGCCATTTCCAGCCAAGTCCCTTCTCTATGTAAATCATGGCGCCGCCGATCCAGTTGCCTTTTTCGTTGCGGTAGCGGTACTTGATGCCAAGTGTATTCTCCGCGTAGTTTGTCATCATGCCAAGGAAGGCGGACAGCCACATCCAGAAGATGGCGCCGGGACCGCCCATGGCCAGAGCTACCGCCACGCCGGAGATATTACCTACGCCGATGGTTGCCGCAAGAGCGGTACACAGAGACTGGAACTGTGAAATGGAATGCTTGTCGTCTGTGCGAAGGATTTTTTTATTTCCCTTTTTGAACAGGGACAGGAAGGTGACATCCAGCCACTGTTTTATGTGGGTAATCTGGAACACTCCGGTTCTCAAGGTGAACATCAGACCGACCAGCAGGAAAAATACCAGCATGACAGGACCCCAGATAAATCCGTTCAGACAATCGTTGACTTTTGTTACTGTTTCTAATAGTTTCTCTCCCATACTTTCTCCCTCTTCGTAATAGTTTGCTGCAAAAAAGGCGTAATGACTTTATCATTACGCCCTTGTAACATTAACACATCAATAGAATAATACATAAATAGCCACCGGTCAAGAAAAATGTAACTCGAGTTTATTGTACGTTGTATTGCAGAGAAAAGAAATTATCCCATAAAAGGGAGGATGCCAGGGAATATGGTTCCCTGGCATTTATTATGAAAAAGTTATTTAGTAAACAATAAGCTGTGATTTGCTGTACAGCTTCTCATCGGTCTATGTTCATAGTATAGGCGATAGAAATGTCCAAAGAATGTTTTCGGAATGAAAAAATCTTGAATGATTTGTAAACAAAATATGAACATCAGAACGAATGATGCAAAAAATAACTTATGCATGCTCCGGTTCGGGATAGTCTGTGCCAAAGGTATCGACGGTCACGGTTTCCATAATCTGGGGCTCTACAGGTCTGTCGTTCCAGTCGGTTCTTGTCTCTGCAATTTTGTTTACTACCTCCATACCCTCGATCACTTTACCGAAGGCAGCGTAGGAGCCGTCCAGATGAGGACTGGTCTTGTGCATGATGAAAAACTGGCTTCCCGCAGAATTGGGATCCATGGCTCTCGCCATAGAGAGAACGCCCTCGGTGTGCTTGAGATTGTTTTCAAATCCGTTCATGGAGAATTCTCCCTTGATGTGATAGCCGGGGCCTCCCATACCGTTGCCGTCAGGGCAGCCGCCCTGAATCATAAAGCCCTTGATGACGCGGTGGAAAATCAATCCGTCATAGAATTTTTTGTTGATCAGACTGATAAAGTTGTTGACGGAAACAGGAGCGATTTCGGGATACAGCTCTGCGCGAATCTCGGAGCCGTCCTTCATTTTAATTGTTACAATAGGATTTTGTGCCATAGAAGTTGTCCTTTCTTTTTAAATTGGATTCATGTAAAATACCAGTAGTATTATATCGTAAAGACAGGTGTGCGTAAAGTAGTATTCAGGCAGGATTGCGTGTGTGACTTCATGTGGAAAGAGGAAGTAACGGGCTGTGAGTTATTTAAGGAAGGTAGAGTTTGGCGGGCGGGAATTGTCCGGAAGCGTATATATTACGGATGATGCGGAGGAGGCGGCAAGGCTGCAGGACAGAGGGGAAGCAGTGGTCGTCTATCTTCACGATGAGAATCGGGAACAAAGCTTTCCGGGGGTTCTCTATGCGGTGGAGGCGCCGGAGGATGTGGACGGGGAGTATGCGGAGAAGGTGTATCGCAGGTCCAAGGGCATGCCGTGGAACATTCTGGAGACTGAGCGGTGCCTGGTCAGGGAGACGACGCCGGAGGACGCGGAGGCTTTTTTTCAAATCTACAGCGAACCGTCAATCACGGAGTTTATGGAGAACCTCTATCCGGACCCGGAGCAGGAGAAGGCCTATATCCGGGATTACAGAAAGAATGTTTATGAATTCTATGGATTTGGGGTGTGGACCGTGGTGGAGAAGGCTTCCGGGATGGTCATCGGGAGAGCAGGTTTATCCTATCGTGAGGGGTGTGAGATTCCGGAGCTTGGTTTTGTGATAGGCGTTCCCCGGCAGAGAAAGGGGTACGCCCGCGAGGTGTGCTCCGCCATCTTGCAATACGGATGGGAGGAGCTTGGATTTACGGAGGTGCAGGCACTGGTGGAACCGGAAAACCAGGCGTCCCTGAGATTGTGTGATGGCTTGGGATTTCGCAGAGAGCGGGAGGTCACTATGGAGAATAAGGCGTACCTTCTGCTGAAATGCGATAGACCCGGAGGAGCCTGAAGGGTTGCATTTTTATTTTGGATATTTTTGTCATTTATTTTTGTAAGGATACACGAAGGATAGATTTCGCTTTTATTCTGTAATTGTCATAACCGATGAATGGAGGAGAGGACAGTGTATCATATTCTGTTGGTGGAGGATGATGCTCAGATCAGAGAGGTCATTGAAGATTATTTTACATCCAGGAGCAATGGGGAGTTTCAGATTCATATCGCGGAAGACGGACTCAGGGGTCTGGAGGCTGTGTACGAACGGGAATATGACCTGTGTATGCTGGATGTAATGCTTCCCGGGGCCGATGGCTTTGAAATCTGCAGGACGATCCGCCGGAAGAGTATTGTACCCATTATTTTTCTCACGGCGAGAAGTCAGGAGGAAGATATCCTCTACGGATATCATCTGGGTTGTGACGACTACCTTGTAAAACCGTTTTCCCTGGCGGAGCTGTACGCCAAAACACAGGCTCTTCTGAGGAGAGCAAAGGGGATGGTGGTCTCCGTGGACATGGTCTGCGGAGAGATTGCCCTGAATCCGGCGAACTTTACCGTGAAAGTTCGGGGGGAGGCTGTGGAATTGCCGCCGAAGCAGTATGCACTTCTAAAGTATCTCATGGAAAACAAAAATCATGTGATTGAGAGGGAGCTTTTACTCACACGTATCTGGGGATATGATTATGAAGGGAATGAGAGAGTGTTGGATAATCATATCAAAAAGCTTCGGAAAGCGCTGGGAACCGCGGGCAGTCAGATTAAAACGGTGATTACAAGAGGGTATAAGATAATGGAAGAAAGTGGGAGAATGTGATGAAAAAGAAAAAATCTTATGCTTTCAAAGTGTGGAAACGAAAGTCCTTTGTCCGGGTGTTTTTGGGAAAATGGATCGGCGCCATGGTGATTTGTACAATTTTTGTCGTTTACTTTATGATGTATTTTGCGAATGACATGAAAGCCCGGCAGCTTGAGACATTTTACAGTTATGAGAATGGACATATCAACCTGATCAAAAACATGAAGGAAGAGGAGCTGTTTGATTTTGCCGATAACCTGTCTTTTCGCGGTGCAGTGGAAACCGAATCCTTTGGAATCGTCAGCGTGCTGTACGAGTCGGAGACCAAAGAAAGGATTGCGGGCTGCGAAGAGCAATTATTCGTGATTCAAAGGAGAACGGAGGAACAGCCCCGAAATATCTATCCCTACCCGTTACATCAGATCCCGGGCTGGGAGGAATATCGCAGGACGGTTGCGACCATGGAGAAAAAAGGTATGTTTTATGCCGAAGAAATCAGTATGCCCTATTGTTATGTGAATGGCGATCAGCTTCTGCCGGGCCCTATTACTATAAAGGTAACGGAACATAGCATCTCTGATTTTTACAGAATAACCGACGAGTGGGAGGAGGAACCGGTATTGGTTCAAACCTTTGACGGCACGGAGGAAGTACCGGAAGGATACGAAAAGCTGATCTGGGAACAGGATTATATGTCGCCTCTTATCATGGGATATGATGTTCAGAGTCCGGAGCTTAAGAGATATCCCGACATCGACGATTCCTACCGTTTACTGACAGAATACTATGAAAAGACCAAGGGTACCGGGGAAGAAACCGGCGAGATGACGGATACTGCTTTTACCTTTACAGAGATTTCTTTTCGATCTGCGGAGTCAGCCGATGGACGCAAAGTGACGCTGTTAAGCTGCCTGTACTATGATGTCTGGAAAATATGGGGGAGCATCATTGTCATTGCTGCTGTGATTGTATGTGCTCTGGGAAGCCTGATTGCCTTTGTGCTTGCAAAGGTTACTTATGCCGGTCTGAAGGCTCACTATGACATGGAGGATTATCGCAAGAATCTCATGAATACCATGGCTCATGATTTGAAGAGTCCTTTAATGTCGATTTCGGGATATGCGGAGAATCTGGAGGCAAATATCGCACCGGAGAAGCAGTCTCATTATGTGAAGGAGATTCAGGATAATGTAAAATACATGAACCGTGTCGTTGAGTCTGTATTGGAGCTGGCAAAGGTGGAAAGCGGTAATTTACAGCTGAACACAGAAGCTGTTGACCTTGAAAAACTGATAAGTGATGTCCGGGAACGGTACGAAAAGAGACTGGAAGAGAAGAAACTGCAGGTAGTGACAGAAGGCGGAGCTGTCTGGAAGGCAGATCAGAGACTGATGCTGCAGGTCATGGACAACTTGCTGGAAAATGCTGTAAAGTACGCTACGCCGGGCAGCACTGTGAGGGTGTTGTTAAGTGAAAAAGAAGTTGAGATAAACAATCCCTGTGATACTGATTTGTCCGATGTGGCGGACAGACTTTGCGAGCCCTTTGTGGTGGGAAGTAAGAGCCGCAGCGGGAAAACGGGAACCGGCATGGGCCTTGCAATCGTGAAAAATATATGTGAATTGCAGGGATACAGCCTTCAGGTGAGGTTTGGAGACGGTCTGTTTCTTGTGAAAATATGTGATGA
>SAMEA3663269__coassemble_181_pt1 | contig 23045 bp, 24 predicted proteins | sample SAMEA3663269__metabat2_low_PE_038 | metagenome-assembled genome bin SAMEA3663269 (sample SAMEA3663269) | pig gut metagenome | biome: pig gut; feature: pig-associated habitat; material: faeces | place: China | collected 2013
TCTTGGATAGAATACCAAAAAATATTCCCTCTGTCAAGTATATTTTATAATATTTTTTTGCAGAAATCAACTAGAAAATGTGGCATTTTTTGAGTGCATCGTTAATATCATTCAGCACATCTCCTTTTACATTTCCCATTGATGCCTTAGTATCTACTCTTTGAATACTTACATTTTGCAATTTGAGTACATTTGTCCAACGCACCATATTTCTAAAACCATAAACTTTTTCTACTTTTACATGGTAATCTTTCTTTTCGTTGGGTTCTTGGGAAGAAAGGGGCACAACAAAAATACTGGAACCCGTTTTTCTTAATATTATTGCAGGATGACGTCCACCAAATTCATTACCGATATTGAAACCAAACTCAATCCATACTACTGCACCACGTACTAATTTATCTTCCTTATCACATACAAAGGACGGCTCATTCATTACAAGTTGTGTTTTTGTTGAAACCCACTGAAAATAATTATGTGTTCTTTTTCTTGCATCATCGTTGTCCTTATCAGTTGATGAATACAGTTTATCAATTTGAGAGTTTAAACTTTCCTTGCTTTTATTAAGTTCTTCTTGCGAAATAATCTTCATTCCAATCTCACCTCCCTTGTATACACGTGATTTGATTGTATCACAAACATACGAATATCTCAAACAAATTATAACATTATTTTACAATATTATTTTACAATATAAGCAGGAGCAAAAACACTCCTGCTTGTTTGTTACTTGTATTCAATAAGTATGTCTTTCGGGTGGATTGCCTTTTAATCGTTCTGCTTTGGCTTTTTCCAACCATTGCTGCTTCTGTGCCTGCTTTGTTGCTTTTTCCAGTTCGGTCAAAATTTCCTCTTCAATCTGTCAAACCTCACAAGCAAACCGCCAACATTCAGCAATATCGGTAAATATAGCCTCGTTCCAAAATCATGTAATATCCCACCTATCGCCTTTATCTTCATTATAAACAGTGTTTGATACATTTTGCATTGCTCTTGGCAGGGTATGACATGCACTTTCATACACTTGGAAGAAAGACACAGGGGCAATAATACTTTTATCGTCCCTTTCTATCCCGTATAATAGCAAAGTAATATAGTGTTCTCCTTTACTTCGTGAATTTCAGCCTATGGTAATATTCGTGGCAATATTTTATCATATATTGCCACATAACAAAAGCAGTTTCCCTTAGTGTTTATGCGGTCTGCAAGGCTTTTTATCTTACCTTTAAACCTTAAAGCGGTACCCTACACCCCATATGGTTTCGATATACTGGGGCTTTGCAGTGTCCTTTTCAATCTTCTCACGGATTTTCTTGATGTGTACCGTAACGGTGGCGATGTCGCCGATGGAATCCATGTCCCAGATTTCGCGGAAAAGCTCATCCTTGGTAAACACATGATTCGGATTCTCAGCCAGAAAGGTTAACAGGTCGAACTCCTTGGTGGTAAAGGTCTTCTCCTCTCCATCCACATAGACCCGGCGGGCGGTCTTGTCGATGCGGATGCCGCGAATCTCCACGATATCCTGTCTCTGCTTCTGGTTGGTGCCCACCAGTCTCTCATAACGCGCCATGTGCGCCTTGACCCTGGCCACCAGCTCACTGGGACTGAAAGGCTTGGTCATATAATCATCGGCGCCCAGACCCAGGCCCCGGATCTTGTCAATATCGTCCTTTTTAGCAGAAACCATAAGAATGGGAATGTTTTTCTGCTCTCTGATCTTCTTGCATACCTCAAAACCATCCATTCCCGGCAGCATCAGATCCAGAATAATCAAGTCGTAGTCCCCTGCCAACGCAGTGGTAAGTCCCTCGTCTCCGCTGTTGCAGATATCCACCTGAAAATCCGACAATTCCAGGTAATCCTTCTCCAAATCAGCAATTGCCACCTCATCCTCAATAATCAGTATCCTGCTCATATCTTTCCTCCGTTCCGCCCTATAGGACATCCTTCTCACATTTTAACGATTCCCGGTTCTCCCGAAACCTTATTCTCACATTTTAACGATTCCTATCTCTCCTGAAGCTCAATGTATTTTCTCAGTACGAAATGCATACAGGTTCCTTCCCCTTCCTTTGCGGTAGCCCAGATATAGCCGCCGTGATCCTCAATAATTTTTTTCACGATGGAAAGACCTATACCGCTGCCGCCCTGGGCAGAATTGCGGGATGCATCCGTTCTGTAAAATCTCTCAAATATTCTGCCCAAATCCTTCTGGGCAATTCCTCTTCCATTATCCTCTATCTCCACACAAATGGAGTCCACCTGATCCAAAATACGGATATCTATCACTCCGTTAGGTTTGTCCATGTACTTTACACTGTTACTGATAATATTGTTAATGACCTTTTTCATCTGCTCCGGATCTGCTATGACAACCGTGTCAGTTTGTGCAAGATTGGAATAATTCAATTTGATATTTCTCTGTTCCAGATCCATACCCACTTCTTCCACACAGTCGCCAAAGTAATCTGCCACATTGATGCGATGAAAATTGTAGGGAATCTTGTTATTGTCAATGCCGGAATAGTAGGTCAGCTCGTTGATAAGCCGTTCCATGTCGTTGGCTTTATTGTAAATGGTTCTGATATATTTATCCATCTTGTCCGGTGTGTCCGCCACCCCGTCCATAATGCCCTCCACATAGCCCTTTATGGCTGTGATGGGGGTCTTCAGGTCATGGGAAATATTGCTGATGAGCTCCCTATTCTTTTTTTCGCTTTCTGTGCTCTCCTCCGTACTTTCCTTCAGGCGCAAACGCATGTCCTCATAGTTGCGGTACAAATCACCGATTTCTCCCTTGGCATCTGTCTGCAGGGCATATTCAAAATTGCCCTCCTTAATCTTACGCATGGCTGTATTCAACTCATTTACAGGCTTAATCACACCATCATTAATCCATCTGGTGAGCATAACACCCGTAAAAATCAGGATTAACAGAATGGCAATGAACATATCCGTCAGCAGTGGTCCGGAGATCAGCGAACCCACCATCTGCTGCATATTCTCATAAGCCTCCGCATAATCAAAAGGAGCCACCGGCATCCCTTTTTTCGCATACATCAGAAACACACCGATCGTGCAAAAAGCAAGGGATGTGAGAATCATGGGTAAGACAATTATGATAATAAGGGTAAGACGCAGTCTTGTTTTGAATTTCATAGATTTTGCCTTCTTTAGGGGTAGTAAATTCACTGGAAAAGCCGCCGCTTCGCAGCTCTCTGTTCTGCTCTCGCAGAACGTCGATTTCCTTCACTCGAAAAGCCGCTGCTTCGCAGCCGCTTGTTTTTCTTTTGCGCCATTACATTGTACCATATTTTTGCAAGGAATGCATAAATATAGCAGGATAAAATCATAAAAAAAGTATAAACTGAGACTGGTTCTACGGGTACTGTCTGTTGACTTTTTATGGAATCTTGCTTAAAATAAAATTAGTAACTGTTACTGTTATAGAGGAAAGGAGTAGATTTTGCCTACATATAAGTATAGCAGACAGAGGGAAATTATTAAAAATTTTCTTATGACCCGTAAAGACCATCCCACGGCGCAGACTGTCTATATGAACGTGCGGCAGGAGTATCCCAACATCAGCCTGGGTACCGTGTACCGCAATCTTACTCTTCTGGCGGACACAGGTGAAATCAGCAGAATTCGCGTGGGAGACGGTATCGATCATTTCGACCCGGACACCTCCCTTCACTACCATTTCATTTGTACCGACTGCGGTTGTGTCTCAGATTTGGAGATGGATAATCCGGAGGAAATCAATGAGATTGCCGGAAAGGAATTTGGCGGACGCATCGACGGACATGTCACCTACTTCTACGGAAGCTGTCCAAAGTGCTTCAGACAAAGTATGGAAACATTAACCGCCGGACAAACCTAAGGAAAAGAGCCGGTAAGCAGCATTCACTGCTTTACCAGCTCTTTTAACTGTGCCAGAAGTTCCAAATCGGACTGCTGCAGGCGTATATTGGAGGTAACAGGCTCCTCACCGGGTCTTGTCACCGTAATCTCCATCACGGTCCCCTCCTCCAAAGGTCGCGAAAATACAGTCTTCAGAAAAGCTACAAATTTGGGATGACTTTTTTCAAACTGCGCCTTAGCGCCCATCATTTTCATAATTGCTGCAGGATTCATAATACCTTCTCCTTTCTGACATGATATTCATTCTGATAAATCTACAGGACTCCGAACAGCCATCATTATAGTAACAGTATACACAAGAATAAGCAACTTTTTTCGAATATACCCAACCTTGACAAAATCCGGCGGTTATTGTACCTTTAAATCAACGTATTTTCTGATAATTCATATGAATATGATGTAATAAAGGAGATTGAGACCATGCAAAAAATAGCAAGCTTTACCATTGACCATATCAAATTACAGCCGGGATTATATGTATCCAGGAAGGATAATATTGACACTAATGTCATAACTACCTTCGACCTGCGTATGACCAGCCCCAACGAGGAGCCTGTCATGAATACTGCGGAGGTTCATACCATCGAGCATCTGGGGGCAACCTTCCTGAGAAATCATCACATTTACGGAAACAAGACCATCTACTTCGGACCCATGGGCTGCCGCACGGGCTTTTATATGCTGCTTGCCGGCGACTACACCTCAAGGGACGTGCTGCCTCTGGTCATTGAAATGTTTGAGTTCATCCGGGATTTCAGGGACGAGGTACCGGGTGCTTCACCCGTGGACTGCGGTAACTACCTGGACATGAACCTTGGCATGGCAAACTGGCTGGCAAACCGTTATCTGGAGAAGGTTTTATACCGCATTGACGAGAGCCGTCTGGTTTATCCCGAATAAAGATGTAAGGAACAAATACGCGTAAGCCTTTCGAATCACGAAGGAAAATCAATCAGGAGACATAGATAAATTATGAGCAAAATAGGAATTATCGGCGCCATGGAGCTTGAGGTGGAATCCCTGCAGGCGGAAATGACCATAACAAAAATTACAGACAAAGCTAATATGAAATTCTACGAAGGCACTCTGAACGGAGCCGACGTAGTCATTGTACGCAGCGGTATCGGCAAGGTAAACGCTGCCCTTTGTACACAGATACTGGCAGACCTCTTCGGTGTTACCCACATCATCAATACCGGAGTGGCAGGCTCTCTGAATGCACAGCTCAATATCGGAGACATTCTGATTTCCAGGGATGCTCTCCATCATGATATGGATGTCACCATATTCGGCTATCAGCCCGGAGAGGTTCCGGGACTTGGCTTCCGTGAATTCCCCGCAGACGAAAATATGATGCGGCTTGCCAAGGCTGCCTGCGAAAAGGCGAATCCTGACATCAATGTCATCTATGGACGTGTGGTCAGCGGTGACCAGTTCATTTCCGGCAATGAAGTAAAAGAAAAGCTGATTCAGGAATTCCGGGGCGACTGCGCCGAGATGGAGGGAGCCTCCATCGCTCACGGTGCCTGGCTGAACGGTATCCCTTTTGTCATCATCCGTGCCATCTCCGACAAGGCAGACAACAGTGCCGAGATGGATTATCCCACCTTTGAAAGGGCAGCCGCAAAGCACTCCGCAGCCCTGGTCAAGGAGCTGGTACGCAATTTATAAAGTAACACTTATGCTAACCCGTGTTACCTGTAGTCAATCTTTCCCGTGGTTATATTTTCACCGGTCTGAGGGCGGACGGCACAATATGTGGCGTCCGCTATTATGATTGCAAGCAAAAGCAGGCACAGCGCAATCCGCCATTTTTCAGGTATCCTGTGATAGGCCTTCATATACAAAGGCATTACCAGGCAATTCAATACCACTCCCGCCAATCCAAAGGCTGCTGCCGAGAGCAGGCAGATGTGTCCGTCCAGATTCATGAAATACCCGCTGTAATCCCACCACCGGAGTCCCCATCTCCACTCCAGGAAATAACCCGTCAGATATTCCAGCACCGAACATATCAATGCGGAAAGTAAAAAGGTTCCAACCGGTTTGCGTGATAATCTATGCAAAAGAAACCAAAGAAGGAGCCCTCCCACCCCATAAACAGGCAGGTACGGCCCCTTATAAATTCCTCTGTTGACAAATTCATGTGCAGTCACCAAATAGATTGCTCCCTCCCACAGCCAGCCAAGAAAGCTGAGCAGAAAAAAGAGCAGTATATAAAAATCGACCCTTCGCTGTTCCTTCATCTCATCCATCCCCACAGTCTCTTTTCTGTTAGGATGAACCGGATAGCATCAAACTATGCACAAAGCGAAAGCTTTACTGTTGATTCTTTTTCTTGTTAAAGATAAATACCTTGCGTAAAATATAGTTTGAAATCGTTACCAATACGGAAGATATGAAAATCTTCGCAATCCAGTAATTCATGCTAATGATATTCACCGTCACCCACATTACCACAATATCAAGAAGCAATGTTGAAACGCAGGAAGAAGCAAATTCCAGGAATTCCCTCATGATCTTCGGATTTGTACTCTTAAAGACCCATTTTCTGTTTAAGGGATAGGAGAACAACACTCCCACCGCCCCGCTAAAGGTATTCGTCACCAGATTCTGCCAGGAAATATCCGTATCCAGCACCAGCTTCCCCACATAAGCCGCAGCCCAGGATACGATCGTCGTCATCACGCCAACGATCAAATATACAATAATCTCGCGGTACTTCACCAATAATTCTCTGCACTTTTGTACCATAACAATCTCTGCTCCATTTCTTCACTGTTTCCCTTCAACAAGACCATTATTAACTTACTATGAATGTGTTTTCCTGTCAAGAAAAGAAACCTTACAGATCAAGCTTCCATTAGTGTTTCATCGGTGCCTACCGCCATGAGTCCCTCATCGTCTGCCCTCAGGGATTCACTACGTTTCTGTCCTCCCCCCGGAGGAATGCAGCAATATTTTCATGTGCCTCCCATACGCACCTGGTACGCGCCTCCACACTTGCCCATGCCATGTGAGGTGTGATGATCAGCCTGTTGCTGTCCTTCAAATCACTCAAAGGATTGGTCGTTTTCAGCGGCTCCTCCTCCACCACATCCAGACCTGCCCCGGCGATTTCGCCGTTCACAAGGGCATGGTACAGCGCCGTATTATCCACCACCTTGCCTCTGGCTACATTGATCAGCACAGCGGTATTCTTCATCTTCTTCAAAGCATCCGCATCAATCAGCTTCTCAGTGAGCTCACTTAACGGACAGTGAAGTGACAGGAAATCACTCTCTGCCAGCAGAGTATCCTTGTCGACCTGTTCGTAGTCTTTGCAGGTGCTCCTGCCGGTAACAGAATAGAAAATCACTCTGCAACCGCAGGCTGCCGCAATCTTCGCAACTCTCTTTCCGATATTTCCCATACCGACAATGCCCCAGGTCTTTCCTTCCAGTTCTGTAAAAGGCAAATCAAAATTGGAAAACCTGTCCTGGGCACTGTAGGCGCCGGATTTGACATATGTGTCATAATGTACCAGCTTTTCACTCAGGACCAGCGCCAGGGCAAAGGTATGCTGTGCCACCATCCCGGTACAATAGTCTCTCACATTTGTCACTCTGATGCCCCGGGAACTGCAGTAAGCTAAGTCGCAATTGTCAAAGCCGGTGGCAAACTCACAGATCAACTTTACCTGAGGCGCATCCTTCAGGGTCTCTTCCCGCAGAGGTGCCTTATTCGCAATAATGACGTCCGCATCCTTCACACGCTCTCTGATTTCCTCCAGGGTTACCGTGTTGGCGTAGGCCGTCACCTCCCCGAAATCACTGATACAGTCGACGGACACGTCAGTCCCCACACTGTTTCTTTCCAAGATCACAATCTTCATATCCCGCTTCATTCCTTCACTCAATAAAATCATTCCGAAGGACTCTGAGTCCTTCTAACTGATTCTATCAAAGGGATACTGTAAATTCAAGCGACCGAAGATAATTTGCATGAGAATTCAGGCTGACTTCATCCGTGAATTGAAACTGCCGGATACCGGCTCAACCCGTAAGAAATTCCTTCAGAAGCGCCTCCAATTCCTCTTCTGACACAACGGTTGAAACAGCCTCCTTTTCCACATCACCGGTTTGTTCTTTATTTCCGATAGGCATCAACTTAACGCCACGCTGCTTTTTTCCACCAATCTCAGTATACTCCGAGTTACCGTAGAGCATTTCCAGATCCTTTCCCGTAACACGAATTCTGGGAGATAAATGATTCTCCAGATAATCCACCAGATTAATCTTCAGCATCCTTCTCTTTCCCTTGATGTCTGCTGCTGAGGACACTGAAAAATACAGATAAAGTCCGGTGAAACTCACAATATAGAAGGGTAAGATCTCCCCCAGGGTCTTGCCCGCCGCGATGCTCCTGCATACTCCAACCCCCGAAAACACCACAGACAAGAGCATGAGCTGACCCGACATATGATACAAGGTCTCTACAGTAAATGGTCCCAGCGCCATTCTACAGAGAAACTTTTCCACAAAAACCGGAACATTGGCCACACCATTATTCAGCTCATAACAATTGGTAAACTTGACCTTACACTGCTTCAGTAGTTTGTTGTTGGTGGAAGCCATGTTATTGTCCGCCTCTTTAATCATGTGATCATAGAGAAATCCAAGGAGCATTTTTACCCCAATACTCAACAGAATACCCGCAAAGATACCTGCCGACAACCATTTCTGTTCTGTAAATACTTTCATCTTGCACCTCGCTTTTCCTAAACTGAAAAAGCCAGACCCGCGTCTGCGGATTTGGCTTTTGTACAAAATCATTATAATATAGACTTGTCCTCATTTACAGTCCTTTTACATCGACAAATCAAAAGACACTTCTGTCATATTCGACATAATGCAACGGCACATTTTCTTCCCTGAGTCCTTGCAGAATACTATGATATCTGCTAAAATACATTTTAATATATTCCTTAAGAAATCTTTTGGAAAGGGAGGTATCTTCCATGAAGTATAAGACACAGGGAACCTGTTCCCAGGAAATTAACATTGAATTGAAGGACGGGGTCATCGATTCCGTTTCCTTTGTGGGCGGCTGCAATGGCAATCTGCAGGGCATCTGCGCACTGGTAAAGGGGATGACTGCCGAGGAAGCCATCTCCAAATTAAAGGGCATCCGATGCGGCTTTAAGCCTACCTCCTGCCCCGACCAGCTGGCAAGAGCATTGGAGAGCATGCTATGAAGAAAATAGTGTTGACCGGCGGAGGCACCGCAGGACATGTCACGCCCAATATCGCTTTGCTTCCCTCCTTACAGGAAGCAGGCTATGAAATTACTTATGTGGGATCTTATGACGGAATCGAGAAGCGGCTGATTGCCGACTTTGACATCCCTTATGTAGGCATCTCAACGGGCAAATTCCGCAGATACCTGGATCCGAAGAACCTTACAGACCCCTTCAGAGTCATGAAGGGCTTTGTGCAGGCGAAGAAATTTTTGAAGGAATATCAGCCGGATGTACTGTTCTCCAAGGGAGGCTTTGTCAGTGTTCCCGTGGTTCGGGCGGCTGCCTCCCTGCACATCCCGTGCATCATTCATGAATCAGACATGACGCCGGGACTGGCAAACAAGCTCTGTATTCCCGTAGCCAAAAATGTGTGTTGTAACTTCCCGGAGACTCTGAAGCTTCTGCCGGAAAATAAGGCAGTGCTTACCGGTTCTCCCATCCGCGAGGAGCTATCCCGGGGCGACAGGCTTGCCGGACTGAATATGTGCGGCTTTACCGCCAACAAGCCCGTTATCATGGTCATCGGCGGCAGTCTCGGTGCTGCCAATGTGAATAAAGCCGTCCGTGAGGCTCTTCCCGGACTGTTGGAGGATTTCCAGGTGGTACATCTCTGCGGCAAAGACAAGATGGATAATCTGCTTCTGACGACACCCGGCTATAAACAGTTTGAATATATCAAAGCAGAACTCAAGGACCTGTTCGCCATGGCCGACCTGGTGATTTCCCGTGCCGGTGCCAATGCCATCTGTGAGCTCCTGGCTCTGAAAAAGCCAAACATTCTCATTCCCCTGCCTGCTGCAAGCAGCCGGGGAGACCAACTGCTAAATGCTCAGTCCTTCGAAGCTCAGGGCTTCTCCATTGTTATCAATGAGGATGACCTGACCACAAACCTTCTGATAGACAAGGTACATGAACTCTATTTCAACAGACAGACCTACATGGAAACCATGAGCAACAGCACCCAGCTGGATTCCATCAAAACCATCATGAAACTGATTGAGGACATATGACACTTGTGTCATATATCCTCTTTTCACATCAGCTCTTCATCATACACTGCTCTGCCGCCGCCAATGAACTTAGGTCTTGTCCTGGCGCAGACCACATGTCCGTCACCGATTTCCGTGGTGCGGATGCGTACCGGCACCGCAACATCTTTCAGATGCATTCCGATCAGGGTATCCCCGATATCCATCCCCAGCTGCGCCTTAATATGCTCCACCGCAACGGGATGTTCAAAGGCCTTGTATGCCGCCGTGGCAAAGGAACCGCCTGCCTTGGGCTGAGGTATCACGTTGACCGGCTCGTAGCCGTAGCGCAGCGCTGCCTCCTCCTCCAGAATAATGGCTCTGTTCAGATGCTCACAGCACTGCGCCGCAAGGTAAAGTCCTGCCTCCTGCACTGCCTGGTAAATGCCACCAAACACCACCTCTGCCAGCTCAGGACTGGAAAAGCTGCCGATTCCCGCACCGGCCACCTCGCTGGTGGAGCAACCCACCACCAGAATCTCATTCTCCTTTGGCTGTGCAATCTCAATCAATTCCTTTGCTGCCCTGTATGCCTCTTCTCCGATAATTGTCATATCCTCTGTCATATTTTAATCCTCTTTATAAAATTTTGATGAATTTACAGCTATATCATTATCTTACGGATCGCAGTTCTTCTTGCATCATCTTTTGGAACTCTTCTTCCGTCACTTCCATCCCCCTGTCCGCAGGAGCCAAAGATATAAAAAATTTATACTTCCCGAAAACTCCTGCTTTATGTTGTAATTTCGTGATTTTAAAGCATGAATTTTTCGAAAGAATATTGATATGCTCTGAATATCGAAGAAACCTGTATGCGAATCCTACAGGTTCTGAAAAGAAAAATCTGCTTTGTGAGAACATCATATCATCTTCACATGACAGAATCAATATGTTTATTATTTTTGCTGAACTTGTCAGCAGATGCTATAGGGACATAAAACGCGCAATTACAATTGTAAAACATGCATAAATTGACTTTCCCGGGAAAAAATCACCATTATCGGGCAGACCCGCAAAAACCGGGTAGTGTCCGGGAAAGGCGAACACTACCATGACTCTATCCCGGAATTTACAGGAAAATATCACATATTTACATCATGCATTGCCCCTGCAAAGCAGCTTTGACCTCATCACCAGAGACCTGCTTCTGGGAGACACAAGGGCTTTCTTTCTGGGAGTCAACGGCTTCTGCAAAACGGAGATCCTGCAACAGATTTTTTCCGATCTCCAGAATCCTCTCTATATGAGGGACAGCAGCGTGGAGAATATTGAAACCTATGTCCGGTCAAAGCTGGGCTATGCCCAGGTCTCCCTCACCGATTCCCCGGAAGAGCTGATTCGTAATGTCCTCAGCGGTCCCTCTGCCCTTCTGATTGACGGCTTTGAACAGGCTGTCATCATTGATGTGCGCACATATCCGGCTCGGAGCATTGGGGAGCCGGATCTGGAACGGGTGACCAGAGGCGCCCGAGACGGCTTTGTGGAAACCCTGCTTTTTAACGCCAACCTGATCAGACGCAGAATCCGCTCCCCCAGACTGATTTTTTCCATGCACAGTGTGGGAACGGAGAGCCACTCCGACGTAGCGGTTGCCTATCTGGATAACAAGGTAAACAGGGAACTGCTGCAAACCATCTGTCAAAAAATCGATTCTCTGGAGGTATCCTCCCTCACCATGGGAACCAAGAGCCTGGAGGAGCTTCTTTTACCCAAAAAATGGTGGAATCCCCTGCCCTCCATACAGGTCACCGAGCGGCCGGATGTAGCCTGCAGTTACCTGGCAGAGGGACACATTCTGATTCTGGTGGACAACTCTCCCGTGGTTATGATTCTCCCCTGTACCATTTTTCAGTTCACTCAGAGTCCGGAGGACTACTACAACAGCCCCTCCGTGGGCACCTACTTTCGCCTGGTACGCTTTTTCTGCGTGCCTGTAAGTCTTCTGCTCTTGCCCTTATTCCTGCTGCTTGGTGCCTACTATCCCGAACTCTCTGCCCGCTGGAATCTTCTCTCTTCAGAGCAGCTGGGACCCGTGCGACTTTTTGTCTATGTCCTGGCAGTGGAATTTATTCTGGACCTTTTCAAGTATTCCTCCTCCCTGAGCTCCGGAAAATTCTCCGGCTCCCTCTCAATTGTAGGCGGACTTCTCATAGGTGACATTGCTGTCAGTTTGAACTGGGCTTCTGTGGAGGTGCTTTTTTACGGAGCCGTAACCTTACTGGCTACCCTCTCTATCCCCGGAACGGAATTCAGCGAGGCCATGAGACTTTATCGCATTCTACTCATCATCGCCACGGGCTTCCTGGGGCTTCCCGGCTTCCTCATCAGTCTGGGGCTGATACTGCTCTCCATGATTACCACCCCCACCTTCGGCGGCTTCAGCTATTTCTGGCCCCTGGTTCCCTTCAACAGGAAAGCCCTCTGCAGGCTTCTTTTCCGCAGTCCAACGCCCAAGGCACAGCCTGTGAAAATGTGGGACCGGGGAAGAGTACATGGAGATGACAGACCCGGGACAGGCAACAGGCAGAGCGAGACGGGCAGCGGTGACCGTCAGCATGGAGCAGAGGGCAGCCATGACACCGGCGATGTGCAGAATAGAAAAAAATAATGCTCTGCTTCTGGTATTCCAATGTACAACGTGGTACACTTACTATGAAACCAAACAGACAACATTTTGTAACTACTCTCACAAAGGACCGATCAGCCATGAAAAAACAAATTCAAAACTACCTCAATGAAATCCTGTCTTTGCTTCAAAATACTGACACAAATGTCAACTGGAACGACGTGGCCGAAAAGCATTTAATCAAAATAGGCTTTTATCAGCATGAACGTTTGATTCACCTGATCGTAACCGTATTATTTGCGTTGTTGGAGGTCATCTGCGTGGTTGCCACAGTGATCAGTGGCTATATGGAAATGCTTCTGTTGTGCGGAACCATCATGATTCTGCTGATTCCATACATAGGGCATTATTATTTTCTTGAAAATTCGGTACAGAAGCTGTATCTGATTTATGATGAAATTATAAAAAAAGCTCGTAAACTTTCGTTTACAAGCCTTACAGAGCGATAGACGGGACTCGAACCCGCGATTTCCACCTTGGCAAGGTGGCGCTCTACCAACTGAGCCACTATCGCATATATATTAGCTGATTGACAACTACCTCAGCAACGAATATTATATTATCATAGACTTCATCAAAATGCAAGTGTTTTTTTACAGGAGGAATAAAATGAAGAAAAAAACAAAGGTACTGCTACTGATACTCAGCGCAATACTCTGTATTTCAGGTGTGATTATGCTTGTAATCGGATTTCAAAAAGCCGGCGCTGCAGATAACGCCATGGCGAATCTGAAAAACAACACCGCAAGCTCCGAAGCAGAGAAATCCAAAGAAAACAGCAAAGAATCCGAAGCACAGGAAAACAAGGATAAAGATACCGTATCCGTACCTTCCGACGGAAATGATTCCGATAGTGGAGAAGATTCTGATAAGGTGGCTGAGAGTGACAGCAATAAGGAATCCGAAGCCTCCAAGGACTCTGACAAAGACGACGATAAGGACTCTGATAAAGATGCTGACGAGACTCCCGAAAAAGAAGAAATCAAGGATACCCTTTCCTCCGATCTGGCAGTACCCTCCCGCTGTGGTGCACTTTCCGTGAACGGCACACAGCTGGTAGACCAGAACGGCAATCCCGTACAGCTGAGAGGCATCAGTACCCACGGTCTGTCCTGGTTCCCCAACTTCGTAGACCAGAACGCATTCAGGCAGTTCCGTGAGGAGTGGAATGTCAATGTCATGCGTCTTGCCATGTATACCCACGAAAATGGCGGTTACTGCACCGATGGTAACAAGGAAAACCTGAAGAATATCATCTATCGCGGTGTACAGTATGCTACCGATAATGATATGTACGTGATTATCGACTGGCATGTACTGCAGGAGCAGAACCCTAACGTATATAAAGAAGAGGCCAAGAAGTTCTTCAGTGAAATGTCCGAAAAATATAAAGATTACGACAATGTTATCTACGAGATCTGCAACGAACCCAACGGTGGAGTCGGCTGGAGTGAAGTCAAGTCCTATGCGGAAGAGATTATCCCCATCATCAGGGCAAATGACGAAAAAGCAATCATTCTTGTCGGTACCCCGAACTGGTCTCAGCGTGTAGACGAAGCAGCGAACGATCCTATCACAGGCTACGACAATATTATGTATACCCTGCATTTCTATGCCGCAACCCACAAGGATGATCTGCGGAATACCATGGTAAATGCAATCAATGCCGGTCTGCCGGTCTTCGTCAGCGAATATGGTATCTGTGATGCCAGTGGTAACGGCGGTCTGGACAAGGACTCCGCCCAGAAATGGGTTGATACCATGAATTCCTATGGCGTCAGCTATATCTGCTGGGCTCTGGCAAACAAGAACGAAAGTGCTGCCCTGATCAAGAGCTCCTGCTCCAAGACCAGCGGTTTTGATGACAACGACCTGAGTGAATCCGGCAAGTGGCTGTATCAGACCCTTACCGGCAATGCAGTCATCGGGAACAGCATCGGCAGCGGCGCTGGCAGTAGCTCAGGCAGCGGCGCAGGCGGTGGTGCCGGAAGCAGCTCGGGCGGCAGTACGGGAAGCAGTACCGGCAGCACAGAATCCTTCAACAGCAGCGGTCTGGAAGGAACCCTGACCCTGCAAAGCCAGTGGGAGGCAGACGGAAAGGTGAATTATCAGTACAATATGACCCTGACCAACAACAGCTCCTCCTCTGTATCCTCCTGGGCAATCGATATTCACTTTAGTGGAGACATCGGGTTCTCCAGCGGCTGGGGCGGTACCTACACCGTAAACGGCAACACCTTACATGTTATCTCCGAGGGCTACAACGGCTCCATTCCCGCAGGAGGTACACTTGGAGACCTGGGCTTCATCATAACCGGTCCCTCCGGTCTGAAGGTAGTGCCTTAACGCCTTGTCCTTGAACCCTTAAAAGCAGATGGTCTTTTGTGACGGAATTTAAAAAGAGCAGTGGATGCAGCCTGATACCCGGAACGTATTTCCTTTTTATTCTCAGGCAGCAGACTCTCATTCCCATAGAGCACCCTCTCTGTCATAAAAGTAAGTGCTGAAATATCACACCCTATGGATTGGAAGAACATTGCCAGTTCATAGGGTGTCTTGCTTGCCGCCTCACTCACTCCGGAACGAACTGTCTTCTTCATGATACGATTGTATGCCAGTATCGCTCCTTTATCACTGCCGGTGTTCAAAAGTCTGATTCGGAAAGCCAATTCAATCAGGCAGGGGAATAGCAGCTTAACAGCTGTCAATCCTACCGTACCCAGGATCACAAAGGCAATCACAACTCCGATCAGACCATAATCCATTTTCAGACCGGTAAAAAAGTTCCTCAAGGAAAACCCCTCGTTCATTGCTTCCACGCGACCTACCGTAGGCTCAAACACCTCCCAGCCCAGATTGGGAATATAGACCTCCGGATAAGCATGAGAGTTTTTGGTCTTAATCACATAGGTCAACGGTTTTTCACCGGCTTCCGGCACATATCCTTCTGCATAGCGAACGGTCAGTCCCACCGCGCGTGCCATCAGGGTAAAGGCGGTGGCATAATCCGAACAGCTTCCTCTTTTGCTGGTAAACAGAAAATACTCCGGACTTTTATCCCTCGGATAATACTCCAAATCATATACAAAGTCATTCGTCTGGAAGTACTCTATCAAGGCCAGAGCCTTCTCATAGTCATACTCCAGTCCTTCTGTAATAGTTTCTGCAAGTTCTGTTATCTCAGGAGAAATCATCTCTGTATTCTCCTCACAACGCTCCCGATAAACATCCGCATACTCCTGTTGTTCCAAAAGGATTTTTGCTACCTGAGCAAAAGAATCCTCCTGCTCCGATAAAATGTCATTCAACTCCGTCAGCATCATACGCTCTTGTTCCTGCGTAATCAGAAGACCTCCGTTCTTGATCCATGCATAGCGCAGAACATCGTCATTATACAGGCTCACTGTATACTCAAAATCGGTGGGATGCATGTTTTCGCTGTAAAAAGTGCCATGTTGCGTAATATGGTATCCGGTTCTGTCTCCTATCTCCGCTGACAGACACCCGGTCGGAACGATATAGTAATATGCGCCAAAATTTTCAGAAGCAATGTTCAGATATTCTTTGCTGCCCCCTTGCGGATCTAAGGAAGCAATTCCCTCCAAACCGTATTTTCCCAAGAAACCGGGCTCATATAATTCAGCCCTATTCAAAACGGCACACAGGTAAGACAGATTCCCATACCTGCTTATCGTTTCATATTCCTCAGGGGAGAGCGCGGACTCCGCATAGAAGCTGTCTGCGTACCATCGGTCTTTCTTAAAATCGTAATAGTCAAAATTCTGACGTTTCATATACACACTGCCGATGTCACTGTGTGCCACAGTGATCGTGTAGAGCTTACGGTTAGAAGACCCGGAACCGAACAGTCCACCCGCATCTCCGGAAAACTCGCTGAGTCTGGAGTAATCCTCTCCAATGGGTGAAGAAGTATCGCCGCCCAGAAATTTGTCCTCAAACACATCGTAATAGGGTGTCTCTGTGTTTTTGGGAATCAGTGATGTCAGCAAAAAGGTCAGCAAAATGAACGAAACTGCCGCAATCACCTTATTGGAATAATACAGATTCCTTCCCTTTCGGAAGAAATTCTTTCTATGCGAAATAAAGATTGCCATGTTTAGCAACACTGTCAGTACCAGCCAGACATTGTCCATATCGCTCATTACCTTCAGATACAGAACGGCAGGAACAAGACTAGCCATCAACAAGAAGAACATTCGATACAGAACAACGGAAAAATAATAGATAACCACACTGAAAAAGGTGGTAAAAAAGAGGTACATAGCCCACATGTAATAGGCTCCCTCTGCCTCACTGCCCCTGGTCAGCAGCCATTCATTAAATGTCAAACCGTACAGGGAATAGGCCGACATAGTAAAGGTACTGTACAACCTGAAGCACAGCAGCAGAGCTAATCCAATCAGAATACCACCGACAATCCTGTGTTTCTCGGTAAAATAGCACAGCAGCTGAAAAGCCGTCGCTGTAATCACTGTGAGAAAACCGATGACTCTTCCCAATCCGGTGGAAAAGCAGTCAAAAATCGCATATTGGGAGAAACAGAGTACCAGGGTCAAGGCCAGGGAAAGAAAATGTGTCATATATTTTTTCATAGCATCCTCCCTTTCCCGTCAAAGGCTGAATAGACGATGATATTTTGGAAGGGAATCTCTGTATGGCGACATGTGGTGCAGATGAAGGCTGCACCCTTTTCCGGTATTGCGGTAAAGGGAAATCTCTCCTCACATTCACGGCAGAACGCAAAGGAAGCCAATTCCTGCTGAAGCAGACTGATCTGTCCCGGATGCTCTACAGACACACTCTCCCAGCCCTCTGTCCTTTTGTAATAGTACACAACCTTTAAATTATGGGAAAGCAAGGTCATCGCCACTCCCAGGGATGTTTCCACCGCATTCTGTCTGACCAATGCGGGTAATTCCGAAGGTGCAGAGTCCGGGTACAGATTTTTGGGAAGCCACGCAAGCTCCTTCTCTGTATTGTGTTCCACAGGATCCAACACCAGCATGACTGAAGAGGAGGCCATTTCATCGTCAAGACGCACGTATAATTTATCGCGTTTTGCGGACAGCTTCCAATTCACACGTTTCAAGGGATCTCCGGGCGCATATTCTCTGTGCTCATATCCCGGAAAGCCACCCATTACATTGGTCACTGCCTCGACAGTCTCATCGCTGTCTCCCGTCGTTGTGGACAGAACATAGGTCTGGCGGATATAGTCCTCATCTCCGGAAATGTCCGCAACATCGGGTATAATGGCAAGCTTCTGAGATATTCCGGAAGAAATCCGCAGCTTAAATATACCCAGATAATCCGTCAAATAGATTCTCCCCACTCCCACCATGCCGGCTCCGCAGATTTTGGCCGTCAAAGGAATGCTGACAGAGACAGATGAAAATGGCATGATTGCCACCTCATAGGCTAAACTCTCGTATATAACGCAGGGATTCACCAAAATCTCAATGACTATCCCCGGCGTGGGAAAGGGGAAACGGTTGCTCAGAGACAGGGATAATCTCAGCCTTTCCTTTTTCGCCGCGACAGGCTTGGAAAGCTGCATTTCCACAGCAATCATAGGTCTCATCAACAAGATCAGCAGGAAGGAAAGAAGGGGGGACAGGAGCAATAGTAAAAGCAAAAAAATCCCAACACGCCAGCTGCAGAACAGCGCAAACAGAAAAGAAAGGGCAATGGTCAGGAAATAGCTGAGCAGATTTTCCAAGACACTGTCTTTCTTTTTAGCGGACTTAATATATGATTTGGGAGATTCTGTCTTCTTTGCCATCATGATCTTTCCTAGCATAAAATGATAATGAACGTATATTATTTCCTGTCTTGATCAGGATTCTGTTAATCCTGTTTATACCGTCGGAACAGCAACAGTATCCAAAACCTGACGCAATGCATTTTCCGGTGTCTCCATCATGGTTTTCCCCTTGGGAGAGAGCATCAGTCTGTGTGCCAGCACATAGGGTGCCAGAGCCTTCACATCGTCCGGCAGCACATAGCTGCGTCCGTTTAACAGCGCATAAGCCTTGCACGCCTTGTAGAGGGCAAGACTGGCTCTGGGACTAGCGCCCAGCCGGATAAATTCGGAATTGCGTGTTTCCTCTGCAATTCTCACAATATACTCTGCGATACGTTCATCACAGCGTATCTGCAGAACCTGTTCTTTCAGCTCTTCCACATCCTCACAGGAAATCACGGGCATCAGATTCTCGGGAACCGCATGTACATCTCTGTTCAGAATGGCAAGCTCGTCCTCCTTAGCGGGATAGCCCATGCTTATTTTCAGGAGAAATCTGTCCATCTGTGCCTCGGGAAGGTGATAGGTACCGTAGGTTTCCACCGGATTCTGGGTAGCCAGAACCATAAACGGCTTGGGAAGCTGATAGGTGACACCTTCCATGGTCATATGCCCCTCCTCCATGATTTCCAGCAGGGCGGACTGGGTTTTCGGGGAGGCTCTGTTGATTTCATCTGCCAGAAGAAAGTTGCAGAACACGGCACCGGGACGGAATTCCGACTCCCGGGTGGTGGGGTTTATCATGACAAAGCCCGTGATATCAGAGGGCATGACATCCGGCGTCAGCTGCAGCCGGTTAAACTTTCCCTGACAGGAATGAGCGACCGAGGAAACCATCTGGGTCTTGCCCACCCCCGGCACATCCTCTATCAACACATGCCCTCCTGTCAGCATCGCCACCAGCAGAAGCTCAATGGACTGTCTCTTACCAATAATAACTTTCTCTACGTTTTCAATGACTGCTGCCATCTTCTCGTTTATGACACTGTCCCGGGATATACTTGCTTTCTCCATCCACACACTCTCCATCTTCAATATTGCACCTTTCTATGGTAATCATTTCCTTATTTGCCAGTAAATACAATCTAATGCTTATTATACCTTACTTTTTAAGTTAATAATATACTTTAATAAAAAAATAATTGACATGGATCATACAAAGTGATATGATTTTGATATCAAATAAAATCACACCTACTTCAAGTAGGTCTTTGGCGCAAAATAATTGCGCAGAAAAGAGGGGCAAAATGAACGAAAAGATTTATGTAACCAGAAAAAACGGTATGTCGGCACTTTTTTTAACCTTAATTATCTACATAGGATACACGGCATTAACTATTTTTGCCGGTATGCGCATTCACAAGGGCAGCTGGGTTGATATCGCCCTGTTGGTTGTGGGAATCATAGGATTGTGTATTGGCTGGATTCCCTTTCTCGGTCTGAAGGTCCTGAAGCCCCAGGAAGCCCTGGTGCTGACGCTCTTTGGTAATTACAAGGGAACCATCCGGGAAGCAGGCTTCTACTATGTGAATCCCTTCTGTACCGCAGTGAATCCCGCCGCAGCAACCAGGCTGGCCCAGAGCGGGGATGCAGCCGGAGGAATCCAGTCCTCCCTCCATGCAACAATACAGTCCACTAACGACCTATCCGTTTCCATCGGAAGCAGCATAAGCAAAAAGATTTCCCTGAAGGCAATGACCTTAAACAACGGCAGACAAAAGATTAACGACTGCCTGGGCAACCCCGTGGAAATCGGTATTGCAGTGATCTGGCGTGTGACGGACACCGCCAAGGCTGTCTTCAATGTGGACAACTACAAGGAGTACCTGTCCCTGCAGTGTGATTCCGCCCTGCGTAACATTGTCCGCATCTATCCCTACGATGTGGCTACCAATGTTGATACCACCGGCGACGGTCAGGCAGATGAAGGCAGCCTGAGAGGCTCTGCTGAGGTAGTTGCAGAGCGTATCAAGCAGGAGATCCAGAGCAAGGTTGAGGATGCAGGTCTTGAGATTATCGAGGCGAGAATCACCTACCTGGCCTATGCTCCCGAAATCGCTTCCGTCATGCTGCAGCGCCAGCAGGCTTCCGCCATCATCGATGCCCGGAAGATGATTGTGGACGGTGCTGTAGGTATGGTGGAAATGGCTCTGGAGCGATTGAATGAAACGCAGCTGGTAAACCTTGATGAGGAGAGAAAGGCCGCCATGGTATCCAATCTTCTGGTAGTGCTCTGTGGCAACCACGACGCTCAACCCATCGTAAATGCAGGGAGTTTATATTAATGGCTGAAAAGAAACAGATTCCTCTTCGACTGTCGGAAAAACTTTACAATGACATTGCTGCCTGGGCGGAGGATGACTTCCGCTCAGTCAACGGGCAGATTGAATATCTCCTGACCGAGTGTGTCCGGCAGCGAAAAAAAGATGGGAAATATGTATCGGAGACGATTGATGTCCCGCCGGAACTGGATATATAATTTTAGAAAACGGAGGAACTACCATGGAAGCAATCAAGACAGAAGGTCTTACGAAATGCTACGGCAAAAACCGCGGTATCACAAACCTGAACCTCTCCGTAAATGAAGGAGAATTCTTCGGTTTTATCGGTCCCAACGGTGCCGGTAAAAGTACCACCATCCGTACTCTTCTGGGACTGATTAACGCCACCGGGGGAACCGCCCGGGTACTGGGGCAGACCATTGGAACAGGCAAGCCGGAAATACTCTCACGTATCGGCTACATGCCTTCGGAGGCTATGTTTTACAACGGCATGCGGGTGCGGGACTGCCTGCGCTTCTCTGCCGATTTACGTAAAAAGGACTGCCGGGAGGAGGCTGAAAGGCTCTGTCAGAGACTGGAGCTGGATACCACCCGTAAGGTCAGTGAGCTGTCCCTGGGCAACCGCAAGAAGGTATCCATCGTCTGTGCCCTGCAGCACAAGCCGGATCTCTACATACTGGATGAGCCCACCAGCGGTCTGGATCCCTTGATTCAAAAAGAATTTTTCTCCCTGCTTCAGGAGCGCAACAAGGAAGGAGCAACCGTCTTTTTCTCCTCCCATGTGCTGTCCGAGGTGCAGAATTATTGTGGCAGAGCCGCAGTAATCAAAGAGGGCAGACTGATTGCCTGTGATAAAATCGAGAACCTGCGCAACACTTCCGCCAAGCGGGTATCGCTGCGCTTTCTCCCCGGGTCTCCGGAGATTCCCCAGCCTTCCGCAGAGAATCTCCTGCAGGCAGGCGGCTTCTCGCCAAAGGACATTGCCGATATACGGAAGACAGATGATTCCTTATCCTTCCTCTACAACGGGGAGGTCAATACCCTGCTGAAATATCTGGCTTCCCTTTCTCTGGCTGATATCAACATAGATGAGCCGGATCTGGAGGAAGTCTTCCTCCACTATTACGAGAAAGGAGATGATACACAATGACACTGATGAAGCATGAAATGAAGCTGGGCAGAACCGCCCTGATTATCTGGACACTGGCGATTGGTCTGATGCTTGCAGTCTGCGTCCTGATTTATCCGGAAATGAAAAGTGAAATGGACAGCATGACTGCCATGTTTTCTTCTATGGGTGCCTTCACTGCCGCCTTCGGCATGGATCGCATCAATTTCGGCGAATTTACCGGTTTTTACAGCGTGGAATGCGGCAATATCATCGGTCTTGGGGGTGCTTTCTTTGCAGCATTACTGGGAATCTCCGCACTGGCGAAGGAGGAAAAGGATCATACCGCCGAATTCCTGCTGACCCATCCCCTGAAGCGCCGGGATGTTGTCACCGGCAAGCTCTGTTCCATCCTTGCACAGATTCTGCTTCTGAATCTTATGGTATTCCTGCTGGTGGTTGCCTCTGTTTTAGCCATCGGTGAGAAGATTGACTGGACTCCGTTGTTTTTACTCCATCTCTCCAACGCCATCCTGCAGCTTGAGACAGCACTCATCTGTTTCGGCATCTCCGCCTTCCTGAAAAGAGGCAGTCTCGGGATAGGCATGGGCGTAGCCATGATATTCTATTTCCTGAATCTGGTGGCAAACATTACCGACAGCCTGGAATTCTTAAAGTACTTCACGCCCTTCTCTTACACCGAGGGCGCTGACATTCTGGCTGACAATCACCTGAACGCTCCCTTTCTGACAATCGGTATCATTTGTACATTAATCGGTGGCATCGCTGCCTATGTAAAATACTGCAGGAAGGATATTGCCTAGTCCTGCGCAACGCCACAAAACATCGTGAAAGTCAGGCATTGCACAATACAAATTTGAAAAGCGTCAAAAAAGCGGAACTGCTCGTGAATGAAAACAGTTCCGCTTCTTTATTGTAGTAGTTCTATCCTTACTCACTCAAATACAT
>SAMEA3663269__coassemble_188_pt1 | contig 22636 bp, 18 predicted proteins | sample SAMEA3663269__metabat2_low_PE_038 | metagenome-assembled genome bin SAMEA3663269 (sample SAMEA3663269) | pig gut metagenome | biome: pig gut; feature: pig-associated habitat; material: faeces | place: China | collected 2013
TTCTATTCGTTATAATTCCACGCCGTTTTCTCTTAGTTCTTTTCTCAATCGTGCCACATCATCCACAAATAGAATACCCTGAATTCCTAAGCAAAGCGCAGCCTCAACATTCACCGTTGAATCATCCACAAAAATACATTCCTCCGGTCTTAAATCGAATGTATCCATCAGCTTTTGATATATGCCATACTGTGGTTTCAACATACCGCATTCGGCAGACACCAGTCTTCCGTCCAGGTTTTCAACTCCGGGAATTCTGTCATGATATCGCTTTTGTTGCAGACTGGCATTGGAAAGCAGATACAGCTTATATCCGGCCTCCTTCAACTCTTTCATAAGCTCCGCCATACCGGGCACAGGCCAAATCGGTCCCTGCCACCACTGGCAAATCAATTCTCTGACCGCTCCATGCAGGCGCTCCGGAACCCGTCGGCATATGGACTGTACCGCATCCTCCTCAAAAATAGTTCCATGATCCAACTGTACCCATTCCAAACCATCAAAGACTTCCTGAAGCAGCAGCTCTCTGTCCATTCCGGAAATGCCAAGTCTTTCTATATACAAGGTAGGTCGAAAATACATCAGTACCTGCCCCATGTCAAAAATAATGTTCTTTATCATATATTTCCTCCTTTTTGCGTTTCGTTGTTCTCCGATTCATGATCTTCCGGGCTCCCTTTCTTATCCGGCAAAAGGATCTTCATATCCTCCAACAGTTCTTCTGTTTTCCCCAACAAAACCTCCGCATCTTTTTCCGCCAGACCGGTCTTTTTGTATTTATAGGTAAAAAACGGTGTACCATATGCGGTAAAAGCAAGACTCTGTCCGTATTTTCTCAGCAATTCAGGTATCTTTAAAGGATCCACATCCGCATCCGGGCAAAAGGTTAAGAGAATTCTTTCGTTTTTTCCTTTGATTTCCGCCAAATACAGCTTATGAGCCGCCACACGAATCAGTGCGATCCGCAAAAGATTATCAACTGACTTCGGAATCTCACCGAAGCGGTCCAGCAGTTCGTCCCGCATATCATCCCGTTCTTTACTATTCTCAATCCCTGCAATCCGCTTATAAATATCCAGCTTCTGTGTCTCATTTACGATATAACTGGCAGGAATATAAGCATCCACATCCAAATCAATCAGGGTAGAGAAGTCAACGGCTCCCCGTTCTCCTTTCAGCCGCTGTATCGCTTCATTCAACATCTTGCAATACATGTCATAGCCAACTGCATCCATGTGTCCGTGCTGTCTGACCCCCAGAAGATTACCCGCACCGCGAATCTCCAGATCTCGCATGGCAATCTTGAAACCACTGCCCAAGTCCGTGAATTCCCGGATTGCTTCCAATCTTTTTTCTGCCACCTCTGTAAGCATCTTATCCCTTCTGTACATTAAGAAAGCATAAGCAGTGCGATTGGATCTTCCCACACGTCCGCGAAGCTGATACAACTGGGAAAGCCCCATATTTTCAGAGTCATGAATAATCATGGTATTGACATTCGAGATATCAAGTCCGGTCTCGATTATGGTGGTTGTTACCAGAACATCGATCTCACCGTTAATGAAATCGTACATAATCTGCTCCAGTTCCTGTTCCTTCATCTGACCATGTGCATAGGCGACAGTGGCTTCCGGAACCAGTGCGGCAATCTGCGAAGCCACATCCGCAATATTATTCACCCTGTTATAAACATAATAAACCTGACCGTTTCTTGCAAGTTCTCTGGAAATTGCCTCGCGAACCATTTCTTCATTGTATTCACAGACAAAGGTCTGAATCGGCAGTCGATCCTCCGGTGCTTCCTCCAACACGCTCATGTCGCGGATTCCAACGAGACTCATGTGCAGGGTACGTGGAATCGGAGTGGCAGTCAATGTCAACACATCGACATTTTCCTTTAACTTCTTGATTTTTTCCTTATGTGCCACGCCGAATCTCTGCTCTTCATCGATGATCAGCAATCCCAGATCTTTGAACTTTACATCCTCGGAGAGTACCCTGTGAGTACCAATCACAATATCCACAAAGCCCTTTTGCAGCTCTGCCACTGCTTTTTTTATCCCCGATGTCGTTCGAAAGCGGCTCAACAGTTCTATCTTAACGGGAAAATCCTTCATTCTCTGGACAAAAGTATTGTAATGCTGCTGGGCCAGAATGGTGGTGGGCACCAGATACACCACCTGCTTGCCCTCCTGCACCGCCTTAAAGGCTGCACGAATGGCAATTTCAGTTTTACCATACCCCACATCTCCGCAGATAAGCCGATCCATGATGCGGCCGCTCTCCATGTCAGCTTTTGTGTCCGCAATGGCATTCAGCTGGTCCTCAGTCTCTTCAAAGGGAAACATTTCTTCAAACTCCCGTTGCCAGACGGTATCCTTGCCATATTGATATCCTTTTCCTGACTGTCTTGCTGCATACAGCTCTACAAGGTCTTTCGCCACCTCATTGACAGCCCCCTTGACCTTAGTCTTGGTCTTCTCCCATTCTTTGCTTCCCAGCTTGTTTAATTTGGGGCTTTTAGCCTCCGCGGAGGCGTATTTCTGTATGACGTCCAGTCCGGTGGCGAGTACATACAGATTGCCTCCGTCCCGATACTCTATTTTCATGTAGTCCTTGACCACATGATCCATCTCCACCTTCTCGATACCCTTATAGATACCGAGACCATGGCTTTCGTGGACAACATAGTCTCCAACCTTCAATTCATTGAAGTCTTTTATTTTCTGTCCCTGATAAAGTTTCTTTGGTCTCCTTTTCTTCTTTTCTGCGCCAAAAATATCGGTCTCCGATAGAACCACAAACTTCAACATAGGATATTCAAAGCCTTTGTTGACATGTCCATAGTAGGTCAGAATCTCCCCTTGCTGCACTTCCCTGAAGGGATCTTCCGTATATACCGCAGACAGCTCCTGGTCGCGCAAATCCTCCGCCAGTCTCTTTGCCCTGGTTCTGGAGCCGGACAGCAAAAGCACCCGGTAACCTTTTTTCTTAAACTGTTTTAAATCTTTTACAAGAGCTTCAAAACTATTATTGTAAGGGGCAACACTTCTGGCCGCCACATCCAATCTGCGTTCCGGCCTGATATATCCCCCTTTTGTATCCATGGTAGCAATGGTTACCACGTTACCGTTCAGTAGTTTTGCGGCAACCTCCTCACCACGATATAGCAAATCTATCTGTCCGGGCAGGATGTATCCTTTTTGTGCTCTCTGATACATACTCTCCCGAAACTCCAGTTCCACTGCCTCTGCCTGCTCTTTTAACCGAAGCGGTTCCTCCAAAAAGAATAAGGGACCGGGAGTTGCAGAAGAAGCGGCAAGATGATTCACCAGTTCCGGCAGAGATACCGTATTCTCATAAAAGTATCGCACATATCCTTCCAAATTCACCTTACTGTGAAACTCCACCAGCTGCTCCCTCAGCTCTTTGACCGTAACAGCCACCCGGTGGGCTTCTTCCGTCTGAAACGCTTCCCTTAATTTCTTCTCATGTTTTGAAGCTTCCGCCTCTATTTTTTGCAATCCCGCCTCAATGCGCCCGTTATCCAGGACAAATTCCGTAGCAGGGAATACGGAAATACTCTCCAATACCTCGATAGAACGCTGGCTCAGTACATCAAAACTACGGATGGATTCCACCTCATCTCCCCACAGCTCCACACGATAAGGATTCTCCTCCGTAAGATCATAAATATCCACGATACCGCCTCTGACAGAGAACTGACCGGGGCTGTCTACCTGATAACTCTTTTCATACCCAAAGGAAACCAGCTTCTGTGCAAGTTTGCCCTCCTCAAGGGTTCCTCCTTTTTCAATATGGATTACATCCTTCTCCCTGTCCCAGAGTGCCTGGGGAGTCATCAGCGCAGCATAGGTAGTGACAATCGTCACAGGCTTGCCCTCCAGCAGACGACGCAATGTTCTGACTCTCTCCTTTACCAGTTGGTTTCCATGAATATCCGCCTGAAAAAAGATCAGGTCCTTAGCAGGATACAACATGACATTCCTGTCATAAAACTTATATTCCTCATAGATTTCTTTTGCTTTTATGTCACTATAAGTGACGATGACTTTTGTCTTAAAGCCATCGCCCAAACCGTAAATCATGTGCAATTTCTGGGAATCCACACAACCCGTCAATGCCACCGGAGCCTTTTTCTTTTCCAAAGTTTCCTTCAGGCTGTCAAATTCCGCCAACTCTCGAAGGGGAGCAAGTAATGCCTCCATCAGTTTTCCTCCGTCTTCTTCCTGCCATTAAACTGATTCATCGCCGCATCAGGTCCATCGGAGATAATCGTCCTGATTGCTTCCGCTGCCATACTGTAGGTCTCCTCCATCAGCTTCCTCTCATTGCCCGAAAAGTGCCCGAGGACATAGTCTGCCAGGTCCCACCCCTTTGGCTTTTCACCTACACCGACTCTGATTCGTATAAACTTCTCGTGTCCCAGATGGGCTATGATATTCTTTAATCCGTTGTGCCCGCCGGCACTGCCGCTCTTGCGAATACGTATCTGCCCTGCCTCAAGGCTGATGTCGTCAGAGATTACTATCAGCTCTGTGGTTTCATCCACTTTGTAATAATTCACCATTTCACCTATACTTTCTCCGCTGAGATTCATATAGGTCAGGGGTTTGGCCAGAATACACTTTTCTCCGGCAACGATACCCTTTCCGACGATTGCCTTATGCTTCTTCTCCAACACTCCGATATTTTCTTCCTCCGACAGTTTATCTATGACATCAAATCCCACATTATGTCTGGTATTTTCATATTCTTTTCCAAAATTTCCAAGTCCGGCAATCACAAACATATTTCTGTCTCCCGTCTCCCTGCCAAATCAACGATTTTGTCTCATTATAAGCCAAATCACATGGTTGCGCAAGTCTCTCCTCACATGCTATAATGTTTATTATACCTGTCTTTGGCAATGTTATGATGTTTGGGCAAAGGGTATTCTGTCCCGCAATAGTAAGGAGATGATTTGATGAATTCATACACTAATTACCATCTCAACAATTATAAACGTGCTCTCGATTTTGAAATCAAAAAATTGGAACTGCAGCTCAACAATTCCGAAAACAAATTGCAGCATGCACGCTCCGACTTTAAAGTATATCTGGGGTTTATCGGCATGTATTTTGTGGTCGAATTATTCCTGTACCTTCTCATACTCTATTACCAGCATCAGCAGGCATATCTCTTTATCAGTATATTGCATGCAATCTATTTTATTATTGTATTCATTTTTATCATATCTCTGCCTTTTAATATTTACTGTTTGGTTAAAAGCATCAGTGTTTTAATTATGAATTCAGAAAAATACAATCAGGACTACCTGCTGCCTTCCATCAGGCACAATCATCACGGAGCACACCTGGCAGAAGACAACACCTATCTGAGCGAGCAAAAGAAAATTCTCTGGGTTCTGGGCCAATATACCTTGTATCACGAAAAACTGAAGACTCTGACGGCACAGGTAAAAGAAGAGGAGGTTACACTGGAAGACTTAAACGCAGAACTGTCAACCATGCCCTTTTACGAGGATATCAAACCGGCAAGCCCTCACAATGGACGAGTCCAAAAATACAGCCGATATGTTGCAAAATATGTTCTGATCGGTCTACTTCTTTTGTTCCTGATTACGATCCTTTTCCCGATCCTCCGGCGCTTTGGCAAAGGATAAACCTTCATGCATATATTACAAATTGCACCACGAAAAACCGCGGTTGCTTTACAACCGCGGTCTTGTGATTTCAGTAGTTCAATCTTCTTCCGTTCCTGCTTTTTCATAGCAATCCAAAATCAAATTCTGAATCTGCTCTCTGGTGGAAGACTTGATAGGGTGTGCAATATCGCGATATTCGCCGTCTGCTGCCCTCTTGCTCGGCATTGCGATAAACAAACCTTTATCGCCTTCGATAACCTTGATATCATGTATCACAAATTCATCATCCAGCGTAATCGAAACAACCGCCTTCATTTTTCCTTCTTTATTGATTTTGCGAACGCGGACATCCGTAATCTGCATTCTAACACCTCCCTCTGATCACACTACATGGTATATCTTTCATTCTTTTCGACAACTATTTTAATCTCTCCATTCTCGCCCACATAACGACTGTTTGCACGAATGGTATCTCTGCTCTCAACAATGCAATTCTCAATATACGTATTATCTCCAATATACACATCATTGAGAATAATGGAGTTCTTGATCACGCAATTGTTACCGATATAACTCTTCTTAAAGATGACAGAATTCTCTACCACACCATTTACGATACATCCACTGGAAATCAGACTGTTCTTCACCTGGGAACCCACGTTATACTTGGCAGGAGGCAGATCATCCACCTTAGAGTAAATATCAGGATACTGCTTGAAGAAATAGTTTCTTACTTCAGGCTTCAAGAAATCCATATTGGTTCTGAAGTAATCATCAGCAGAAGCAATATTGCTCCAATACTCGTTAATCCGATATCCGTAGATTCTCTTCATATCTTTATAGCGAATCAGAATATCACGGACAAAATCATACCTGTCTTCTTCGGCACACTTCTCAATCATTTCGATCAACTGACGGCGGCGCATTACATAAATACCGCAGGAGATGGTCTGACTCTTCGCCTGAATAGGTTTCTCTTCGAATTCTTCGATGCGACAGTCATCATTCATCTTAACCGTTCCGAAGCGCTCAAGATTGGCATCTGCCGGCATGTCCTTACATACAACGGTAATATCCGCTTTCTTCTCAATGTGATATTCCAGGAGCTTATTAAAGTCCATCTTGTAGATACCGTCACCGGAAGCGATTACCACATAAGGTTCATGACTGTTCTTAAGGAATGTCAAATTCTGATAAATTGCGTCTGCAGTACCTCTGTACCAGTTACTGTTATCTGCTGTGACGGTAGGCGTCAATACAAACAGTCCGCCCTGCTTACGTCCAAAATCCCACCATTTGGAAGAGCTCAGATGCTCATTCAGGCTTCTGGAGTTATACTGTGTCAACACCGCAACCTTCTGGATGTGCGAGTTGGACATATTACTGAGTGTAAAATCAATGCTGCGATAGCTGCCCGCTACAGGCATCGCACAGATTGCACGTTTCTGTGACAGCTCTCTCATTCTGTGGTTATTGCCACCAGCTAAAACTATTCCGATCGCTCTCAATGTTGTTCACCTGCCTTAATCAATGTTTTGCCGCTTGCAAGCTGGGAATCTGTGTAATCCGCCGTTGTTGTTTCTCCGAATATAACAGCATTCTTTCCTACCGTAATTCCGTCCGGGATCACACTCTTCTCGCCGATTGTTACTATGCCACTGTTATAAATATGAGGAGCTGTCTCATTCTGAGCCTCTTGTCCTACCCCAAGTCTGACATTGCTGCCGACGCAGACCTCCTCAGCCATGATAACCTTGTTCAATTCGCAATTATCGCCTATCTGCGAATGGTTCATGATGATGGAATCACGAACTATCGTATCCTTACCAATGGTGACGCCACAGCCTATTACGGAATTGTATACTTTACCGTATATATCAGAGCCTTCTCCGATGATGCTTCGCTCCACCACACTGTCTTCTGCCAGATACTGAGGCGGCTGAATCTCACTTCTGGTGTAAATTTTCCAGTATTCCTCATAAAGGTTAAATTCCGGTACGATATCAATGAGCTCCATATTTGCCTGCCAGTAAGAACTTAAGGTACCAACATCCTTCCAATAGCCAGTAAACTCATAAGCGTAAAGAGGCATATTCTTTTCATGGCAATAAGGAATGACATGCTTACCGAAATCAAGTGCCGGCTGATCAGCCATAGCAATCAGGCTTTCCTTCAGGGTCTTCCAATTAAATATGTAAATACCCATGCTTGCAAGATTGCTGCGAGGATGCTCCGGCTTCTCTTCAAAATCGGTTATCCTCTTATTCTCATCAGTAATCATAATACCGAAACGGCTCGCTTCTTCGATAGGTACCGGCATAACCGCAATGGTCACTTCCGCACCGTTAGCCTTGTGGAAATCAAGCATCACCTCATAATCCATCTTGTAAATATGATCACCGGACAGAATCAGCACATAGTCCGGATTAAAGCTCTCCATATACTCCAGATTCTGATAGATTGCATTTGCAGTACCTGTGTACCATTCACTGTTGGAACTCTTCTCATAAGGAGGAAGTACCGCTACACCACCAATATTCCTGTCCAAATCCCACGGAATACCGATTCCGATATGTGTATTTAACCGCAGTGGCTGATACTGGGTAAGCACACCCACGGTATCTACTCCTGAATTAATGCAGTTTGAAAGCGGGAAATCTATAATTCTGTATTTCCCTCCGAATGCAACTGCAGGCTTTGCCACCTTGGACGTCAGCACGCCCAGACGACTGCCCTGTCCTCCTGCCAACAACATGGCAATCATTTCTTTTTTTACCATACCATCACCTCTGTCTAGCCTTTTTCGATGTCATCGGGTTTCACCCGTCGTTCAGATGACTTTATTATAACATATCAATTTCCGAAAGTGAATAATTATTGACAAAATAATTGAGATTTTTACATTTTTTGTGTTAAAATTTTACAGTTTTTACATTTTATCCAAAAAATTATTGTAAGTTCATTCTATTTTTTCTGTCATTTGCAATAGATTTTTATGTTCTTTTCACATTCCTATTTTCTATTTGTTTTTTTCCTGCCTTGTGCTTATAATATAATAAGGAAAAACATTAAAGGAAGTGTATCTCATGTATAAAATTGATTTTAATTCTCCTTCCCATATTTATTTTTTGGGCATCGGCGGCATCAGCATGAGCGGTCTTGCCGAAGTACTGCACCACGCCGGCTTTACCGTTTCCGGATCTGACTGGAAGGAATCCGCCGTGACGAAAGCCTTGGAAGCGAAAGGTATCTCCGTGAAATATGGCGAAAATGCCGCTCATATCACCCCCGACATAGATTGTGTCGTTATTACCAGCGCTGTCAGGGACACCAATCTGGAGTTTAGGGCCGTATGCGAAATGAAGATTCCCTGGATGACCCGTGCAGAGCTTCTCGGACAACTGATGAATAATTATGAATGTTCTATCGCAGTAAGCGGCACACACGGCAAGACCACCACCACATCCATGATCAGTGAAATCCTGCTTGCAGCAGATACGGATCCCACCATATCCGTCGGCGGAATGTTGAAATCCATCGGCGGCAACATCCGTATCGGTTCCGGTTCCTGCTTTGTGACAGAAGCCTGCGAATATACCAACAGTTTTCTAAGTCTTTTCCCCACAGTGGGAATTATCCTTAATATAGAAGCTGACCATCTGGATTTTTTCAAAGATCTGGATGATATCCGTAAGTCCTTCCGAAGATTTGCAGAACTGATTCCGGATTCCGGAATTCTGATTATCAATGCAGACATTCCGGATTATACCGAGATTACCCGGGGGTTATCCTGCCGCATCGTAACCTATTCCATGACGGATACCTCTGCCGATTACTACCCTTCACAGGTAACCTATGACCATTTTGGCCATCCCGCATATGTACTTTGTGGAAAATCCTGTAATTCCGAATCAGTATCGCTGGCAGTTCCCGGGTTGCACAATGTCAGCAATTCACTGGCTGCCATCGCGCTTGCGGATTGCCTCGACATCGATCGCGAGCTTACCCTAAAAGCACTGAGCTCCTTTGCAGGAACCGACAGACGTTTTGAATACAAGGGCACTGTAGGAGGCGTTACCATAGTAGATGATTATGCACATCATCCCACAGAAATAACCGCAACCTTGTCTGCCGCTCAGAATTATCCGCACAATACTCTCTGGTGTGTTTTTCAGCCCCACACCTATTCCAGAACCAAAGCATTGATGGAGGATTTTGCAAAAGCACTTTCTCTCGCGGACAAAGTTGTCCTTGCAGACATATATCCCGCCAGAGAAACAGATAATCTGGGAATCAGCTCAGAAACATTGTGTAAAGAGATACAAAACCTGGGACATGAATGTTTCTATTTCCCCACTTTCGATGAGATTGAAAATTTCCTTTTAGAAAATTGCATAAATGGTGATTTGTTGATAACTATGGGGGCAGGGGATGTCCTAAGAATCGGCGAAAACCTTCTTGGAATTTAATTATCCACATTATCCACAGATACATGCAGCATTTATCGCTGTTTGATCTGTGGATATTTTTTGGGATTATGTGGATAATTTAGGAAGATAAAATCCGTAATTATAAGCCAATTTATTTTTTTCCACATTATCCACATTATCCACATTTTTATATTCATAAGCTCCCCTCCATGGTTTCGGAAATTTGCCTATTCCTTTTTAAAAACTGTTATGCTATACTTTCACTACTGCACGGGACTTACCGTACAATTACAAAGAGGGAAGTGTAACTGATGGCACGTTTGACGATTTACAATGACAATGATACCGATTGCACTGCTGTGTCAAATCTTTTTATTGATGAATATATGAAAGATGCCAATGATGCGCAGCTCAAGGTATATCTGTACCTGTTGCGCATGATGAATGCACAGCTGCCCACCAGCATATCAGATATCGCAGACAAGTTTAATCATACAGAAAAGGACGTACTGCGTGCATTTAAGTACTGGGAAAAGCATCAATTGCTTGACCTGGATTACGATGACGACAAGAATCTCGTGGGGATCCATATGCACGATATCAAAAGCGAAGCAAAACACGGACAGCGCAAGAGCGGTACTGCGTCCGCTTTTGTTCCCGTACCTGTTGCCACAATAGCCTCGCCCTCCGAACCGGTTAGTGTTTCTTCCGGGCATCCTGCTTCCTCTTTTAATTACGGGATGAATGAGATTAACGAGACCGTATCTTTTGAGAAGCCCGCATATTCTGCCGACAGATTACGCGCCTTCAAAGAACAGCAGAATACAGCCCAGCTTCTCTTTATTGCCGAATCCTACATCGGGAAGCCATTGACACCTTCCGAGATGAAGTCCATTCTGTATTTTACTGATGTTCTTCATTTCTCGGATGACATGATTGACTATCTTCTGCAATATTGTGTGGATAAAGGCAAAAAAGACTTCAAGTATATCGAAAAAGTTGCCGTCAGCTGGGCGGAAGAAGGTATTACCACCCCCAAGCAGGCCCAGCAAAAAGCCTGCCTGTATGACAAGAATGTATATACCATTATGAAAGAATTGGGCAAAAACAGTACCCCCACTACCAAAGAAGTGGGATACATATCCCGTTGGATCAGGGAATATGGATTTGAAAACGACATCATTATCGAAGCCTGCGAACGGACTGTTATGGCTACAGACAAAAACAGATTCGAATACGCAGACCGTATACTGAAAAGCTGGCATGAGCAGCATGTACATCACAAATCCGACATTGCAAAGATTGATGAGATGTACAAACAGCGTCGCAAGGGCAATACAGCCACAACCTCCAGACAGACTCAAAACCGTTTTAACCAGTTCTCACAGAACAGCTACGATTTTGAAGCACTGGAGAAAGAATTGATCAGTAATTAACTATAAGGAGAAACGCCGTGGCCTTATCCAATTCTCAGTATGAATCCATTATGCGGGATTACGAATTAATCAGAGACAGGAATCGTCATATTTCCGAGATCAGACGGAAGGAAATCCATTCCGCCATTCCGGAATATGCTGAGCTGGAGTCTTCCATAGCCTCTCTTTCTGTAACAGCCGCGAAGGAACTTTTGTCCGGTGACGAAGATGCCACCCGGAGACTTCACGATTCTCTGGAGAGAATCCGAAGCCGTCAGCAGGCGCTTCTCTCCTCCTCGGGGTACCCTTCTGATTACTTACAGCCAATCTACGATTGTGAAAAGTGTCAGGATACCGGATATCTGGCATCGGACACAGGCGCCAGACAAAAATGCAGTTGTTTTCGACGCAGGGAGATTTCAATATTATATGCTCAGTCGAATATTCAGGATATGATTTCACGCGAGAATTTTTCCACACTTTCTTACGAATACTATCAGGGAGAGGATTTGCAGCATTTTCAGTCTGCTGTCAGACTCAGCAAAAATTTTGTCGAAAATTTCAAAAAGGACTATCATAATATACTTTTTTATGGTACAGTAGGTACCGGTAAAAGTTTCTTATCCGGATGTATTGCAAAAGAGCTTTTAAATCAGGGTTTTTCAGTTATTTACTTCAGTGCTTCCGGTCTTTTTGAAAGTCTCGCACGCTACTCCTTTGATTATACAGAAAAGGAGAGTCTGCAAGATTTGTGTGAAGATTTGTATAATTGTGACCTGTTGATCATTGACGATCTCGGAACCGAGATTACAAACAGTTTTGTTACCTCGCAATTATTTACCTGCCTGAATGAACGACAGCTGCGAAGAAAATCTTCCATTATCTCAACCAATCTCAATCTGGAAGAACTTCGAGACCGCTATTCCGATCGTATCTTTTCCAGAATTACAAGCAACTTTTTCTTATGTAAGCTTACAGGACCGGATATCAGAATTTATCGTAAGAGACTGTCAACCATCAAATAAAACCAAATTAGGAGGACTTAATAAAATGGGTAACCGTGAAGAAAAAAGGAATTTGGAAACTATTCCTGTAGGTTCTTTAGGTATGATTGCTCTGGAAGGTTGTAAATCCTTAGGTGAAAAGGTAAATCAATACCTTGTAAAATGGAGAGCAGAAAGAGAAAGCGAACATAAGGATTCTTTAGCTTTTTCAGGATATCAGAGAGATTCCTATCTTCTTAACGCAAAAGTTCCCCGATTTGGCTCAGGCGAAGCAAAGGGTATGATTCTGGAATCCGTGCGCGGAACTGATCTTTACCTGCTCGTTGATGTTTGTAACTACTCTCTGACCTATTCTCTCTGTGGTCACGAGAACCACATGTCTCCCGATGACCACTATCAGGATCTGAAAAGAATCATCGCTGCTGTAGGCGGTAAGGCAAGACGCATCACAGTCATCATGCCCTATCTCTATGAGAGTCGTCAACACAAGAGAACCACCAGAGAGTCTTTGGACTGCGCACTTGCCCTTCAGGAGCTTGTTCAAATGGGTGTTGATAACATCATTACCTTTGACGCACACGATCCCAGAGTACAGAATGCGATTCCGCTCAACGGCTTCGAAACGGTACAGCCCGCATATCAGTTTATCAAGGGCTTACTTCGCAATGTTAATGATTTGCAGCTTGATTCCAACCACATGATGGTAATCAGCCCTGACGAAGGCGGAATGAGCCGCGCGATCTATATCGCAAACGTTCTTGGTCTGGACATGGGTATGTTCTATAAGAGACGTGATTATACCAGAGTTGTCAACGGTCGTAACCCTATTGTTGCACATGAATTTCTTGGCACCAGCGTAGAAGGGAAGGATATGATTATCATTGATGATATGATTTCCTCCGGCGAAAGTGTTCTTGAGGTTGCTGCTGCTCTGAAAGAACGTAAAGCCAACAAAATATTTGTCTTCTCAACATTTGGATTATTTACAAGCGGACTGGACAAGTTTGATAAGGCATTTGCTGATGGTATCATTGACAAGGTACTCACTACCAATCTGATTTACCAGACCCCTGAATTGTTACAGAGGGAGTGGTATATCAACTGCGATATGAGCAAATACATTGCTTATATCATAGATACCCTGAATCACGATTCTTCTATCAGTGACCTTCTGAACCCCAACGAGAGAATTCAGAATATTGTTTCAAGATACAAAATGGGTGATCTGTAAATCAATCACAATAACAAATTGGGACATGGCAAAAGCCCTGAATCTGTTTCATTATTTTTAGAGATATACTCTAAATAGCACCGAAACGATTCAGGGCTTTCTATATTTATCATCATTTATCCGTGCAAACATCCTGCAATCCCCACTGACCATAATCGACTTCTCTCGCCAACTTGTCAAGTGCCCTGATTTTCTCCTGATAATTTTCTTTTGTTATCTCCTCTTTTCCCTCTGCCATACATCGTGTCATATATAAAGCAACATCCCTGCTGTAATGTGAATAGTCTATGTAATTATTCAGATTACAGATTATCTCTCCGCACCCTGCAAAGAAGAATACCCTGACATTCTCGTATTCCAACAGCATTTCCGTAATCAAGATATATCTATCCAAATATTCTTCCATGCGGTCTTCCAACAGAGCACTGTGCCAGAAAAGGATACTATAGGGTGGAAAAAAAACGTAATATTCAGTATCAGGATGACTCTCTATATAGGGAATAATGTGTTGTTCCATATTGGATTTAACATTTTCCGGATTTCCGGCAATCCCCAGTGGGGGGGCATAATCACGCAAGACATTCTCCTGATTATACCACTGCGGATCATATGCCGTATTGTACAGATTATGAAAATCATCTGCCTCGCCCCCCTTTAGCAGGGGAATCACAATATACTTCAACAGCACATCCTTATTCCACCAATACTTTACATCATTCAGCAAATTATCATCATATAAATATTCCTGCAGGGGATAAGCTCTCTCATCAACCGCTCTTGCATAGGTTGGTATGTCTATTGCAAGAAATACTTTATTCAGTTCACCATGGTGTTCTTCTATGATTTTCAGAATCGTATCCTGGTCAAGCGGTCTTGCCGCATTATATGTCAGCTTTACCGTATCGGTTCCAAAATAATCGTCTATAACGGCTGTATCAAAATTGGTAATCATCGACGAGCCAAGTAACACACTGTCATATTCAAAATTCATTGCAATTCCCGGATTTTGAGTCAGCTGATTATCTATCCGATACGGGAATCCCTCGAGCGGTTTATGATATTGAAAAAAAGGATCTACAATGATTACAACCGCCGCCATGCATCCCAGGCTCAGCAACAGAACCACGCAAAATATAACCAGCCACCTTTTCTTTGCATTCATGATGCACGCCTCCTAAAAATTGAAATACAGAAATGTGCTAACCCCGGATAAGCCTATAAAACAAAACAATAATAATGCCGCTGTTGCAATGGCATCAATTACTCCATACCTGGCTTTTTCCACATACTCCTCACTGTTCTTACTGATAAACGCCAGATAAAAAGCAAAAACAAGGTAAAACGCAAGGGGATAATAATCAGCCCCCGGCAGAACATTCACCTTAAAAATCCGAAATGCTGCAACTATCACATCAGAACTTAAGAAAGGTTGTAAGGGCTGCCAATCACCGCTAAAGATTACCCTGTACATTCCGCACATCATCTCCCGGGATTCAGCCCGAAACGCCACAAATGCCAGGCTTACATACAGGAATGTTGTCAATACGCGCAACACTCTTGGAATATGCTTGAACAGCGGTTTCCCGATGTAATCGATAATGTAACCTATGCCATGCATCACTCCCCACAAAACAAACGTCCAACCGGCTCCATGCCACAATCCGCTGAGACAAAAAACAATCATGCTGTTGATACAGGTTCTGATTTTTCCTTTTCTATTTCCTCCCAAAGGTATGTATACATATTTTGTAAAAAATCTTCCCAGCGTGATATGCCATCTCTTCCAGAACTCTATGATACCTGCAGACTTAAATGGCGAATTAAAGTTTGTCGGCAATACAATATGAAACATATAACCGATTCCCTTTGCCATATCACAATATCCGGAAAAATCAAAATACAGCTGGAAAGTAAACATTAATGCTGCTAATATGGCATGACCTGAATCAATGGTATAATAATATTTAAATCCCCAATCAGCCACTTCCCCGAATCTGTCAGCCAACAACAGCTTTTTTGACATTCCGATCACAAACAGTTTTATACCCTTCGCAAACCATTCTACACTCGGTTGTTTATTCTCGGGATTACGCAGTTGACCGATAATCTCTGAATGTGTCACAATGGGTCCCGCAACCAGCTGGGGAAAAAAGGAAATAAACAGAGCATACTCGCTGAATTCATATCTTTCCGTCTCTCCACGATAGGTATCCACCAAGAACGAAATCTGCTGAAAGGTAAAGAAACTGATTCCCAGAGGAAGCAAAATCTTCCACACCGAAAATGATGTTCCAAGCAATGTATTAAGATTGTCCACCAAAAAATTAAAATACTTAAAATATCCCAGAATGCCTAGATTAATCAACAGCCCTGCAATCAAAACCCATTTTTGATGCATTGCGTATAATCTGCAATGCAGGAAATAGTTGACCAGGATACTTCCACCCAATAACAGAATATATATCGGGTGAAAATATCCGTAAAACCAAAATGACATTCCTACCAGAAAAATCCTTGCCGGTCTTTCATAGCCAAAATGGTTCAGCAAATAATAACCACTCAATGCTATGGGCAAAAAACAAAGTATAAAAACATGAGAATTAAATACCATTTCTACAGTTCCCTTTACAAATCCCTGTTATCGCATATAAGTAATAAAACAATTCCCATTCTCTTCAAACCATTTCGCAGAATCCGTTATTGTTTTTTTATACAGCTTTCCGCTGACCGGTTCCATGATTACAATCTGCCTGTCATTGAACCCGGTTACCAAAACAGCCTCACCATCTTCCAGCAACACCAATACAGGTATGTCCTTATTCACATAATAAAGCATGGATTCCAGACTGCAACCCGTCATATCCAAGACTCTGTATCCTTCCATGTTTTCAGAAAGGATTTCGAGCACTGTTTTCCTTTGGCTCAACAGTTGAGCTGAATTTCTCACATATCCTTCAAAAGCAAACATTGTATCAAGACATACTGCAATACTACCGCCGGCTTCGCATTTCTCAGGCTCCTTAATCGCCATAATCTGATTTTTTGCAGCCCGCTTTTCCTGTTTCCAGATGATTTTACCATTTTCCTCCGTTACCGTACCGCTAATCTCAGCGGCAAGTTTTACCGCTCCGGAACAAGAATAATAGATAGCCTCTGTTCCGCCACTGCCATACACATAATATTTCTCACTTTTCTCCCCGGTTAAGGCAAGTTCTCTTTCTCCCTCGTGTACAACCTCTTTGGGATTTAGGATTTTGATACTTTTCGTATCAATTGCTTTGTAAACCTTGATCTGAACATAGCGCTCATAGACATCAATATCTGCGGGAACAATCACATTCTTGTATGCAACCGCAACAGTGTTATTTGTAATATGATCAGAAAGGGTCTCTATATAACTTCCATCTTCTCTCTTCTCTACTCGTTCCAACACAATCTGGTTGTCTTCTACAAAGCAGCCGGTAACATAAATATCCTGTTGCGCATACTCCTTCAAAAGACCTCCGTCAGAATCGCAGATGCATATTTTATACATCGGGAAAAAGGTTCGTCCCGAATTCTCTGTAAGAACGTCAGCCTTCTTTGCCACTCCATAGATGACATCTTCCTTCATAAATCCCAGTGGTAATACTGACTCGTCTTCAGCCACCACCACCGAATTGGTCACATTATTTCCCAAATTACTGATATTGAGTTTAGAGCTGTCATAAATATTGTCATTTTCAGTCCAAAGGACTATCCTATGATTCTCGGAGACGCGAATTCCCTCATCCATTTGAACTTCAACCATTTGAGAACAACTCTGTTCTTCCAGATTGATACTGTATACGGCGTTATTCATTCTGAGATACAGGAAGCCTTCCCGATTTAGGTACAACAACTGATCCAGTTCCGCCTTTAGCACAGAAGGACTTTTATCAGTATCAATATAGAGAATTTCTTCCGTTGTATTCAGACTGCTGTTGTACCCGCAAATCTGAATCCCGACCTCGCCCTCGTGACGCCCCCGGTTCATATATCCATATACTGCATAATAGACATTGCCGCCCTCATCTACATCTAATATTTTTATAGAATGATCCTTATGAATTGTTCTTGCATCTGCATTTTCAATGTTATAGAAGCTAAAAATCTCAACCAGACTATTTGTATTTACATTATAACTAAACAACCTGTTACCGGATTCAAATACGACGATGCTCCCGCCTTCACTTTCCATCATCGGAACATTCACATCAACAATTCCAAGCAGGATCTTGTCATTGGCATACATATCCTTTGTTTCCGGCATTTGCGTCATGGTACGATTGTAGTCCAGCAGATACATACGCTCAGCAGAATATCTGATTCGATAAACTTCGTCGACCAGATAATAAGTAATCTCCTTGCCCTCGTATGTCGAAACAACATAATCAACCACTAAATCCGCCGTATTCTCAGTGATATCAGTCAACTGCACCACCGGTTCCGACACTTCTGTCACATTCAATTCTCCCCAGGTAATCTGCCAAAAACTACTGTGAATATTTACCTTGTGAAAGCTACTGTTATCCTCCAGTTTTCCATCCGGTTCCAGGTATTTTGTCAATTCCTTCGCGGCTTCCCTATTATATAACCTGTGATGAAAATCCCTTACATAAGCAAGCTTTTCCTGTATGTGATAGTCATCACACCAGACCACCCTGGTGTAATAATATATCTTTTCACTTTCATCTATTTCCAAAATAATTGAAAGAGAATATTCTGTATCTTTTTCAATCAAGTCCTTCAATGACAAGGAGCCATGCAGAATGTCTTTCTCCACAGTATATTCTGACAGTTCTGTATTCTCGATAAGTCTTGACCCATCTATGCTTCTGACCTCAAACGAAACCCCGGTAATATTCCTGCCATAGAGTTGTACCGAAAAGTCGGTGGACCTTCCCTCTCCCAATACTGTAACGGTATCTCTCTGGAATGCGGTATCCATGGTGTGAGAATACCCGTACAGCCGGTTGTATTTCTCACCATTCAGCTCCATCGTCACAAGCGGAAAGGAAGCCGGGGCCATTTCCATGGTCATATTATCATGTCCTTTATTCATAATCTTGCCGATTACTATGAGCGATATTATAAATGTCGCCAAAAAAACAGCAAGCTTTATCATACTCTTTTTCATATACCAAGCCTCAGAATCTAATCCCCCGCCGACCACCATGCCGACGTTTATATACCTCGTTAAGTAACAGAACCTGAACTAGTTCCTCTGTCGGAGGAGTCTTCTCCTCCTTCTGAAGTATCTTATAAACCGAACCCGCCAGTGCCCTCAGGCTATATCTGTCGGGATATTCGTCATAAATCATGCTGCCCTCGTAATCAGCCCGGTCAAGGATCTCTGAAATTCGTTTACGGTAGCGATTCACAGCTTCTGGATATAATTGCTGGAGATACTCCATATCTCTCAGCACCATCTCTTCTTGTCCGGGACCATAATATCCCGGATACGTCATATAAAAAGGAAGGGGCCCATTCCAGCCCCTTACCCTTTGTTCTGTCAGTGGCTGCAACAACTTAGAATGAAATTCCATATGCATTCCTTAGATTCTTTTCTACAGCATATGCGCTATTCGCGCTTATCGTTACACACTGCCCAATCATTGTATTTCATTATATTTTATACTGAATGGTACTTCTCCACTATCTCAGTACTTCAATACGTGCAACCGCTCTTTGAAGTGCTGTCTCCGCCCGAAGCAGATCTGTTTCAGACGACTTAGTGCGAATCCTGTCCTCTGCGCGCTCCTTCGCAGCTTCTGCACGCTTTTCATCTATTTCCTCAGGCCATTCTATGATTTCTGCAAGAATCGTTACTCTTTCAGGAAGTATCTCCGCAAATCCGGAATGAAGTGCCGCCATTTTCTCACCATCTGCTTCCGTTATGTTTAATACTCCCGGCTTCACAATCACCGTCAGCGGAATATGCCCGGGAAGAATCCCGATTTCGCCTTCCGTAGTGTTGAACTCTACCATTTTAACACGATTCTCGTAAAATACCCTATCAGGTGTAATGACCCGCAGGAGCAGGCTGTCTTTCTCTGCCATGATCTGTCCCTCCTAGGAGAATCACTTTTGACATCTTGCCAAAACATCATCAATGCTTCCTGCATTCAGGAAATAGCTCTCCGGAATATCATCATGCTTGCCATCCAGAATCTCCCTAAAGCCACGTATCGTTTCATTTATTGGAACATACTTACCTTCGAGTCCCGTAAACTGACCTGCCACAAAGAAAGGCTGTGAAAGAAATCTCTGCACCTTACGTGCACGGGAAACCACCAGCTTATCTTCCTCCGAAAGCTCATCCATACCGAGAATAGCGATAATATCCTGCAATTCCTTATAGCGTTGCAGAATCTCCTGCACTCCTCTGGCAGTTCTGTAATGCTCCTCACCCAGGATTCTGGGATCCAGAATACGGGAAGAAGACTCCAGGGGATCGACTGCCGGATAGATACCAAGTTCTACAATGGAACGTGACAAAACCGTAGTTGCATCCAAGTGAGCAAAAGTGGTCGCAGGAGCAGGGTCTGTCAGGTCATCCGCAGGCACATAAACGGCCTGAACGGAAGTAATGGAACCGTTCTTTGTAGAAGTAATACGTTCCTGAAGTGCACCCATCTCCGTCTGCAGGGTAGGCTGATAACCAACGGCGGAAGGCATACGTCCCAGCAGCGCAGACACCTCACTACCAGCCTGAGTGAATCGGAAAATATTGTCGATGAAGAGCAACACATCCTTACCACCCTTATCGCGGAAATATTCTGCCATTGTCAGACCGGTGAGACCGACTCTCATTCTCGCTCCGGGGGGCTCGTTCATCTGCCCGAACACCATGGTGGTCTTGTCGATAACCCCGGATTCCGTCATTTCATGATAAAGGTCATTACCCTCACGGGTTCTCTCGCCAACACCGGTAAATACAGAATATCCGCCATGCTCAGTAGCAATATTTCGAATCAATTCCTGAATCAATACTGTTTTTCCTACGCCGGCTCCACCGAACAAACCGATCTTACCACCCTTCTGGTAAGGGCACAAAAGGTCAACGACCTTGATACCCGTCTCCAGAAGCTCTGTCTCAGTAGACTGCTCCTCAAACTTTGGAGCCGCCCTGTGAATCGGCTCATACTCCACACCTTCCGGAGCAGGCTTATTGTCAATAGGTTGTCCCAGTACATTAAAGATACGCCCCAGCGTATTCTCACCTACAGGAACCGAGATGGGAGCGCCTGTTGCGATTGCTTCCATTCCTCTTCTCAGTCCGTCGGTACTACCCATGGCAATACATCTGACCGTATCATCTCCCAGATGTTGGGAAACCTCAACTGTCAGTTCAGCGCCATCTGTGGTAGGAATCCGAATTGCTTCATTGATCTCAGGCAGTTTGCCCTCATCAAAACGGATATCCAGAACAGCACCCACGATCTGGGTAACCTTGCCTCTGTTTTCTCCTGCCATTTCAACCTCTTTCCGTCCGGCTTTCACCGGCCCAATTTTCTTAACTATTCATCCACACCGTATCGCAGATACATTAACCTATTGCTTCCGCACCGGCAATAATCTCTGTCAATTCCTGTGTAATGGAGCCCTGACGTGCTCTGTTATACTTCAGGGACAAGTCACTGATCATCTCTTCCGCATTGCTGGTAGCATTGTCCATTGCCTGCATACGCGCCCCGTTTTCACTTGCTACAGCTTCCATCAGCGCGCCATAAATCAGGCTGGTCATGTACTTGGGAATAATCAGATTCAGTGCCTCAACATCCTCCGGCTCGAAATTCATAACCGCGGAAGGACCTTCTTCTTTCTCTTCATCCCCTTGCACCGTAGTTACATCCACAGGAAGAAGCTTCAGCAAAGTAGGAATATGACTCACTGTATTCTTAAATGCTGTATAGGCCAGAAAAATCTGATTCACTTCTCCATCCTCATACGCCTGAAGCACACGGGCTGACAGTGTCATTGCATCGGCATAAGCCGGATTCTCCACAATCTCACCGCCACAATCCCTCACCTCATAGCCCTGACGAAGGAAGATATCACGACCCTTATTTCCCAGAGTATACACCAGTGTGTCCTCTGTGGAAAATTCAGGATTTCTGGTGATAAGCTTGGCTACATTAGAGTTATATCCCCCTGCCAGACCTCTGTTGGAGGTAATCACTATGACTGCCTTTTTCCCTTCACTGCGAGGGTTCAGGTACCGGTGTTCCACATGCCCGACACGTTGTAAAATACTGTTGACGGTATCGTACATGCACATGAAATAATCCTTGGAGCGCTCAGCCCCGGCTCTGGCACGTTGCAATTTGACAGTGGAAACCAGCTTCATAGCCTTGGTAATCTGCTGGGTTCCCTGTATACTGCTCTTTCGGCGCTTAATATCACGCATTGATGCCATAATCTATTTCTCCTTTATGCAAAAGCAGGATTACACTGTCTCTTTTCCCCACACAGCCAGGAATTCATCCAATGCCTTCTTTAAGATCTCTTCGGTCTCATCGGAAATCACCTTTTCAGATGCGATATTTCCGGGAACTTCGGGATACTTCGTATCAAGGAACTCGAAGAATTCTGACTCAAATCGCGTGATGTCTTCTACCGGTACATGGAGCAGATACTTGTGCGTTACTGCATAAATGATAATTACCTGATACTGAACAGGCATAGGCTTGTACTGGGGCTGCTTCAATACTTCTTTGATTCTTTCACCCTGGGCCAGCTTCTCCTTGGTGTCCGCATCCAGTTCGGAACCAAACTGTGCAAAAGAGGCAAGCTCTCTGTACTGTGCCAGCTCTGTACGAATGGGTGCCGCAATCTTCTTCATCGCCTTGATCTGCGCCGCACCT
>SAMEA3663269__coassemble_195_pt1 | contig 22163 bp, 23 predicted proteins | sample SAMEA3663269__metabat2_low_PE_038 | metagenome-assembled genome bin SAMEA3663269 (sample SAMEA3663269) | pig gut metagenome | biome: pig gut; feature: pig-associated habitat; material: faeces | place: China | collected 2013
TGCCTTTTCATTGGCTGCATTGAACACAGTTGGCATGGTTCCTCCCATGGCAGCGGCACGATATGCCAGCGCAAGCCCTGTAAAAGTATCCGTATCCGGTTTCTCAAAGGTCAGCTGACCCAGATCAAAGAAATCAACCCTCCTGCCGTTCATGGGCTTTCTGTCTGGATAAAACAGTGCGTACTGTATCGGCAGCTTCATATCCGGGGTTCCCATCTGTGCAATGATCGCACCATCCACATATTGCACTGCGGAATGAATAATACTCTGAGGATGTACTACCACTTGTATCTGGTCCAGCCCGGCTCCAAATAACCACCCGGCTTCCATAACCTCCAGTCCCTTATTCACAAGGGTGGCCGAATCTATGGTTATCTTGCGTCCCATGGCCCAGTTCGGATGCTTTAGTGCGTCCTCCACATGAACTCTCGCCAGCTGCTCTCGGGTCTTGCCGCGAAAAGGTCCCCCCGATGCCGTCAGCAGGATTTTCTCAAGTCTGCCTGCCGGCTCACCGTTCAGAGACTGAAAAATAGCGCTGTGCTCACTGTCCACGGGCAATATGGAAACCTTATGCTCCTTCGCAAGCGGCATGATAATGTGTCCTGCAGTCACCAGTGTCTCTTTATTTGCCAGGGCAATATCTTTGCCCGCTTTGATTGCGGCAATTGTGGGTCTGATACCAATCATTCCCACAATTGCTGTCACCAATACTTCACTTTCCGGCATTTCCGCAATCTCCAGAAGACCTTCCATGCCCCATACCACTTTAACCTGCAGATCCGCTATCTTAATCTGCAGATCCCGGGCAGCTTCCTCACTCCACATTGCTACAATCAGAGGATGAAACTCCCGAACCTGCTCTTCCATTTTATCCACATTGGTTCCTGCAGCCAGTGCTGCCACCTGCAGCTCCGGATTACAACGGACGACCTCCAGTGTCTGCGTTCCGATGGAACCGGTGGAACCCAATATCGCAATCTTCTTCATACGAATACCTCAAATATAATCTACCGCAATACCGCAATCAAAGAATAAATGAAAGGTGCGGTAACAATCACACTGTCAAAGCGATCCATGATACCTCCGTGTCCGGGTATCAGCTTACCGTAATCCTTGATTCCTTTATTTCTCTTGATTGCCGAAGCGGCCAAATCTCCCACCATGCCGACCACGGCACCAAGAGCGCAAATCAGGGCAAATTCCACGGGAAGCAGGCTGGTCTGTTCCTTGAACAGCAGTCCGTAAGCAGTTCCCAGAAGCATGGTACCTGCGACACCGCCGATACAGCCCTCAAGGGATTTCTTGGGACTGAGAACTGGAAATATCTTTTTCTTTCCGATCAGTTTTCCCACAATGTAGGCAAAGGTATCACATCCCCAGGAACAGATCAGAACTATCCATACGAGAAATTCCCCGCCTTTTGCTGCCCTTGTAAGCTCTACAAAGGAAAGCATCACCGATGCATAAAAGAATGCAAACACGCTAAAGCCAATCTGCTCCGCCTGATATTTGGGAAAACAGAATACATACACAAACAATTCGGCAGTAAACAGAAATACAATCACTCCCAATAGACAACCGGAGGGACTTCTGTCAATCACTCCGCTGTCTATCAGTCCAAGTGACACATACAAACCTATGGTTGCCAGATATCCTACTACCTCAGGTGCACTGAATTTCCTTCCCTCTTCGCCGGAAGATATTCCTAATGCCTTAGCCAACTCTCTGTATCCTATCATTGACGTTACAAAAAGTATGATTGTCAGCACCGGTGTTCCCAAGAAGAAACCGGCTGCCGCAATGAGCATCAATATCATACCACTGAAAAATCTGCTCCAAAACATAGGTTATTCCTCCTTCACGCGCCCGAATCTTCTGTCTCTATGATTATATGCCTCCACCGCTTTGACCAATTCGTCTTTTGAAAAATCAGGCCAGGGAACCGGTGTGAAATAAAACTCCGTATAGGCCAGCTGCCATAATAGAAAATTAGAAATACGTTGTTCGTTACAGGTACGGATCAACAGATCAGGATCAGGAATCCCCGCCGTATCCAGACATTCTTCCAAATGATTCTCAGCAATCTGTTCCGGCAACAGTTCACCTGCTGCCAGCTTTTGACCGAGCTTTCTGCACGCACGAATGATTTCATCCCGTCCTCCGTAATTGATTGCAATCTGAAAATGAAGCCCGTCATTATCTTTGGTCGCCTCTTCCAGCTCCGCAATCCTTGTCCTGATATCCTCATCCAGCCGTGATTTTTCACCGATTACCCTTACACACATCCGATTCTTTTTTGCTGTCTGCAGACAGGTTTTCATATAGTTGCGAAGTAGTTTCATCAGGGCGTCCACTTCTTCCCTGGGGCGATTCCAGTTCTCTGTAGAAAAGGCATATACCGTCAGATACTGTATTCCCATCTTATAAGCTTCTTCGCAGATGACCTCCACTGTCTTGGCGCCCTGAATGTGACCGTAATTGCGCGGCATTCCCTTCGCCTTGGCCCATCTTCCGTTTCCATCCAGAATAATCGCCACATGGCGTGGCATCTTCAGTTCCTGTTCCATCCCTCTTGTCCTCGTTTACATAATAAATACTAATTCCAATCATCGGGACAGCTGCAGCTGTCAAACACATAAAAGAAAAGAGCGGAAATGTCACATCCCCGCTCCCCCAAGCAGTTCTTATACAGTCATTACTTCCTTGGTCTTTTCATCCATTAAAGCGTCTATTTCCTTGATATATTTATCAGTCAGCTTCTGCAGTTCATCCTCCAGCTGCTTGATCTCATCCTCAGACACCTCTGTCTTTCCCAGCTTCTTGAAGGCATCATTTCCTTCTCTGCGGATATTGCGGACTGCAACCTTGCCATCCTCTGCCTTTTTCTTGACTTCCTTGGCAAGATCCTTACGTCTCTCCTCTGTCAGCTCAGGGAAAATAAGACGAATCACATTGCCGTCGTTGGTAGGATTGATTCCAAGGTCGGAGGTAAGAATCGCCTTCTCGATAGCCTTGAGCATAGACTTCTCCCAAGGTGCGATCTGAATAATTCTTGCCTCGGGAACGGTTACGTTACCAACCTGCTGAACAGGAGTAGGTGTTCCGTAATAATCAACGCGAAGCTTATCCAACACATGAGGGTTGGCGCGTCCTGCGCGGATCCCGGCATAATCAGCCTGCAGGAATTCCACACTCTTCTTCATTTTCTCATCATACTGCTGTAATCTTGAATCCATGTTAATTTCCTCCCTTTATACCAATACTTTTGTTCCGTGAAAGCTCCCCTTTACAGCGTTCACGATGCTGTTTTCTTCATTCAGTCCGAATACCCACATGGGCATCTTGTTGTCTCTTGCCAGAATCGAGGCAGTCATGTCTACCACCTGGAGATTCTTTGCAATCACCTCATCGATGGTAACCTCATCGTATTTCTTTGCAGCAGGATTACGAGCAGGATCGCTGTCGTATACTCCGTCGATGGATTTCGCCAGCAAAATCACTTCCGCCTCTACTTCCACCGCTCTCAATACCACACCGGTATCTGTTGAGAAATAGGGATGTCCGGTTCCACCGGCAAAGAAAACCACTTCACCTCTTTCAAAATATTTATTGGCTCTGTCTTTTGAAAAAGGCTTTGTAAATGAACTGCATTCGAAGGGTGTCAAAATGTCTGTCTTCATCCCCACGGAACGAAAAATCTCCGAAACGTAGATACAATTCATAACCGTTGCCAGCATGCCAATCTGGTCTGCCTTGGTACGGTCTATGTTTTCGCTGGTTCTTCCTCTCCAGAAGTTGCCGCCGCCTGTGACAATACCGACCTGAATACCGTCATCCACCAGTTCCTTTACCTGCAGTGCTACCTTTCTCACGGTTTCTTCATCGAAACCGGTCTTTTTATCTCCTGCAAGTGCTTCGCCGCTAAGCTTTAAAAGTATTCTTTTCACTTATGATTACCCCTCTGTCTGTTTACTTATTTATTTCAGTTTTTATATTCCTCAAAGAAAGAAGTAGGACTTACATCTGCATAGCACTGAGAGCACATACCTTCTATTACCGCACCATTGTTGATCTGAACGGATTTTGACTTAATGTTACCCATCACAATGGCAGAAGCATCCAGAATAACCGGACCTCTCACATCAATATCCCCCTTTACGGCGCCTGCAATCGCTGCACTTGTCGCTGTGATATTACCGATAATAACGGAACTTGCACCAACTTTGACTGCGCCTGCACTAACAAGCTCACCATTGATTTTGGCACTCTCCGCGTATATTTCCGCGGCATTGGAATTACCGTTAATGTGACCGGTAATATTCAGTTTTCCAAGCGCTTCTACATTGCCGTTAACGGTACCGATGATATCTATGGAACCCTCTGTGGTAATATCTCCGGTAATCACCATCCCGGCAGTGATAACAGCACTTTCATCAGATGCTACTCTCGGCATTTCCATCTCTACTTTTTCCTCCGTTATGTTGATTTCCTTCTTTTCGGGAAACTCTTCTTTTTCTTCCGGTTCAAAAACAGGTATTTCAAAAGCTTCCGCAGTCTCGGTTTGTTCCTCTTCTGACTTCTGCGCTCCAAGTCCTTCATCGGCTACGGCGGGAGTATTGTTATCTTCTATTTCTATCGAGTCATCCTCCAGCATCTGATTCAGAATCTGTTCCATTCTAAGGTCATCTGCCATACTTTCATCTGTCAATATCACTGATTCTTCCACAGCCGGCACCTCGATTTTATCAGACAACCCGGTTTCTTCAGACACCTCAGCTTCTTCAGACACCTCAGCTTCTTCAGGCAGTTCAACCTCTTCAGGCAACTCATAATTATCAATATTTTTCAACATTTCATCCAAAGATATGTCTGCATCTTCGATGTCCGGTTCCGTATCCAGCTTCTCCATTCCTTCTTCAGGCACCAATTCATTGACTGCCTGCGCCAGATCCTCTTTCAAATCAGAGAAAAAACCCATATCTGTTACATCCTCCGTTTCTAAAAATCACTTCCTGATATGTTGGATCCTCTCAGTTTCCTCCGTAATAGGAAGGATAACTGTATCCTCCAATTCCATAATTCTCTCAATAATAATGGGCAACGCTTCAACTGTCGTCCGTTTATCGGCTGCGTCATGCATCAGAACCACCACTGTAGAGTGATTGTCAATTCCACTCATGACATTCGTAACTATCCTGTCCACAGAAAGCACATCGCTGGTTGCATCTCCCGATGTCGCATTCCAGTCAAAGAAACAAATGCCTTCTCTATCCAGACATTCAGCAAACAATTCCATATCCAGCTTGCTGACACTATTGGAGCTTCCTCCCGGAAAACGATATAAACTGCATTCTTCTCCCGTGATATCATACAGATACTCTCGTATCTTCTTCAAATCTGCCTCAAAGCTTTCTTCAGATTCGTAAATCTCGGAATATACGTGACTGTAGGAGTGCATTCCCAGGGTATGACCCCTTTCTTGAATCTCACGAATCATTTCCTTGGAACTCTCATTCTCCTTGCCCAACACAAAAAAGGTGGCTTTCACTCCATAGCGATCCAAAATATTCAGAATATCCTCCGTATAACAGCTGGGACCGTCGTCAAAAGTAAGGTATATTTTGCGGGCAGCTTCCGTTATCCCGACGGCTTCTCCCGCTGTATCGTCCTTCGTAGAATTGTCCTGTATTTCAACAATCTCCTGTCCTGCCACCGGCTGTTTTCCTTCATTTAATCCGGAAGAACTCTGTCCATACTCAAATAATTGAGCTGATTCCTGCTGACCGTTCGTAAGGGTATCGGTAAGCCGGCTTAACTGCTGTGTCAACCGTTCCAGTTTCTCATTCATTTTGCCAAGCTGCACCAACATGGCTGTACACAAAATCACGGGAAGAATCAACAAACCTGCGATTCCGGTAACAATATATATTTTCAATCTCTGAACACGGCTTCGTCTCTCAGCTGCGGTTCGAACACTTTCTCCCGACATAATCCTTTACCCATTATACCCCACTTTTATCAGTATAGCATATTCCTCTTTTTTCGAAAAGATAAAAAATAATCATTCTTCGGTTTTTTCTTCGGTTTTCTTTTGGTCACAGTGTTCGCAGACGCCTGAACAACCATGGCATCCGTTTTTCCCCTTGTGCTTCACTGCATAAACAATTGCCGCCCCCAGTGCGGCAATCAGCAGAATCACCGTAATAACGTCTCCCATACCTTTTCCTCATACTACTTATTTTCAAAGATATTACCTTTTGTTTTTACTCCTGTCAAGTTATTGCATAATTCGTGTTATTGTGCTATATTTGGTTAGATTTATACAATATGTTGTAGAAAGGACAATTTAAAATGAGTTTTGAATTTATAAAGAAGCTTCCCACTCCGGAAGAAATCCGAAGCCGGATTCCCCTGTCAGATGAACTGGCTCAACTGAAACAGCAGAGGGATTCAGAGATTGCAGATGTCATCACCGGAAAAAGCAACAAATTACTGGTAATCATCGGACCCTGTTCTGCCGACAACGAGGATTCCGTATGCGACTATGTCAACAGGCTTGCAAAAGTTAACGAAAAAGTCAAGGACAAGCTGATTCTGATTCCCCGTATCTACACCAACAAACCCCGCACCACAGGGGAAGGCTACAAGGGAATTTTCCATCAGCCTGACCCGGAGAAAAAGCCTGATTTCCTTGCCGGATTGATTGCCATGAGAAAAATGCACATCCGTGCCATATCCGAGACAGGTCTGACCGCAGCAGACGAAATGCTTTATCCCGAAAACTGGGGTTACGTATCCGATATCCTCTCCTATGTGGCAATCGGTGCCCGTTCTGTTGAAGACCAGCAGCATCGCCTTACCGTCAGCGGCTTTGACGTGGCGGCAGGTATGAAGAATCCTACCAGCGGAGATTTTGCGGTAATGCTGAACTCCGTATATGCAGCCCAGCATTCCCATTCCTTTACCTATAGAGGCTATGAAGTCAATACCACCGGCAATCCCCTGGCTCATACGGTACTGAGAGGTGCAACCAACAAGCACGGCGATTCCATCCCCAACTACCATTACGAGGATCTGAATCGCCTTCTGGAGATGTACGACAAAATGGATCTTGTGAATCCTGCCTGTGTCATCGATGCCAACCATTCCAATTCCGGCAAGAAGTTTTCACAGCAGATCCGTATTGTGAAGGAAGTCATGCACAGCCGCAAGCTGAATCCCGATATCCACAAATTGGTTAAGGGTGTCATGATAGAAAGCTACATTGAAGAAGGCTGCCAGAAAGTAGGCGGCGGCGTATATGGTAAATCCATCACCGATCCCTGTCTTGGCTGGGAGGATTCGGAACGCCTTATTTACGAGATTGCCGAATACGAATAAAGTATATGCGGGTGTTTCCCTGAATCTCAGGGAAGCACCTTTTTTCTGTTTTCCATTCCATCAGAATATCTTCAAATATCCTAAGAATAATCCCGGATTGACGTATCCTTCCATCCAACAGCCGAGAACTGTCAACACCAAAGCCCCCACGAAGCTTCTCAACATTCTTTTTGCAGTGATTTCTTCTCTCCACTGTCCGTCGCAGTTCCGACAACTGATTGCCCGACACAATCTTTCACTCCAGGAAAACAATAACAGAAATGCAAAGAAATAAAAAAACATCTGTGGGAACACACATACGACAGCCAGCACAAGCCCTTTGATTCCATATCGAATCAATAACACGGTCAAAAACACTCCCGCTGACATCCCACACCAGATTACAGCCATAAAACAGACTGCAAGCCCCATATATGTAGTGGCAAGAACAGCCACCGTTCCAAAGAACAGCAGTCGCTTTCTCAACGCAAAACAAAAAAGAGCATTGCTGTCAACCGTAATATATTTCATACGGTACAATACTTCTCCGGAAAACAATCCCGTCTCGTCCAGCAAAATGCTCTTTCCCATATTTACAATAATAACGCCTAAAACCAAACCTGTCATAAACACAGGTGCCAATCTCCTGCCACCTATGCGCGACATATGTTCAAACATACGCATGGACAATTACTCCTTTTCGAGGGCTCATCCATACCTATTCGATGAATCTTTGTTTTATGCAAATCTCGCCGCATAAGTCAGAATCCCGCAGATGGTTTTCGAATCCTGTATTTTACACTCAAAAATCATCTGCTTCAATTCCTCCGGCGAATATGCCTCCACGTTCAGAAATTCATCCTCATCAAGATGCTGCTTACCGGGTCTCAAATTCCTTGCAAGGTATATATCAATCTTTTCATTGCAGAAAGCCACGGTTGTATAAATGGAATTGATCAGTTCAAGATGATCGCACTGATATCCGGTCTCTTCCTCCAATTCCCGCATCGCCGCATGCTCTGTAGGTTCCTCTTTGCCGTTCAGCCCGCCTGCAGGTATCTCAAGAGTCTCCCTCTCCAGGGCGTTGCGATACTGGCGCACCATCAGTATTTTACCGTCTTCGCGAACGGCAACCACAGCGGCGGCACCCTTATGATCAATCAAGTCCCACTTTGCCGTGTTGCCGTTGGGAATCAGCATGGTATCCTGATAGTAATCAATGATTGCTCCCTTGGCAACCAATTCCCTGCCAAGTCTCTTATATTGCTCCATTCTGAATCAACTCTCCTTTTCCAAAAGTTTCTCTACGCTTACCAGCTTTACACAGAGCACGAACAAATCAGTGGCTGCAGCCATTTCTTCGGGAGTGGGAAAAGAAGGGGCAATACGAATGTTTCTGTCTTCAGGATCAATCCCATAAGGAAAGGTTGCGCCTGCACCTGTCAGAATAACGCCTGCTTCTTTACATTTTGCAACAATTCTTTTGGCACACCCCTCCATTGCATCGAAGGAAATAAAATATCCCCCGTTAGGTCTGGTCCAGGTACCGATTTCCTTTCCGGCAAGCTCTCTGTCCAGCACTGACAAAACCGCCTCGAACTTCGGTCTCAGCATGTCCGCATGCTTCTTCATATGTGCTTTGATACCGTTGATATCCTTGAAATAGCGCACATGGCGAAGCTGATTGATCTTATCATAACCTATGGTCTGAATGGTCATTGATTTTCTGACAAAGTCAAGGTTTGCCTTGGAAGATGCCATAGCGGCAATTCCGGCACCGGAAAAGCTGACCTTGGAGGTAGAGCAGAATTCGTAAACCATATCCGGATTGCCGGCTTTCTCACACTCGCTCAGGATCTCCAGAATCTCATCCTGTCTGTCCTCGTAGAGATGATGAATCGCATAGGCATTATCCCAGAAAATACGAAAATCCTCGGCGGCAGGCTTCAGGTTTGCAAACCTTTTCACTGTCTCATCGGAATAGCTGTATCCCTGGGGATTGGAATACTTGGGGACACACCAGATCCCCTTGATGCTCTCATCTTCTGCGACCAATCTCTCTACCACATCCATGTCAGGTCCCGCCGGAGTCATGGGAACGGAGATCATCTCAATTCCAAAGTGTCCTGTAATGGCAAAATGCCTGTCATAGCCGGGTGCCGGGCAAAGAAACTTCACCTTGTCCAGCTTGCACCATGGAGTGCTTCCCATAACACCATGGGTCATAGATCTGGAAACTGTATCATACATAATGGTAAGACTGGCATTACCGCATACAATTACATTCTCAGCCGGCACGCCCATGATATCCGCCATCAGGCGCTTAGCCTCTGTAAGACCATCCAATACTCCATAATTACGGACATCAAAACCATCCTCACTCTTCATATCGCTGCCGGGATTCAAAACATCGAAAATATCCATTCCCATATCAAGCTGGGCAGCGGCCGGCTTACCCCTCGACATATCCAGCTTCAAGCCCTTGGCTTTTGCCTCTTCAAATTCTTTTTCCAATTGACTTTTCAATGTCAGCAGCTCTTCTCTGCTCAGTTCCTGATATGTTTTCATATGGTCACCTCATCTTTTTATCCATGTTAGTTCCTTATCCCTATCAGAATGGAAATAGTACCTGCAATATGGGACAAAGGCATGTCGAACATGGATTATTGTATACAATCATACACTCTCGAACTATAATACTACAAGATAACTTTTTTCACAAGACCAAAATTTATTTTATAAAATGTTAATACAATGTTTTTCGTGGTAAAGCCTGATGAGAATTTCGCTGACAAAAAAACCGCCGTACTGTAATTAATATGTACGACGGTTTCATTTACTTATTAAATTTTCAAATCGGAACCGGTGTAACGGTTATTTAGCATAATCAATTACGCGGCTTTCACGAATCACATTTACCTTAATCTGTCCGGGATATTCCATTTCAGCTTCAATCTTCTTGGAAATATCACGGGCAAGCAATACCATATCGGCATCTGTAATCTGCTCCGGCACAACCATCACACGAACTTCACGACCTGCCTGAATAGCAAAAGATTTATCTACACCCTTGAAATTGTTTGTTATTTCCTCTAACTGTTTAAGTCTGCTGGTATAGGTTTCCAGCGTTTCTCTTCTGGCTCCGGGTCTTGCGGCAGATATTGTATCAGCAGCTTGTACAATACATGCAATCAGGGACGCCGGCTCAACATCGCCATGGTGAGATTCTACCGCATTTATCACGACGGAATTCTCTTTGTACTTTCTACAAAGCTCAACACCCAGCTGGATGTGAGATCCTTCCATCTCGTGGTCTACGGATTTACCTATGTCATGGAGCAGACCGGCACGCTTCGCCAATCTGACATCCAGTCCCATCTCTGCTGCAAGCAATCCTGAAAGCTGTGCAACCTCGATGGAATGTTTCAAAGCGTTCTGACCATAGCTGGTTCTGAATTTCATCTTACCCAGCAGTCTGACAAGTTCAGGATGAATGCCATGTACACCAACCTCAAGTGTAGCAGCTTCGCCTTCCTCCTTCATCATCACTTCAACTTCTTTTTGCGCTTTTTCCACCATCTCTTCGATTCTTGCGGGATGGATACGGCCGTCAACTATCAGCTTCTCCAACGCAATTCTCGCAACCTCGCGACGGATAGGATCAAATCCGGACAGAATGACTGCTTCGGGAGTATCATCAATAATCAAATCTACTCCTGTCATAGTCTCCAGAGTACGAATGTTACGTCCCTCTCGACCGATAATTCTTCCCTTCATCTCATCGCTGGGGAGCTGAACGACGGATATTGTGGTCTCAGAGACATGGTCTGCTGCGCATCTCTGGATTGCAGATACCACATATTCCTTCGCTTTTTTGTCTGCTTCTTCTTTGGCGCGACTCTCAAGCTCCTTGATCATCACAGCCGTTTCATGCTTTACTTCTTCTTCAACAATTTTCAATAAGTAGTCTTTTGCCTGTTCAGAGGTCAATCCGGAAATTCGTTCCAGTTCCTGTATCCGCTGCTCGTTCAGCTTGGAGACTTCTTCCTTCATCTTGTTCAGGGATTCTTCTCTTGCTGTCAAGCCCGCTTCACGCTTCTCAAGAGCGTCTGCCTTTTTATCAATGTTCTCTTCCTTTTGCTGAAGTCTGCGTTCAGAGCGTTGTGCTTCCGCTCTGCGTTCCTTGATTTCCTTGTCAAGCTCATTCTTTGTACGAATGGACTCTTCCTTAATCTCAAGAAGCGACTCACGTTTCTTTGCTTCAGCCGTTTTCAGAGCTTCATCAATAATCTCTCTTGCCTTATCCTGTGCATTTCCGATTGTAGATGCAGATGACTTCTTCTGATAGTTGTTGACAATCAGTGTGGTCACAACTGCGGTAACAATGATGGCTGCCACAACGATAATAGCCCAAATATACCACGGCATTAACGGCATTACAGGAGCACCTCCTTTATTGAATTTTCATTGTACATCCTAACAAGCAATTTACAACACTTAAATTTTAAACTTATATTTGTCTAATGTCAAGTTTTGTTTTCATCACTTTTCGTATACTGTCCCCCGAAAACCCTTTTCGCATGAGAAAAGCGTAGATTCTGCGGTATTCTTTCGGGTCTGTATTCTCCGGGTTATAGTTTTTCTTTTCCAAAAGCTTTGCAATCATAGCCTCTTCATCCTGAGTGCCACCCAAGCCTTCCCATTCCTCCCAGGCCTTCTCCAGCACATCCCCGGAAATACCTTTTGCCAGCAGATCATGCTCTATTCTCATACGGCTCCTTGTGTTCTCATGATCCGTGATGTAGGTAACAGCGTATCTCAAATCATCGGTATAGCGATACCCTGCCACATAGCCTAAGGCTTCCTGAATCACCTCCTCGGGATAAAAGTCCAGGCGAAGCTTATCATGCAATTGTTTTTCCGTATATTCCCTGCTCTTCAGAAGGTTCATGGCACGCAGTTTGGCTCGCTTCGGTAAAACCTTTGTCATGACTTCGTTTCTGTCTGCCTCTGACAGTTCCTGCCCCACCTGTATGTGGTATAAACGGAGTTCGCCTTTGTATAACACAAAGGCGAATTCTCCATCCAGATATACTTTACTGCGGGATTTGGACAGCTCTTCCACCGCTGTAATCTTCATATTTTATACTTCCTTCATTAATCACACCGAATTTTCTGCCCTTCGAGCCTGTTTTTGCCCTTCGAGCCTATTTTTGCATATTCCGGTTTCTGCAGGGCTTCAGTTCCCGTCGCTGCTTTTTCCCTGCTCCCCTCGTTCCTTACCGGCTTCCGCCTCATCCGGTTTATCAAAACCATAATGTACACGCACCTTGCTACAGATGAGTTCACAGACATCCGGGTTATCCTTCAGGTATTGCTTGGCATTCTCTCTGCCCTGACCGATCTTATTGCCTTCATAAGCGTACCAGGCACCGGACTTCACAATAATGTTCAGGTCGGACGCCAGGTCAAGGATATCCCCTTCTCTGGAAATGCCTTCGCCAAACATGATATCGAACTCTGCTTCTTTAAAGGGAGGCGCAATCTTATTCTTTACAACCTTCACGCGGGTACGGTTACCGATGACCTCTCCACCCTGCTTCAGGGATTCGATTCTGCGCACATCGAGACGCACGGAAGCATAGAACTTCAGTGCACGGCCGCCGGTAGTGGTCTCGGGATTACCGAACATCACACCCACCTTCTCACGGAGCTGGTTGATAAACACAACGGTACAGTTCGACTTGCTGATGACTGCCGTGAGCTTTCTTAACGCCTGGGACATAAGACGTGCCTGCAAGCCCACATGGCTGTCGCCCATATCACCATCTATTTCAGCCTTGGGTACCAGGGCGGCAACAGAGTCTACCACCACAATATCAATGGCACCGGAACGCACCATAGTCTCCGTGATTTCAAGTGCCTGCTCACCGTTATCAGGCTGAGATATGTAGAGGTTGTCAATATCCACTCCGATATTCTTGGCATAAACGGGGTCAAGGGCATGCTCCGCGTCAATAAATCCGGCAATACCGCCTCTCTTCTGTACCTCTGCGATCATATGCAGGGTAACCGTGGTCTTACCACTGGACTCGGGTCCGTAAATCTCTATGATTCTTCCCTTGGGAATACCGCCCAGTCCAAGGGCAATGTCAAGGCTCAGGGAGCCTGTGGGAATCGTCTCCACATTCATCTGTGCGGAAGGGTCACCCAGCTTCATCACCGCACCTTTACCGTACTGCTTCTCAATCTGACTGATGGCCGCATCAAGGGCCTTAAGCTTTTCATCTTTTTCCATCTGATATCTCCTTTTCTTGCAGAACAGATGTTCTGAATACAGAATAAAACATCTGTTCGATTTTGTCAATTGCTTTTTTGTATTTCTTATCTTCTTATCTTAATACAGATACAATACTACTTATAGAGTCCCTTAAAACTCCCTCATAGGCACTCACCTCCGTTTTTAACAAATTTTGTTCTGAAACTTTTGGCGAAATGCCGGAATTTACAGAAAGATATTCTCATAAGAATCAGACAATCAGAGTATAACACAATGAATTCAATTTCGCAAGAAAAAAAGCCTTACTGCCGCCGATTATCCGTAAAGCTTATGGATTCAGAAACATACAAAATATGCTTGATATGGTGTACCTTGTATGCTCTGATATACGCATTCCACTTCCTAACCGAAAGTTGAATGCCGCTTAATCTGGATAAACACTGGGGTTGTGGAGGTTTTTAACCCACCATTACTCCTGAAGAACCAATAAAATACAGTTTTTGTAACAAATAGCATCTATCATGTAATATTTAGCAATATAAAAATATTCTGCCCACCGGATTCCGAGGAAGGGGCTTTACTAAATTCCCCGTGAATAATTGGCAACAACATGGACTTCATTATTTTTCAAAATCCGCTTGCGTTATTTGCGATATTGTTATATCACATATTAAAAGCAGAGCTGGCACAATACGAGGAATAACTCGGGAGGTTTCCTGTGCAAAGAAAACCTCCCGGCTATAATATCTTCTATAAACTCTTCACCGACTGCCTTCCGGACATCATAGTCTATTCTTATCAGCTTAAGTTTGCTCCCTTTATTTATTTTTCTTTCCAAAGGTCACTTCGCTGAAATATTCCAAAATGCAGCTTCGCATCAGAACCAGAGCCTCTGCCACCGATAATTCCCGTATCTTGGTTCTATTGCCGCTAAAACAATATTTGCGCACCACCGTCTTGCCCTTCACGCTGCAGGCGATACAGACCGTACCCACAGGCTTCTCCTTGGTACCGCCGTCGGGACCGGCAATACCGGTGATAGCCACAGCAACATCCGCCTTCATCTGATTTGCTGCGCCCTTTGCCATTTCCTCCGCCGTCTCCACACTGACAGCACCATACTTCTGTAGGGTGGCTTTCTTGACTCCCAGCATTCTTCTCTTTGCTTTGTTGGAATAGGTTACCACGCCCAGCTTAAAATAATCAGAGACACCGGGAATATTCACCAGTCTGGCTGACAGCATACCACCGGTGCAGGATTCTGCACAGGTAACCGTCAAATCGTTTGCCTGAAGGAGATCAACTACCGCCTTCTCCAGCGTCACACCGTCATCTGTGGTATAAACAGCGTTGTCAAATCTCTGTTTCAGCTCCTTAACCACAGGTTTTATGAGCTTTTGGGCAGATTTTTTATCCTCGGCTCCGGCAGTCACACGGATATGTACCTCTCCGGTCTTCGCATAAGTGGCAATGGTAGGGTTCGTCTGTGCATCAATCAGATCCTTCAACATGGTCTCCACCCTGCTCTCCCCGATGCCGCAGACTTTTACGGTCTGGGAGCAGATGACTCTGTCCGTCAGGGACTCCAGATAGGAGCATACCTTTTCCTCAAACATGGGGCAAAGCTCTCCGGGCGGTCCGGGCAAAAGAATCAGCTTATTCTTACCGGACTCCATCACGATACCGGGCGCAGTTCCGTTGTCATTGCTCAGTACTACACACCCCTCCGGTACCATAGCCTGTTTCCAGTTATTCTCCGTGGGCTCCGCTCCTTTTTTCTCAAAATACTGCTTTATAGCCTGTTTGCTGGGCTCATGCAGAACCAGCTTTTTCCCACAGACTTTCGCAACCACTTCCTTTGTCAGGTCATCCTCTGTAGGTCCAAGTCCTCCGGACAGGATAATGATATCCGAGCGGCTCATGGCAGTCTTTAACACCTCCGTCAGGCGCTCCTCATTGTCCCCAACCACAGACTGGTAATAGCAGGACAGCCCCAGCCCGGCACATTTCTCCGCCAGAAAGGCGGCATTGGTATTTACGATGTTTCCAAGCAACAATTCCGTTCCCACACAAATCAATTCTGCAGTCATCATTTCTGCTCCTTCAGTACATCCTTATTCTTAATCAAATAGTCAACAAGTGAAATGATTGTCAGTGCAAGGGCAATCCACATCACGATATCCGTTACAATCTGCAGCCCCTCTACACGTACGCCGAGATTAAAAATCATGAGGCAAACCATCACCATCTGGAAGGTTGTCTTGAATTTACCCCAATAGCTGGCGGCAATGACTACATTGTTATCCGCAGCAATCAGACGGAATCCGCTGATGATGAATTCTCTGCCAATGATGATGATGACTACCCAGGCCGGGATTCTTCCCATCTCCACCAGCGCTATCAACGCAGAGCAAACCAGCAATTTGTCTGCCAGGGGATCCATAAACTTACCGAAATTTGTTATCAGATTATATTTTCTGGCAATTTTTCCGTCTGCCATATCCGTCAGGCTTGCAATGATGAAAATTGCCAGGGCAATACAATCCGGTACCGGACCGGATTCTCCGAACCAGCCAGCCTCTCCTCCCAGCAAAACAATCACAAAGGGAATAATCAAAATAACACGAAATATTGTCAGTTTATTGGGCAGATTCATTTTCCCACAGCTCTCCTTTCAAGTCATATTCACTGAACTCTGTGACTACTGCCTTCACAAAGTCGCCTGTCATAAATGTGGCACCGGAATTCAGGAACAAATAGCCGTCCACGCCTGGCGCATCCCGATAGGTTCTGGTAATATAGACATCCTCGTCCGCGACCTTCCCCTCTACCATCACTTCCAGCACCCGTCCCACCATTTCCTCTCCTTTTTCATAGGAAATGGCCTGCTGCAGCTCCATCAGCTCGTCTCTGCGGGCTTCCTTAATCTCTGCAGGCACCTGGTCTTCCATCGTCGCTGCCGGAGTATCTTCCTCCTGCGAATAAGGGAACACCCCGAGTCTGTCAAACTCCGCCTCATTTACAAAGCGATACAACTCCTCAAAATCCTCCTGGGTCTCCCCGGGAAATCCACTGATTAATGTGGTGCGCAGACAGATATCCGGAATGCGCTCTCTAAGTGCGGCAATGCGTCCGCGAAGCTCCTCCCGGTTGGTTCTTCTGCCCATGCGCTTCAGCACATTATCAGAAGCATGCTGAATCGGAATGTCAAGATAATGACAGATCTTCGGCTCCGTGGCTATGGTCTCAATCAGCTCATCGGTAATCTCTTCCGGATAACAGTAAAGAATCCTCAGCCAGTGAATGTCCTCAATCTCCGCCAGCCTTTTTAACAGCTCCGGAAGCTGCTTCCTACCATAGAGATCCACGCCATAAAGTGTTGTCTCCTGGGCTACCAGAATCAGCTCATTAACCCCTTTCTTTGCCAGTTCTTCCGCCTGTACAATCAGCTTCTCCATGGGGATGCTGCGATAATTACCTCGAACCTTGGGAATAATACAGTAGGTACAGTGCTTGTCGCAGCCCTCTGCTATCTTGAGATAAGCATAATGTCCACCGGTAGTAAGCACTCTGTCTCGTAATACCACAGGTTCACAATTCAGTTCCCGGAGATACTTTTCCCGCCGTTTTGCAAGCGCTGCCTCAATCGCTTCTGCAATCTCCTCTATGGCCATGGTGCCCACAATGGCGTCCACTTCCGGAATCTCCTGACGGATTTCCTCACTATATCTCTGTGCCAGACATCCGGTTGCTATAAGAGCCTTCAACTGTCCCGATTTTCTGCGTTCGCCCAGCTCCAGGAGTGTATTAATACTCTCTTCCTTGGCGTCTCCGATGAAGCAGCAGGTATTCACCACTGCAATATCCGCTTCCTCCTCGTCATCGGTGAAGTGATAGCCTTTCTTCTGTAACAGTCCCAGCATCATCTCCGTGTCCACCAGATTCTTGTCACAGCCCAATGATACAAAAATTATCTTCATACAAATACCTTAACCCATTTATGCCATACTCGTGTGGTGCCTTACATAGTCAAAGTAGCTGGCAAATTACCAGCTACCCGTACTTTCTTATTCTTCGTCTCCAAGAATTGTAATCTTACCCTGGTTCAGCTCCTCGATTGCCATGGAAAGAGGCTTTTTCTCCTCCTTTGTTACTACCAGGGGTTCCTCTCCTGCAATCAGCTGTCTTGCTCTCTTGGAGGTAGCCATAACGATGGAATAACGGCTGTTGACAACAGGCGCTTCTCCGGGCTCTACCTCACTGTTTACAACTTTCATTAAATCTGAATAAGAGGGATGTAACATTTTATTCTGCTCCTTTCGTGAAACCTTTCAGTTCCTCTCTGATCTCATTTATCAACTCCTGACTCCGAACCGGTGCCCTGCGGGATGCTTCCACAAGCCTGTGAAGCTCCTCCACGCAATCCTCCAGCTTGTCGTTGACTACGATATAATCATAGGCTTCAATGCCTTCTGATTCCTCTGATGCACGTGCCAGTCTCCTGGCAATGACCTCCGGGGTCTCCGTACCTCTCCCCTCCAGACGTCTCTTCAATTCCTCTGCGCTTGGCGGCGTCACAAAAATCAACAGACTGTCGGGGAACTTTTCCTTGATCTTCAGGGCACCCTGAATCTCAATCTCCAGGATGACATTTCTGCCTGCTGCCAGCTGTTCCTCCACATATGCCTTGGGAGTGCCGTAATAGTTGCCGCAATATAACGCATACTCTATCAGACCGTTCTGAACGATGGTCTCTTCAAAGCGTTCCCTGGTAGTGAAAAAGTATTCAATTCCGTCTCTTTCCCCTTCTCTGGGTGCTCTCGTGGTCATAGATACCGAGAGAGCATATTCATCATACTTCTTCAACAGAGCTTTTACAAGGGTTCCTTTTCCTGCACCGGAAAAACCGGACAGCACAATCAATACACCTTTCTGTTTCATTCAATGTCTCCTGCCTTATTCGACTTCTTCCTCATCCTCCGCACACGCTGTTCCCGCTCCGGACTGTACTCGTCCCGCAATGGTCTCCGGCAACAGGGCAGATAACACAATCTGACTGTTCTCCATCACCAATACAGACTTGGTCTTACGTCCCTGGGTGGCGTCGATGACCTGCCCTTTCTCTTTGGCGTTCTGCACCAGACGCTTCACCGGTGCCGACTCCGGACTGACAATAGCGATGATTTTTGATGTGTTTACAATATTGCCGAAACCGATATGAATCAATTGGCTCATCAAAATGCCCTTCCGCTTACTCGATATTCTGAATCTGTTCTCTGACCTTCTCAATCTCTGTCTTGAGCTCAATGGCACAATTGGAAATCTCCAGGTCATTGGACTTGGAAAGAGTAGTGTTGGCTTCACGGTTCATCTCCTGGGCGATAAAGTCCAGCTTACGCCCTATGGAACCGCCCTCCTGCAAGGCATTCTTAGCGGTCTCTATATGGCTGCGAAGTCTCACGATTTCCTCATCCACACATACCTTATCCGCAAAGATGGTAACCTCTGTCAGAAGTCTTGCCTCATCAACGGTGTTATCTCCCAGAAGTTCCTTTACCTTATCCTCCAGCCTGCGACGATATTCCGTCACAATCTGTGGAGAACGCTCCGAGATAAAATCCACCAGCTTCAACATGTTGTCAAGCTTCTCAATGAGGTCGTTCTTCAGATTCTCGCCCTCTGTGATACGGCTCTTCACGAACATCTCTGCCGCGCCGTCCACCGCCTCCCGGACACCCTTCCAAAGCTCTTCCTCATCAATTCCGGCCTCTTCCATCACAAATATCTCCGGATACTTGGAAAGAGTGGATACGCGAATATCGTTGTCCAGACCGAAATCTTCTGCCATACTGTTCAGATAAGTCAGATATTCCTTGGCAAGCTCCTTGTTGTAACGAACACTGGAGGTCTTCTCGGAAAAATCTTCATAGGTGATAAACACATCCACCTTACCGCGGCTGATATAATTCTTCAGCTCGGTACGTATTGCCGATTCAAAAAAGTTCAAACTCTTCGGCATCTTAATGTTCACATCCAGATAACGGTGATTTACTGCCTTCATCTCAACAGTAAACTTCCTATTATTCTCGGCAACTTCACATCTGCCGAAGCCGGTCATGCTCTTTATCATCTGCTCTCCTATCTTTTTGGAATACTACCCCAACTTACATTCTGTATTATTATAGTTGAAGACTAATGACACGTCAAGTGGCTAATGCGTTCACACAGCGGTGAGGAATAAATTTAATTATTCATATCACCTAAAACGCCATTCCCGCCTTTTATGAGTTATCCACATTTTTTGTTTTTCTGGTCGTTATACACACCCATTGGTGCTGTTGAACCAATTTCTGAAATTTGTGGATAAATATTCTGTTATTTCATCTTCCACTTAACCACCACCTGTGCTAAAATAATCTCGTTATTCCAGATACACAGTTGTGTATCTGAAAATGTAGGATACATCTTCTTCCGTTACCGTCAGTCCGCGAAAACTTTCTAGTAACCCAGAAGATGTATTTTTTATTGTCTGTTTCAATTCTTTTATATATGGATTCCATGCCAGATAAAGCTGCATGAGGATATCCGAAATCTGTGTCAAAAGATAGTGATTCTTCATCGCATTGCTGTTTTTACTGTTAAGGTGTTCTATACGATAGATTCCTTTTTTCTGGTTATTAAATCCTTCATTTTCTATTTTCCACCGGCCTCTTCCTGCCTGTATCATCTCCTCCAGATTTCGCTCTGTCAGTTCCAGACTGCTCACCCACTGGAATCGCTTTTTATGTTTTTTTCCTTCTTTATCTTCTGTCTCGTATTCATATTCGAATACATTCATGATTTCTTTTTTTCCTGCCACTTCTTCTACATGATTCGCATAGCAGGCATTCCCTTTTTCTTCACTCAATCTGCTTTTCCGTGCAAAGGCAGTTATCACAATGCTTCTCCTTAAAATAGGACAGACCGGTTCCATCCAGTATCACTCTCCAGTATTTCCCCAGAAGCCGGTTCCTGTTAAACTGCTTCCCTCTTATCAGGCTTACAACCATCTTTTTTCTTAACTCTGAAAGACATTCCGGTGAAAGTTTTTCCAGGTAATAATTCAGTGTATCGTAATGGGGCATTTCGTCAAGTCTACGGTTTCCCGACATAAGGCGGAGCGTACGGATACAGTTCTCTTTATTAAAGTTTTCCTCCATTTCCTTCATGGAGTGTTGTCCACAAACATTTTTCAGAATCGCCATATAATTCAGATCTGTCTGGTTATCGGTTATATAGCTTGGATTTCTAGGATCGTCCATTTCTGCAATCCAGTCCCTTAATTTGCGGAAAAAATGGTTTGTAACCATCATAAAATCTACTATCCCTTTGTCCTGCTTCATCCGTTCTCTCTTTTCCTTTTTAGTCATCATGGGATAACCCTCCTGTACGAAAAATTTCTTAATCTCATTTTACCGCACAAGGGGCTATTCTGCATGAAATCTGACTGTTTTATTGCGAAAAGTTTTTATTCCTCAACGCTGATAAATTGCCGGAATTTGTGCGCAATTTTTCTGTTTTTGTGCTCACTTGTAGTTTTTTTCAAGGCTTGCTATAATAAGACCGACGAAAACTAGAATGAAAGAAATAAAAGTGAGGAAACCTACCATGGCATTTGACGGTGTTACGATAGCAAGTGTTGTCAGCGAAATGAAACGGGAACTGCTTGGCGGCAGATTATACAAGATTGCCCAGCCCGAGGCGGACGAGCTTCTCCTGACCATAAAGCAGCCCCAGGGGCAGAAACGTCTCTTCCTCTCCGCGGAAGCATCTCTCCCCTTGATCTATCTGACTGAGACCAACAAGCCCAGCCCCATGACTGCACCGAACTTCTGCATGCTCCTTCGAAAGCATCTGCAGAACGGCAGGATCACGGAGATTTCCCAGCCCGGGCTGGAACGAATCGTCCATATCAAAATAGAACATCTGGACGAGATGGGAGACCTGCGTCACAAGACCCTTATTATCGAAATCATGGGGAAGCACAGCAACATCATCTTCTGCAACGACGATGGCGTGATTATCGACAGTATCAAGAGAGTCTCCGCCGCTGTCAGCTCCCTCCGCGAGGTGTTGCCGGGCAAACCGTATTTTGTGGCAAATACCCAGGATAAGCTGGATGCCCTGACCACGGACTATCCTCTGTTCCGCGATACCTTAAGCGCGAAGCCACAGCCCCTCTTCAAAGCGATTTACGGAAGCTTTACCGGCATTTCTCCCATCCTGGCACAGGAGCTCTGCCATGAAGCCGGAATCGACGGAGAACGCCCTACCGCTGCTTTGACCGAGACGGATTATCAGAACCTGTATCAGGCCTTCTCCTCCATGGTACAGGCCATTCAGGAAGAATGTTTTGCTCCCAATATCGCCTACACCGGCAAGAAACCCGTGGAATTCTGCGCCCTGCCCCTGACCATGTACTCTGCCGGCAGAGACTGGGGGTACTCTGCGAGCAACGACGGTCAGGGAGATCACTGTGTTTCCT
>SAMEA3663269__coassemble_213_pt1 | contig 21148 bp, 16 predicted proteins | sample SAMEA3663269__metabat2_low_PE_038 | metagenome-assembled genome bin SAMEA3663269 (sample SAMEA3663269) | pig gut metagenome | biome: pig gut; feature: pig-associated habitat; material: faeces | place: China | collected 2013
CCCAGCCGAACCTACTGTCATCATTGACCAGATAGTCCTCAATAAAGGTCCATGCCCCCTCCTTGTGCCCGGAACCTGACAGGATGGCAAAGCAGCCTGTGCCGCTCAAGATACATCCCGACTGTCCGTCAACAGTGGGATATCCAATATAGGTTACCTCCTCGCCAAACATGGCAGGATACTGCTGTATTTCCTGGAACTCTCCCAGGGAAACACCGCTCAGAAGCAGGTCACCCGAGGCAAGTCTTACGGGTGTGGAGGGTTGATCCTCATCATATTCATACTCTGCCGGAAACCCATTGACAAACTCCAGAATATTGATAAATTCTGGACAATTAAAATTGCAGGTTCCCTTCTGCCAGTCGATAAAAGCTCCCTCATTAAAGGTCATGAGAATCATAAGCATATCCTCTCTTGAGGCATACTCAAAAACCTCGGCACCGGGATGGGCTGCAGAAAAGTCAATGATATCCTGTACGGACCAACCTGTTTTGTTCCCAAGCTGGGATTTTCTTCCCGCCAATGTTTCAATCTGGAATCTCTTGGGAATTCCCACCAGCTTCCCGTCGTAGGTGTATGCATTCAGTATGCTTTTCAGGAAGGATTCCTTGCTTAATCTACTGCTCTTGTCAAGATAGGGTGTCAGATCCTCAAGAGCTCCCACGCTATTGAGCTTGGCGATATCCAGCTGATTCAGGTCCAGGATATCCGGACAATTGGTTCCGGAGATAATATCACTGTTGATTCTGGTAATAACATCCTGATATTCCATACCGTCGTTGTAGTACTGTCTTAAACTGATACGGTATTTCTCACTGCTTTTATTGAAATTGACAACTGCCGACTGCAGCTCCTGATCGGTCCACAGCACACCAATCACAATTTTTTCTTTCTGCTGTACCTCCGCCGCAGGCTTTTTCTCAAGACAGGCTATTTCCGACTTCCCCGTGTCCCAATCATTGATTACGGCCAGCAGATTGCCATCCTCCGAGCTGTCCACATATCCCACATACATTCCGTTGATGTCACAATCCACCCAGTCCAGCAGTTCTTTATATTCCTGAGCTTCCTTATCGTACTCGTATACCTTTGCCGAGTCACTGATGAGCAAATCCTTCTCAATCCCCGCAGAAATCATGACATTCCCGTTGAGCTGGGGCAGATTCCGGTATATATTTCCTGTCTTTTTCCCCACAAAATCAATCTCTGTGACAGCCATACCACCGTTTCCGCCGTTGTTGTCATAATAGACGGCATAAACCTTTCCATCCTTGCCGATTCCCACGCTTTCCACCCAGGAGGTATTGAATTCCACCTTTCCTGCATATTTCCCGTCGGCATCCAGCAAATGGATTCTTTCCCCTGCATAAATATAAATTCTGTTTTCGCTATCCAGCACCATCCCCTGAACATAGGCTCTGTCTCCGCTATTCACCTGCTCTGTGATGTCCTGAAGGAAGATCTGTTTCATGGAGGAATCGTACTTTGCAATCGAATACTCCTGATGGTAATCCTCCGGATTTCTCTCGTTCATGACGTACTTTTCGTAGAGAACATAGAGATTGTCCTCTGCATCCACTACGGCTGAGCACACATTATTGTCAGCACCTGCCTTGGGCATATCCGCAGACCTGGTAGTGCCCTTTTCCAGACTATATCTGCAGTAAAGCTGTTTCCCTTCACTGCCCGGCTCCCATACATACTGGACATAATTCAGTTCACCGTTTCGGTATGTATAGTTATTGTTATTTCTGTTGTCATCCTCTCCCAGGCTTATGTATTTGGGAACATAGACATATGCACTTTCATCTACGGCTTCTGTTTCCTGCTTTTTTCCGCAGCCCGCAGCTGTCAGAAGTAAGGTCATCATCAGTGTAATTAATGTCAGTTTTCTTTTCATGGATACCTCTTTTCAATTGTTCGCGCTCTTGCACGTTAATGGCGCAGAAAAACCAAATGCCGCCTTCGGCACCACTTGGTTTTCCTATGCGTTCATTATAGCATACTTGTAAAAAAATATTACTTAAGAATTTATGAATTAATTTTATTATTTCAATCGGATGTATATCTTTTTTAATTCCAGCTTTCTCTTATGTCTGCGAACAATACTGCAGAAGTGATTGTAGAACCAGAAGGACTGTACCAGCAGGTCATTGGCCTTTCCAATCTTTTTCTTGGTGGTACCCGGATAGTATTCGCCTCCGCAGGCAGTGGCCGCCCTGCCCTGTTCTCTGATCAGTCGGATCAGACTGCTTTCGCAGGTGATCTCCCCCTTGAACTCCGTATAGGCAAGTCCCACACAGTCCGGCTTATGGGCATCGCTTCCGCCAAATACCGGCTTGGCAAAGAGCTCTGCTATTTTCTGTGCTCTCTCGTTGCTCTGAACCTCTTCGCAGGCGTTGAAGCCTTCGAGGAAATCAAATTTATCAATCACAGCAAGCTGTTTGCGATGCTTCCGGGTATTGGTAATGCTCAGATACTTCTCTCCGCAGGGATGCGCCGGTCCGAGGATTCCTCCGTTTTTATGGACAATATCAATGAGGAACTGCACCGGCAGACCTCTCAGCTCCAATATCTTGAGCTTCACATTTTCCGGCATAATAACCAGAATATGTCCGGCGTCAATGGTGTCGTATTCTATTCCCTTCAGTACTACAAAATCCTTGAACCGCTTCCCCTTAAGCTCCCTTTTCCAGGCTCTGTAACCGCCATAGGAATTGTGGTCGCTCACCAGCATTCCGTCAAACCCTTTTTTCTGTAAAATGGAAATGAACTCCTCAATCGGTACCTTGCCATCCAAAGAACCCTCTTTTGTGTGACAATGCATATCAAATTTCATTCGCTTTACCTCTTGTATTCTTCCTGTCTCAACTTTAATCAACACTCTTCAGGGATTCCGTCATACTCACATTTTCCAGCTTCCCACTCATTCCCCTATTCACCAGCCACGCAAAGACAACAGTTAAAATGGCGCTGTAGAGATAGCTGACCGGTGCAACTCTTGTATCAAATGCAATCAGGTCAATCTGAATCTGACTCATTACAAAGGCATGTAAAAACTTCCCCAGCACAAGCCCCGGGAACATTCCCAGTACTGTCAGCAATAGGTTCTCACGAAAGACATAGCTCTCTGTTTCCCTCTTGAAAAAACCAAGTACCTTTATGGTGGCTATCTCCCTGATTCTCTCGGTTATGTTGATATTGGTCAGATTGTACAGCACGATAAACGCGAGACCGGCAGCACATATGATGACAATCACCACGATAATGTTCAGGCTTTCCATCATACTGCCTACACGTTCAACGGTATCCTGATTCACATCGACGGAAGCCGTTTCTTCAAGCTCCATGATGGTTGCTGCCAGAGCATGAGGATCCGCATCATCTTTCAGATTCACATAAACAGTCTTTTTCTCAAGATTCCCACCGTAAAAGCTCTCCATGGTATCCTCTGAAAGGTACAGGTAGTTATTGACATAATTCTCCATGACAGCAGTGATTTTCACTGTCATTTCATGCATGTCCCCGTCTCTCAGGCACACCTCATCTCCCATGGCAATTCCGTAACGGTCTGCAAGCTTCTGCGTAATGACGCCTTCCCCCGCACCGGGATAAGCAATCTTCTCTCCGCCCTTGGTATGCATGTCCACATAGTCAGACAACCGCCCTGCATCACCCGCTACCACATAGATAGATTTTGTCCCCTTTTCCGTCACAATATCCATATTCGACTCTGTCAGGCAGAGAAAATCCGCAATGCCTTCTTCTGACAGTTCCGTCAGTCTGGTCTCAAGCTCTTCATTGGCCGGTGTTTTAAGACTTACTCCGAGATCAAATACCTGAATCTCCCTGTATTGTCTCTCAGCAACATCGGCAATGGAATCCTTAATGCCAAAGCCGGTTACCATCAGGGCTGTACACCCGCTGATTCCCAGTAACATCATAAAAAATCTCTTCTTATATCGAAAAATATTTCTGACCGAAACCTTGCGAAGAAAGCTGAGTCTCTTCCACAAAAACGGAAGCTTCTCCAAAAAGACTCTCTTCCCTGCCTTCGGCGCCTTGGGACGCATAAGCTGTGCCGCAGTCTCCGCCAGCTCCAGTCTGCAGGAAAACCAGGTGGCTCCCACCGAACAAAGCAGAGATACCAGAACAGAAAAGAACGCCAGCCTCCAGTCAAACACATAAAGCAGTTTATCCGTGTTATACATAATACCGTATACCACCCAGATTACCTTGGGAAATCCCCAGGTTCCCAGAAAAAAGCCAGACACACAGCCAATGACCGCTGCCAGTCCGGAATATGTCATATATTTGGACATGATGCCTGCGCTGCTATACCCCAGTGCCTTCAGCACTCCAATCTGGGTTCTCTGTTCCTCCACCATGCGATTCATGGTGGTGATACACACCAATGCCGCCACAAGGAAGAAAAACACCGGAAATACATTTGCGATTCCCTCTACGATGTTGGAGTCATTTTCAAAACAGACATAGCCTACGTTGGTATTTCTGCCGAGCACATAGGTCTCCGGCTTCTCCAGTTCTGCCAATCCCGCTTCCATCCTTATTTTCTGATATCTTCGGTCTGCCAGTCGGGACAATGACTGCTCCCAAAGCTCCTGCTTCCCCTCTATATAATCAATATATGCGTCACCATAAAGAGGATTATTCTGGCGAAACCTTACATAAATATCCGTATCATACTCTATGTGATAAGCCTCCGGCTGCAGATAAATAAACCCATCCAGCCTGCCTGTGCCGAGGGAAGTATTGCCTCTCTCAAACTGAACATAGAGCGGGGATTGCACCAGACCGACCAGAGTAAAGCTTTCACTCACAAACTTATCCCTGAGCTCCTGCTCATTCTCCGGCGCAATCGTTATGACCGTACCGATGGCATCCTCTCCAAACATTCTGCTGTCAGCCACGCACTCACTGCTGTTCTCAGGCATTCTGCCTGCCACAAGCTCCACGGTATTGACTTTATCCGGCAGACTCATGGTTTTGACAACACCTCTGCGACCGCCAGCTCCGCTATACATCACGTCAAGGCTGATGGATGCCTCGATGTCTTCTATTTCGGCATCACCATCCGGCATCCCGGTCATCTTTTTCAGTTCTTCGATATCCCCGGGCTCAAATCCCCAGGTGGAGACCAGACGAAAATCATAAAAGCCATGCCTGTCCAGATAATCCTTCATGGAAATAACCATGTTGCTCCTGGTCACCTTCAGTCCCGCGAAGAATCCTACTCCCAAGGCAATAATGGCAAGCATGGCAGCAAAACGTCCGACACTCGATTTAATTTCCCGAAACGTACTCTTTCTGATATTTTTCATAAAAGCTCTTTCTCTATTGCAACATTACCATTCAATCTCTGAAACATCCACGGTTTTTTCATTCTTTATCATGCTGACCACTTTTCCGCTTTTCACGGTAATCACCCTGTCAGCCATCGCCGTTAAGGCCTGGTTGTGGGTAATGACTACCACAGTCTTGCCCATTTCTCTGCAGGTGTTCTGCAAAAGCTTCAGCACCGCCTTACCGGTATTGTAATCCAGGGCACCTGTGGGCTCATCACAGAGTAAAAGCTTGGGATTCTTTGCCAGGGCTCTGGCAATCGCCACCCGCTGCTGTTCCCCGCCGGAGAGCTGTGCCGGAAAGTGATTCATTCTGTCCTCAAGACCAACCTGTTTCAGTACCTCGGCAGCATCCAGGGGATTCCGGCAAATCTGTGCTGCCAGCTCCACATTTTCCAGAGCCGTGAGATTCTGCACCAGATTATAGAATTGGAATACAAATCCTACATCATAACGCCTGTAAGCCGTAAGCTCCCTGTTGCTATAGGCGGATATCTCCTCCCCTTCCAGCATCACTTTGCCTTCGGACAATGTATCCATGCCTCCCATGATATTCAGTATAGTCGTCTTACCTGCTCCGGAAGCGCCCACGATCACACAAAACTCACCTGCTTCTATCTCAAAGCTGACATCGTCCAGGGCTGCCGTCTCCAGCTCTCCTGATTTATATAGTTTCCTCACATGCTCAAAGCTGACAAATGCACTCATAATTCCTCCGATAAGGTATCATAAACCCAAATGCAAGTATATCACATAACATTTACTTTAACCAACACTTTTGTTATAATGGAGAAAAAATTTTCCCCGGAGATTCTATGTTAAGTATTCATCTGTACGCCTTATTCGGCATATCCATATTTGTAATCTGCTCCCTGGGAGCCCGGAATCATACAAAATCTGCTTCCCACTTCAGCGTCTGCCTGTTGTTTGGAGCGGCTTTTTTCCTGCGTCTTACCGCAGCCGGCATCTCAGGAGGCTTCGACAGTGATACCGCCTGTTTTGCAGCCTGGGCAGAACGTATCTTTCACACCGGTCCTTCCGGTTTTTACTCCACGGACTATTTTTCAGACTATCCCCCCGGATATCTGTTACTTCTCTGGCCTGCCGGTGCACTCCGCAATCTTCTGGGGCTGGAATACTATTCTGCCCTCCATCTGATTCTGCTCCGGCTGCCCGCCATACTCAGCGATCTCCTCTGCGGTCTTCTGCTTTACAGAGAGGCTTCCGGACGATATCAAAACAGACTGCCTCTCCTTTTTGCCGCAGCCTATCTGTTTAACCCTTCCATTCTGTTGAATTCCGCCGTATGGGGACAGGCTGATTCTGTCTATACACTGTGTCTGGTGATACTCTGTCTTTCACTTATGCGGGGGCGCATGCTTCCTGCCTTGACCTCCTTTGGCCTTGGACTGGTAATCAAGCCTCAAATGATTATTTTTACCCCTGTGCTCTTCCTGGGGCTTTGGGATTACCTCCGGCATAACCGGAATAGAAAATCCCTGCTGAAGCTTCTCGGAACCGGTCTGGCCGCCTTGTTGTTCAGCCTTCTTCCGGTACTTCCCTTTGGTCTGCAGAATGTCCTGTCACAGTACACTAAGACTCTCGGCTCCTACCCTTACGCTGCCGTCAATGCCTGCAATTTCTGGGGACTTCTCGGGTTCAACTGGGTCAGCCAGGATAGCGCTTTTCTTGGCTTTTCCTGCCGCTTTTACGGCTATCTGGCCATATTTTACGCCGTTGTGCTTGTTTTGTATCTGAATCACAGGCTTCAGAAAGACCCTGCCCGCTATCCCTTACTCTGTGCCGTGCTTATGAGTACCGTATATCTTTTCTCGGTACGCATGCACGAACGTTATCTTTATGCGGCAGTGGTTCTGTTATTGTTTGCCTGTCTCTATCGGCCCTTTTCAGGACTTTATCTTTATTACGGTTGTTTTTCCATTCTGCATTTTTACAATGCCGCATGGGTTCTGTTCCTATATGATCCTTCCAGCTACGACAGAAAGTCGCCTTATCTGTTGCTGATCTCCGCGGGAATGCTGCTATGCTATTGGGGGTTCCTCGGCTCTGTCCGAAAGATACTCTGTCACAAAGAAGGCGCTGCTTCCTTTCCTCCGGCCTTGTCCGATGCAAAAGCACCCCTGCCCTCCAAGGCGTCTCACGGACTTACCAAAAAAGACGCATTCCTCTTGGTAGCCATCACTCTTTTCTACAGCTGTTTTGCACTTTATGACCTTGGAGATATGGTTGCTCCCCAGAGTGCCATGGACCTCAAGGCAGGGGAAACCATTCAGTTATCCTTTGAAAAGGATGGTCACCCCGCTCTTCCCGCCCGCATGTCATACTACATTGGTCCGGAACATCATCAGTCCTATGAAATCGCAGTTTCTGATTCCTGTTCCGAGATTTCCATGGTTTCCAATCGGATTACTCTGGATAATGTATTTACCTGGCAGACTACGGATCTGGAGCCAATGATTCTTTCCATGGTCAACAGGAATTCTTCCATTGACCGTTCTGCGGCCGGTTTCGACGGGGATACCTCCGGTATCGGCACTCTGTGCCTGACTGCCGGCAGCGAGAATTCCACCTTACTGGAGCTTGTCTTTTTAGATGAAGAAGGTATTATTATGCTTCCGACAAATGCTTCGGACTACCCTGCTCTCTTTGACGAACAGGCTCTTTATCCGGATCGCTTCAGCTTCCGTAACAGCATGTATTTTGATGAAATCTACCACGGTCGCTCTGCTTACGAAATGCTGCACGGTTATCAAACCTATGAGAATACTCACCCGCCTCTTGGCAAGATCCTAATATCCGCCGGTATTTCTCTCTTTGGCATGACACCCTTTGGCTGGCGAATCGCAGGTACTTTTCTGGGAATTATGATGGTTCCGGTCATGTATCTCTTTGCCAGGCTTCTGACCGGCAACACCGCCCTGACAGCTCTGACCTGCTGTCTGTTCGCCTTTGATTTCATGCACTTTACGCAGAGCAGAATCGCAACCATAGATGTGTTTGTCACTTTTTTTATTCTGTTGATGTATCTGTTTATGTATCGATACTGTCAAATGAGCTTTTACGACACAGCACTGTACAAGACCTTTCTCCCGCTGGGCGCCTGCGGTCTGTGTTTCGGACTTGGTGTGGCATGCAAATGGACGGGTTTCTACGCAGGGCTTGGATTGTCCGTCATGTTCTTTGGTCTCATGTACCGGAGATATCAGGAATATCGCTACGCAAAATGCTATCCCGGGAGCGAAACAAACGGAATCCCTCACCGGGAGATTCTGGTTCGCTTCCTTCCCTGCTTATGGAAAACGCTTGTGTTTTGCATAGGAGTCTTTGTGGTACTGCCAATGATAATCTATCTTGTATCCTACCTTCCCTTTAGAGACGGTTCAGAGGATAGCCTTATCCTACGTTGCCTGCACAATCAGCAAACCATGATAGATTATCATACCGGTTTAGTCGCCACACACTCTTTTTCCTCCCCCTGTTACGACTGGCCTGTCATGAAACGTCCTGTATGGTATTATTCCGGGATTCTCACCGGCTCTTATCTGTCCGGTGGACTGAGAGAAGGCATCAGTGCCTTCGGCAACCCTCTGGTCTGGTGGGTTGGAATTCCTGCTTCCGTTTATTGTTTTTATCTGGCGGCAAAGAAAAAGGACAGAACTGCAGCCTTCCTGAGCATAGGCTATCTGGCGCAGTATCTGCCCTGGTTCTTCGTGTCACGAATTGCCTTTATCTACCATTATTTTCCCTGTACAATTTTCGTGGTACTGATGATTGCTTACAGCCTGCGTAACATTAAAAAACATATGTCACACAGACAATTTAAGATAGTATTGGTCGTATACGGAGTTGCGGCATTCGGACTGTTTCTTCTTTTCTATCCTGTGTTATCCGGACAAGCTGTCGATGCAGATTACGTAAGCCGCTATCTTCGCTGGTTCGACGGATGGGTTCTGACTCTTGATTAGCATATTAAGCAGATGTTCCGTTAAGTTCGTCATAAACCTGCCTCAACAGCTCCTCCGCCTTAATGTCTTCGTACATTAGCAGCAGATCCTTGATTTCCTGTAACTTCCGCTTCACCGCAGGAGTTATGCGGTAGGTTAACAATTCGTCAACCTTTTTGGAACAATCTCGCGCACGTAAATGTACCATGGAATCAAGTGCTTCCCCAATACCATTTTTTAGAACTTCGACGTCAATTTCCTCTCCTGCTCCCTCATTGTCATTCCCTTCTGCCCTGTTCAGATACTCCGAAATATAACTCATCTGGTCTTCATAGCTGGCAAGAAGCTCATCGGAATACATGGCGATGTATTTTCCATCCTTCCTGCGCACAGCTGCTTCCATATCTTTCGCTTTCACCGACAACTCCATGGCACCGATATTCGCGGAAGCACTCTTTAGTCCATGAACTTCAATACGGTAATTGTCGTAGTCCTCCTTTACGACCATTTCTTTCATCAATGGACATTTTCTCTTTCCATCCATACAATACAGTTTCAGAAGTTCCAAATAATCCTTTAGTTCTCCGGTATGATGTTTTATAGCCTCACCGATATCAATTCCTGTTATGTTGATTTTTGACATTTCGATTGCCGTGTCATTATCGGTTTCCATTTTTGCCGTTGCCGATTGAGACTTTGCCTCATCAGGCTCTCCCGTGCCGGACGTCGTTCTGCGAAAGCTTTCCGGTACCCATTTGTTTAAAACATCATTCAGATAATCCTTGTCCAATGGTTTGGAGATATAATCCTGGAATCCACACTGCAGGAACTTTTCACGTACTCCTTCCATGGCATTCGCGGTAAGCGCCACAATGACCGGCTCGGTTCCGTTCTCACCGCATTCGGAACGAATGATTTCAACTGCCTCTACACCGTCCATCTCCGGCATCATATGATCCATAAAAATCATATGATATTTATGATTCTTTACAAGCTCAATTGCCTCAGCACCGCTTTCTGCCTCTGTGATTTCAAAGTTATAGCGCTTTAAAAAGCCGATGGCAACTCTTCTGTTAATCAGATTGTCATCCACCAGAAGGACCTTATATCCCTCAGTTATAAACGGCTTCAATTCGGGCTTTTCCTCCAAAGTCAGCTTCGGCTGCTCACCCAGGGGGCGTCTGTCAACTATTTTCTGCGGAAGTGTTACCGTGAATGTGGTTCCCTGTCCATATACACTGTCTACAGTAATTGTTCCGGACATCAGTTCCACAAGGCGCTTCGTTATGGACAATCCTAACCCTGTTCCTTCCACTTTGCGATTCCGCTTGGAATCTACCTGCTTGAAATCCTCAAAAATCTTATCAAGATTCTCCTCCTCTATGCCGCATCCGGTATCCTTTACCTGCAATACTATCCATTCCGTATCCGGCTCCTCCCGACTGACGGAACCGGCAACCGACACCTTTACATAGCCTTCCTTGGTAAACTTCATTGCATTATTCATCAGGTTAATCAGTATTTGTCTGATTCTTCCGTCATCTCCGCGATACTGACAAGGCATCGTCATGTCATAATCGCTGTATACCCTCAGACCCTTCTGGAAAGCGGATATCTCAATCATATTCACCACACTGTCAACCATATTTTTAATGTGGTAATCTCTGACAACCAGCTCCATCTTACCGGCTTCCACCTTGGAAAGATCCAGAATATCATTGATAATGGACAGCAGATTGCTGCCTGCAGTCTTGATATCATAAGCATAGGAATATACCTTCCTGCCTCTGCTCTCCTCCATGATCAAATCACTGAGACCCATAATGGCATTCATGGGTGTACGGATCTCGTGAGACATGTTGGCAAGGAATTCACTCTTTGCCTGATTGGCTTTCTCGGCCTGTTCCCGAAAACACTTGATTTCTTCAATATAGTTTCTCGTCTTGGTCCTATCGATAAAAGTAAACAAATATCCTCTATTATTGCCGTTACCGGACAATCTTTTCACATGTCCTTCATAGAATCTGCCATTTAATTCAAACTCACCATCCGTATCTCCATCCAATATATTCTGCGGAAAATCTTCCACATTCACAATACTGTCTCCGGCTGCCTGAAATACCAACTCTGTGAATATTTTCCCTGCAGCCTCGTTATAACTGAGCAGCTGCCTTTTTTCGTTCAACACAACAATGCCGTCATCCATGTTATGTAAGACAATATCAGCCGCCATGCGATAAAAATCGTAATTCCTTCTACTCCAGACAAAGATTACTACCAGAGCTAATGTCATACCGAATACAAAGGGCGTCGGGTCATAACCCTTTGTCAACTTTGTAGCATATGAAATCAGTGCCACGACAGGAAGACAGGACAAAACAAAGAATCCCCCAAAGCATTTTCTCTCCGCTTTTGTCCTGGCATTAATCACGGAACGAAGCAATACATAGGCAGAGAGCGAATACGGGATCACAGTGCTGCTGATCATAAATACATAATAAGCAGGTCCATAGGAAAGCACCAGATGCGGGAATACTCCCTCCGTCTCCCATGCAATGGAGGTATAGTACAATTTATGCATGTCACAGGTAAACACAAGACCTATGATGATCGTACTGATCATGGTGCAGAAAAGTAAGAGCTTTTTAGGCGGTTTACGAAAACAGTATGCAAAAAGAAACCAACAATAGAAGATAGGCATCAATCCGCTTCCCAAATATTCCATTTTGGTAGCAGCAATAGCCACTTCCGGCGTAGCAGCGCTAATCTCAAGCAAATATGCCGCATTCTGTATCAAAGCGCCTGTCGTAAAAAATATCATCATTTTCTGTTCCCTGGAACAGTCGTTGTTCAACAATAGTGCCAGTGCAAGCCCTATGATCAAAATTCCGAAAATCTGTAATCCCACATATAGTCCAATCATGTGTTTCCTCCAAAAATCCGTACCTCATCCCGGTTCTTTTGCATTCAATCTCTATTTATCATATCAGCGTTTCATTTTCTTGTCTATAAAAAGGCAAAAAAGAGAATCAAAAGTATCCACCTTTGATTCTCTTTGAATGTTTAAATCCGTAGAAGAGATTCAGGAACTATTTTCCGGCCATCTGAGCCTTTACTTCGTCTGCGAAATTCTCCTGCTTCTTCTCCATGCCTTCACCAACCTCGAAACGCACCATTCTGGTAACAACAAGACTCTTGTTAACTGATGCAAGATACTGAGCTACAGACTGCTTACCGTCTTCAGCCTTAACATAAGTCTGGTCAAGCAGGCAAATCTCCTTCAACTGCTTGGATACGCGGCCCTCAACAAGACCGGTAAAGATCTTATCTGCTGCAATAGCAGCCTTGTCTTCCATGGCAAGCTGAGCCAGTGCATTTTTTGCTTCGTTGGAAAGGAAGTTGGGCAGATAGTTCATGTTGCTCTTCTTCTCGTTGTAGATAGCAATATCTTCTGCACTCCATACGGAACCATCTACTGCCTTGTCAATCAGCTTCTGCAAGATAGGCTTGGGAAGAGAGAAGGGATCGTTCAATGCACTCTCCAGAGTGATATCTCTCAGCTTAGCCAGCTCATCAGCGGAAATATCGTTTCTGCTGATATACTGAGGGTTCATAGCTGCAACCTGCATTGCAACATTAGTCAATGCTTCTGTAGCTGCTGCGTCGCTTGCGCCATCAGCCGCTACAAGGACACCGATTCTCCCGCCACCGTGAATATAAGTAGCAACACAATCACCGGTAACTTTCTTGAATCTTCTGATAGAAAGCTTTTCACCGATAGTCATGGTCTTTTCTTCCAGCTGAGATTTCATATCAAGGATAGCGCATACATCCTCTCCGTCTCCTGCTTCTTCAGCTGCTACAGTGAGTGCCTTATCTGCCACGGTCTGTACGAACTCCTGGAAAGTTTCATTCTTAGCAACGAAGTCGGTCTCGGAGTTAACCTCTACAACAACTGCTGTATTGTCGGAAACAGCCACCTTTGCAACACCTTCTGCTGCGATACGGCTGGCCTTCTTCTCCATCTTGGCTGCACCTGATTTCCTCAGCACATCAACGGCTGCATCCATATCGCCGTCGGTTTCAGCCAGAGCCTTCTTACAATCCATCATACCTGCGCCGGTCATCTCGCGCAGCTCTTTAACCATAGATGCGGTAATATTAGCCATTAAAAATATCCTCCTTTACTCTTCAGCCTCAGCAACCTCTTCGATATCGCTTGCTTCAGTCTCAACATCCTCAGCGGTGTAAACAGCTTCACCCTGGTTTGCTTCGATAACAGCATCAGCCATCTTTGCAACGATGAGCTTTACGGCTCTGATAGCATCGTCATTGCCGGGGATGATGTAGTCAAGCTCTTCAGGATCACAGTTGGTATCGCCGATACCGATCAGAGTAATTCCGAGAGAATGAGCCTCTTGAACACAGATCTTCTCCTTCTTAGGGTCAACTACAAAAATAGCATCGGGGATTCTGGTCATATTCTTGATTCCGCCCAGGTTCTTCTCAAGCTTATCCCACTCTTTTCTAAGCTCGATAACTTCCTTCTTGGGAAGTACATCAAAGGTTCCGTCCTCAGACATCTTCTCGATTGCACGAAGTCTTGCGATACGGGACTGAATGGTCTTGAAGTTGGTAAGCATACCGCCCAGCCATCTCTCATTTACATAGTACATACCGCAACGCTCAGCCTCAGTCTTAACAGCGTCCTGAGCCTGCTTCTTGGTGCCGACAAAAAGGATGGTTCCACCCTGTGCAGCGATCTCAGAAATTGCTCTGTACGCCTCGTCAACCTTTCCTACAGACTTCTGAAGGTCGATGATGTGGATACCGTTTCTCTCTGTGAAGATGTAAGGAGCCATCTTAGGGTTCCATCTTCTGGTCTGGTGTCCGAAATGTACACCTGCTTCAAGTAACTGCTTCATTGAAATAACGCTCATTTTTTTCTACCTCCGTATGGTTTTTACTTCCGCTATTCCTTTTCTGCCCCGGGCTGCGTTATTCCCACGGTTAGCTCCGATAAACACTCTGCACCGAACTGTCTCAGCCATTCAACAAACCAAGACACTTCCGGGCAAAGAACCCTCATCGAATCGGAATGCGTGTTTTTTTCACAACATTCGGATTATAGCATAAGAAAACCCCTATGACAAGGGGTTTTCTGACTTTTTGCGTTATCTTTTGCATTTTCTTTTTCATTTTCGCAGCGATGTCATCCTATGGGTTTATTCCGCTCCGATGATTATTTGGGCAATCCGTTCCCGGGAAGTACCCATCAAAATCCTGTATGTTCCAATCCGAATCCTCGTTGCATAGCCGGCATTGACAAGATATCTGTCAAATGCGCCGGCATCCTCAACCAACCCCGCCTCCGCCAGAATACGGCTGACGGTATCTGAACTATAACCCTTATTTACCACTATGGTTACATATGATTCTTCTTCTGAAGGATTTGTACTCTGACTCTCTTCCGGTTCTTTGCTTCCTTCCGGTTCTCTGCTCTCTTCCGGTTCTTTGCTTTCTTCCGGTTCTCTGCTCTCTTCCGGTTCCTGATTCTCTGGAGTATCCCGGTCAGACTGTGTACTGCCCGGCTGTCGAATATCCGAAAGCTGTACGGAATCACTTTCCACCATTCCCAGCGCCCTGGCCCTCGCTTTTATCTCAGCGTCTGTCAGTGGCAGACGTTCTCTTGTCGCAAATCCCATTAAAAGGGCTGTAACAACAATTCCGATTCCCAGCCCTCTCAAGTAATATTTTAATTTCAATTGATGCCTCATTTCTGTTGATTCCGGAACAGATCAATAACCAGTTTCACTTCCCCAACACCAAGTCCCAGCTCTCTTGCGATCACAACATCGGATTTGCCCCGGTTATGCAATTCCAGTATCCTCCGGTTACTATTTCGTCTCTCTGCGTCTGTTTCCGGTATAATACTGTCGGTATCGGAAAAGGAGCTTTCTGTTTTTCTCTCCATTCCTGTATTTTCAATACTCTTTCTGCCGGACTCGGATGCTTTCTCTGCCTCCTGCATCATCCCGTCATCTTCCCGGTCTTCCCTAAGTTGCGGTGCCATTCTCTGAAGCCCCGTCACCGCTTCTTCTGCCTCTTTTACAGTCCTGTTGACTTCGGAAACCGTATTTTTAAGATTCGTATGCTTGCTGTTAAGCATGTCATAGAGAAATATCGCTTCCTCGTGGTTTTTGTGTATCTCCGACAGTACGGTATCCGAATACTCACTGACCGCCATAATCTTTTCATTTGACAGACGTTCCAGAGACCGTTCTGTCTTTTCCATTGCATAATTCACAGCTTCATCCACTACTTCGTCGACATGACTTCGAACCTTGTCCATTTCGTCCGCAACCAGGCTCGATATCTCTTCCCTGGCTGCTTCCTTCGTCTGAACGGAGCTCCCCGTCTTTCTCTCAGGAATGAAAAAGCTCAATATAAAAATAATCCCTCCTGCTACCAACAGGACAATCTCCATAATCTCCATCCGTTACTACTCTCGCTTAAATCCTGATATCAAACCCGGTGCGTCCCTTTACAACAACACGTTCTTTTTTTTGTTTCTCCCTTTTTGCACCGCCATCCCCATTGTATTCATTCCTGCCCTTTTCTCTGGCATCATGCTGATCCCTATGCCACTGTGCGTTATCACTGCTGTGAATCTCCCGGTTCTTTCGGTTCTCATTCTTTTCAACCTGAATCTGCCCGTTTGCCTGGCTCAGGGCAGCTTTGTTGTCTTCGTTTTGTTTTATGGAAGAATAGTCCTGGGATCTGGATATTGTTGTTAATTCGATTGCACCAAATGCCATAGTTTTCTTATCAGGCAAATATCTACATAGCTGCCATACAGACTTCGCCCTTCTCCTTTACAAACTTGCAATAATGGTATTCCGTCTGAATCGTTTTGATTGCATCTCCAATAATAATTGTAGTACCCGGATAAATAATATCCATCACAACAACTTCAGCGCTTTTCTGGGTTTCCATCACGCTGCGAAACCGATTCAGCTTCTCATTCAATCTGCCGGCTTCCGCCGTCTTATCTTCAATCATCTGAGCCACCGTTTTCATGTACTTCACCTGGCTCTCGGTGAACTTAACGCCCTTCTTGAGCTTCTCCGTAAAGTTCTCCAATATCACTCTGGCGTCCTTTATGGTCTTTTCGTTTTCTTCTATTCCCTTCTGCAGTCTTACTACCTGCTCCTTAATCAGAGGATTCACTCCTACTTCCAGAATCGTGGAAGCACCCATGTTAGCTCCTATCGTCCTCGCTGACACTCCCTGAGCCGCCTGTACATGACCGCCTACAATGACACCTCTCCGGCCTTCCACCCTGACATCTGCTCCTGCGGAAATATGGCTGTGCATGATTGCCTCGGTCTGTACATAGCCCCCGGCAACAACCCTGGCATTCTCTAAGAACTTCACTACCACATCCCTGCCTGCCTTGAGGAAGCCCTTACCCATACCATTCATACCCTTGGCAATGATAATGTTGCCTCCTGCCGTGATTTTAGCCCCTTCTACAAGACCATTTACAATAACATCCCCACCGGCCTTTACTTCAAAATTCTCCGCAACATATCCTTCTATCTCTATGCTGCCTTCAAAATCAATATTTCCGGTGGAAACGTCCACATTTTTCACCTGGAAGATGCTGGAGACAAAGACCTTATCCTCCACAAGAGATACATGTCCGTCGACCATGGAACGTATCTCTCTTCTGTCTTCTGAGAGTTCAATATTTCTTCCGTATTTGAGTGTCTGCCGCTTCACATCCCTGGGTACAATGGGTTGTCCAAAAACATTGTAGCCTGTTTCCCCGGGATCTTCGGGAATGATTCTGGCCAGTAATTCTCCCTTCTTACATTGATGAATGGTGGTCATCTGGAAATAATCCACACTTCCGTCTTCTCTCATCAGGGGACGCTTATGCATATCCGTGTCAAAATAATACTCTATCCTGGCATCATACCCCTGTACGGCATCCTTGCCTTCCGCAACCACAACTTCCGTACAATAAACTCCTTCTGATTCAAAATGCTTCTTTAGCTCCTCTTCACGGATACCAAAAATAATATTGCGAAAACGCAGATCCTTAAGGAAATCCGCAAAAGTCATTCGTTTTCCGGTCTCCGAAGCTGCAATAAAACGAACTGTTACCTTCATCTTGTCGTCTGAGACAGACAGATTGTAGGTCTCAGGTATCTCCGGACACTTGCCGATGCCAAGAGCACAAAAGCCATCCCCATCTCCCAGAACTATAGCTTCCAGCTTCTTCACATCATAAGAGAGACCAAATCCGCTCAGGTATGTTTTGATCTCCTCAAGCTTTACCGGTTCCCCGCCCTCGCCTGCCCGGTAGATTGCCAATCCGTATTTATCATTTTGACTCACCAATTGAAAAAAACCGTTTTTCATTTTACCCCACCTGACCAATGATCTGACTGGTCTTCCGACGAGTCATTTGACTAATTATCTGACAAAATACCCATGTATGCTCCCATCTTCGTCTTCATCTTCTGCAATGCCCTGGTATGAAGCTGAGAGACTCTGGATTCCGATACCTCCAGAACACTACTTATTTCCTTCAGCGTAAGCTCCTCGTAATAATAAAGCGTAATCACTTTCTGTTCCTTCTCTGTCAAAAGCTGCAGCGCTTCCCCAAGCACCCTGGTCAGCTCCTCTTTTTCCACATGTTCTTCCGGTGCTTCGAATCTGGAGGCTGTATGTTTCCCGGCCTCTTGAGACACATCGCTTCCCTGTTCCATATATTCATTCAGTGAAACCACTCCGGTGACCTTCATCTGGGACTGCCATTCCATGTACTCATCCTCTGAAATGCCCAGTCCTTCAGCAATCTCTTCATCAGTCGCTGTGCGGCCGGTATTCTGTTCTATCTCACGAATCACCGTATCAATCTTCTTTTGTCTTTGTCTGATGGTTCTTGGAATCCAATCCATCTTGCGAATCTGGTCTAAAATGGCCCCCCTGATTCTGAGGCTTGCATACGTTTCAAACTTAACCTCCTTGAAACAATCAAACTTATCTATCGCATCAATCAGACCAAAGATGCCATAACTCACCAAATCTTCATATTCCACATTATATCCCAGATACATACTCAGTCTTCCGGCAACCACCTTCACAAGCGGAGCATATTCCAGTATGATTTTTTCCCTTATCTCGGGAGTTTTTGCTTTAGCATACTCTTCCAACAGTTTTTTTCTTCCTGCTTCATCCATAAAACTGCCGCTCCTTTCCCGTTACCTCGGGCTTACCTTATCCGTATCGGATTCCTGTGCCTCTTTTTCGATTACCATGCCTTCTTCGTTTTGTTTTTTCTCGTTCTGTTCCTCAAAATAGCTCAGAGTCCATACCAGTATGCACCCCAGAACATAAAACAGAAGCATTACAAAAAAGAGCAACGTCACCTTCTTTAAAATAGAAAACTTCTGCAAAAAGGTTATGATACAGGTAACCGCTCCCGCTACGAGCATCAAAACCATCGGAAAGTTCTTTTTGTTCATTTTATACCTGTCCTCTGTCAGATAATATATTCAGGCTTACCTACCGCACGGATAATGAAATCTCCGCTCTCCGGGTAGAATATAACGGTTCGCCCGAAATTAGCCCCTGTGTCTTCTGACAGAATGGGAATCCTTAATTCTCTCAGCTTCACTTTGGTAGCTTCCACATTTCGCTCTCCTACCTGTCCCAGGGTACCGCTTCCCTGAAAATTGAACATGGTAGCACCACCCGCAATCTTAGCCACCATCCGGCTACGCATTGCACCCAATCTTTCCATTTGTCTGACAAGTTCTTCAATGCCCGTATCGGCAAACTTTGCAATATTTTGCTGACTGTTCTTGATTGCTGTGCTGTCCGGCAGCATAATATGTGCCAGACCTCCGATTTTTGTCTGTGGATCTCTGATTGCAATTCCGACACACGAGCCAAGTCCCAGGGTCGTTATACCATTGGGACTGATGCAGGTTTTTAAATCTGCCATTCCAACTTTAATAATCTCACTCATGATTCATTCTCATTTCTCATGTTATCAGTGTATCGTACTTCAGAATACCGGCATTCCCAATGCTCCTAATATCTTTGCATAGGATTCCATATCGGGAATCAGAATAAAATACCCGTCCAATTCGATTTCATCGTAAAACTGGGACTCAATCATCAATATCTTATCCCCCAGCACGCCAAACTGAATCGCCGGTACACTTAAAATCGCACCTGCCATATCCACTGTCAGCGCCGGAGGGGTCGGATAAATCTTTAGATTGGTCAGTGTCGACAGGGAATTCAGATAAGCACCGGTAATGATATTACCGACTTCCTTCATCGCTGATAATCCCATCTCCTCAAACTCGCTTCCCGCAGGTAACATTCCCATAGTAATCTTCTGGATCAGATGTCTCGCACTGGCTTCTTCCACCATAAACATCATACTGCCGGAAATATCACCTTCCACGCCAAGGAACACTCCAACCATGATCTGCTCCTCACCGCCTATCATATCCCCCACTTCCCGGAATTCAAGCAGTCTGACTCTGGGAACCTTCATATCTACTTTACACTGAATCAATTGAGACAGTGCCGTCATTGCATTTCCGGCACCAATGTTACCGATTTCCCTCAGGACATCGTAATATTGCTCTGTAACCTGTTCTAAGCTTAATTCTGCCATGGATTTTCTCCTTTGTTAATTAATTGCCCTCTAACGAAACAGCATTCAGGTCAACCAATGAGATAAGCTCACCGTTATGTTTTCCGACAGCGCTGATCAGTCCTGATTTTTCTTCCTGAGACTGGTATGTAAGACTCTCTATTTCATTCGAAGTAAGTGTTACTACCTCCTTTACTTCGTCCACCAAAAATCCCACATTACCTTCCTGTTCCAGCTTTAACACGATAATTCTGGTCTGTTTTGTAATCTCACCCTTATCCAGTCCCATCTTCAGTCGCATGCTCACCACGGGAATAACTTCACCACGCATGTTGATGACTCCCAAAAGATAATCCGGCATTTTGGGAATTCTTGTAATGGTCTGCATTCTGACAATATTATCTATACTTTGAATATTAATTCCGTATTGTTCCTCCCCCAGCCGAAGGACAATGTACTGAGCTGTTTCTATTGAACTATTATCTTCATTTACAGCCAGACCGGTCTCTGTATTTGTACTAAGCTCCATTTCCTGTTCCCCCTTCGCTAAATCAATGCATTTGTATCCAGGATCAGAGCGATCTCGCCGTCACCCAGGATAGTTGCACCACTGATGAACTTGCATTGTTTGATATATCTGCCCAATGTCTTGATAACGATTTCCTGTTGTCCGATCAACTCGTCAATCACCAGACCGGCTCTCTTATCACCCTTCTTCACAATGACAACAATCAAATCTTCCTCTTTGGATTTACGGTTCTCAATATCCAGTACATCTCCCAGTCGAATCAACGGAATAACCGTCCCTCGCAGATTGATCACTTCTCTGTTTTGAACAAGCTTAACATCCTGAGGCGGAATATTCTCCAGGGTCTGTATGGAGCCAAGTGAAATCGCGTATTTCTCATCTCCCACAACTACCATCAGTGCCTGAATGATAGCCAGTGTCAGGGGAAGTCTGATGGTCCAGGTACTTCCTTCACCCAGCTTCGATTTGACCTCCACTTCACCGCTAAGAGACTCTATCTTTGACTTAACCACATCCAGTCCCACGCCTCTGCCGGACACATCCGTAACCTTCTGTGCAGTGGAAAAGCTGGGAAGGAACAAAAGATTGATAATCTCCTTGTCAG
>SAMEA3663269__coassemble_227_pt1 | contig 20614 bp, 24 predicted proteins | sample SAMEA3663269__metabat2_low_PE_038 | metagenome-assembled genome bin SAMEA3663269 (sample SAMEA3663269) | pig gut metagenome | biome: pig gut; feature: pig-associated habitat; material: faeces | place: China | collected 2013
AACCTTGCCAGACTTTTCCCCTTGAGCAGTGCTTTCATGCTGCCCGGTGACACCCTGATAGGAAATATCACGCTGACAGAGAGCGTTTTGTATACCCTGCTTCTTTTGGCAGTAACTCTGGTACTGATTCTGGTATCCGGAAAGGTGTACAAGAATCAGCTGTTCCACAGAGGGGAATCCTTCTTCGCAAGAATGAAAATGAAGAGGAAGAAGTCAATCGGAGAAACGGTGTAAGTGTTTGACAGGAGGACGATTTGAAACTTTTACAAAATTCAGGAGTCCCCATATACCAGCAAATCGCAGAACAGTTAAAAGCAGATATTCTGGCGGGAAAAATGAGGGAAGGTGAATATCTTCCCTCAATCCGCAGTCTGGCGAAAGACTTGAAAATCAGTGTAATCACCACTATGAAGGCATATGAACAGCTGGAAGCCGAGGGGCTGGTCACAGCGGCTCAGGGCAAGGGCTTTTATGTGAATGCCCAGGATAGTGAGATGCTGAAGGAGCAGCATATGCGAAGGGTGGAGGAGGCCCTGCTTGAGGCAATCCGCGCAGCGGAAGTTGCGGGATTGTCAGGAACGGAGCTTCAGATGACTTTGGCCACGTTGTTGAATATCGAAGAATAACAGTTAGAGAAAGCTGCGTGTAGAGGGAGACTGTGATGGAAATCAGCAGTGTTGTAAAGATAAAGAATCTATATAAAAAATATAAGGACTTCGAGCTGTCTGTTCCGGAGCTTGTGCTGCCGAAGGGATACGCCACAGCTCTCATTGGAGAAAACGGTGCCGGAAAGACTACGTTATTGAACCTTATGGCAGGAATCCGCCTGGACTATAAAGGGGAGATCAGTTATTTTGAGGGCATAAACGCAACGGAGGGCAGGGTTCGGGAACGGATTGGGTACGTCGGCTCCGGCAATTATTTTCTTCCCCGATGGAATGCAAAACAGATAGAGGAGATCAGCGAAATTCTTTTTGAACATTTTCACAGGGACCGGTTCAGAGAGCTCTGCGAGGAATTGAATCTTCCCACGGGCTTTTCCAAGGGCGTGGCAAAGCTGTCCGATGGAAACCGGATGAAGCTGATGCTGGCAGCAGTACTGGCCAGGGATACGGATTTTTTGATACTGGACGAGCCGGCATCTCCCCTGGATCCGCTGATGCGGGATAAGCTCTGCGACATCCTTCGGGATTATCTGGATGTCGGAAACGGAGAGCGTTCCGTATTCTTTTCAACCCATAATATCTCGGACATGGAAAACGTCACGGACTATGCGGTGATCATGGAGCATGGTACGGTCATAGAACAGGGCTTCGTAGAGGAGTTGAAGGAAAAATATGTGATGGTCAAAGGCGAGGCCGCAGACATAGAAGCCGTAAAGAAGATTGTGGTTGCCATGAACAAGAGTGCCTACGGCTTCGAGGGAATCTGTCCGGCGGAGAGACTGGATGAAATGGCAGGAATGGATATCTCTGTGGAGGTTCCCACACTGTCCCAGATCTGCGTGGCGCTGATGAAGGCGAATACACGTCTGAAGCTTACATAAGGGAGAACGGTATGAAAGAAAAAGTGAAAAGCTATTTCGCAGTTACTTCCCCGGGCTACCGTTTCTTTGTCCTTGGGCTGATGCCGCTGGTGTTTGTGGGAGTGTATGCTGTTTTCTCGGAGAAAGTAAGGGTACTGATGTTATTCATACCCTTTGCGGAGATTGTGACGGACAGCTTTTTCCTGGGCGGAATCCAGGAAAAGGATGCAGAGGGCTTGGACTATCTGAGAAGCTCTTCCCGTGGCATGGGGGTGCTGAGGGGGACATTGATTGTGGATGTCATCAGGCGCTTCTTTACCATAGCGCTTGTGCTCGGACTTTGCTGCGTGATGAAATGGTTCAGGCTGGGAGAGGTAGGAGTGATGGATGATTTTATCTTCCCGTTGCTGCTTTGTTACAGTCTGTCGGTTTTTGGAATTTTGATCACCAGATTCCGGATGTATCACTGGGTCAATCTTGTTGTGGGATATGGGGCTTCCATGATTTCGATCATGTTCCTGTATCTGGTGACAAGAGACGGATTTGGAGTTCTCCGGGGGAGTGCGGTATTTGCCGTATTGTCCGTTCTTTTCAGTGTGGTCGCAGTAAAGCTTGCCATGAAGAGGGTTGAGGGAGGCTATTATGATAAGTGATTTGAGGCTTGGCTTTCGGCTGCTGAGATATGCGCATAATCTAAAATTCATTGCAGTCATGGGGACGATTACAACCTTGCTTGGGATAGGAATGTGCAGCCTTGATGCCTGGCAGTCAGAGTTCTATCTGGGAGGCTATTTTACCATGTTATTTGCTTTTGCCGTGATACAGACCTATGGAACCTTGAATACATCCGCATTTGTTCAGGTCTCACCCCACAGGAAGAAGCTTCAGACCTCTGTCCCCGCAGTACTTAATCTGTTTTGCATGAGCTTCGGATATCTGATTGTGGTTTTGACAGAGGCTGTGATTGTCTGCGTCAGACCTGCAGGTATGAAAAGCGCTTGTATTACACTGCTGGTTACTGCCGTTTTTATGGGATTTGTGATAGTTTACGGTGCTTATTGCGTGAAGTATTATTTTTTCGCCACGTTGCTTTTTATAGCATTTTTTACAATATGCTATTGTTTCCTTATGGGATACCTTGAAAAAATAGAAGCGCTGATACAGGGGGGCTGGAGCGTGTTTGCGCTGATTTCGGCTCTGGGGCTTGTCGGATTGTGGGTATGTGCAGGACTGCACTACCTTATTGCTCTTGCTGTTTACCGCAAACCCGCTTCCAAGTACGCACAGTGCCACGGACTGAGAAAGTATATGTAATTTTACGAATCTAAAGGAGAGAAGCTATGGTTAAGCATATGATTATTTGGACATTGAAGGATACCCTGACAGCAGAGGAAAAGGCAACTGTCAAACAGGGAATCAAAGAAGGACTGGAGGGACTGGCAGGGAAGATTCCGGGACTTCTGGATATCAGGGTGCAGACGGAGGGACTTCCCGGCTCCAATGCCGATCTGCTGCTGGATTCCACTTTTGCGGATGAAGCGTCCCTGAAGGGTTACGCGGTACATCCGGAGCATGTGGCGGTAGCGGATGGCAGGGTGCGACCCTATACTGCAGTGAGAAGCTGTATCGATTACGAGATTGAGGATTAGGATAAAAAATTTATTTTTTGTTGTAACTTTTCTGAACTCCCATTCATCTAATAGATAGAAGCAAATAACCGGGACATGAAGCCGTTTTTATCGGCGATAATTCGAGGAGATGAAGGCACATATGGCACAGGGAAGCAGAGGGCGAAAAAGTTCATATCACAGAAAAGTTAAGAAGAGAATCAGGATGCTGTTGCTATATCTTGGGGAAACCATCGTTATTTCCTGCATGTTCTTTTTTATATTGTGTTTTGGAAGCAAGGCAGGAGAAGAAAATAATTGGAATGATGCCCGGGACAGGGAAGTGTATTTTGAAGGTTCGGAAGGTCAGGGGGCTGAAAATATCGGAGAGGGTATTTTTGACGAAAATGCAGAAGAAGATATTCTTGACGAAAGCACCGGGGATGTCATTCGTGGCGGAGTGAACGAAAGTGTCACGGAGAAGCGGGATGAGAAGGACAGCTATGATTATTCCGCCCCGGTTCCCGAGAGCGATATGGTTGACAGGAGCTACTTTGACGATGCTGTATTTATCGGCGATTCCAGAACCATGGGGCTTATTGATACCATGAAGCTGACAAATGCCGTTAGCTTTGCGGAAAAGGGAATGATGGTGGACAGCGTCCTCCTGGATCCTATCGTAAAAAGAGGAAATAAAAAGATAACGGTGATAGAAGCCCTGAAGGAAATGGAATTTTCGAAGGTTTATATCATGTTTGGAATCAATGAAACAGGCTGGGTATACAGTGAAGTATTTATCCAAAAATACGGTGAGATGATTGATGCAATCAGGGAAATCAATCCGGAAGCGGTGATTTATGTGCAGGAAATCATGCCCGTGACCCACAAGGTTTCTGATAACCACAGATATATCAAGAACCGGAAAATATATGAATATAACAGTCTGATCAGGGATATGGCAGAGGAAAAAGAGATTTATCTGATTGATACGGCGGGAGCCTTTGCGACAGAGGACGGAAGCCTGCCGGATGATGTGGCGCCGGACGGAATTCATCTGACCAAGGAATATTGTGAAAAATGGTTGGAATATCTGGAGACTCATACGGTTACCGGTGGAGAGAGTTGAAGAACAAAGGAGTGGAAACTGACAGACATTGAATTTATGATTGATTTTCGTAGACTGCCATGCTATAATTTCACTTGCTGAAGAGCCGACAGTTCGTTTGTACCATCCTGTCGTTAAACAAAACCAGGGCTGCCATACGATTGATCTGACTATGTGATTTGGTGCAGTACTGTGTTTGCAGTACTGCATTTTTCATGCCCTGAAAAAACGGATGTGTTTTGAAGGAGGAATTGCGATGAGCGAAAAGAAAAGTGTTTCAAATCTCTTTGTGGTGGTGGCGGTAATCTATGTGACCTGTCTGCTGCTGTCCAACCTGATTGCCGGAAAGATGTGGGCGGTAACCGCAGACATAACACTTCCGGCAGCGGTTATCCTGTTTCCGATTACTTATATTTTCGGCGATGTTTTTACCGAGGTATACGGCTTCAGGAACGCCAGAACCATTATCTGGCTGGGCTTTGCCTGCAGTTTTTTTGCGGTGTTGATTTATCTGATTACCATTGCCCTGCCCCATCCCGGCTATTGGGGCAATCAGGAGGCCTATGCCGTAGTCATGGGAACGACGCCCAGAGTTGCGATGGCTTCCTTTACAGGTTATCTCTTTGGGGAATTTTCCAATTCCATGATTCTTTCCAGGCTGAAGGTGAAGACCCGGGGAAAGAAGCTTTGGCTGAGAACCATCTTGTCCACGGTTGTCGGGGAAGGATTTGACTCCGTTATCTTTATTATGATATCCTTTTGGGGAACCATGGAGAATTCGGTGGTGCTGCAGATGATCCTGTTTCAGTACCTGTTCAAGGTGGGATATGAGGTGATATTTACACCTGTAACCTATGGGGTAGTGAACTGGCTGAAGAAAAAGGAAAATACAGATACTTACGACTATGATGTAAAATATAACGTGATCAGGGGGTAACTATGAGAGAAAAAGAACAATTGACAAAGCTTGGAAGTCAGGGAACCGAATACGCTTCCGAATATTCGGCGGAATTATTGGAGTCCTTCAGCAACAAGCATCCTGAGAATGACTATTTTGTGAAGTTCAACTGTCCTGAGTTTACCAGCCTCTGTCCCATTACCGGACAGCCGGATTTTGCTACCATTACCATCTCCTATGTGCCGGAGGAACGCCTGGTGGAAAGCAAATCCCTGAAGCTCTATCTCTTTTCCTTCAGGAATCACGGAGACTTTCATGAGGATGTGGTCAATGTGATTATGAAGGACTTGATTAGACTGCTGGATCCCAAGTACATTGAGGTGTTGGGCAGATTCCTTCCCAGAGGAGGCATTTCCATCGATCCCTACTGCAATTACGGCAAAAAGGGTACGAAATGGGAGCAGGTAGCGCTGAACCGAATGACCTATCATGATATGTATCCGGAAAAAATAGATAACCGTTAGATGGTAAAGGAATTGCAGCCTGTTAGTGCCCGATGTTTAGCTGAATTGGGCATTGTACAGGCTGTAATAAAATCCTTTTCTATGAATGAGTTCCTCGTGGGTTCCCTGAAATGCCCAGGTATCCTGCAATACCATGGTCTGTTCCGGCACAAGGGCATCCGGGGCGTCTGTAGGCTCTTCCTCCTGATTTAGCAATTCAAATACCCACTCTGCTGCTGATAAGGAAGAATAGAGCTCGTTCATGATGTTTGCAATTTCATTGATAGGTCCGGAAAATTTCCTGGAATATAACATGAAGGAGGAAATCTGTCCAAGAGTAATCATGGAATTCGTATGTAAAACGAACCCCGGGATGGCTATGAGGCAAAGCCCCAGATTGTTGATGACATTTATGCCGGAACCAATGGTACAACCGTAATATTCTGCATCGTAATAGGAATCCGCCGCGGCAAGATTGATTTTGTCAAAACGTTGATTGATTTTTTCTTCGTAAGTATATGCCTGAATGGTCTTCTGACCGGTAATCATTTCTTCCACAAAGCCGTTCATCTTGCCGTAAGCCTTGGAAAGCCGGGAGAACTTGGGCTGCGTAAGCTTTTTCGTACGTATGGTGTAAAAAAAGCTTACGGGTAACCTCAGAAGCTTGTCAAAAACATCCTGTCTCAGGTTGACCGCTATTTTCCGGCTGACGTTGGTCATCAGAATGTTAATGGAAATGGTTAATATGGCAAACCCTGCGTATTTGGGACCAAGCGGGGACAACAGATTGCCTGCAAAGCAGAGGGCGAGGATTGCCATGCAGGCATAGCGATACTTCCCTACATAGGTAAGAAGCCTGAGCAAAGTTCTCTTTGTGCCCTTTGGCTTTTTTTGGATGATATCATTTTCAGCCATTGTTTACCTCCCTAAGTCATTTGCCTTGGAAAACATCATGAAGATTCGGTTCCGACCACCTACACCCATCAGAATCATATTGAAATAGGTGAGGAAGGCCAGGATAACACCGGGTTTAGTGATGCCTGCTGTATGCCGGCGTACAGAGGGATCCCCTTTTTGGATATCATTAGAACAGCGGCAATGAGAATGGGCGAGCGAATTCCCATGGTCAGCGTGATCCGGATAAAGTTCTGCACGTTATAGGAATCAGAAATTCTGAGAAGGTTCCGATAAATTTAATCGAAAACGCCAGAAGAACAGTTTTTAGGTAGACCTAAATCCTGACACAACAAACCTGTTGTATAGCATTAGAAAAGAAAAATAAATCCGGAAATTGAGATTCTGACAAGATTTATATAGATTTTCTGAAAGTAATTTAAAATGTAAGGGTTTACACTTATGGAATCATCTGATAACATCAGTATAGACAGAAACTATAAAAGTGCAAAAGCACTGATAAAGGAGAATAAATATGAATCAGATTTTAGAAGAACTTTCCAGAATCGGTATTGTGCCTGTTGTTGTGATCAATGATGCAAAGGATGCCAAGCCTTTGGCGGAGGCTCTGGTTAGGGGGGGGCTTCCCTGCGCAGAAGTAACCTTCCGTACGGATGCAGCGGAAGAATCCATTCGGATAATCAGCGAGAACTATCCTGATATGCTGGTGGGAGCGGGTACTGTGTTAACTACCGAACAGGTTGATCGTGCAGTGGCTGCGGGTGCGAAGTTTATCGTGGCACCCGGGTTGAACCCGAAGGTTGTGGAATACTGTGTAAAGAAAGGGATTCCCGTAGCACCCGGAACAGCCACGCCCTCGGAGATGGAACAGGCTATGAGCTTCGGACTGGATGTTGTGAAGTTTTTCCCTGCAGAGAACAACGGAGGACTTTCCATGATTAAGGCGGTTGCCGCTCCCTATGTAGGGCTGAAGTTCATGCCTACAGGCGGAATTAATGCCACCAATGTCCGGGATTATCTGGCTTATGACCGTATCCTGTGCTGCGGCGGAAGCTGGATGGTAAAGGGTGACCTGATTAAAGCAGGGGATTTTGCTAAGATTGAAGAGCTGACAAGGGAAGCAGCGGCAATCGTAAAGGAAGTCCGCGGATAAAAAATACGTTTTTTAGAAATCAGTCGTATTTCTCTTGATTAATGTCCCGTAAAATACGGTTTCCTGGGGCATTTTCTGACCGGAGAGTACGCCAATCAGGGTTTTGACCAAAGTTCGGGTCTGGGTTTCCAGCTGATTGTCGATGGAGGTAAGCTCCGGGGTACAGCAACTCGTAAGAATCGAGTTGTTGTACCCGATAACAGACAAGTCGGCAGGAATCGCCAGACCTTTTTTTTGCCCATATTTTATAGCAGCGATAGCAAGCTGGTCGTCAGCGGCAATCACGCCGTGAAACGTATGACCTTCAGAAGCAAATTCCTCTAGGCAGCTGATGGTTTCTTCTATAGTGCTGGCTTTTTCGGGTATGCGTAAAATCAGACTCTCAAAGTCTGTTATTTTTTGGCTCTGCATAGCCATTCGAAAACCATCCAGCTTTCTGCGTCCGCTATAGGACAGGGCATTGTACAGATACAGAATATCGGTGATGCCGGAATTGAGCATTTCGGTGGTTGCCCGGTACAGGGAATTCATGTCATCGCAGAGGATGCTATATACATTCCTGTGTGTGTAGGAGGCATTCAGGATCATCACAGGTACCTTCTCGGAACACTTACTGATATAGCTGTTTTCTTCCTCGGTGGAACCGATGAAATTAGAACCTACAAGAATCAGTCCATCTACCTTTTTGGACAGAATCAGATTGATGTATTTTACACGTGAATCGGGATTGTAGCCGGTACAGCAAAGCAGAGATTCATAGCCTAAGGACTGCAGATTCTGTTCCAGATAGTATATGGCCTTGGCCAGGAATATGTCAGAGGAATCAGCACAAAGTATACCAATGGTCTTCATGGATTTCAGACCCATAGCCCGCGCTGACGAGTTGGGGGTGTATCCGAACTTATCGATGATATCCATGATTTTTTGCCGGGTAGATTCCTTAACTTTGGAACTGTTATTAAGTACACGGGACACGGTGGCGATGGAGACGCCGGCTAATTTTGATATATCGTATATGGTAAGTGACATAAAACCTCCGGGGAAATACTTTTGCGAGGATAACAAAACAGATAAGGTACATTATCGTATATTATATTTATTATACATATATGAGTTTGCTTTTTCAAACAGAAAAGCATATTTATCTGAGCAACATTATGAAACCTGAAGGAATCTTGTATTGACTTGAAAGGGAAAAGGAAGTAGAATGTAAACGCTTACATTTCCAAAATGAGTTTTGATGAAACAGAATTAGGGAGGAAGAAAAGAATGAAAGCTTTTATGGATGAGAATTTCCTGCTGCAATCGGAAGCGGCAAAGAAATTGTACCATGAGTATGCGGCAAAGATGCCCATTCTGGATTACCACTGCCACATCAATCCCAGGGAGATTGCTGAGGACAGACAGTTTGAGAACATTACCCAGGTCTGGCTGGGCGGGGATCATTATAAGTGGCGTTTCATGCGCTCCTGCGGTGTGGATGAGTACTATATTACCGGAGCTGCGCCGGACAAGGAGAAGTTTATGAAGTGGGCAGAGTGCCTGGGCAAAGCCATCGGCAATCCTCTGTATCACTGGTCTCATCTTGAACTGAAGGCTTACTTCGGCTTTCAGGGTGCCCTCTCTGCCAGGAATGCGGAGGAGGTTTGGGAGCTTTGCAATCGGAAGCTTGCAGATCCTTCCATGAGTGTCCGCAATATCATCAGAAAGTCCAATGTAAAGCTGATTTGTACTACAGATGATCCGATTGACAGCCTGGAGTGGCACAAGAAGATCGCAGAGGATAAGAGCTTTGACGTATATGTGCTTCCCGCCTGGAGACCTGATAAGGCCATGAACCTTGAGAAGCCGGATTACAGGGATTATATTCAGAAGCTTTCTGAAGTAAGTGGTGTGAAGATTTCCACTTTTGAAGATTTGAAGAAGGCACTTAAAATTCGTTTGGATTTCTTTGCATCCATGGGCTGCCTGGTGTCTGACCACGGATTGGAATATGTTATGTATGAGCCTGCTTCAGATACGGAAATCGAGGCAATCTTTACGAAGGTAATGAACAAGGAGTCCATTACACGCAGGGAGGAGATGCAGTTTAAGACGGCATTCCTGACCTTTCTTTGCGGAGAATACAAAAAGAGAAACTGGGTATTGCAGTTGCATTACGGCGTAAAAAGAGACAATAATCAGCCAATGTTTTCGAAGATTGGTCCCGATACCGGATATGATTGCATTAATAATTACGCTCCTTCCTCCCAGTTGGCGGATTTCCTAAATCATTTGGAGACACAGGGATCCCTCCCAAAGACCATTCTTTATAGTCTGAACCCCAACGATAATGAATCCATCGGTACCATTCTGGGATGCTTCCAGAATTCCGAGGCGGTTGCCAAGATTCAGCAGGGCAGTGCATGGTGGTTCAATGACAACAAGACCGGTATGGAAAATCAGATGATTTCCCTGGCAAACCTGGGAAATCTGTCCGGCTTCGTGGGAATGCTGACGGATTCCAGAAGCTTTTTATCCTATACCCGTCATGAGTACTTCAGAAGGATTCTCTGCAACCTGCTGGGCAACTGGGTGGAGAACGGGGAATTCCCGGAGGACTATGATATCCTTGGGGAGATTGTACAGAACATTTCCTACAACAACGCTGTGAATTATTTCGATTTCGATATGTTAAAGTAAAGGAGAAGAAAAAATGAATTTGAATCTCAGACCTGAAAACGAATGTAAATTTGATGCGGTATCCCTGGGCGAGGTAATGCTCCGTCTGGATCCCGGCGAGGGCAGAATCCGTACCGCCCGCAGCTTCCGGGCATGGGAAGGCGGCGGCGAGTACAATGTAGTCCGCGGTCTTCGCAGATGCTTTGGCATGAAGACGGCAGTGATCACAGCTTTTGCCGACAATGAGGTGGGTAAGCTGATGGAAGACTTCATCCTCCAGGGCGGGGTGGATACTTCCCTGATCAAATGGATGCCTACAGACGGTATCGGCCGTGTCTGCAGAAACGGCCTTAACTTTACCGAGCGCGGTTTTGGTATCCGGGGTGCGGTAGGCTGCTCTGACAGAGCAAACACCGCTATTTCCAAGGCAACCCCTGCAGACTTCAATTTTGATTACATCTTCGGTGAGCTGGGCGTGAGATGGCTTCATACCGGCGGTATCTATGCTGCTCTTTCCGAACAGTCCTGCGAAACCGTACTGGAAGCAATCAAGACTGCAAAGAAATACGGAACCATCGTATCCTATGACCTGAACTACAGACCCTCCATGTGGAGCGCCATCGGCGGTCAGGCAAAGGCTCAGGAAGTAAATAAAGAGATTGCAAAGTATGTGGATGTCATGATCGGTAACGAGGAAGACTTCACTGCATGTCTTGGTTTTGAAATAGAGGGCAACGATGCCAACCTGAAGACCCTGAACCTGGACGGCTATAAGAAGATGATCAACGAGGCAGCAAAGACCTACCCGAACTTCAAGGCTGTCGCTACCACCCTTCGTCAGGTAAAGACCGCTACCGTAAATGACTGGAGTGCAATCTGCTGGGCTGAGGGCGAGATTTACAAGGCAAAGCAGTATGACGGTCTGGAGATTATGGACCGTGTAGGCGGCGGTGATTCCTTCGCTTCCGGTCTGATTTATGGTCTGATGACCACCGGTGATGCCGAGACTGCCGTTAACTACGGCGCAGCACACGGTGCACTTGCAATGACTACTCCCGGCGATACTACCATGGCTTCCAGAAAGGAAGTTGAGGCTCTTATGGGCGGAGCCGGTGCCAGAGTACAGAGATAAGCTTTTCACAGGTTTCTTCCTTTATACGGACCCTCGCAGCAATGCGGGGGTCTATTTGTTGTGCAAAATACATAAAAATCACTCTGAGACAATGCTGAAAACAACCAATATACACAATCGAAAGTAAAAACTATGCTTGATAAGGTAAAATATTTGTATTTTATCACGTAGGAAAGAAAGTATAATAAGATTTAGAAGTAGGTGACGAATTGAAGACGAATACAAAAAGGGAATCATCTGAAAAAATATGGATTGCGCTCGCAGGTATCATCCTTGTGGCAGCGGCTGTTGCGATGGTATTTCTTCTGGGCAGAAGAAAGCCCATAGAGCAGAACGAATATGAACAGGCTCTTCTTGGGAAATGGGCATATACACACGAAAAGGACAAACCGACACTTATCCTTCGGAATGACGGAACTGCGGAATTCGAAGGGGAAAAATACGAATACACCTGCGATGGCGAACGTATTCATTTAGTGGGAAGGACAAACGAGAAGCATCTGAGGTATGTCCAAAATGATCATCAGATGTATCTGTACATACAAAGTACCTATACAAAGCAGGCTGATTACAATTATCAGGGCACGGCCACACCTTCGGAAGTCATCGGTTACTGGCTTTGCGAGGCGACTAACTGGACTTATGAGTTTACCCCCAACGGAACTTTCATGGAGGACGGAGCCCTCACCGGTTATTATGAGGTGAACGAGGAAGCCAAAACCGTGAAGCTGATGTATGGCGAGGCCCTGGAGGACGCAGTGTTCTATTATCAGATCACGGAAGAAGGCTTGTTTATCGAGTATCCCTGGCTGATGGAAAAGATTGGTTCACGTTAATTCCGGCAGACAGAAAGGATAAGGTGAAAACGGACATAGTGTCCGTTCACATAAATTTTACTTTTCATAAGGAGGGAAACATGAAAAGAGTTATTGCATTAATGCTGTCCGCGTTGATGGTTGTTTCCATGGCTGCCTGTGGTAAGGGCGGCTCAACCGACGGCAAAACAGATTTGACCATGTGGTGTATCGCTACAGAGAGCGATTCCAACCGCAAGTCCTACGAGCGTTCCATCGCTGACTTTGAGAAGGCTCATCCCGAGATTAATTTTACTTGGGAAGCAGTGGAGAACCAGGCTTACAAGACCAAGATTAAGGCTGCTGTTTCTGCAAATGAAATGCCTGACATCTTCTTTACCTGGTCCTGCGCATTCCTTGGAGATTTCGTTGAGGCAGGCCGCGTATACTGCGTAGACGAGGTTTATGCTCAGTATAAGAAAGCTCCCCGAGGTTATGATGGGTAACGTTAAGTATGACGGAAAGTACTATGGTGTTCCTATGACCATGAACATCGTTGGTATGTTCTGCAACATGGAGCTCCTTGCAAAGGCAGGTTATAATGAGGTTCCTGCTACTTATGATGAACTGATCGACTGCTGTGACAAGCTGGTTGCACAGGGAATCATTCCTTTCGGATGCTCCGGTAAGGAGACCTGGTGTGTAACCGAGTACCTTGAGTCTATTATTGAGAAGACTGCAGGTGCTACCGCACTGAACCAGATCTTCGCAGGTACTGCTTCCTGGAACAATCCCGATGTGGCTAAGGCTGTAGGCATCTTCCAGGAGATGATTGAGAAGAAGTATTTCGATCCTGAAGGAATTGCTCTGACCAACGATGAAGTTAAGGCTAACTTCATGGCCGGCAAGTATGCGTTCTACATGAACGGTACCTGGAACTGCGCAGACTTTGATAAGGCAGGTCTCACCTCCAAGGTTAAGGTTGCTGAGTTCCCCGTTATCGACAGCTCCAAGTCTCAGCTTGGTGAGCTGATCGGCGGACCTTCCGATACTCTTGCGGTAGCAGCAGGCTCCAAGAATGCCAAGGTCGCAGCTGAATCTGCATTTGAACTTGCAAAGGGAATCTGCCACTACGGCTACCTGGATGGTTGCGGACTTCCTGCATGGACTCCCGATTACGATACTTCTTCTGTAAATGCTCTTACACAGTCTGTAGCAGATATTTGTGCAAACGCAAGCCAGTATGTATTGTTCGGTGATACCGCAATGGCAGCAGATACTGCTCAGATTTACCTTGATTATGTAAGCAAGATTTATTCTTCTACCATCAGCGGACAGGAATTTGTTGACGGTCTGACCAAGGATATTAAGTAATCTAAAAGGAACTTTATTTTGGCGGTTCTCATATGGGTTTCCCGGAGAGAACCGCCTTTTTTAAAGGAAACGGGTATATGAAAAAATTATATAGTAATAAACTGACAACATTTTTATTTTTGCTTCCGGCGCTGATTCTGTTTATCGGTATTTTGGTGGCGCCGATTTTTATGTCCGGATATTACAGCCTTTTCGACTGGAAGGGTTACGGTCCCAAGACATTTATTGGACTAGACAATTATAAGGAGCTCTTTACCAGTGAAAACATTGGTTTTATGAAGGCCTTCGGAAATGCCTGCCTGCTGGCGGTGCTGTCCGTGCTGCTTCAGCTTCCTCTCGCACTTTTCCTTGCCCTGCTTCTGGGCTCGGGAAGAAAGGGAGAGAGAGGGTTCCTTTCCATATATTTTATGCCTGTATTGATTTCGACGGTTGTTATCGGTCAATTGTGGCTGAAAATCTACAATCCCTCTTACGGTGTACTGAATGTTGCACTTCGTGCATTGGGACTGGATAATCTGACGAGGCTGTGGCTGGGTGATGAGAAGACGGCGCTTTGGGCAGCCTTTGTACCTACCCTCTGGCAGTATGTGGGGTATCACATGCTTCTCCTGTATGCAGGAATCAAGAGTGTTCCCCCAGAGTACAGAGAGGCAGCAATGATTGACGGCGCCAATGAATCTCAGGTCAACAGATTTATTGTGCTGCCCTATATCAAGCCGATTCTCAGAATCAGTACCATTTTTGCGGTGACCGGTTCCTTCAAGTCCTTTGACCTGATTTATGTCTTGACCAACGGCGGACCGAATCATTCCACAGAGGTACCCAGTACCCTGATGATCAGCATGCTGTTTTTGAGAAACAGATATGGCATGGGAAGTACCATTGCATTCGTGTTGATTCTGCTGTGCTTTGCTGCGGCACTGATTATCAACTTTATCTTTAAGGAAAGAGAGGGGAAGCCTAAATGCAAGACGGAAACAAAGTAAAATCGCCTTTTAACGGGAAAAAATTTACAAAGGAAACGCTTGTTTATCTTCTCCTGGCCTTCTGGGCTCTGATCAATCTGTTTCCGGTGTATTGGATGTTTACCTTTTCCCTGAAGAGCAACAATGAAATATTCGGTGAGAACGTGATCGGACTGCCGAAGGAGTGGCTGTGGTCCAATTACTCCAAGGCTTTACAGGTGGGAAATATCGGAAGATATTTTCTGAACAGTGTCATCATTGCGGTTGTGACCATTGCTCTAGTTATGGCAGTGGCACTGATGGCTACCTTTGCGTTGACAAGATTCATGTGGAAGGGCAGAAAGATGATGAACGATTTTTTCATGCTGGGACTGACCATTCCCATTCATGCTTCCATCGTTCCCATCTATGTCACTCTTTCCAAGCTACATATGCTCAGCACCTACAGCTCACTGATTATCCCCTATGCGGCGTTCTCGCTGGCAATGGCAATCCTGATCTGTACCGGATTCATGCAGGAGATTCCCATAGAGCTGGACGAGGCGGCCTGTATCGACGGCTGCGGTACCTGGAGGATTTTCTTCAGGATTATCGTTCCGCTGATGAAGCCTGCAGTGGCGACGGTATCTATCTACACCTTCCTTCAGTGCTGGAATGAGCTGATGTTTGCCAATATTTTCGTCAGCGACAAGGCACACAAAACCCTGCCGGTAGGCGTGCAGGCTCTCTCCGGACAGTATCTGACGGAATGGGGTCCGATAGGTGCTGCCATGGTGCTTGCTACCTTCCCGATGCTGGTTTTCTATATCTTCTTCAGCAAAAAGATTCAGGACAGCTTCATAGCGGGTGCGGTCAAGGGATAATAAAAAGTATTCAAAGCTCCGTTTCTCTCAAAGGGACGGAGCTTTTTGTATTTCCCTGTCCTTGTGTAATGGGGTAAATCATGGTACACTGGAAACATGGGATTCGGTTAAGAGAGTGTGTTTGGGTAGAGGATTATGTTGGAAAAACTGAAGTCGGCGGTGCGGTTGAACAAAACGGAAATAAATAAATCTCTCAGAAAGAAGACAATGCTATTGTTGATCTGTATGTTTGCATTGTTTGCTATGGCATTCATTCTATCTTTTCGGGTAATGCTGCGGAGAACAAACAATGATTTCAGGACCAAGGCCTCTGAGACTGCGGTTAACAACGTTGTATCAAATATTGAATCTGCGGTAGATACCTATAATTATATTTCCAGACTGATCATGGTAAATGAGCGTGTGGTCAGCTATCTGCATGCGGACAATGCGAACAAAAGCATGTCCTATGAAGCCCGTATGGGTATGTATGAGATACTGAACATGTATACGGACATTTCCTATATTGAATCGGTCTATATCTTCCGCCTGGATGGAAATTATGCCAACACCGGTAAAGGGGAATATGTCATTGACACGAATGTTGAGGAGTGGGAGCGTATCCTGGAGGCCGAGGGGGGAAAGGTGATATCCGTTAACGGAAACGGTATGATGAAGAAGACGGATGGTAAACCTGCCCTGACGTTTGCTCGGGCTATATACGATATCTACACACAGAAACGTATCGGCGTGTTTGTGATGAATATATCCAGCAGCAGCTTCAACGAGATTATGGAGCTGCAGAAAAACAGTGAGATTTGTATCCTGGATGAGAAGGGAACTTATCTGTGCGGCAACCGGGAAGTGGGAGCCTTATATCAGGACGAGTTTCACAGTGAGGAGCTGATTTCGAAAAGCATCCGGTATCAAGGGATGAGAAGCAGCATTGCCGGAAAAAAGACATTGAATTCTCTGGTGGTACTGTGCTGTAATACTTCAAAATCTTCTGTGCTTCCGCTGGAAATCATATTTGCAATGCTGTTGATACTAACCGCTTTCTTATGCGCAACAGTGTTGTATGCGGTCTACATCCGCTCGGAGATCACCAAACCGATATTTTTGCTGGACAAAGCCATGGAGAGAACAAAATCTTCCGGCTGGCTGAAACGGATTGAGGAGGAAATGCCGGAAAATGAAATCGGGCGTCTGGCTGAGAGCTACAACAGCATGATTGACTATCTGAATGAGCTGTTTGAACGGCTGCTGAAGGAGGAGGAGAACATGCGAAACGCGGAGATGCGGGTCCTTCAGGAGCAGATTAAGCCTCACTTTTTATACAATACCTTAGAGACCATAAGCTATATCGCCATGCAGGAAAATGCCACAGAAGCCTGTGATGCGCTGGAAACCATGGGGAGTTTTTATCGCAACTTTTTAAGCAAGGGAAACAGAGAGATTCCCTTTGAGAAGGAGCTCAGGATTACCAGGGATTATCTGTCATTGCAGAAGCTTCGTTACGGAGAAAGCTTTACGGATGAATATGAGATTGAGGATGATGCTCTGGATCGTATGGTTCCCAAGCTGATTTTACAGCCGCTGGTAGAGAATTGCATCTATCACGGGGTGAGGCTGAAGGGTGAGCTTTGTCTCATCCGTATCACAGCCAGGATGATACAGGATGAACTTCATGTGTGGATATATGATACCGGTGTGGGTATGAGTGAGGAACAGATTGCAAAGGTGATGTCCACGGAAAAATGTGAGGAGCAGGATCCCATTTCTGTGCAAGGCGGGTTCGGCCTGGCGGGTACCATCGACAGAATCCGATATTACTGTAACAATGAAGATGTCGTGAGGATTCGGAGTGAAGTGGGAGAGTATACGGAGATTGAGCTTCGTATTCCTAATAGAACGCAGACCCTTGGGAAGGGAGGTATAACAGGTAATGTACAAGGTAATGATTATTGATGATGAAAAAGCCGTCAGACAGCTGCTGCGCGCCTCCATCGACTGGGAGAGCCTTGGGCTGGAAGTGGCAGGCGAGGCGGCAAGCGGTATTGAGGCAATCAACACAATTGATGATATCAATCCGGACATTGTGTTTGTTGACGTGTGTATGCCTTTTATGAACGGGATTGAGTTCACCAGGGCGGCCACAGCCAGATATCCGGAGCTGATGGTCATCGTGCTCACGGGTTATGACGATTTTGAATATGCAAGACAATGCGTGAGCCTGCCGGTGGTGGAGTACATGCTCAAGCCCATCGTGCGCAAGGATGTTCACGAGGTTCTGGTGAAGGTTGTGGAAAAACTGAAACAGAGGAAGTCTGAGAGCGGCTGCGAAGAGCAGAGAGGCAAAGAAGCTGCACCTGCCGGAATGGAGCAGATCGCGGGATTCCTTCGGGAGAATTATACAGATGCGACCATCAATCTCACCTCAGTGGCTCAGCAGTTTGGTTTCAATTCCAGCTATCTGAGCCGCAGGTTCAAGCAGGAAACGGGTGTGAGCTTTGTGGAATATCTGATGAAGTGTCGCATGGACCGGGCACTGGAATTGATCAAATCCGGCAGAAAAATGTTTGAAACCGCCAATGAGGTGGGGATACCGGATCCCAATTATTTCGGAAGATGTTTCAAAAAGTATATCGGTATGAGTTATTCCGAATACGCGGAAAGTCTGAAATGATACGCGGAAGTCTGGAGCTGTTTGAAAAGCTAAGAAGCAATCGTTTTGAAAGGAAAGAGTACTATGTTGTCAAAAGAACGTTTTGTATTTCGAGATATTAAGGTAGGAGAATATGGGGAGGCGGCCGCTATTGAGAGCGTTTGTTTTCCTCCCAATGAGGCCTGTACCCCGGAACATATTCGGGATCGCGTGAAGGTTGCGGCAGATTTGTTCCTGGTGGTGGAGGACAAGGAGACAGGAAAGCTTGCGGGCTTTCTCAATGGAATTGCAACAGACGAGGAGAGGTTTCGGGATGCGTTTTTTATCGATGAATCGCTTCATAAGGCAGGGGGCAGTAATGTGATGCTTTTAGGTCTGGATGTACTTCCGGAATATCGTGGTATGGGGATGGCCAGAGAGATTGTTGCTACCTATGTGATGCGGGAGCGGGGAAAAGGGAGGAAAAATCTGGTGCTGACCTGTCTGCCGGACAAGGTGGAGATGTACGAGAAATTCGGTTTCGAGAATCTGGGAATGGCAGATTCCACCTGGGGCGGCGAAGAGTGGTATGAGATGAGATATGCCATTTAAGAGCTACATAAGGGGCAAATGAGGAGCATAAGAGGAAATTTCAGAAAGATAAGTTTCGGGTCTAAAGTTTTTCCCACCACTGCCGATAATGAATATAGAATCAAGTAAGACTTATATGTATCGACAGAAGGAGGGATTCACGATGCGTATTGAGGCATATAACCAGGTACAGCAGATTTATCAGGCAAAGAAGATAAATCAGACACAGAAGACCGGTAATGTATCCCGTACTGACCAGCTTCAGATCAGCAGCTTTGGCAAGGATATACAGGTGGCCAAGGCAGCACTTGCCGGCGCTCCCGATGTGAGAGAACAGCTGACGGCACCTATCAAAGCGCAGGTACAGAACGGAACCTACAGTGTAGACAATGCTACATTTGCCGAGAAACTGTTGAAGAAGTATGAGGAAATGAGGTAAGAAGTCCCGTGGCAAGTTTGATGGAGAACCTGATAGAGGTACTTGAACAGGAATGCATTGAATATGAGGGACTTCTGAGCCTGTCTCAGAAAAAAACACCTGTAATCATCAAGGGAGACCTTGATGAATTGCAGAAAATCACGGATGATGAACAGCAGTCGGTAAGCCGGATCGCTATCCTTGAAAAGAAGAGGACGGAGGTCACAGCCGATATTGCCAATGTGTTAAACAGGGATGTTTCAAACCTAAAATTGACGAATTTGATTGAGATGCTTGCTGCCCGACCTGCGGAACAGCAGAAGTTGGCTGCCGTGCATGACAGACTTCAGGGTTCTGTACGGGGATTGCAGCGAGTAAATGAGCAGAACAGAGAATTACTGTCAAACGCACTGGAGATGGTTGAGTTTGAGATGAATCTCCTACAGTCCGCCAAGGCGGCGCCGGAGACGGCAAACTATTCCAAAAGCGCGTATAACACAGGCGATACAATGGGCGTTATCAGCAGAGGATTTGACGCCAAGCAGTGAGACAGATCTTTGTTTCGACTGCGGAAAGGCACGGTAAATCGATATGCCATTGATGGGAAGCTTATATATTGGTTCTTCAGGATTACAGAACAGTCAGAATGCGCTGAATACCACAGCGCATAATCTTTCTAATATTGACACCAAGGGCTATACAAGGCAGCAGGTGCAGTTGTCTGATAAGCGTTATACTACGCTTTCTATTGATATTAATTCTGTAAATAACAAACAGACAGGTCTGGGCGTTACTTATTCCAGGGCAAAACAAGTGAGAGACTTTTTTTTGGATAAGACATACCGCAGGGAATCGGGACGCAGTATGTTTTATGAGGTGTCTACGGAAGTTTTGGAACAGGTGGAAAGTCAATTGGGAGAAATGAACGGGGAATCCTTTCAGGCATCCATTGAGGACTTTTATACTTCTGTCCAGGAATTGTCCAAGAATCCGGCAAGCTCCGTCAACCAGGGGCTTCTGGTGCAGAAGGCCGTGGAATTCGTGGAGCGTTCCACTGCCGTGTATGCGGGACTCTCTTCCTATCAGGACAACCTGAATGTACAGATTAAGAATAATATTGACAAAATTAATGATTACGGCAAGAAAATACTAAGTTTGAATGACAGTATCCGGGCAATCGAAGCCGGCAAGATTGAACATGCCAACGACCTCAGGGATACGCGCAACAAGATTTTGGATGAGCTTGCCGAGCTGGCGGATATTTCTTTTGCGGAAGATATTTATGGCAGCGTTTCGGTTCAGATTGAAGGAGTTGATTTCGTAAAGGGTGGTTCCTGTTACGAAATCATGATTGATATCGATCCCAACACCGATTTTTATACACCCTTCTGGCCGCAGAATGCAAAGTTCTGGGTGGCGGATGACGGTTCCAGAAAATACAGTATTGAGGGCGCAGAGGTCTTCAATCTCAAGAGAGAGATTTCTTC
>SAMEA3663269__coassemble_242_pt1 | contig 20106 bp, 19 predicted proteins | sample SAMEA3663269__metabat2_low_PE_038 | metagenome-assembled genome bin SAMEA3663269 (sample SAMEA3663269) | pig gut metagenome | biome: pig gut; feature: pig-associated habitat; material: faeces | place: China | collected 2013
AAGACATCCGTTACTGCAGGACTTAGGACCGCCGTCCGGAACAAAGGACAACATTCGGCAATCTTCCGCTCCGTGATACTCATAGTTTTCCTTTGTCTTGTCGCAGTCGCCCTGACATGCCACAAAAGCAACCATATGTGTTGCATCAGCAGCTTCCACTCCCATAATGCCTGCTATTTTCTTCGCTACCCCTTCGCCACCTACGGGACAGGCATTTACCGGAGCCTCCCCTTTTGCAATGGCAGCCGCAAGCCCGGAACATCCTGCATAGCCGCAACCGCCACAGTTGTTTCCCGGCAATACAGACTGTACCGCTTCTTCTCTCTCATCAATCTGAACCTTGAACTGAATCCCCGCAATTCCCAGGAAGAGACCCACGAAGATTCCCACCGCACCGACCACAACGGTAGCCGTAATGATTGCTGTTATGTTCATATGTCTTCCTCCTTAAAGCAGTCCCGAGAATCCTACAAATGCAATTGCCATAAGTCCTGCAGTCAGTAAAACGATAGGCATACCCTTAAAGGATTCCGGCACATCGTTATACTCGATTTTCTCACGAATTCCGGCAAGAATAACAATAGCCACGGTAAAGCCAACCGCTGTCGCAAAGCCATTGACAATACCGGTAAGGATTCCGTACTGCGCCTGTTCATTGTTGATTGCAACTCCAAGCACCGCACAGTTGGTGGTAATCAGGGGAAGATACACTCCCAAAGCCTGATAAAGCGAAGGAATCATCTTTCTCAAAAACATTTCCACAAACTGTACCAATGCCGCAATTACCAGAATAAACACGATGGTATCCAGGTACTGAATGTCAAACCTGATCAGCACATACCGATTGATCACTCCTGCCACCGCACTTGCCAGAGTGATGACAAAAATAACCGCCACCCCCATGCCACCTGCAGTCTTGACCTTCTTGGACACTCCCAGAAACGGACACAATCCCAGAAATTGACTCAGCACCACATTGCTTACCAGGGAGGAACCGATTAAAATAACCAATAAATCTTTTACCTGATTCATTTCTCCTCCTCCTCTTCCAAGTCTACCATCTGAATCTCCTTTGTTGTGTCATAAAATCTCTTTTTGCATCCCTTATCAGAACAATTCATGCAATCCTCCGTACAACCGGAGCCGATCTTCTCATTTGGTTTTCCGGCCTTTTTCAGACGTATCTTAATATAGTTCTGCAGTGCAACCAGGCAGGCAAGCACAAAGAATGCACCGGGTGCCTGACCGAAAATACGAATGGGTTCGAAGGAAGCCGGCAGAACCTGCGCTCCGAAAACCTTGCCTGCTCCAAGGAATTCACGCAATGCTCCGATACAGGTCAGGGCAAAGGAAAAGCCCAGCCCCATACCGATCCCGTCAAACAAGGACGGTATCGGAGGATTTGAATAAGCATATGCCTCTGCTCTTCCCAAAATGATACAGTTCACCACAATCAACGGTATATATACGCCCAATGCTTTGTTTAAGGAGGGCAGATAGGCTTCCAGCATTAATTGAACGACTGTTACAAAGGAAGCAATTATCACGATGAATGCCGGGATTCTCACTCTGGAAGGAATCACCTTACGCAGAAGGGATATAAACAGATTGCTGAGTGCAAGCACTGCCATGGTTGTAAGTCCCATTCCCAGACCATTCATTGCAGAAGTGGTAACCGCCAAAGTTGGACACATTCCCAACATCAGGACAAAGGTGGGATTCTCTTTCACGATACCGTTTACAAGTCTCTCTCCGGAAGACTGAAAAAGACCGTTTTTCTTAATCTCACTCATGAAGGGTACCTCCTTCCAGCAACTCCAATGCCATCTTTAGTCCACCGTTCACTGCATTGGTAACCGCTCTTGTCGTTATGGTCGCACTGCTGATGGCATCCACCTCATTCTCTGCCACCGCAGCCGGCCTGTTTTAAGGCAACAGCCTGCGCAATATTGGCGGCAGGGTCCGATGGCGGAGCGCACAGCATCGACTGGACCGCAATAGGATGGCCGGAGCCGATGGAAACGCCTCCAACCGTACCGTCTGCGGTCACGCCCACATAGAGCACGATCTTACCCCCATAGCCCTTTGTGGATATCGCTTCCACAACATAACCATAGAATACATCATCTGCCTTTGCTTCATAAACAGTCCCGATTTCGACCATTGTTTCTGCCAGCGCAGACAAAGTTTCCTGAGAGGGGACTGCCTCAATCGCTGTAAACTGCAATGCCTTTCCCTGTGCCTTTGCCTCAGGAAATGCTGCTATACAAGCCTCCTGAACCAATCTTTCCTGTTGTATCTTACGAGGTTCTTTTGTCACCTCATACACCACCCCCAGAAGCAGACCTGCGAGAAGTGTGATTGCAAAGAGGATACCGGCTTCTTTCAACATGGTTATCTTTTCATTTTTCATGATGTTTTCCTCCCCTCTCATATCCGAAAGCGGTAGGTTTCGTCACTTTTTCAATCAAAGGCACCAGAAGATTGCCAAGGATGATCGCATAGGAAACCCCTTCGGCTCCAGGTCCGTACATGCGAAAGATACCTGTCATCAGTCCCAGAAAGATGCCGTAAATATATTGTCCTTTCACTGTAATAGGCCTCGTCACATAATCTGTAGCCATAAAAAACGCACCCAGCATCAGACCACCGCCTGCAAGCTGTGCGGAAAGATATGCGGGATCAAAGCCTCTCTTTCCAAAAATACCGACAAACAATATAAATGTCACAATATAGCTTCCGGGAATTCTCAAATCTATGACTCCAAACAAAATCAGCAGACATGCACCGATAACCAGCGCAATCACGGAAGTCTCTCCGATGGTTCCTGCGGTTCTTCCGATCACCATATCCATCACGTTAACCGTACCTCCCTCCTTGAGAGCGGTTAACGGCGTAGCTCCCGTATAGGCATCACATTCGAAGCCTGACATGGCCTTCGGGAATGAGATCAGCAGAAAACATCTGGCTGCCAATGCAGGGTTCATAAAATTCTGCCCTAAGCCGCCAAACAGCATCTTTACAACCAGAATCGCAAATACACCGCCCAAAGCCGCCATCCAAAGCGGAATTGTCACCGGTAGATTTAATGCCAGGAGAAGTCCGGTTACCACCGCAGACAGATCAGTGACGGTTGTTTTTTTACGGTATAATCCATACAGATATTCGGTCAGCACAGTGCTTGCAATGGTTACCAGCAAAACACTTATTACCCTGGGACCAAAATTATAGATACCAAATCCTGTTGCGGGCATAAGTGCAATTATCACTGCCAGCATAATTCCATTTGTTGTCACTCTGGAACGTATATGAGGGTTGGATGATACTTTATACTGTTCGCTCATGGCTTCCTCCTCTATTTCTTCCTTTTTGCAAGTTGCATCTTACGCATAGACTTGATTTCCTGAGTCAAATGTCTTCTGGCGGGGCAAACATAACTGCAGCATCCGCATTCGCAACATTCCATGCCATGGTTTGCCAGAAAGGCCTCCTCATCAAAGCGCTCAGCATAATCCGCCAGACGACTGGGAATGACACGGCCGGGACATACCTCCACGCACCGTCCGCAGTTGATACACGGACCGGGCTCCAACGCCGACACCTCGTCCTTTGTAAATGCCAATAGTGCTGTCGAGGTTTTTGTCGTAGGTACATTTAAGTCAAACATGGCAAATCCCATCATGGGACCGCCGCAGATGATCTTTTCAGGCTTTGTTCGGAATCCTCCTGCTTCCTCCAGAATCTCCTGATAGCTCATACCGATTTTCACCCGGAAATTTCTGGGATTTTCAATCGCATCTCCCGTCACCGTTACGATTCTTTCCATCAGAGGTCTTCCTTCGGTAAGCGCTCTGTAAACCGCAACAATGGTATCCACATTGTTTACAATACATCCCACATCCGCAGGAAGCATGGTGGAATTAATCTTTCTCCCGGTAGTCGCATAAATCAGGTGTCTTTCACCACCCTGAGGGTATTTTGTCTTTAATGCCTTGACACTGATATTTGTTTCATCCTTGGTAAGCTTTCTGAGAAGTGCAATACAATCCGGCTTATTGTCTTCTACCGCAAGAATTCCCTGCGCATTTTCAAAGAGACTAAGCAGAATCTTCAAGCCACCAATCAACTTTTCAGGCTCCTCCAGCATGCGCCTGTAGTCTGATGTGAGATAGGGTTCGCACTCAGCACAGTTCGCAATAACATAGTCGATCTCTTCCGGTTCCTTGGGTGACAATTTGACATGAGTAGGGAATCCTGCGCCACCCATTCCTACAATTCCTGCCTCACGAATGATCTCTATGATTTCTTCTCTGCTAAGTTTATCCAAGGGTGCAGCAGGGAAAAATCCCACGTCTTCATAAAGTCCGTCGTTTTCCACAACAATACTCATGACCATATCGCCGGTAACAACACGCCTGGGTTCAATGGATTTTACGACTCCGGAAACCGATGCATACACCGGTGCAGACACAAAAGCGCCGCTCTCTGCAATCTTTTGTCCCGCAAGCACCCTGTCACCTTTCTGAACAATTGCCTTGGCAGGTGCACCAATATGTTGTGAAAGAGGATATACCAATTCTCCTTTTGGAAGAATATCCATTATTGGCATATCTTTTGACAGTTCCTTGCCGTCATAGGGATGTATGCCGCCCACAAATGTCAATTTTGCCATATCAAGCTATGTCCTTTCAGAATAGAATTAATTTAAATATACTATTTTTTTCAACAAAATACTACTGCAATTTTTTATTTTATGGTATGATTAATGTGGTTTTTAACTGACTGTCCGGCGGACTGTCCGCCATAGGAGGATTTGTATGAGAACAACTGAGGAAACACTGATTGATTTTAGCATTTCTTACCCTCTTGAAAAACTGGCTTCACCGGAGCAGCTTCTATTCATCGATATAGAGACGACGGGCTTTACGGCGAATTCTTCCTTTCTCTATCTGATTGGCTGTGCATATTTTTCCGGAAACAGTTGGCACACGATCCAATGGCTCGCCGAAAACACATCACAGGAAGCCGATGTATTGAATGCTTTTTTTGCTTTTTCAAAAAATTATGACTATCTGGTACATTACAACGGCAACCATTTCGATTTGCCCTACATCACCCAGAAATGCGAACAACTCCTGCTTCCTTACTCCTTCGACGGATTTGAGGGAATCGACTTATACAAGAGGATTGCTCCATATAAAGCGATTCTGCAGCTTCCCAATTGCAAGCAAAAAACAGTGGAACAGTTTTTGGACATCCATCGCAAGGATATTTACAGCGGCGGAGAATTGATCAGCATATATCAGGATTATACCTCCTCTCCCACAAATGACGCTGAAGAGACTCTGTTCCTTCACAACCTCGATGATTTGAAGGGAATGCTTCAAATCCTTCCCATGCTGGGTTACCATGACTTGTTTCATGAACCTTTACATGCCAGAAAAGTCCAGGCCAATACCTATAAAGATCTCAACGGAAATCTGCGCAAAGAATTATTCATGTCAGTATCTTCCGAGACCGCCCTGCCTAAGGCATTCTCTGCTACTGCTGAAGGCTGCTATCTTCACGCTGAAGGCACGGAAGTAACTATAAAGGTACCGATTTATGAAGAAGAATTAAAGTATTTCTATTCCAATTACCGTGATTACTATTATCTTCCTGTTGAGGATGTTGCATTGCACAAATCGGTTGCCGATTTTGTTGACAAGGATCATCGCACCGTTGCTACAGCCTCCAACTGTTACACCCGGAAATACTCCCTCTATCTTCCTCAATGGAATAACACTTTTGAACCCTTTTTCAAAAGGGAATACAAGAGCAACGAGCTGTTTTTTGAGCTTACGGATGAGGCCAAAAAAGACAGACAGCTCTTTTCAGAATATGCTTCTCACATACTCAACATGCTGGCTGCCGTTTATAGCAAAAACTTCGGACGTCAAAACAACAGGAAAACAGATTAATATGTTTACAAACAAAAAAAGGAGCAAAATGCTCCTTTTTTATGCCTTTGGCTTCTGATAGAAGAACGAATTCTTTCTGATAAAACCCATCTCTTTATAGTTAATAATCTGTTCCGTGCTTCCGATAAACAGAACTCCTCCCGGAGAAAGAGCATTGTAGAACTTTCTAAACACCTCATCCTTTGCTTCTTCCGTAAAATAAATCAATACATTACGGCAAACAATCAGATGATATCCGGAGGGATACATATCCCTCAGCAAATTATGCTCTTTATAACTGACTCTCGACTTTATCTCGTCAACAATCTTATACGATGGTCCCACCTGAGTGAAATATTTCTTTTTGAATTCATCAGGAACGCCGACAATGCTTTTATCCGAATACAATCCAACCTTTGCCTTGGCTATAATCTGCTTGTCCAAATCAGTAGCAAGTATATTGATTCTATTCATTGGAACATGTGCAGATAAAGCCATAACCAGCGAATAGGGCTCATCCCCTGTTGAACAGGCTGCACTCCATACCTTCAGACCGGAACCGAAATTCCGAACCAATTCCGGAATCACCTCACGGTCCATCAGTTTCCACTGATCAGGATTGCGATAAAACTCCGAGACATTGATTGTTATATAGCTTACAAACTCTTCAAAAAGCTCTTTGTCCGATTTGAGTGCCTGAATATATTTATCATAGCCCTCAATCTTATGCTTTGCAATCAAGGTGTCGATGCGGCGCTTCATCTGCTTTTCTTTGTAACAGTTCAGGTCAATTGCAGTCAGTTTCAGTATTTCACTTTTAAAATACTCATAATCATATGCCATTGCCTGCATCCCGCCTTTATCTGATAATCTTAGAACAAAACCTCACGGATTATTCTTCCGTCTGAGCAGCAATAACCTCATCAACATTTACTGCTACTTCATCCGCATCTTCGGTAGCTTCAGGAGCTGTAAGTGCCTTGATGCTCAGTGATATCTTTCTGTCACTTTCATTGAAATCGGTTACCTTTGCAGTTACCTCATCACCAACCTTCAGCACGTCTGCAGGTTTATCCACATGTTCTTTGGAAATCTGAGAAACATGAAGGAGTGCATCCACACCGGCTTCCAGCTCTACGAAAGCACCAAAATCTGTCATTCTTGCAACCTTACCGGTAACAACGCTGCCCACTGCATACTTGTCCGCAGCGTTCTTCCAGGGATTCTCATCGTCAAACTTCAAGGAAAGTGCTACCTTGCTGCCGGAAATCTCCTTAATCAGAACTTTAACCTTGTCACCAACCTTAAATACCTTCTTGGGATGCTCAATACGACCCCAGGACATCTCAGAAATATGAAGCAGTCCGTCTGCTCCGCCGAGGTCGATAAAAGCGCCGAAATCAGTAACATTCTTGACAGTACCTTCTACGATGTCGCCTTCGTGAATCTTCTCGAAGAGTTCTTTCTGAAGCTCTGCCTTCTGTGCAGCCACAAGCTGTCTGCGGTCGCCGATATATCTTCTGCGCTTGGGATTGTACTCGCTGATCACAAATTCAATTTCCTGACCTGCATACTTGGTCAGATCCTTCTCGTATGTGTCGGAAACCAGACTTGCAGGGATGAATATTCTTACTTCGTCCACAATAACACTTAATCCGCCATCCAGAACCTGGGCAACGGTTGCCTTAAGAACCTCTTTGTTATTGAAAGCCTCTTCAATTCTCTTGTTGCCTCTGTCAGCAGCAAGCCTCTTGTAGGTCAACATAACCTGACCCTCACCGTCATTTACCTTCAGAACCTTAACTTCCATGGTGTCGCCAACCTTGACTGCCTTCTGCAGATCAACGCCGGAATCATTGGTATACTCATTCTTTGTAAGAATACCGTCTGACTTGTATCCGATGTTCAAGATGATCTCTTCAGCCTTAACATCGATGACTGTACCCTCGACTACCTCTCCTGAATGTATTGTCTTAATTGAATCTTCCAACATTTGTTCAAAAGTTAATTCTGACATAATTTTGAACCTCCTCGATTAATTTATTTGGGGTGGAAGCCCCCGCTGTAATACCCACCAGGCGAACATCTTCAGACAGTTCTAAATGCAAGTCATCCAGTGTCTGTATAAAATAGGTCTTTGCACATTTCTCCTGACAGATACCATAGAGCTTCATCGTATTAGAGCTGTGCTTCCCTCCTATTACAATCATAACATCTGCTTCCTCTGCCAATTTAGCTGCAGAACGCTGACGTTCTTCCGTTGCGTTGCAGATAGTATTCACAACACTAACATTGTAACCTTTTTTTTCTAAAATTTCAACTAAATCTTGAAATTTATTGTAGTTATATGTCGTTTGCGCCACGAGACAGTATTTTTCAGTTTCCTCCGTCATAAAATCCATGGTTTCGTCCGGCTCCTGAATTACTTTAACCGGTCCCTTGCACCACCCGACAATTCCTTCCACTTCCGGATGTTTGGGATCTCCGGCTATCAGAATACGCTCGCCGTTTTCTTCGTGTTCTCTGACAATCTTGTGAATCCGTTTTACAAAGGGACAGGTAGCATCTATAATCTCTACTTTCTTCTGTTCCAACAGTCCATAAATCTCTTCGGAGACACCGTGCGCACGAATGATGACCGCGGTTTCTCCCTCCCTCCGGAGGGGCAGTTTTTCCAATGCCTCCCTGTCTTCCAGCACACGAATCCCCTGCTCTGACAATTCTCTGATCACTTCTTCGTTATGCACAATTGGACCATAGGTATAAATAGTCTTCCCTCTTTTTAACTGTTCATACACCGTATCTACCGCACGTTTTACACCAAAGCAGAATCCGGCGCACTCAGCCAGTCTGACTTCCATCTCATTACCCTTTCACACTTCGTCTTATCTCTTTGCCAGTTCAAGGATTCTCTCGATCACTTCCTCGATCGTCATATCCGAAGAATCCACCAAAACAGCATCCTCCGCCTGCTTAAGCGGCGAAATCTCTCTATGCATGTCACGATAATCTCTTTCTTCTATGTCCGCCTTAATCTTCTCAAGATCGCAGTTCTCACCCTTCGCCGTAAGCTCATCATATCTACGCTTTGCTCTTACCATACTGCTAGCAGTCAGATAAATCTTGGTCTGCGCCTTAGGCAATACACAGGTTCCGATATCTCTTCCGTCCATAATACAGTCACTCTCTGCCGCAAGAAGCTGTTGCAGCTCCACGAGACGCTTTCTCACTTCGGGCACAACACTGGTAACGGAGGCTGCATTCCCCACCTCTTCTGTCCGAAGAAAAGCATTCACATTCTCACCGTTTAAATAAACAGCCTGGACACCGTCTTCAAATCCAATCTTAATATCTGCACCGGTACAAGCCCCGGCGATTGCTGCCCGATCCTGCAGATCAACCTTCTCGCGAAGCATATACAATGCCATGGCACGATACATGGCTCCCGTATCCACATAAATACATCCAAGTCTCTCGGCAACTGCCTTCGCTATGGTACTTTTTCCTGCACCTGCAGGTCCGTCTACTGCAATATTATATGCCATCTCTTTTCTCCCATCACAAATTATATTTTTCAGTCAGCCCAATCCGCATTTATGAAATTCCGGCCAAATGTCCTGTTGACCATGCAATCTGCAGATTATAGCCGCCCGTGAATGCATCGAGATCAAGAACTTCTCCCGCAAAGAACAATCCTTCCACTTTTTTCGATTCCATGGTAGACGGGTTCACATCTTTCACGGATATTCCGCCTCTGGTAATAATCGCCTCCTGAAATCCTCTTGCCCCCGTAACTGTCAATGGCAGATTTTTGATCAGCCGAATCAGATTTTGTCTTTCCTGCTTCGATACTTCGTTTACCCTTTTGTCCGGATGTATTCCTGACAGAGAAACCATCACAGGTATCATTCGAATCGGGAACAGGGCACCCAAAGCATTTTTAAATTGCTTATTCCTGTTTTCCTCAAAATCTCTGAGCAGACGATTATCTAATTGTTCCTCCGTCATCGCAGGCTTTAGGTCAATGAATAACCGCGCTTCTCCGGGGGTGTATAAACTGCCTGCCGACAAAACCAGAGGACCGCTGACTCCGAAATGCGTGAACAGCATCTCTCCAAACCCCTGATACAGCTCCTTATTCCCCCGCACCAGACGCAGACTAACATTCTTCAAAGTAAGTCCCATCAGTTCCCTGCACCATGTTTCTTTTGTCTCCAGCGGCACCAGACCGGGAAACAGTTTCGTAATCTGATGCCCCGTCTCCTCCGCCATACGGTAACCGTCTCCCGTGGAACCGGTAGAAGGATAGGACACTCCTCCGGTACACAGAATCACTTTATCCGCCTCCACCATTTTCCCACTCTTCAATCTGACCCCTGTGATTCTGTAAAATGACTTTTTGCTCTTTTCTCCATCGCCGGAATCGGATTTCTGATTCTCGCACACCTCAAGGGATGCCACTTCTGTATTCAGCCGAATTTCAACCTTCCTTTTGTCCAATTCCCTGCGAAATGCCGCAATGACATCCGAGGAGTGGTCAGACACCGGGAAAACTCTGTCTCCGCGCTCTATCTTCAGCGGACATCCGGCCCTTTCCAGGAACTCCATCACTGCCGTATTATCAAAGCCATAAAATGCACTATATAAAAACTTACGATTGGTGCACACATTGGAAAGAAGCGTTTCCACATCAGCCGCATTGGTTACATTACAACGCCCCTTGCCGGTGATAAATACCTTTTTACCAAGCTTTTCGTTTTTCTCTATCAAACAGACCTTACTGCCGGAATCTGCCGCCGCTACGGCAGCCATCATCCCCGCAGCACCGCCCCCTACTACAATCACCTTTTTCATAAACTTATTATGCTTCTTCCTCCGACTTTCGCAGCGAATAATTCAGCATAGGTTCATCATCTATAAAATTAATCTCATCATTCAGATAAACCTGATAATTATTCCATGTTTCCTCAAGCGTTTCCAGATTTTTTCTGACCTCCTGAGGCTTCTTCAAACACATTGCAACCACCAGCGCATTTATCATACTCAATGGTGCCACCAGAGAATCCACAATGGAAACCATATCACTTCTGGCCAGCAGATTGCAGGAGGAATACAGGCACATCGGAGAATGAACCGAATCTGTAACGGCAATCACCTTTGCGTTTCGATCGCTGGCGAATTCCATGGCTTTCAGGGTTCTCATGGAATATCTCGGGAAACTGATGCCCACAAAGCAATCCCCGGGGCTGATCCGGATCATCTGTTCAAAGGTTTCGCTTACACTGGTTGTCTTGAGCAAGATGACATCCGGCCGAATCATATTTAAATAAAAATGCAGGAATTCCGCCAATGGCTCATTACTTCTAAGTCCCATCACATATATTTTCTCTGCGGTAAGAAGTGTGTTAACTGCTGTCTCAAAGGTATTGGGATCCAGATTATCAATGGTATGCTGAATCTTTTCGATATCAGCCGTCAAAACCGATGTCAGCACCTCGGATTGAGAACTCCTTCCATACCTTGCATCCATTTTTTGTATGCGATTCAGCTTGCTTTTCACACATTCTTCCAGCGCCTTCTGGAACTCCGGATAACCGCTGCAGCCGATTCCGGAAGCAAAACGCACAACAGTAGACTCGCTGATTCCAAGTGTTTCTCCAAGCTTTGCAGCCGTCATAAATACGGCCTGATCATAATGTTCCAGAATATACGTTGCAATCGCTTTATGTCCCTTGCTCATTTTCCCGTAACAATCAGTTATACGCGCTAATATATCATTTTTTTCTTCCATATCTGCTCCTATTTCATTTCAGCAAAGGATTGGTAGATATTCTCCAACATTTTCTTCGTTTCTATATCCGGCAAATCATAATCACCCGTAAGTGACATGCACGCTGCTCCATGGATAAATATCCATATTTTCGTAAACAACCCGCCGGGATCCGAACACCCTTGAATTCTTGCAAGATTTGCTTCATACACCACACTGCCGCTGTTGCCGTTTAGCAGTTCATACATACCTTTTCTCCCAGCCCTTCCATTGACAAAAAGAAGTTCAAACAAATGTTTTTCCTCCCGTGCAAAAGATATGTAAGCCATCCCCAGATTGCTGAAAGGCGTCTTTCCCGTTTTGGGATATACTTTGTAATAATCCTGAAAAAAATCTGCAGCCTGGTCATAAACCGCATCCCAGAGCTCGTCCATACTTTTGTACACACGAAAAATCGGCTGAGTCGAACAGCCAACCCTGGAAGCCACTCTTCTGGCGGTCACATTGGAAAATCCCTCTTCTCTTGTCATTGCAAATGCTGTGTCAAGAATCATCTGTATGGTAATCGTTTCTTTTCTTGCCATTGCTTTACCCTTTCAAAGGCCGCATATCAATACTTTATCTTTCGAATGTCCCATGCGGTAACATATGTTATTTTACCGAGCAAAAAAGAGCTTGTCAAGTCGAAGGCAAAAGTTCCAAGGTATATATTCAAGGATTTTTCAATTCATGTATCCAAAAACGACAGACCGCTATCCTCTTCCGAAGCTAAAGCTGTCTGTCGTTTTCTATTATCTCCTATAGATTTATACAGGGTATGCGCCGTTCTTTGTGTCAGCCTGAGTCATATCAACCTTCTCCTGCTGAGCCTGACGATACTTAAAGAAATCTGTGGCAACCTGAGGGAACAGTGCATAGGACAACACATCCTCGTCCTGCTGCTTCCACTCCTTCATTTCTGTTTCCAACTTACTCATCTCGTTGTCCAGCTTGTCCGCAAATCGGCAGGTAATTCTCTCTTCACCGGGAATAACCTTATCAATAACTTCCTGACTCATAGGCTTAACAGTCTGACCATACTCACCGCGAAGAACTGCCTTGGTCTCCTTTGTGGCCATCTTGTATCTCTCACCCATAAGTACATTGAACACAGCCTGAGTACCGACAATCTGAGAAGAAGGGGTAACCAGCGGAGGCTCACCCAGGTCTTTACGCACCTGAGGAATCTCCTTCAACACATCATAATATCTGTCCTCAGCGTTCTGCTCCTTCAACTGGCTAACCATGTTGGAAAGCATTCCGCCGGGCACCTGGTAAAGCAGAGTCTTGATATCAACACCCATCACCTTGGGATTCAGCAGACCGCTTGCAAGGCACTCGTCTCTGTAAGGACGGAAGTAATCTGCAATCTCCGCCAGCAGATTCTGATCGAAGCCGGTATCATACTCGGTTCCCTTGAAGGTCTCAACCATAACCTCGGTAGCGGGCTGTGATGTACCCATAGCAAAGGGACTCATAGCGGTATCAATGACATCAACGCCGGCCTCTACTGCCTTCAGGTAAGTCATGCTGGCCACACCGGAAGTATAGTGTGTATGTAACTGAATCGGAAGCTTGGTGTTCTCCTTCATTGCTTTGATCAGCTCAGTTGCTTTGTAAGGAACAAGCAGACCTGCCATATCCTTAATACAGATGGAATCGGCACCCATCTCTTCAATATTCTTGGCCATAGTTGCCCAATACTCTAATGTATATGCGTCGCCAAGGGTATAAGACAGAGCTACCTGGGCATGACCTCTTCCCTCCTGCTGTTTCATCTTGTTGGTAGCGTTAACTGCTTCCTGAAGGTTAGGAAGATAGTTCAGACAATCGAAAATACGGATAATATCAATACCGTTTGCAATGGATTTCTGAACGAAGGCATCTACCACGTCATCAGCGTAGGGTCTGTATCCCAGAATATTCTGTCCGCGGAACAGCATCTGAAGCTTGGTATTCTTGAAACCGTCACGAAGCTTACGCAGTCTTTCCCAGGGATCTTCCTTCAGGAAACGAAGAGAAGCATCAAAGGTTGCACCACCCCAACACTCTACGGAATGATAGCCAACCTTATCCATCTTCTCAACAATGGGAAGCATGAATTCGGTAGGCATTCTGGTTGCAATCAGAGACTGGTGAGCATCACGCAGTATAGTTTCCGTAATCTTTATAGGTTTCTTTGTGATTTCTGACATTACGAATCTCCTCCATAATTTTGAATAGTTTAAGCATTCATAAGCCCTGCGGGCTTATTTCATCGCGCTATGCGCTTGCATTCTTTTGCGCTGTGCATTCATAAGCCCTGCGGGCTTATTTCATCGCGCTATGCGCTTGCATTCTTTTGCGCTGTGCATTCATAAGCCCTGCGGGCTTATTTCATCGCGCTATGCGCTCTATATGTACGAATTCAGTTTACTTGCTGCTCGTGCAAGCACGGCAGCGCGTAACTGATTCGTACATGCACAGCTTAAAAGACACCGAATATCGCCATAAAGGTGCCGGCTGCCACAGCCGTTCCGATAACACCCGCTACGTTAGGTCCCATGGCATGCATGAGCAGGAAGTTTGTGGGATCTGCCTCCGCACCAACCTTCTGGGATACGCGGGCAGCCATAGGAACTGCAGAAACACCTGCGGAACCGATCAATGGGTTCACCTTGCCGTGAGTTGCAATACACATGATCTTACCAAACAGGATTCCGGCTATGGTTCCGAATACGAATGCCGCAAGTCCGAGTGCTACAATCTTCAAGGTATCCAGGTTCAGGAATGCTTCCGCACTGGTGGTAGCACCGACGGAGGTACCCAGTAAAATAACAACGATATACATCAAAGCATTGGAAGCGGTCTCTGTCAGCTGTCTTACCACACCGGACTCACGGAAGAGGTTACCGAGCATCAGCATACCTACCAGTGGTGCTGTGGTGGGAAGGATCAGGCAGACGACGATTGTAACCACGATAGGGAACAGAATCTTCTCCAGCTTGGATACAGGACGGAGCTGTCCCATCTTTATCTTTCTTTCCTTTTCGGTAGTAAACAGCTTCATGAAAGGAGGCTGAATGATGGGAACCAGTGACATATAGGAATATGCTGCCACTGCGATAGGTCCCATAATTGCCGTCTGTCCCAGCTTACCGGCAAGGAAAATGGAGGTAGGACCATCCGCACCGCCGATAATGGAGACAGCAGCCGCAGCCATGTCGTTGAATCCAAGGAGGATTGCGCCAAAGTAAGCGGCGAAAATACCGAACTGTGCAGCCGCCCCCAGCAGAAAGCTCTTAGGGTTACTGATCAGGGGTCCGAAGTCTGTCATTGCACCAACACCCATGAAAATCAGGGAAGGCAAAATAGCCAGTTCGTCTAACTTGTAAAAGTAATACAGTAAGCCGCCAACACCGTTTGCAGCGTCTTCTGCATGCAGCATGATGTCGGGATAAATATTTACCAACAGCATACCAAAGGCTATCGGAGTTAAGAGCAGAGGCTCAAACCCATGACGTATAGCCAGATAAAGGAAAAAGCATGCAATCGCAATCATCAGATAGTTTCCCCAGGTCAAATTGAAGAACGCCGTCTGATGAATCAGATTGCTCATGGTAGTGACTATATATTCCATTTGTTGACCTCCTGTTGTCTATGAAGTAGCTTCTTCTAACACTCTGTTAATTCAGTGTTGCAAGAACAGCGCCTGCCTCAATTGCATCGCCAACAGCTACATCAATACTTGCAACAGTACCGTCTTCGGGAGCAACAACAGGGATTTCCATCTTCATTGCTTCGATAATGATGACAGCATCACCCTTCTTCACAGCGTCGCCAACCTTCTTCTCCAGCTTGAACACCTTACCTGCTGCACCGGCTTCAATCTTGATGCTGCCTGCGCCGCCTGCGGCCTTAGGTGCTGCTGCGGGTGCAGCCTTAGGTGCTGCCTTGGGTGCTGCGGGAGCCTTTGCTGCTACGGGTGCTCCTGTGGATGCGCCCTCTTCTACTGTTACATCATATACGTTTCCGTTTACGGTAATGGTATAATTCTTCATTTTATTTTCCTCCATTTAATGATTTGCTTATGCTCTTTTTCTGATAGAACGTACCACGAAGCCATCTGTTGATGTTGCCCCCTGGCTTGCGGCAATGGCAGCTGCAATTACTGCAACCAGTTCCAGGTCATCCGTTTCATCAATCACTTCTATATTGTTTTCTTCCTGTGCCTGAATCTGTGCTACTGCATTGTCAATTCCTGTATTCTTCTTTGCCTCTTTGCGCTTTTGCGCTGCAGCCTGAATCTTAGGAATGATAGCAAAGCAGGAAATAATAAGACTGATCAGAATCAGCACAATAAATACGGTTCCCATACCAATCAGGGTATTCAATCCGGCTTTGGTCATCAGCTGGCCAATGGATTTTATGGGATTTAAGGATGCGGATTCCAGCTTCAGAAACATGTCGTTGGACAAGATAACTTCTGCCGTAGCGTTACCCTTTTCTCCAATCACTTCAACCTCAGTCACAATGGTTTTTCCATCGATTTTCAAATCAACCTTACCGGTTCCCGTGATGGTTCCAATGTCCTTCAGTCCGGATTTAAATGAAATAACAGCCTGCGACAGTGCATATCCATCTACATTTAAGTCAAAAGCTTCCTCATAGCCTTCGACTTCAACTTGCATTTCCCCACACAAGTACTCCAATTCTTCCTGAGTGTACAGGTCAACCTTTAAGGTTTTTCCCTCACAAAAGTCCTCAGCAATCAGAGTAACGATTTCCGGAGCATAAGCAGCTGCCTTTTCATTTCTTGTCTGCTGATACTCAGAAATTGTATTGTCATCACCACAGGCAGTCAGTCCGAAAACACAGGTAATCGCACATAGGAATGTCAAAAATTTCTTTTTCATTTTCTGTAATCACCCTTTCTTATACTGTTCCGTGTTTCTTTGCAGGACGATCCTCACTCTTTGAAAAAAGGATTTCAAATGCGCCGATAACATACTTTCTTGTCTCAGCAGCATTGATTATACTGTCTGCATATCCTCTTCTTGCAGCACCGCTTGCGGAAAGCTGTAAGGCTTCATATTGAGCCGCCTTCTCGTTAATCACATCAGCTCCCTGACCTTCGTACATAATCTTGGCAGCAAGCTTGCTCTCCATGGTTCCGATCTGTGCGTCCGGCCATACATATGTGATGTCGGCACCGATTGCCTTGGAATTCATAACAATACCTGCAGTCCCAAGCGCTTTGCCCATCACAACGTTAACCTTGGGAACGGTAGCATTGGCAAATGCATATGTAAGCTTTGCAGCGGCTCTGGCAATACCTTTTTCAGAGCACATCGTTGCCTTGTAGCCCTTGGTATTGGTAAGCGTAAGAACGGGGATATCAAATGCGTCACAGAAATTAACGAAATCTGCAGCCTTCTCACACCCCTGCTTCGTCAATACGGCATCAAGCTTCTCCACGACCTTGCCTTCTTCATCACACACTTCGCTTCTGTTGGCAACAGCACCTACGGTAACGCCATCGAGCTTCAGGAAGCCGATTACCATATCCTTCGCATAATCTGCCTTTAATTCGAAAAAGTCATTGTTGTCCGCAAGAATGGACAATGCGACGGAAGTATCTCCAAGGCAGTTAGCCAGCTCAGGATTCACACGATTCAGGTCATCGCTGCAGTCAACGATGTCGCTTCCCTCGCGGCTGTTGGAAGGAAGAAATGCAACCAGTTCACGAATCTTTGCAAATACAGTAGCCTCATCAGCCACAACATCAACGATTCCGCTTTCTCCTGCCTGAAATGCAGCAGAAGAAGAGTCACATTTTGTTACCACATTGCCATCAAGTGCATTGGGCGCGTTGACAAAAAGCTTTGCGTTCTTCTCCTCCATAAATGTAAAATCAGTCAGAGTAGGGAACAGGGCAAGTCCGCCTCCGCAGCTGCCAAGGACAGCAGTTATCTGAGGGATTACACCTGACGCATCTACCTGCTTCATGTAAATCTCACCAAATGCATTCAGTGCGTCTGTGGCCTCCTGAAGTCTCAGTCCTGCAGAATCAAGCAGTCCGATTACAGGTGCACCGGTCTTCATAGCCAGATTATAAAGATTGATAATTTTTCTGGCATGCATCTCACCGATGGTACCGTTCAGCACTGCTACATCCTGACTGTATACATATACGGGCTTGCCTCCGATTACTCCGTAACCGGTAATACAGCCATCTGATGGAGTTTCCTCCGGTTTCATGTTAAAGTCGGTTGCTCTTGCAGTCACAAGTCCGCCGATTTCAACGAAACTGTTGTCATCGAGCAAAGAAGCAATTCTTTGACTCGCTTTTGAAGTAGTACTCATGCTTTCAGTCCTCCATTTATAATAAATAAAATCTAACAATTTAAGGGGGAAAAGATAAAAAACACCATATACCCCCGATTATCTGTTACATTATAGCATAAAAAAAGTAATTCGCATAGTGCAAATTACTTTTTTGGAAATATTTTTCAGTTTTATTGTGTGAATTCTCCCACAATATTCTGCAGATTGCCCGCCACATCAGAGCATTCAGTTACAAGCTCTGTATTTCTTACGGTCTTGGTCACGATATCGGAGGTCTTTCCGGCAATATCCGATACACCGCTTGCTGCTTCTCCCATTGTTGTACTGATACCTTCGATAGAGTTTGAAATATCTCCAATCGTTATGGTAAGCTGGTCTACTGCAGACATGATTTCCTTCATACTTTCGTTGATGTTTCCGGCATCTGCGTTATACTGTTCACTGACCTCAGCAAACTGAGCATAATCCTGCAACACAACCTTCTCAAGGAATTCCACGGTGTCCGTCATATTCTTTGCCATATTGTTTACGGCAACATTGACTTCCTCGATTATCCTGTTGATATTTCCTACGGTATTCGCCGACTCTGCAGCCAGATTGCCGATTTCCCCTGCCACAACTGCGAAACCTCTTCCGGCTTCTCCCGCACGTGCTGCTTCAATAGAGGCATTCAGAGACAGGAGATTCGTCTGTGAAGCAATCTCCATGATGGCATTTGTAAGATTGTTAATCTTGTTCACTGCCTCGGCCTGTCTCAATGCTTCCTTGGTATCTTCCCTGACTCTCTCATACATTTCAGTGGTATTTGCGGTTGCCTGTCTTGTTTTATCCTTCAGATCTACCGCACGCTTCTTTATCTCAATGGATAGCTTCTCTCCGCCATCGGAAAGAGACCTGATCTCATCTGCTCCGGAACGCATTACCACGATGTTGGAGGCAATCGTCTCGCTGGTTGCTGCTGTCTCTTCCATACTAGCCGCAAGTTCCTGGGTGGTAGCCGAATTATCCGTACAGGTACCATTGATATCCACGCTGATTTTATCAAGCTCGCTTACATTATTTGAAATCGCCATGGAAGCGGTATCAATTCTTTCTATGATATTTCTGATCTGGCTGCTCATCTGCTCAACAGATTTCCCCATCAGTCCTATCTCGTCTTTCCTTGACAATACTTCTTTTAATTCGGGAGATTCCCTGAAATCAAATCCGGCGATTTTATCCATTACGCCGGCTGCCTTCTTAATGGGTTTTGAAACATTATTAGCAAACAGACAGGTGACGCCAATCATAATGATCATAATGATCACGATACCGCTGACAGCTCTTCTGGAGATGCCGTTTATCGGATCAAAAACTTCCTTCTCATCAGCCGTAATAACCAGGATACTGTTATCCTTCAATACATGATATGCCGCGTACTTCATTGCACCCTTGAATTCATAAGTAACAATATCATCCTGGGGATGCTTTCCTGCCTGAATGTCCTTGACCAGACCGGTTACAACCGTATTTTCCACTTTATTGCCGACCTTTTCCCTGGTGGGATGGTACTGCATAATACCATCGGAAGCAACAATATACACATAGGAAGAGTCCAGCCCTGTAATCTTGACATTTCCTACCAATTCACTATACAGCTCGTAAGAAGCCTCTTCCTTTTCCAGACTTTCCTCCACCAGCTTTCCATAACTGGTCGCCAGACCCAGCATGTTATTCTGAACCGATTCGGAAAGCTTTTCCTTCGCCGAAGGCACCATAACCAGCATACTAAACAGATTGGAAATCAAAATGGAGATAATTACCATTGCCATAACTTTAAAACCAATGGAATTTACCAAGTTAACTCTCGCTTTTACTTTCTGATTGTACTGTCCAATACATTTCCCCTTAAGTATTTTTTTGATGGCATACTCTGATAAAAATATATTCTTGGTATATTTCATTCTCATGTCATTGTCAATAATTGTATAAAAATATCCGCTCTTGTCAGACTATTTTAATCGACAACTTCCGCTTATTATTTCACAGTAC